>ENA-OPYX01000718-OPYX01000718.1-human-gut-metagenome-genome-assembly--contig:-NODE-718-length-19194-cov-5.319715_pt1 | contig 19194 bp, 15 predicted proteins | sample MGYA00242639_ERZ504486 | MGnify/ENA primary metagenome ERZ504486 (study PRJEB26092, sample SAMD00036296) | human gut metagenome | host: Homo sapiens | study: EMG produced TPA metagenomics assembly of... | reverse complement strand
TCCTGCCGGATGACTTTAATTTCATCAATGATAAATAAAATCTCTGCTGATACATTCCCATCTGTTTGTGTCTTATAAAGTAAAGTGGCTTGTTCTCCATCTACTGATTTTTCATCTGGTGTAATAATGCCATCAGCTCTTCCTTCAAGTAAAATCTCAACATCCCTGTAGTGTGCTGTATGCTTTAGAGAAACCTCTGCCTTATATGTACCCGGCATCGAACCTTGTATTTTGCGATGCAGACGACTTCCTATCTGCATCGCATCATACTGTGCTTTTGTGGAATGGCGGTTATCAATGTCACCGCTTCTAAGAATAAATTCTACCAGATTTCGCACTGAAATCCGCACTTGATTTTCAATCAGCTTATGCATTGATCTTTTCCTTTATGCAAAGTGCTCCTGTGCTGCGCCAAGTGCAATATCAAGTGCAGTCTTCTCTGGAATTTTTACTGTTACATTCGGAAGCTTCTTTTTTGCCATATTGATAATTTGCTCGCGGAAAAATGTATTCTTTACATTGACACTTCCCCACATCCATAAATCTGCCTGCAAAGCTTTTGCCTCTTGATTTGCAAAAAAGGCTTCATCAAGCTCACGTTTTAATACGATTATCTGGCTTTCCTTCCATCTTACAGCATGTATCCCATACAAGCGCAAAAATCTTAGCCGCACACTCCTTTATAATTGTTTTTGCTACCAGATCACCTTCCTCTGCCGCCTGTGCGCATAAAACAGCCAACCCTCCGACAGGACTCTTATCAAGCAAATGATCATTTACATAAACGTCAGCCTGCTCCAATGTTTTAACACCTGTCGCATTTGCAATCTTCTTTGCAAGAATTGGACAATTGATCCTTCCATCCAGCCAATCTGCATACGCTTTAAATGTATGAAGACCTATATCATATGCACTTCCTTCATCACTCAATACATGATTCCATCCGCCGGTGCGAAAAACTTCTCCTGCCTCATTTCTTCCATAACAAATAGAACCTGTTCCAGAAATCGTGACAAGCACAGGTCCTTTAGACAAATATAAAAAGAGTTCACAGTCATTTACAGCCAAAATACGCTCCTTTGCAAAGCCCATCTCCTCAAAGATGCTTCTCATCTGCATTTCCTGCTCCTTAGAGTCAATACCGCTTGCCGCAATGCATATGCCAAGACAATCAGAACTTTTTAGTTCATACTTTGAAAGAGCTGCATCCATCAATTTACGATACTTCTCTCTTCCAATCTCATATCCTTCTGTATTAAATGCACAGCCCTCACCTAAATATTCCCCAATCAGAGTCTTATCTTCTGTCGAAAACTTTACTCTTCCTGATGTTCCTCCGACATCTAATCCTGCATAAAACTTCATATATGTATCCTGCCTTTCTAAAATTGTATTGCTTCTATATATATATTGTACTGATCTTTCCCTACCAGGGGTATTAACTGCAATGTATTATATCATACTTTTACAAATAAAGATACCCGGCCTGTAAAAGCCGGGTATTTTTATTTGTATTTACATTTATTGTTTTACCTTCAGAGTGTAAACTCTCTTTGTCGGCGTATATGTATTGCAGTAGATTGTATATCCATCAGCATTTACTTCTTCGCCTGAATAATGTCCCTTAAAATGATGCTCGCATGCACCTGGTCCAAACTCGATGCTTGTAAGTCCCTTTGTCATTGTTACATAATCATCTGACAGAACCATTGACTTTCCAGCCACTGTCTCCATGCAGAAATGATCATTCTCTAAGGTCGTTTGTGATAGCACACAAAGCTCCATACGAAGCGGCAAACGCTCTAACCCGTCTGTATCTACGCTGATTTCAAGACCATCTGCTAACTCTGTGATGACTACCTGAGTGTGAAGATCACTTGTAATCATAAGATCACGCTTTTTGTGATCCATCTGCCACCAGTCGCTTGTATTTTGCTTTTCCTTCCATGGAAGATAATACCAGCCTCTTGCTGTGTGTGAAAGAACAGTCTTTCCTTCCTGTACATCCATCTCATCTGGGACAAAATTACGAATCTCACAGTAGCTTTCGCCAATCTTTAAAAATGCTTCTAAACCATTTACGTTAAAGTACAAAAAGGCGCTTCGATTCTTCATAACAGTGTAGGAATAATTTTCTTTCTTCACACGAAGTACACCAGCTTCTTTGAAAAGCTTGTGGTATGTCTTTAAGAAACCACAATTTTCAAATGTATAATCAAGTGTCTTATCATAAATCATCAAAAGATGAAGACAATTTGGTGCCTGACGTCCAGTCTCAGCACAGCCCTTTATAATCTGATGTGCAGCACCATCAAAACGTGCATGTTCCTCTGGTGTCAGCTTGATAAAACCATCTGTGCCATCGTATGCGAGCAAATATAGGTACTGATACAGATACTTGTCCATGAAAATTTCTTCGCCCTGATCCTGACGTGTAGAGTTCTGAGTAAAGACCATATCATTTGGTTCAATGTAGTACATCATCATATTTAAATTGCGCTCTACATATCCCAGATACTTCACATCTTTTGAGCACTGATACATTGCCATCATTGCATTGTTGACAACAGCATTATAATTTCCGGTGGAACGCTCTGCATACTCACCCTCTGAATTGCCGTCAATGCCTTCCTGAAGGTATAAAACAGTGCGGTCCATAAGGCTCTTTGCAAACTCAGTATCATCAGCAAACAGTTTGGCTGCCTGCATAAGTGCGGCACAAATACCCCAGCGATGGTTCGGTGTATGGAATCCACCATCACGAATAGCCTCTGCTGCCATTCTCATAATAGCAAGATACTTTTTCTGAAGAATAGTTGTATCTGCTACATCCTGATATTTTTTCATCAGGCGATAGCCATCATTTAATCTTTTATAGCAAAAGCTTGTATCTGGTGCTGAGAAGAAATTACAGCACGGATAATCAATATAGCCGCTTTTTCTCTGAACACGTGCCACACCATCTGCCGCCAGCTGCAGCGCTTCCATCAGCTTCTCGCTCTTATAATAGCGGCTTCTGCTGTTTAAATATAATGCCAGTGCCGTTGCCATCATATAGATCGTTGGCTTTGCCTCAATCACATCGCCTCGCATCAGTCCATAACATAAATCGTTCTTATCCTTAATCTGCAAAAACAGCATTTCATCTACGCGATGTTCCTCGCTGCGAATCAGATAATCAATATAACGCTTCATTTTCTATACTCCTCCAGCTATTTTAGCTGTTTTTATTTGCAAAGCTTCAATGCTTCCATGAAGAACAAAATTGCCAGTGCCTGTCCATACGGCATAGGAATAAGCGGGATCTGCTTATAGAAATCCTTGCTCTCTCTTCCCATCGGTGTTCCGTAGGAAACCTGCTCTACCTTGCCTTCTTCACTGACACATTTTAAAATTGGTGCAAGCGCCTTCATTGCAGAATTTGCGCATGACTTATCAACAATGCCAAGATCAACTGCACGAAGGATACCGTATGCGAAACCACATGTTGCACTCGCCTCTACATAAGAGGTCGGATCGTCTACTAAAGTATGCCACATACCAGATTCATCCTGGAAATGCATCAGTGCGTTGACCTGAGCACGCTCGGACTCCTCTAAAATGCGGCGAACTGCTGTCGGGCACTCTACCATATCAAGAAATTCCGGAATTGCCATTGTAATCCAACAGTTTCCTCTTCCCCACAGTGCCTCTGCAAAGTTGTGATGACCATCAAAAGTCCAGCCGTGGAACCACATACCTGTCTTTTTGTCTGTCAGATACTTTACATGAAGAAGAAACTGATACTGCGCTTCTTCAATATATTCCTTATTGCCGCGAATACGTCCCATATTAGCTAAAAACAATACTGTCATAAATAAGGTATCATCCCAAAGCTCACCATTATTCAGGGTATCAGAGGTTTTGTGCTGAAGGCCGCCTTCCTCTGTGCGCAAAAAATCGTGCATAATGCTCTCAGCCCACTCGTCACAGATTGCCAGATACTCATCATTTTTCGTATACTCTGCAAAATAAGACATTGCAAGAAGAGGGGTTACGGTATTGATATTCTTTCCAGGAAGACCAACCTCCATTTGCTTTTCATAGAAACGCTTTAAAATGTCCAGATACTCTGGCTTCTTTGTCGCTTCAAAAAGACGCCAGAATCCATATAAACCAACACCCTGTGTCCACTCCCAATGTTGGTATCTGCGAATATCATCGCCCTCCAGATTCTTTGTCTTCATATTCTCTAAAAACTGCTCATCATCCTCATACAATACAGTCTGAAAGCTTGCGATCACACGCTCTAAGGCATCCTTTACCTGAGCTGCTGTTACGTTCTCCATCGTCCCCGCTCCTTTTCTTTTATGTTTTTGTTTGAATATTCAAACATACTCTATGTAATCTGTTACACGTTATGCATAAACTGTTACATCTTGTACTCAGTATACAAAATGGCATACAAAATATCTATTTAAAATTTGTTTTCTTTTTCAATATTTCTTGCATATTTTGCTGTAAATCGGTATACTGATGTTATAGTTTTATAAATACTATTGGAGGTTTCAATGGATCATTCGCTTCAGCTTAAATATCAACGCAATTACAGCATTATTATAAATGACTGTGATGTTTCTCTTTTTTATTATTTTGATTATGGAGAGCGCTATAAGCAAATTAACATGGAATTTCAGCACTCACACCGCTTTCATGAAATCATGATTCCACTCTCTCCTGATGCCATCCATTTTATTGAAGGTGTGCCATATTCTCTTGAGGAGGGCGACATTGTGCTGCTGCCGCCGACTATTCTTCATCGGACTGAATATCCGGCTGGTCCGCCAAGCAAACGACTAATCATTTCCTTCTGGTATCCGAAGGATCTTTTTGGCATGACAGATTATTATCTGCCGCTTTTATCTATTTTTAATGCCCAGACACCAATCTATCGTTTTCCCGAAGAAATACGAAGACAGGTGCTGGACATCATTGATGAAATTTATACTTTTTCGCGAAATCATGACTATCTGGAGCACCCAGAACAGCGGCTTATTATTCACTCGATGTTTATACAGTTTTTGTATGCGATTCAGCAAAATCAGGACAAAAATCTATACACAAACAAGTCATCCTGCAACTCTGCAACACAAAAAATATACAGCATTGCCTACTATATCCATAGTCACTATGAAGAAGAACTGTCACTTGATTCATTGGCTGACAAATTCTTTTTAAGCTCCTGCTATCTGTCTCACCAGTTTAAAAAAGTTACTGGCTTTACACTGATAAACTATATTCAAAAGGTACGCATTACTCGTGCAAGGGATCTTTTGCTCTCAACCAACCACCCTATCTCTGAAATTGCACAGTCATGTGGCTTTCAAAGCTTTTCTCAGTTTAACAGAATTTTCCGCCAAACTTACGATCAGTCTCCATCTGCAATGCGCTCTAGCTCAACGACAATCACAAGTCAGCAATCAAATGTGGAGCTTTAATATTTGTTTTCACTTGCTGCGGCTAACTCTTTTAACCACTTGCTCACAGTTTCAGCGTTACGATTGATAATCAGCTCCTGTGGAAAATCAAGCTCATCAAGAAGCTTTCTTGCACAGTCATACACTCCAACAAAGGCGCTGAAATGAGCATCTGAATCGACACTTATAAAAGCACCATACTTTTTGCACTTTGCAATGATCTTACAACAATTTGCAATAGAAGAAGGACGCACATGAAATGTAGCTTCATTTAACTCGATTGCCTTGCCAAGGCGTGCTGCCTCTTTTATGACAGTATCATGATCATACGGATACTGTACTGTTCCGCTGTGACCTAAAATATGGATTTTTGGATTTTTAAGTGCCTGCATATAAGCATTTGTGTGCTGTTCAACTGTTCCTGCCTTAAAAGTCTGCTCATGAAATGATGCTACAATGCACTCAAGACGTCCGAGTGTGTGCTCTGTCAGATCAATATTTCCATCATAATCTACAATATTGGCCTCAGCACCCTTCCAAACCTTTACACCATGGATATACTCTGGCAAAATCCTCATATTAGAAAAATGACCTTCATACGGTGCATCAGGCATTGACGGTCCATGATCACTCATATTGATTCCTTCAAGACCGTTTGCAAATGCACCACGACAATTTTCCTCTAGCGTGCTATAGGCATGAGTGCTTGCAAGCGTATGTGTATGAAGGTCTGTCTTTATCTCATAATTTCTCATAGTTTTCTCCTTTCTGCACGAATACCACCGTCTTTTAATGCCTCAAGAAGCATCACATCATTGTAAAGACAGTGCATGCGCTCTGGGTAATCTTCGTCATCATGAAAATGACCAAATAGCCAGTGCTGATATGAAATCGAATGCCATACGTGCTCTAAAATTTTATTTGTCACTGACAGATCCTTGTCTGGAAACCACGCCTTTACCATGCACTCTGGAACGGTATGCGTTAAAATCAAATCAAATGTATGATCATTTTCCTGCAATGATTTTAAAATTTGCTTTTCATCCTCTTTTGACAGATCCTCATCTTTCTGCCAGATATCAGGATGATTTTTCTTATACCCAGGGCCGGTTGTACTTCCGCCAATTAAAAGCATAGAAAATCCGTCGATTTTACATACACTTCCTCTTTTCAGGTAGTAAATGCCATCTGATGCCTTCATTGTATTTTCTGCTGTTAGGCTGCATCCGCTCTTTTGAAAAAGTAATTCATTTTCACTATCACTAATCTTAGGAAGTCTTTTTAATACATCATAATCTTCATGATTACCATCAATAAAGAAAACAGGATATGGCAGCTTCTTTATATATTCTGGCAGTTTCATCTCCTCTTCTGGCTTTGTGTCTTTGCGATTATCTGTGAAATCGCCGCAGATAAAAAGTGCACGAATACCAGTAAGCTTTTTTAGTCCTGTCTCCATAATCTTTTGCCGTTCTGCATTGGATGGAAAATGCACGTCGCTGATTACTGCTATCATCTTGTTTCCTCCTTTATGAAGTAAAAAGCGGGAGCCGTGTAAGCCCCCACTTTCTGTATTGCGTATTCGCTTATATTGTTACAATTTATTCTGCAGCAGCCATTTCTTCATCATACAGAGCAGCTCTTCCTTCGATAATGTCAGTCAGACCTGCATTGTCCATATCACTCTTTAACTGAGCCTCTAAGGAATCAAACTCATCTGGCTTGCAGCTGATCAGTCTGTATACATACTCGATCAGATCAGAACGGATCTGAGTACCATACTCATTCTCTGCCTCAGCATTGATAGAGAATACTGGATAACGATACTTGCCGATTGCAACAGTCTCATAGAAGTTCTCATACCACTCCTTGGAGTCGATCGGATCCTTACCCATAGCACTCTCAACAATACCAGCCTCATCATCCTGGAATGCGAAATGCTTGTTTACGATGTTGTAATCATCAAGAGTTCCCTTGTAACCCATTGTACTTAACTCATCAGCAGTAAATGCGACCGGAACACCATTCTCGCTAACTTCATGCTCTGGTGTGTAAGCTACGTTCTCTGCATTGGTTGGATCTGCTAACCAGTTCAGATAAGTCATGCACGCATCAACCTTATCCTCGCTTGCTGCCGGAACCATGATCCACATACCATACATCTGCTCGTATACGTTACGGATATCTCCGTTCTCCTGAGTGAAGCACTCAACCGGAACGAAAGTAGACTTGCCAAGATCATTGTTTAAGGTATGGATATTCTCCCACTGAGTAGAGTTATCATCTAAGAAGAATGCAACCTTACCAGCTGCGATGTTTGACTTATGTACTGACTCATCTGTATCAGTAGCAAAATCCTGAACGATAATGCCATCGTTGTACATCTGGTTCATCTCTCTAATACCATCTAATGCGCCGTCATGAGCTACGATATAATTCTCGCTGTAGGTAAACTCATCCTTCTCATCCTCGAAGGTTACATAGGAACCAACAAAGTTCAGATACATCTTCTCTGTATCCTGACGTCCGCCCATGCTCCACGGAATCATATCAGGATACTTCTCATGAATTGCATACAGATCATCAATCAGCTCCTGCTTTGTAGTCGGAACCTCAAGTCCCATCTCATCAAGGATATCCTTGCGGATGTAAGCGGTATGACGCGGATTCTCAGTTCCTCTCTTTGACAGGATTGCGTACTGTGATCCATCATACAGACCCATGTTCTGGATATCACCAGACTGCTCCTGAATAGTAGTTCCGATATTCTCGTAAGCGTCAGTCAGATCAGCCAGACCACCCAGATTTGCGTAGTTTAAGAATACGTTCTGGTCATAAGAGAAAATGATATCAGGTGCATTTCCACCAGTCATCATAGTTGTCAGAACATCCTCACTGGTAGATCTTGGAACAGCTACGAACTCAACCTGCAGACCCAGATCTGCAACCTGCTCGTTGATCCACTCGCTCATCTTGTTCTCCTCAACAGTCATACCCTGCGGAGCATCTCCACGGTCCCAAACCATAACACGAATTGTAGTGGTTTCGTCTGCCATTGCCGGAATCACGCCCATGCTTGTTACTGCCATTGCTGCTGTAAGAGCTACTGCAGCTGATTTTCTCATCTTTCTCATTGTAAACTCCTCCTAAAAGATTTTTTATGATGTCACTGCCCGTCTGGCTTTAGCCAGACAGCGCAGACACTCACTTTGAAAAAATATTGTGTAAAATCAACCCTTTACTGCACCCAGCATAATACCCTGAGTGAAGAATCTCTGGATGAATGGATATACAACTAACATCGGAGTCATGGACAGCGTAATACTTGCTGCCTTAATATTCTCTGCTACAAGCTGTGTTGTACCACTCTCCTCAGACTGAACATTTACAGCCTCGATCATCTGCTTTAACGCCATCTGAACAGTATGAAGACCTGTCTTCTGTACATAGTACAGCTGATCATCAATACCATTCCAACGACCTACTGCGTAGAACAGACAAAGAGTTGCGATAGTCGGTACACAAAGCGGTATTGCGATACGATACATAATCTTGAACTCACCGCATCCATCAATACGTGCTGCCTCATACAAGGAATCATCAATACTTGCAAATGCAGTACGCATGATGATCATGTTGTAAACACTAAGTGCACCAGGAATGATCAATGCCCATACAGTATCAATCATGCCGAAAGACTTGATATTTAAGTAGTTCGGGATTGTACCAAGGTTTAAATACATGGTGATAACGCAGAACAGATTGACAATCTTTGAACCCTTCAGACCCTTTCTTGAAAGCGGATATGCAAGAAGGATAGTCATAATCATATCAACTGCAGTTACAACTGCCATAAGAATAATGGAATATCCAAAAGAGCTTACGAATGTACCACTCTTTAATGCCTTTGCATAAGCATCTACATTAAATCCAATCGGGAAGATAAATACCTGTCCCTTGTTGATTGCATCTCTACCAGAGAATGAAATGGAAATTACACGAAGTACCGGGATAATTGCAATCACACTGATTAAGATAAAAAAGATTACCCAGAACGTCTGAAAGCGGCGATCTTCTTTTGTTTTTAATCCGTCCATTACATGACACCTCCCTGTCCCATTTTCTTAGCGATCTTATCAAAAATAATTACCATAGCGATACCGATTACAGACTGGAACAGACCAACTGCTGTTGCGTAGTCAAAACGTCCCTTACCGATACCAACTTCGTATACATATACACTAAGTACATTTGATGCATCCTTTACAAGCATGTTGCTCATCATGTAAGGACGGTCGAATGCGATGTTGATGACTTTACCAAGCTGCATAATAAGCAGTGTGGAAATGGTCGGCATAATCTGAGGAATTGTTACATACCAGATACGCTGTAATCTTGTTGCACCATCAAGGTAAGCTGCCTCACTCTGTGACGGGTCAGTTCCCATAAGTGCTGCCAAATAAATGATCAGTGAATAACCAGCTGACTGCCAGATACCCATTACCCAGTAAATAATTCTCCACCAAATTGTATTTGTTAAGAACGGTACTGTTGGTAAACCAAATACGCCAAGTACACCATTTAACAGACCATTTCCTGAGAACAGCTGAGTACTGATACCTGCGATAATAACCCAAGAAAGGAAGTTTGGCAGATACAAAACGATCTGAGTCATCTTGCGGACGCCCGTACTTCTTAACTCATTTAAAAACAGTGCCAAAAAATCGGGAATGGAAATCCGATAATCAAATCACCGATATTTAAAATCAATGTATTCTTTACTGCAAACCAGAACTCACTTGATCCGAATGCCTCCTTGAAATATTTAAAACCAACCCACGGAGACTCCCAAATTCCTTTGAAAATGTTATACTTTTTAAATGCAACAACGATGTACAGCATCGGCTTATATTTGAAACAAATCAGCCAGATAATCGGTATCAACATCATCACATACAGCTGCCAGGTATTTCTCAGGTATATTTTCCAATTAACCTTTTTCTTTGCCACACCCGGCGTTTTTTTGTTTGCCATGTCCGCAGTCCTCCTTTTTTTTATTGTTTCTTTAGAAACTTTTCATATCTGATGTGTTGATTATAGCAAAATTGCACACCCAAAAGCTATGCGTATTTGGTCGGTTTCTTCGGAAAACATTGCATTTTTTGCTCTTTCATTGTATCTTTTCCACATTTTTCCGAAGTAAACCTATTTTTCTTACTGCACTTTTATATTTATACCAACAAAAATGTCTTGATCTCAAACGGTCTGATCTCAAATTTTGCTCTCTGTCCGTCAAACACAACTTCTCTTTCTTTTTGTTCCATCATATCACATTCATAGATGTATTTCGGGCAAAGGCCCTCTAAATTCCATTCCACATTTGTGCGGATACCGCTTGACTCATACATACGAACAATCAGTCCACTTTCATCTTCCGCACGTTTTACTGATGTTACAATAACATTTGGTGATGACACTTCACACATTGTATATCTGGCTGAAGATTTTTCCTCTGTCAAAAGCGATGGCTTATAAACAGAAAGAATCGGCTTTTCATTAAGCTTTCCTGCCTCGTGTACCACATTTGCCTCTCTCCAGTCACCCATATGCGGCATCAGGGCATATGTAAGTTCATGAAGTCCCTTATCAGCATCTGGGAATGGGAAGACACCTGATGTAAGAAGCGTCAGACTAACAAAGCTGTCCTCAATAGAATGACCATATCTTCCATCATTTAACAAAGCCACACCAAAGCCTGGCTCAGACAGATCCACAAAGCGATGTGCACACATCTCAAACTGGGCACGCTGCCAGCTTGTATTTCTATGTGTTGGACGCTCCATCACACCATATGGAATCTCGCATGCTGCCGTTCTTGTCATGACATCCAAATGAAACTCTGCTTTTACAAGCTGCTGCTGTTCTTTCCAGTCAATCTTTGTCTTAAAATCAATGCGTCTTGTGTGTGCAAAGAATACAATATCCTGCTCAATAACTGAAGACTCATAAGAAAGCTCTGTGTGAAGCACAGCACAGATTTCTCCTGTCTCAGTCATCATGCAAGGCTTTTTCGCAAGAGTCTTCCAATGCTTTCTTGAATAATATGACTCCACATTCCAAGCATCATAATCCTTAGGAATATCTTCATAAACAACAATCTCGTTTCCTACAGTACCTGCTTCTAAAACTTCACGCTTTGCCTCTTTATCATAAAGAGAGGTAAGTTCGCCAAGCTCATTCCAGGAAACAATATACCAAGGTGTCTCAAGTGTATTTTCATCACGTAAAACAAAATATTCTTTCTTTGCCTTTTTGTCTAAGCTTTCTTTCTCTGCAGATAATTCCATATATAAGCTGCCCTTTGCAGGAAGTGTAGCTGTGACAAGCATTTTGCCATCTTTAAGGCACTGCGCGGCTGTCACATTAGTAAGAGAACAGCCCTTGTCGATACCGCATTCCTGCTGCTTCTTTTTATCAAGCTCAATCACCTGCTCTGCTGCAAAGCCAAGTGGATTCCATGCACAGATTCCGTTTTTTTGCTCGCTATTATTACTGCTCAGGCTTTCTAATGCCTCACTGATTATTTCTTCATCCATTGCCTTAATCTTTGCATAGTCAATATCTGACTGCTCATAGACTTCATCAATTGCAGATCCCGGCAAAATATCATGAAACTGATTTAACAACAGAAGCTTCCATGCCTTATCAAGCGTCTCTTTTGGATATGCATTCTTGTTTGCATTCTCATTTTTCTTATTCATCCACCACAAAAGTGATGCCAGCCACTCTGCCTGCTGATTTTTATACTCACATATACGGTTATTCTTTTTATTCTCTGCAATTGAACTAAATGTACCGCGATGATACTCAAGATACAGATCACCATACCATGTGTTTAACTTTTTATTCTGTAAATTTTTATCAAGTACCTGTAAGTACTCTTTTAGTCCAGACAGCTTTACCTTAGGAACTCCTGGGATGCCGTAAGACAAACGCTTACTTTCCTCAAGCATTCCTTCTGTCGGGCCGCCGCCTCCATCACCATAACCATAAATTGTAAGAACAGCATCATTTAGCTCTTTATTTCTGTAATTCTGCCATGTTCCCATTGTCTGGCTGGCATTCTGTCTGCCATTGTATGTAACCTCGCGAACTGGCTTTTCAAAACGCTCCGGGTATGCTTCGTAATTCTTTGTTGTGATATAAAGGCCTGTTACGCGGCTTCCGTCAATTCCTTCCCAAAGAAATGTATCATCTGGCTGCTGATCGGCATCATTCCAGCCCATCTTTGTTGTCAGGAAGTAGCGAATACCGCTTTTCTTCATGATCTGCGGCAATGCACCTAAAAAGCCAAATGCATCAGGCAGCCACAATATCTCCTGCTCTTTAATGCCAAACTCTTCATTGAAAAATTTCTTTCCATATAAAATCTGACGAATAAGTGACTCACCGCTAGTTAAATTGCTGTCAGACTCCAGCCACATAGCACCGTCTGCCTCCCAGCGTCCTTCCTTTACGCGTTCCTTTACCTGCTCAAAAACCTCCGGTGCTTCTTCTTTTACATACTCATAAAGCTGAGGCTGGCTTAAAAAGAAACGATACTCTGGATAACGCTTCATCAAATAAAGCACTGTTGAAAAGCTTCTTACAGCCTTTTCTCTTGTTTGGCGAAGCGGCCATTTCCATGCCACATCAATATGCGTATGACCAAGTGCATAAACAGTTGGGCTGTCAATCTCCCATTCCTTTTCATATAAATTTTCTTTAAGCCATTTGCTTGCTGCTATAAGGGATGCACGATACTTATCACTTTTCTTAACACGAAGATCTAATAAATCACCTGCCTGATTTAAAAGCTCCAGAAGCTTTCTTCTTTTTTCTTCTTCTGGGCGCATTTGCTTTGCTGCCTCAAGCGGAAGCTTCATATCATAATAAAGTGCCTCTGCCTCCTGTTCCTTCGCGAATACCTTAAGATATAAAAAAATTACTCTTTCCTGGACTGTTGACATATGCATATAATCGAATATCATATATCTTTCCTGGCTCTGCACAATCACTTAATATTACTTCATGATGATTAAGATCCATGGCACACGTAAGCACTCCATTTACATAAACCATAATCTGTGGATTATCAGTATTCCATATATCATCTGCGCCAGTGTCAAGCGAAAAGCCAATAATGCGTCCCTTCATCTCTTCTGTAATTGTCACAGAAAAAGCAAAAATCCCATGGTAATCCGGACCGCCCCACGTATCTGTGCACGAAAAAACCTGGCCAGCTGCTGCAATCATCCAGTACAAGACTTCTCTTCGCATAGCCCCTTGTGTGTACTGCATCCAGATTTGGCGCTACACCATATTTTTTATTCTCATCCTCTTCGCAGTCTGCAGTCATATCTGCGCAGTTGATCTCATCTGCCATCAGATCCAAAAAACGTACCTGTTGGATCGTTTCAAGCACGGTACGTCGCTCGCTGTTTAAGCGATTCACATACGCCTCCACACGATTCATATAGTCAAGTGATCTCATGTTTCCTCCTAGTGAAAATCAGGGTCAGATTTTAACCCTGATTTTCAGATTTTTTATTTATCATCAAGCAAACAGAATTGGGTTTGAAATTGCAAGGTTATTCTCTCCTCCATCTGCTACAAACAAAAACCCATGCAGCATCGCCAAAATCAAGCTCATCTGCCGCTATATCATACATAAAGCCGCCCTCTGCTACATCAGCCTTTGCACAAAGTTCAACCTTCTTATCAGCACCTGTGTACATCCACAGATGATTGATCGGTTTCTTTGAAAATACATGAACTGACAGTGTACCTGTCCTATCTTTAAGTACTGCCTTCTCACCATAAGAAACTCCATTTACTTCTGCCGTCACAAGCGGACCATTACTTATAAAACTATGTCCCTCACGGATAGCCTGAAGAATTTCCTGAGGCTGATTTTTTCCATTTGTATACACATAATTATGGATTGTAGACGGTGTGTTAGACTGCTCCACCCACGATAAAAGACGCGGCCATACCTTATTGTACAGCCAAGTCAGATAGGCAACCTTCTCATTCATCTGCACTGGATAAATCTCCGGGTGTTTCATCACAATATCCATCAGCCAATCTAACCACTCTGTCATGCCAAAATAATCGTCACCATAAATGTTGTGTGTATCACTTCCCGTTGTAGCAGTCAGGCGCTTTCCCTCATCTAAAAGAGACAGCCACTTTTTGAATGCCTTAGCATTGATTGTGCCAGCTGCAAATGGAGTCGCACCATTCCAAATCTCCATTGATTCAAAAATTTCAACCATATCCCAAAACTCGCTGTTGTAGCGAGTGGAAAAACTCACATCAAACGGATGATTTACCTGCGGCAGACCACCTTTTTTTCGAATCTCACTGCAAATGCGTATAAATTCATTGCGAAGTTTCTCTGTTGTGCGTTCCTTTCCCTTTGGAATCTCATAGATCACGTCATCATCTACGCCAAGCTGCAGCACATGACCATTAGAGGTTGAAATTTCCTTTGAGATAATAGGTGTAAAGTTATTATTTTGTCTTTGCCATTCTTCATGGTTAAGTACATTATGATGATCACTTAGCGCACCAAACTGCATTCCAAGAGACTTCATGGAACGGCACACCTGATCTGGAGTCTCTATTACAGGATCTGTTCCGCCATACGCCGGACTGCTGTATATACTATGATGATGAAGATCACCTGCTGTCCATCCATGATCAGTTAAATGTGCTATACGCGCCAGTCTTGCCTTAATTGTTGTCACTTTATCCTTTGTGATTTCAAATGGCACAAGAACAGTACTGTACTCTGGTCCGCATGTCACCTCTGCCTCATAGCTTCCGCACGGCAACTTCACAGACAATGAGCCGTCCTCCTCGGTCACTAAACGGCGAAGGGAAAAACGAGTGCGAATCTTATGCTCTTTATTATCCCAAATTTTTACCTGTGCCACAATAGGATCATCATTTTCTGCTGTCTGCAGCTTCATAGTACCAAATTCACTGCCTGGAGCCTGCAAATTATAGTAATACCCTGCCTGCGCTGCACATCTTTGAAGAAACTGCATCGTGTTGATCAGTTCCTCTCGATTTAATTTTTCAAGAAATGTCTGATTTTCTTCTGCTTCTATTGTTGTCTCCATTTCCTTTAAGAGCTCGATCAGCTTATCAAATTTCATTGTTTTTCTGCTTCCTCTTTTTCTACTCTAATTGATACTTGCGAATTGCTACGTTACAATGCATTTATTCAATTACAATTGCTTCTAACTCTGGTCTTGCTGCTTCTCCTTTAAAGCTTTCAATTACAAGATCTGCACAATCCTGCGCATGGATTGCCTCTCCAAAGCAGGCGCGCTCTTCGCCCTCGAAAACAACACGGCTATTTCGTATAGTCACGCCATCTGCTCTTCTCATATAGAAGCCAGCGCTTGGAATCTCTTCAATCTTCTGTCCAAAGCCTGGTCTTAAATCATACAGCCCCTTTGGCCATTTGCTCTTTGAATGAATCTTTACCTTGACATCCTCAAACAGCACATCCTCAATGTGGTTTCCATCACTTCCTGATAAAAATACACCATTCTCTGAGTCGCAGGTGATATTGCGGAATGTAATTCCTGAAATATGGCCAGACTGCTTCTCTGGCACACGATTATGTGTTGTTATGCTGATTGGCTCACCGCAGCCCCACCAACAATCTGCGAAACGGCGTGTCTCGATGATAATATTAGAAAACATTGCATTTTTTACATGACCACCATCGCGAATCTGAATAGAAATTCCACGATTGCTGCCGCTGATAATACAATTATTTACTGTCAGATTTTCAAAATTGCCAGTTCCTTCTGTTCCGATCTTCAATGCTGCGGAAGTGGAAATTAATGTACAATCACTGATCAGCACATTTTTTGTCGGACCATATTCCATGTTTCCTGCAGAACTCTTCAGACAAATACAATCATCACCACACTCAATATGGCAGCCTATAATGCGTACATTTGTGCTATGGTCTGGATCAATACCATCAGAGTTTGCAACATTCAAATCATTTAAAATGCGAATGCGGTCAATCAATACATCATCACAGCCTGCTGTGTGCAAAGTCCAGAAAGAAACATTTCTGATAATAATATTTGTAAAATTGATATGATTACAATGTTCTACATAGATGACAGTCGGGCGCGGATAAAAATCGCCTGTAACGTAGTACTGGCTTACCTGCTTTACAAATGCAAATGCATTTCCGTCAATAACGCCATCTCCTGTGATTGCCATATGGTCGGCATCCTTCGCATAAATAAAAGCATATGATGGCTTTAATGTTACTGGTGTTCCCTCAATCTTTACACCATTATCCTTCTGACCCTCATTTGGATGAAAATAAGTTGTCAGATCGCTATGCGCCTTTAATACGCTTCCTCTCTCTAAATGAAGATCTACATATGGCTTTATAATAATGGAGCTTGAATAATATGTTCTTCCGCTTCTAAGCACAACCTGGCCGCCACCGGCAGCACTGCATTCGTCAATTGCTTTCTGAATAGCGGCAGCGTCATTTGTTACTCCATCTGCCTTCGCACCATATTCTAATACGTCGTAAATCATCAAATCTTCCTCCTTTTTTTCTGCATATATAGTAAAAGGGCAAGGGCATTAAAACCCTTGCCCTCAAACTTTTTATTCGGCTGAAAGCTGACTCAGCTCTCCAGTTTGCAGGTTATAACAATATGTTTTGATTCCTGCATTAGAATCTGCTGAATTATTTTCTGCACTCGTTTTTATGTTTGCAGTGTTCTTTGCAGTCAAAATAATATAATTTTCCATGGCATGCTCCACAGAGACAAGCTCTAGTGAATCATCTGGCTCATAAATAGTTTGAAGCTCGCTTCCATTTGGACGAACCTTTGCAAGCTTTCCATCATACAGACCATAGACCCAATTTCCATTTCCACAAAGACCAGATGGGTCTGAGACTCCATCAAAGTCAAGCAAAACAATCGTGCCTACATCTAAGTTGCAGCTGTACATAAGCTCTGTCTTTGTATCATAATAAATAAGATACGGTCCAATAACCTGTGCCCAAGCCACATCATTGCCATCATCAATGCCTAGTTCAAGACGCTGAATAGCTGTATGCTGATAATCGCTTCTTGTTATGTCTCCATCTGTATCCAAATAGTAAACCTTATCCTCACCAAATGTAAGGAAACGTTTGATATACGGATATGCTGTTCCTACAGGATCTCCTGTCATTGAATATTCACGATTTTCTGAGAAAATGCTTCCATTCATGATATATGCTTCTGTGCCAACGTTTGCTGCACTCAGCTGCAGATCTGTGCCATCAAGCTGTGTACTATACGCATTCAGAATACCATCCTGATAAGCAAGCATATAAACACGATAACCAATAATATTAAATCCCGGTGTATTCAGTGCAACCTGCGTTGCTCCTGGCAAATCACTCTGATTAGTATAGAGCGTCTGAAAAGCCTCATCAAAATTGGTATATTTTGCGTAAATACATCCCGAAGAAACATCTGGAATTGGAGTATAGCTTTCATTTGAAAAAGTTGGATACTTTGCTTTTGCCGCTTCATGATATGGATTTGTATTATCCTCCTCAGACTCGGATTCTGCTTCTGTCTCCATCTCAGATTCTACTTCAGATTCTGTTTGAGATTCTGTCTCAGTTTCTCTCTCTGATTCTGACTCTGATTCAGTTTTATTTTCAGCATCTTGTGTGCTTGTTTCTGTCTGCTCAAGACTTGTTTTCTCTTGTTCAGTGGAAGCTGTCTTTGTCTCTGTTTCAGATTCTTTCTCTGTTTCTGCCTCTGATTCTGATTCAGTTTCTGCTTCATCCACAGATTTTTCTTGTGTGCTACTCTCTTCTTTTAAGGAAGATGGCTCTGTACTGCCTGCACTTGAAGTAATTTCTGCACTATCAGATACAGCAGCTGTATCAGCTGCTGTATTCTGGGAAGTTTGATTATTTTCGTTATTATTTTCTAAATTATCATCTGCACTTGATGATGGAGCTGTCTCAGATGACGTTTGTGTTTCAGATGACTTAACCTCTGATGAATGCTCTTTTTCAGTATTCTCTTCTAATGATTTGTCAGAAGATTTTTCTGGAAGCTTTGCAGACTCTTCTGCGTCTGGCTGATTTCCAGCTGAAAATTGCTCATTCAGTGCATTTACAAATTCTCCAAGATGACCTGTCGCTGCAAGGATCGCTGCGGCAAGCGCAATCGAAGAAACAAGAACAAGAATCACAATCGGTACGACATGATGCTTTTTCTTCTTTACTTCTTCATATGTTTCCTCATCCACATCGACATATCTACTGACATCTTCCTGCTTCAAATCATCGATAATGGCCTTTTCATATTCATAGACAGAGTCATCCACAAGAGTTGCCCTTGGCATGCTCTTTACTGAGGATTCGTTTTGATTCTCTGTTTTAGAATCATTTTCATCTTCAAAGCTGTCATCCTCTTTTTGATAATCATCTTCCGCGTAATCTTCTTCCGAATACTCATCACTCAATGATTCTTCCTCAGGATCACTTATAGCTTCCTCTTTGGAATCTTCTTCTAAATCAACTGCAGCGTCTGAATCTTCTTCATAAGAATCAACTTTATCATCAGAATCATCTTCACAAGATCATCAGAATTTTCTATGTAGTCTGCGACTTCATCTGTTAAAGACTCAT
>ENA-OPYX01000717-OPYX01000717.1-human-gut-metagenome-genome-assembly--contig:-NODE-717-length-19197-cov-3.511222_pt1 | contig 19197 bp, 21 predicted proteins | sample MGYA00242639_ERZ504486 | MGnify/ENA primary metagenome ERZ504486 (study PRJEB26092, sample SAMD00036296) | human gut metagenome | host: Homo sapiens | study: EMG produced TPA metagenomics assembly of... | reverse complement strand
CTCGCCCTGCTCCCGGTCGAGGCTCGCGAAGCGCTGGATGATGTCCTCCTCCACATGGATGCCATTGATCTCGTTTTCCATAAAGATTGCGTTCCGCTGGCTGACCACGGGCATGATGCCGGCCAGAATTTTAGCACGTTCGCCCAGTGTCTGACGGGCCTTGCGGAGATTTTCCACCGCCTGTGCCGACAGCACCGGCTGGGTCAGGAAGCCCGACATCCCGTTTTCCAGCTTTTCCACGGCCCGGCGCAGCTCCACGTCAAAGTTCCGGGCGTTGAGATTCAGCGCACCAAAGACGGTCATGGCCGAGGGCATCTCCCGGCCCTCCCCGGCCAGCGAGACGATGTACTGGGCCAGTTTGCGGGAGTTGAACTGGTAGACATTCTTCACCTCGTCCCGCTCTGCGGTGGGGATGGGGTCGCCGGTGATGGCCAGCACCTCCCGCACGCCCTCGGCGTAAAGGCCCAGCAGAAGGGCCTTGGTGGCGTTCAGGTTGCGGTCGCGGCAGGTCATGTGGGGCAGAGCACACATTCCCAGTTCCCGGTGTACCCGGCAGGCCACGAGGGAGGAATCCATCCGGGCCTGTGCGATGGGGCAGTCGGCGATGGTCAGCAGGTCAGCGCCTGCGGCCTGCAGCCGCCGTGCGCCGTCCAGATAGTCGCTCAGGTCGGCCACCCGGGGCGAATCCAGTTCAATGGCGATGACCTTCTCACCTGCGTTCAGTTTCCGCAGGAAAGTGTCGTCTTTTTCCACCGCCGGTGCAGTCCCGGTGGAAAGTTTCGCTGCCGGAGCAGCTTCGGTCTGCTGGGGCAGGGCATCCAGCTCTGCACGCAGGGCCGCGATGTGGGCGGGCGTCGTGCCGCAACAGCCGCCCAAAATACGGACGCCCGCAGCGGGCGATCTGCCCCCTCTCCCGGGCAAAATACGCGGGCTTGCCCTGATACAGCACCCGCGCCCGGGTGACCACCGGACTAGCCCGCGTTGGGCATCACCGACAGGGGCAGCAGCGTCTCGCCAAGGCTCTGCACCAGTTTCTTCATCGCGCCGGGGGCCGAGACGCAGTTCAGGCCCACGGCGTCTACCACGCCGCTCTGCTCCATCCGGCGCAGCAGGTCGCGGAACAGCAGACCCTCGCGGGTGTAGCCGTCCGGCAGCACCGCGAAGGACACCATGACAAAGGCGTCCGGCACGGCCACACGCAGTGCCTTTACCGCCTCCACAATGCCCACATCGGAGCTGAGCGTCTCGAACAGAAAGTTCTTTGCACCCAGTGCGGCGAACTGCTGCGCCACAAGGCCGTAAGCGCTGCTGGCCGGGGCAGCTTCGGTGTCCGGGGCAGGGCCGAGGTCAGCAAAGACGGCGGCGTCCTTCTCCGCAGCGGCATCACAGGCCAGCTTCCAGCCCGCCTCGGCCAGCTCTTCCCAGCCCGGCATCTGTGCCGCCGCCATCCGGGGCAGACCGAAGGTGTTGGTCTTGATGGCCTGCGCACCTGCGGCCAGATATTCCGCATGGACTTTCTTCACGCCCTCGGGGTCGGTGAGGTTGGCCATTTCGCAGTCCGCGCCCGGTGCCGCTTTATAATAGGTACCCATGCCGCCGTCGAACAAAAGCGGCTTTGCGGGCAAGATACTCTCGGATGTCCGTCATAGAAAGGTTCTCCTTTTTTATTTTCCTTGATTTTATAAAGAAATTCAGGTATAATTTTTGTATGAAAGTGAGGTGCTTTTGGATGCCCAAGATTCGTTCCAGCGCAGACCTGCGCAACAACTACAATGAGATCTCCACCTTCTGCCACGACTACGCCGAGCCGGTGTTCATCACCAAAAACGGCAAAGGCGACCTTGCCGTGATGAGCATCGAGACCTACGAGGCCCTGACCGCCCGGTTCGATTTGTATGCGAAATTGCAGGAAGGTCTGGATGATGTGGCGGCGGGAAGAACGCGCCCGCTGGATGAGTTCATGCAGGAACTGCAAAACAGAAGGAGTCTTCGATGAACTACTTTATCGATGTTGCCGCTTCTGCTCAGCGTGACCTTGCAGATGCCTTCGACTATATCGACCTGACCTTGAAAAATCCCTCTGCTGCCGACAAGTTGGTTGCCATCGCATGGAAGAAATTCCGTTCTCTCGACACCTTCCCACAGCGTTTTTCACTTGTGAATGACCCATTTCTTTCCTCTTTGGGAATCCGGCTCATTCCAGTTCAAAACTATCTTGCATTTTATAAAGTCGACTCTTCCACCCAGACCGTCCACATCCTCCGCTTCCTGTATGGTCACAGCGACTGGCAGGCTATCCTGCGGGTGGATATTCTTCCAACCTGAGCATTCTCCCCGGCCCTTTGCCGGGGAGAATTTTTATGCAGTCATCTTCAGTTTAATGAAGTTTGCGCACTTGTCAAGCATTTTTGCCCCGAAGCAGCCCATTTCGCTTGCGCCGAAGCCGGTTTTGTGCTATTCTATGCATATTTACAATGGTTGGGAGGAATGTATCATGCGCCACGCCGGCACACAGGAAATCGAAACGCCTCGGCTGCTTTTGCGCCGCCTTATGCCGTCGGATGCCCCGATGATGTACACAAACTGGGCCAACGACCCGGAGGTCACCCGCTGGCTGCGCTGGACGCCGCACAAGGATGTGGCCGAGACGCAGGAGCTTCTGAGCGCATGGGCGCTGCTCTATCCCAACGAGGACTACTACCAGTGGGCCATCGTGGAAAAGGCCACCGGACAGGTGTTCGGTTCCATCAGCATCTACAACAGCCTGCTGGGAGAACCGGCACAGCGAAATGAATGGCCGGGATTCGACCTCTCCGAGGGCATCTGGTAGCCGGGCTACTGTATCGGCAGAGCATGGTGGGGCAAAGGCTGCACCACCGAAGCTCTGAACGCTCTGGTAGAATACTGGTTCAAGAATACAGACAGTAATTGGCTTGCCTGCTCCCACGCCGTGGAGAACCCCGCCAGCGGCAAAGTCATGATGAAAGCAGGCTTTGTCTACGACCACGAGGCCGTCTACCACAAATTCGACGGTACAGCGATACCCTGCAAGTGCTATGCCCTGACGCGAGAATACTATAAGGAGCAACCTCTCCGTCAGCGCTGACGCGCTGCCACCTCCCCTATTGAGGGGAGGCCTTGGCATTTCGTAGAGCTTTTTCTCTTCGCCAGAGGCTCCCCTTGGTAGGGGAGCTGTCGAGCGATAGCGAGACTGAGAGGTTGGCTCCACTAACAGAAAGGAATCATTTTGAGCGAACTTTACGATATTTTAGTCGAAACTCCCCCGACGAAGGTCATCCTTCTCGCCCTCGACCAGGGCCTGTGGGACTGCGAGCGCAGCCTTGCCGAGCTGGCTGCGCTGTGTGAGGCCAACCACATGGAGGCCGTGGCCGAAGTCACCCAGAAGCGCCAGACCCCTGAGACCGGCATCGTGCTGGGCAGCGGCAAGCTGGAAGAAGCCGCTGCGGCCGCAGCAGAGCTGGGGGCCGAGTGCGCCGTCTTCGACGTGAGCTGACCGGCAGCCAGATCCGCAACATCTCCACGGCCCTCGGCGGCCTCGAGGTCATCGACCGCACCATGCTCATCCTCGAGATCTTCCGCAGCCGTGCCGTGACCAACGAAGGCAAGCTGCAGACCGAGCTGGCGCTTCTGCGCTACCGTCTGCCCCGCCTGCAGGGCATGGGCGAAAGCCTGAGCCGTCAGGGCGGCGGCGGTGGCGGCGGCGGTGGCGCCCGCCGTGGTGCCGGTGAAACGAAGCTCGAGCTTGACCGCCGCCACGTCCACGCCCGCATCGACGCACTGGCTGAGAAACTGGCCGAGATGGAAAAGCGCCGGGGCGAGAGCCGGAAAGCCCGCGCCAAGACTGGAATGCCGGTGGTCAGCCTCGTGGGCTACACCAACGTGGGCAAATCCAGCCTGATGAATGCCCTCTGCGGCCCCAGCGTCGCCGAGGCCGATATGCTCTTTGCCACCCTCGACCCCACCAGCCGGAAGCTCGTCCTGCCCAGCGGCATGGCCGTGCTGCTGGTGGACACCGTCGGCTTCGTCTCCCGTCTGCCCCACAATCTGGTGGAAGCATTCAAGTCCACGCTGGAAGAGGCCGCATGGTCGGACGTCATCGTGCGGGTGGCCGACGCCGGCGATGAGCAGCGGGAAGAGCAGCTGGCCGTCACCGACGAAGTGTTGGACGGCCTCGACTGCGCCGACATTCCCCGCCTGACCGTCTACAACAAGTGCGACAAGCCCGGCGCGCTGAGCTTCGACCCCGACATCCTGCTCACCAGCGCCAAGACCGGCTACGGCCTCGACAAGCTGCTGGCCAAGCTGGACGAGACCCTCAGCGACCGCGTCCACACCATCCGCGTTCTCCTGCCTTACGATAAGCTGGGCCTCGCCGCCCCCATGCGGGAGCGCGGCAGCGTCCAGCTCGAGGAGTACCGCGAAGACGGCCTCTATCTCGAAGGCATCGTCAAGACCGAAGACCTCCACTGCTTCGAGGGCTATCTGGTCTGAGGACCCGCATACGAAAAGAACCGGACTCCGCGGAGTCCGGTTCTTTTGCCTTTCAAGGCATCAGCCTGCGGCAGGAGGCGCTTCCTCTGCGCCCATCAGCTGGTCGTACCGGCCGGTGAACACCCGTTCCGGCAGGGCCGCCGTCAGGGCGAGGGCGGCGGTGAACCGCTCCTCATCGGTCAGTTCTTCCTCCACCGGTGGGAAGTGCGCGAGCACTTCGTCCAGCTGCTTTTTGACCTCCCGGGCCACGAAGATGCCCCGGTCGGTGAGGTAGATCTTGCCGTAATACTCCTTGACGATCATCCCCCGCTCCATCAGCAGGTTCATCACCCGCACCACCGAGGGTTTGGTCACGCCCAGCTTCTCGGCGATGCTGCGGGAGCTGATGTCAAGATGGGTCTGCGAGACCTCATAGATCGCGAGCAGGTACCGCAGGTGTGCTGGCGTCAGTTCCATCTCGTATCACTCTCTTTTCGTTATATCACACGAACTTTTGGTTTACAAAAGGGGCGCGGGCCAAAGCCTTGACCCGCGCCCCCTTCTCCTACGCGATTGCTCAGTGGCAGCCACCGCCGCAGCTGCTGCAGTTTCCACTGCAACCGCTGTCACAGCCGCCGCTGCATCCACTGCAGCCGCCATGCTTATGAGAGTGCCAGGTGATCCAGCCTACACCGCCAAACACGATGGCTCCGACGATGATCGTCGGCAGATTGAAATTAGCAGCCAGAAACTCCATCATAACAATGCACTCCTTTCAGCGCGTTTTGAGAAGTTTTTTACTTGATCTGGAAACGTCGATCTTGACCTCGTTATCGTTCACATACTTGTTGGGACGGACCATCAGGTAGATGAAGGCCACCAGGATGACAGCAGCCACGATGGTGAAGAAGTTGAAGCTCAGCTCGCCGGTGATGATGCCGCCCAGCTGGTACACGACCAGAGCGGAGCAGTAAGCCAGTGCGCACATATAGCCGATGGCGAATGCCGTCCACTTGCCGTTGTTCATCTCACGCTTGATAGCGCCCATAGCAGCGAAGCAGGGAGCGCACAGCAGGTTGAAGATCATGAATGCGTAAGCGCTCAGAGCGGTGTAATCTGCCGCAACGAGGTTCCAGATCTCATCGCCGTTCTCAGACAGCTCCTCGCCGCCGAAGTGATACAGGACGCCGAAGGTACCGACGACGTTCTCCTTTGCGATCAGGCCGGAGACAGAAGCGACGGTAGCCTTCCAGTTGCCGAAGCCCAGAGGAGCGAAGATCCAAGCGACTTTGGTTGCGATAGCAGCCAGAACGGAGTTGTCCTGATCCTCCACCATGCCGAAGACGCCGTTCTCGAAGCCGAAGCCCTGCAGGAACCACAGGACGACGGTAGCAGCCAGAATGACGGAACCTGCACGCTTGATAAAGGACCAGCCGCGCTCCCAGGTAGCACGGAAGACGTTGCCCCAGGCAGGGATATGGTATGCGGGCAGCTCCATAACGAAGGGAGCGGGGTCACCCGCAAAGGCCTTGGTCTTCTTCAGGATGATGCCGGAGCAGATGATGGCAGCCATGCCAATGAAATAAGCAGAGACAGCCACCAGAGAAGAACCGCCGAACATCGCACCTGCGATGAGGCCGATGATGGGCATCTTTGCGCCGCAGGGGATGAAGCAGGTGGTCATGATGGTCATGCGGCGGTCACGCTCGTTCTCGATGGTACGGGAAGCCATGACGCCCGGGACGCCGCAGCCCGTGCCGACCAGCACGGGGATAAAGCTCTTACCGGACAGGCCGAACTTACGGAAGATACGGTCCATGATGAAGGCGACACGGGACATATAGCCCACATCCTCCAGGATGGACAGCAGGAAGAACAGAACCAGCATCTGGGGAACAAAGCCCAGGACCGCGCCGACACCGGCGACGATGCCGTCCATGATCAGGCCGTACAGCCAGCCCGCCACGCCGATGCTCTCGAGGAAACCGCCCAGCGCGTTGGGGGACGATCTCACCGAACAGGACGTCGTTGGTCCAGTCGGTCGCAAACGTGCCGATGGCCCAGCCGCCGTCGGCGATGGAAGTACCCATAGACAGGGAGTACATCAGGTACATGATGACTGCGAAGATGGGCAGAGCCAGCACACGGTTGGTGACGATCTGATCGACCTTATCGGAAACGGTCAGGTGCTCCACGCGGGCCTTCTTCTTGACAGCCTTATCGACGACACCGTTGATGTATGCGTAACGCTGGTTGGTGATGATGCTCTCGGCGTCATCGTCCATCTCAGCCTCGCAGTCCTTGATGTGCTGGTCGATGTGAGCGATCAGGTCGGAGGAGAGCTTCAGCTCATCCATGACCTTGTCGTCGCGCTCGAACAGCTTGACAGCGTACCAGCGCAGGAAGCGGTCATCGACCTTGCCCTGGATGGACTCCTCGATGTGAGCGATGGCGTGCTCAACGCTGCCGGTGAAGACGTGGGGCAGCTCGCCGCCCTTGCCAGCCTTTGCAGCAGCCATAGCAGCCTTTGCAGCAGCCTCGGTGCCTTCGCCCTTCAGTGCGCTGATCTCAACAGCCTGACAGCCCAGCTCGGCGCTCAGCTTCTTCAGGTCGATCTTATCGCCGTTCTTGCGGACGAGGTCGATCATGTTGACAGCCATGACCACAGGGATGCCCAGCTCGATGAGCTGAGTGGTCAGGTACAGGTTGCGCTCGATGTTGGTGCCATCAATGATGTTCAGGATGGCATCGGGCTTCTCCTTGACCAGGTAAGTACGGGAGACGACCTCTTCCAGAGTGTACGGAGACAGGGAGTAGATACCGGGCAGGTCCTGGATGATGACATCCTTCTCGCCTTTCAGCTTGCCTTCCTTCTTCTCGACGGTAACGCCGGGCCAGTTGCCGACGTACTGATTAGAGCCGGTCAGATTGTTGAACAGGGTAGTCTTACCACAGTTCGGGTTGCCGGCCAGTGCAATTTTAATGCTCATTGCAACTCCTTTCCTCTCGTTACGATCAAACGACTTCGATCATTTCGGCGTCGGCCTTGCGCACGCTCAGTTCGTAGTTGCGCACGGTCAGCTCCATCGGGTCGCCCAGAGGGGCGACCTTGCGGACGTAGATCTCCACACCCTTGGTGATGCCCATGTCCATGATGCGGCGTTTGACCGGGCCTTCGCCGTGCAGGCGCGCCACGGTGGCAGTCTCGCCGACCTTAACGTCTTTCAGAGTCTTCATAAAAAATCCTCCTCTACTTGTCTTTCTATTCAGAGACTATCCAGTTTCGGAGCGTCTCCCAAACAGCGTTTTGCCGCTGCTCAGCCAACCATAATGCGGTTTGCCATCGTCTTGTCGAGGGCCAGACGGCTCTCCTTGACCTGAACGATGAGGTTGCCTGCGATCTCATTGACGACAGTCACCTGACTACCCACCACGAAACCAAGCTCTGCCAGATGCAGACGCACTTCATCCTTGCCAGTGATCTTCTGGATGGTGACGGTATCGCCTGCTTTTGCCATAGTCAAAGGCATCATATTCGTTTCACTCCCATTCGTTCTCCCCTCGGCGGGGAGCATTTTGGTTCGATTTTGCAGTCTTTGGAGCGCCGCCCCAGCCAGACGCCGCAACGCGCTGGCCGTGTCTGCATCTCCCTGCCAAAAAGCCGCGTCAGTTAGTCAGTCGCAACTATCAGCATAGACAGTTTACACCTACTAACCCACTCTGTCAATCATTTTTTCGCAAAAAAAGTTAGTTCGTATGAACAAACAAATTTTCTTCCCTTATTTCAAGAAGATTTTTACAGTTTCTATACACTAACTTTGTTTGCACATATTTACGATTTTTCTCTTTTACACTCCCCGCAAATGACACAGCCGCCCGGTGCAGGGGGTATTCTGCAACGAGCGGCCGCGTGTCAAAAGGAGGATTCTTCCCGCCAGTGCGTGGTTTCGCTCTGGCGGGCGCCAGGATAAAAAGAGAGTATTTGGAAGAGAATGTCAAAATTCAGGGGCGTCAGGCTGCGACAGCCAGACGCTGGATGGGCGTTCCGCTGCGGAACAGACGGAGATACACTGCCGTACACTTGTTCAGTTGAGCAAAATGCTGCTGGGCGGCATTGGGGTCACCATAGGCTTTCCAGCAGCCGCAGCAGGTGAAGTTGCGGCCCGCATTTTCGATAAAGCCCACCACATCGTAAAGCGGATAGCCCAGAAATACGCCGATCTCATGGGGAAAATCGGCCTCGCAGCAGAGCCGGCGGGACAGCTGCCGCAAAAGCGGCGCGTAGTCGTCCGACTGCTCAGGCAGAGTGTAGCCTTCCTTACACAGGAAATTCCGCACCTGCGGCTGGGCCAGCACAGCGCGGAGCTTGCTCTCGCGGTAGACGTACACCAGATACCGATGGGTCCGCACACAGCCCTTGAGGACGCGGACGCAGAGGCCCTTTTCGCCCAGCTGTTCATTCCAGCTGCGGACGCGGCGGGCAAGGTCGGCGCAGTCGCTCGTCTCGTAGCGGAAAAGTCCCGCAGGTTTTAAGCTGGCCAGCACCGGGGCGCACTGTTCGATCATGACTGTCTCAAAGTTGCGTTCCATGTCTTCGGCCTCCCTGCCCGTTTTCCACTATTGTCTCCTGCCGTGTGGTGTTTATGCAGGAGATACAGTTAGAAAAAGCTAACCGAAATTTCAAAAAGAATGCGGCAGCCTGCCCTTTTCGAGCTTCTTCCGCCTCTTGGTTAGTCATTTCTAACGTAGCATTATCTTACCATAGGTCTGGCTCTGTGTCAACACCTTTTTTGTAAAAATATTTGCTCCATTTTCTCTGCCGTGCTATACTGAGCCAAAGCTGATATAGCAATTCAACTTTTTAATGCAGCAGCAACAGCGTTGAATTGCATATCGCAACTATGCTGTTTGGATGTTGCACTAATTTCTTGACTTGCGATAAAAAGGAATGGTATCCCCATGCATCTTATCTCACCCGAAGAACTGACCTCGACCATCGCCGACCGTCTGGCCCGACAGTCTACCGTCCTCGTCGCACTGGATGGCCGCTGCGGCAGCGGCAAAACGACGCTGGCCGAACAGCTGGCAGAGCGTTTTCCTCAAAGCATCACCGTCCACACCGACGACTTCTATCTCCCGCCATCCCGGCGTGTCACGGGCTGGGAGAAGATCCCCTGCGCCAACATGGACATCCAGCGCCTGCGGGATGAGGTCGTCGCTCCCGCCCGGGCAGGGCAGGCGTTCTCCTACCAGGCCTACTCCTGCCGCGAAGGTGCCTATCTGCCGCCGCGTCCCCTCGGCTCTGCGCCGCTGGTCATCGTGGAGGGAAGCTACAGCCATCATCCCAGCCTTGCACCCTATTATGATATAAGAATATTCGTCACCTGCTCTCCCGATGAGCAGGCTCGGCGGCTCCGCAAACGGGAGGGGGAGCTGTATTCGAATTTTGTGGAGCGGTGGATCCCGCTGGAAGAGGGTTATTTTGCAAATTACTCCATTGAGGAGAACGCGGAGATGATGGTCGTTACTGATTGACGGCATCGCGCGCCGGTGCGCGGGGTTAGAGCGCTTTTACGCTGGGCTAAGTTCTCTTTTGCGCACCAAAAGAGAACCAGAAAAGTGCCCGCTACTTTCGAGGCGCGGGAGGCACGAATCAAGGGCTGCTCGCCCTTGATAATCCCACAGAGGTGGGCTCCAACTCAAAATGCTGGAGATTCGTGCATTCGCACGAAGATCTCTTAACCGCATTTTGAGCCTCCGCCAATTTGCTGCTTCGCAGCAGACTTTACGCCTTTGCTGAACGTAAAGTCCTGCTGAAACGTAACACCCTCGGCGAAGCCGTAAATCGGAGAAACGAGAAAAAAGCGTTTAGCGAAGCGGCTAGCTTTTTTCCGTTTCGACTTCCCCTTCGGGGTCTGAAAGGGGCGAGCAGCCCCTTTCTCGTGGATCCAGCGCGTCGAAATCGCTGGTGGTTTTCTGGTTCTCTTTTGACACCAAAAGAGAACAATTAGCCTTAATGAAAAAGCGCTCTGCCCTTGTAAAAAGCCTTCAAAAAGGGTATCATAAAGAAAAAAGCAAAGGAGCCTTACTTATGCGTGCTTACGAGCGACTGCTGAAATATGCCAAAGTATACACCACCTCGGACCCCGAGTCCGGCACCCATCCTTCTGCCGCACGGGAATTCGACCTCGCCCACCTGCTGGTGGAAGAGATGAAATCCATCGGCATTGAGGACGCCTTTGTGGACGAGCACTGCTACGTCTACGGCAGCATCCCCGCCACCAAGGGCTGCGAGAAGAAGCCCGCGCTAGGCCTCATCGCCCACATGGACACCGCCCCCGACGCTTCCGGCGAGAATGTCAAGCCCATCCTCCACGAGAACTACGACGGCGGCGATGTCACCCTGCCCGGCACCGGCATGGTCATGAAGACCTCCACCTTCCCCTTCCTGAAGGAGCTGAAGGGCGAGACTCTCATCACCACCGACGGCACCACCCTGCTGGGCGCTGACGATAAATCCGGCGTCGCTGAGATCCTGACCGCTGCCGAGACCCTTATCAAAAGAAGCTGCCCCACGGCAAGCTCTGCATCGCCTTTACCCCCGATGAGGAGATTGGCGAGGGTGCTTCTCTCTTCGACATCCCGGGCTTCGGCGCAGACTTCGCCTACACCGTCGATGGCGGCGACGTGGGCGGCATCGAGTACGAGAACTTCAACGCCGCATCTGCCACTGTCACCATCCACGGCTTCTCCGTCCACCCCGGCAGCGCCAAGGACGCTATGATCAACGCCTCCAACGTGGCAATGGAGTTCCACATGGCCCTGCCCGTCATGGCCCGCCCCGAGACTACCGAGGGCTATCAGGGCTTCTACCATCTGTGCCAGATGTACGGCGACGTCACCGAGGCAAAGCTGGGCTACATCCTCCGCGACCACGACGCCAGCAAGCTGCAGTTCAAGAAGGACAACCTTCTCCACATCGCCTGCTACCTCAACGGCAAGTACGGCCCCGGCACGGTGGAAGTCGAGATCAAGGACAGCTACCGCAATATGCTGGAGAAGATCAAGCCCCACTTCCACCTTGTGGAGACGGCCCGCAAGGCCATCGAGAAGGCCGGCCTGACCCCGGAAGAGATCCCCGTCCGCGGCGGCACCGACGGCGCTGTCCTGAGCTGGAAGGGTCTGCCCTGCCCCAACCTCGGCACCGGCGGTTTCAACTTCCACGGCGTCTGCGAATGCACCACCGTCGAGCGGATGGACAAGGCCACCGAGATCCTGCTGAATATCGTTGAACTTTATTCTAAATAACTTCGCATCGTAAAAAAATGCTCGGCATCTGCCGGAGCCATTTTTTGCTTCTTAAAACTCGATGCTCTGTGCCGCCTTGGCGATGGCTCCCAGCAGCTCCACCAGCTTGCTCTCGTCCATCCGGCTGCTGTTGTTGGCAAAGGCGTAGAAGCAGCCCTGCACGCAGAACGAGAGCAGAATTCCCCGGTTCAAATCAGCCGCGAAGGTCGGGTCGGCTTCCTCAAAGCGCTGGCGCAGCCCCTTCTCGATGCTGTTGGCGAAGATGCCCTGCCGACTGCCCGAAAAGAGGATGTTTACGGCCCGCTGGTTCTGCATGAAGGCATGGAACAGCTCCCGCGTCAGCGTCTCTGCCTGATGCAGTGCCACGCTGTCGTTGGTGCGGGGTACACTGGCCAGGATAGACTCGATGAGCTTGTTTTCCAGTGCATTGGCCAGCGCGTAGATGTCCTCATAGTGGGCATAGAACGTCGATTTGTTGATGCAGGCCATCGCACACAAGTCTTTTATCTTGATTTTTTCCAGAGGATTCTTCTCCCGCAGTTCCATGAAAGCCTGTTCGATGGCGCGGTCGGTACGGGCGATACGGATGTCCACAAAATCCACCTCTTCCGTGTTTTAGTTGATTATCCAACGGTTTTCGTCTTTCGTCGATGGACAAGACCCCGTGGATTTTTTACAATGAAAGCAGTACCCTTATTCTTCTTTTTTATAGAGCAGGCCCTTGGCGTCCAGTGCCGCTTCGATGCGGCGGAACGCCTCCGGCGTGGGGCAGCTCAAGGTGTGCAGATGCACACCGCCGGTCATCCGGCTCAGCAGGCACTCGGGCGTGTCCGCCGCCTGCTGGATAAAATGATCCACGTCGTACCGGCTGGCGAGGTTGAGGTTGCCGCGCAGCTCACCGTAAAGCGGGTTCTCCACGGCCACATCCACCACGATGCCGCCCTGGTCCACCACGGTATACAGCTCCTCCCGCATCTGGTCTGCAGTGCTGTGGACACAGGCGAGAATGCCCGTGTAGCCCCGCGCCGCCGGGTGGAGCTGATAGCCCCGGGGCGTTGCATCGATCTGCGTCCCCGACGCCCGCAGCAGGGCCACGTCACCCACCACGATCTGCCGCGAGACCCCCAATTCCCGGCCAGTACACTGGCACTCAGCGGTGCATCGGCCTCCGTCAGCCGCTCTAAGATCACTTTTCTGCGCTGCGCAGCATTCATCTTCCGCACTCCCCCTTTTTATCCTACCAGCCGCAGCAGGGTGGCGTAGTTGGAGGGCAGCTGGACTTTCAGCTTACCCCACTCCACCTGCGTCAGGATGGGCTGACTGCCCACACAGTCGGCCAGCAGGTCTTCGACACCCGAAGCCTCCACCGGCAGCTGGAATTCCATCGAAACCGGGCTGTCACCATTATTGTACACCGCCACGACAGCCTTTCCGTCCAGCACCCGGGCGTAGGCGTAGCTCTGGGTGGTCAGCGTCAGCTCCTTGAACTCGCCCCAGCTCAGCTCGGGACGCTCCGCTTTCAGCCTGCCCAGTGCGGCATAGATGCTGGTGACAGGGTTCGTCTTCTCGGCGTCGGTGTAGTCGGCCAGCTCGAGGCAGGGGCGGAGCGGCCAGTCGCTGCCCCACTCTTTTTTTGCCCTCGATGCCAAATTCCGAGCCATAATAGATGGACGGAATGCCCCAAAGCGTATATACTAGAAGAGCAATATGCCGGATGTGGTCGCGGTTGCGCAGTTTATTGGGCAGCCGCTCCACATCGTGGTTATCCGAGAAGTTATAGAGCCTGGTATCGTGGCAGAGGCCCTGCAGACGCCGCATGGTATGGGCGATCTCGAAATAGTTGTGGTCGTTGTGGCCACTCCACAGACCCTTATGCAGTTCGTAGTTGGTGACGGAGTGGAGCATCTCGGGGTTGGCCCAGCGGCTGTAGTCGCCATGGATGACCTCGCCCATCAGCCAGAACTCGGGCTTCACCTCGTTGGCAACGCGGCGCAGGCCCTTCATGAAATCGAAGTCCAGCACGTCGGCAGCGTCCAGACGGATGCCGTCAATATCGAACTTATCCACCCAGAAGCGGATGGTGTCGAAGTGGTAGTTCTGCACCTCGGGGTTGCGCTGGTTCAGCTTGACCAGCAGGTTGAAGCCGCCCCAGTTGCCGTAAGAGAAGCCGTCGTTGTACTCGTTGTTGCCCCAGAAATTCACGTCGCAGAACCAGTCGCGGTAGCGGGCGTTCTCGCGGTGCTCCTTCAGCTCCTGGAACGCGAAGAAATCGCGGCCCACATGGTTGAACACGCCGTCCACGATGACCTTCTGGCCGCGCTCATGGCAGGCGGCGACAAATTCCTTGAACTCCTCGTTGGTGCCGAGACGCCGGTCTACCAGACGGTAGTCGATGGTGTCATAGCCGTGGGAACCGCTCTCGAACAGCGGGCCGATATAGATCGCCGTACAGCCAAGCTTTGCCGCGTGCTGAGCCCACGCATCCAGCTTTTTGAAAGCCCCGGGGACAGGCTGTCCGTCGTTTTCATGCGCGCAGCCGCACAATCCCAGAGGATAGATGTGATAGAATACCGCATTGTCATACCAAGCCATTGTCTGTACCGCTCCTGTTTTCAAAAAGTTACAGCAGAGCACTTTTCCGACAAAAGTGCATCTGTGTCATATTCAGTATAGCACATTTTCCGACAAAAGTGTGGTAAAAGTGTTGTATATTTCTCATTTTACATATTCCATCGTCCGTGTTCTGTAAAAATTGCGATAAAAGGAGCCTTTCGTATGAATCTTCCCTCCATCCCCAAATCCTTCTTCAACGGCGACTGCTTCGACGCCTACCGCATCCTCGGCGCGCACCCCTGGCAGGGTGACCACGGCGAAGAGGGCTGGCGCTTCGCAGTCTGGGCTCCCGGTGCCACGGCTGTGGAGGTCTGCGGCGGCTTTGACGGCTGGGGCGCAGGCATCCCGCTCCAGAAAGCCGACACCGGCGTGTGGAGCGGCTTTGTATCCGGGCTGTGCGAGGGGGAGCTCTACAAATACCGCATCCGCGGGGCCGACGGCAGCGTGGTCATGCGGGCCGACCCCTACGCTTTCGCGTCCGAAGTCCGCCCCGCCAACGCCAGCCGCCTGACCAAACTGGACTTTTCCTTCGACGACAGCGCATGGATGGAGCGGCGGGATAAATGCCGCAATCTGCCCATGAACATCTACGAACTCCATGCCGGCAGCTGGAAGCATAAGCCCAACTCCACCCAGCCCGACGGCTCGGACGGCTGGTACGATTACGAAGAGCTGGCCCGGGAGCTCATCCCCTGGCTGCTGGAACACCACTTCACCCATGTAGAGCTTCTGCCGCTGGCAGAACACCCCTTCGACGGCAGCTGGGGCTACCAGACCACCGGCTACTTCGCCGTCACCAGCCGGTACGGCACCCCGGCCCAGTTCGCCTCCTTCGTCAACGCCTGCCACCGGATGGGCATCGGCGTCATCATGGACTTTGTCCCCGTCCACTTTGCGGCCAACGCCGACGCGCTGGCCAACTTTGACGGCACCCACCTCTACGAGTACGACAGCGATGTGGGCCACAGCGAGTGGGGTACCTGCAACTTCAACTACTACCGCCGGGAGGTGTGCAGCTTCCTGAACAGCGCCGCCGCCCTCTGGATGGAGGTCTATCACTGCGACGGCATCCGGATGGACGCTATCTCCCGCGCCCTCTATTGGCAGGGCGACCCTGCCCGGGGCGTCAACGAGGGCGCCGTCACCTTCCTGCGGAACCTCAACCACGGCCTGAACGATCGCTGGCCCACCGGCGTTTACATGGCCGAAGATTCCACCAACTTCCTCAAAGTCACGGCCCCCACCCGCTACGATGGCATCGGCTTCGACTACAAGTGGGACATGGGCTGGATGCACGATACGCTGGACTACTTCGCCACCCCCTTCGGCCAGCGGCCCGACGCATACGGGAAGATCATTTTCAGTATGCACTATTTCTACAACGAGCTCTACCTGCTGGCGCTGAGCCACGACGAGGTCGTCCACGGCAAAAAGACCATCATCGACAAGCTCTGGGGTACCTACGAAGAAAAATGCGCCCAGCTGCGCACTCTCTATTTTTATATGTATGCGCACCCGGGCAAAAAGCTGAACTTTATGGGCAACGAGCTGGGGCATTTCCGGGAGTGGGACGAAAAGCGGGAGCTGGACTGGGATCTGCTCAAGTACCCCTTCCACGATGCATTCCAGAAATATTTCGGTGCTCTGAGCCGCCTTTACGCCACCCAGCCCGCCCTCTATGCGGGCGAGTATGACCCCCGCTGCTTCGAGTGGGTGGCCAGCGAGAGCCGGGACGAGGGCGTGTACGCCTGGCTGCGCAAGGGTGCGGGACAAACCATCCTCTGCGTCATGAACACCCAGAACACTGCCCACAAAAAGTTCCCGCTCTACTTGAGCTTCCCCGCCGGGGCCGAAGAGCTGCTGAACACTGAGGCCCCCTGCTGGGGTGGCGCGGACAAATCGAAGTCCAAACCCCTCCACACCTCGGACGGCGGCGTCTATGGCCGGGACTACACCCTCACCGTGGACCTGCCCGCCATGGGCAGCCGGATGTTCCGGCTCACCCCCGAAGCACCCCGCCCCGAGGCTGCACAGGCCAGCGCCCGCCGGGCCGCTGCCGCACGCCGCAAGGCAGCCCGCACCCAGAACGCCAAGGCGGATGCCGCTGCATACAACTCCAAAAAGTAATATTTGTTTCGGAATATCCCGTCTGCTGAAAACGCAGCGGGATATTCTGCGTTCTGGCGCGGTCTGCGGCTGGACAAGCCTTGACGGAGCCGTTATACTGTTAGATGGAAAGTTGTGTTTTGCATTTTCCGGAAGTTAAATGAAAGGAATCATCCTTCTATGCCATCTGCTGCTGTTCGCCGGCTCTCGCCTCTGCAATGGGCGGGGTCGGTCTGGGCGGCTGTGCGGTGCTGCTGGCTCTTCTGGGGCTGCTTGCACCGGCCAGCGCCTTCTTTTTCCCGCTGCTCAGTCTCTGGGCCAGCGTGGGGCTCTTTGTTCTGGCCCTCTGCGTTCTCCGTGTGGCAGGCGCAGAGCTGGACTTCTTCCACAAAGCCGTCGTCTTCGGCATCTGGGCTGTGGCTGTCGTCTATTTTTACTGGACATTATCGAGCCGGAGCTTTGTATACGTCTGGGATTACGCCAACTACCTGCTCAAGCAGTACGACGCCGAAGCCGCCTTTGCCCAGAGTGCAGGCGCGGGCCTCGCATACATCTTCGGCTCCATGGCCGACGACTACACCAATTTCATCACCCTCTTCACCGAGTTCCCATTCTGCCTCACGAGCCACACCGGCGACGCCTATTCCTTCAGTCAGGTGTTCTGCATCCTGCCGACCCTGCTGGTGCTGCTGGCGGGCCTCGTCGTCAAGGTCGGGCAGATCCTGAATGTGAAGAACCGGACGTACTATTTCCTCTTCGGGATGACCCTCACGGCGGCTTATCCCTTCCTGCGGATGAGCGCGGTGCTGGCCCAGCCGGACTGGTTCGGACTCATCTTCGCGTTTGCGATTCTTCTACTGACGCTGGATCTCCGATTCGACAAGCTGGAGCCGGTGCGGTTCGGCCTCATCTTCCTGGCCACTGCCGCCATCATCCTCGCCCGCCGGTGGTTCCTCTACTTTGTGGTGGGCTACTACTTCGCTTACGCGCTGCTGCTCATCGCGGGCTGTGTGCGGTTGGCGAAGGGCGGCGAAAAAAGCGCCGCCCTTGTTCGAATCAAAAACCTCGTCCTCTTCGGCCTTGCGTCCGTCGTGGCGATGGTCATCCTGCTCTGGCCGATGGTGTCCCACATCCTCGCCTACAACTACGCAGGCCGCTACTCCTATTATAACGGCGGCGGTCTGGCCCTCGAGGCGTTCTATCACATCGGCCGGATGGGCCTGTTCAACATTCTCCTCATGGTGCTGGGTCTCGCCTTTGCGGCGAAGCACAGAGCGCCCTCCCTGCCCTGTCTCGCCGGGTGTGAGCTGGTGGTGAGCATCCTGCTCTTCACCCGAGTGCAGAACACCGGCTCGCATCAGTTTCTGCTCTTCCTGCCGGGATACTTCATTCTCTTTCTGCTGGGTGCCGCCGCGCTGGCCGAGGGCATCACGCGCCGCCGGAACCTCAAGCTGGGGTGCTGGGCCTTCGTGCTGGTGCTGTCCATGTCAGTGCGGTGTTCGCCGCTGACTACGCTGGCCATGCCGAGTTTCGTCATCGAGCATTTCCCGATTCAAATTCCGGCCACCCAGTATTTCATCTCGCTGGACAAGCTCATCTACGATAGGAAGGACATCGGCCAGATACAGGCCATCGCCGACTGGATAGGTTCCCACTGCGCCGAGGGCGAAGTGAGCTACATGATACCCCACGATATGCTCTATAACCCCGACCACTTCAAGAACTGCCGCCTGCCGGACGCCCCATCAACGACAAGCTGGCCTTCGGCTTCTCAGTCCCCGGCACCCACAACTTCCCCATGCAGTTCTTCGAGGCCAAATACGTTATCACCTGCGAGCCCTTCCCCCAGACTTACGTCGGCAGCGGCGAGATGTCCATCAAGCTCAACGACCGTTTTCTGGCGGTGCGGGACCAGTATTTCACCTTCGAAAAAAGCTTTGACATGGGCAATGGCACCACCTTTACCATCTGGAAGCGCACCGCTGCCCCCACCCGGGAGGAAGTGGAGTATTATCTGAGCGCTTTCGCTGAGGAAGACGCCCAGTACCCTGAAATGTTCTCCCAGGTGGCCGAAGCCTGGCTCACCGCTCACGGGCTGTGAGCTTGCCCTTTCTGCCGAAAACGTGTATAATTCGATTGATTGCTATAAAACCCGCAGCGCCGCCCGCCGGCCTGCTTACGTCATAAGGAGTACGCCACTATGGATAAGAAGAACACGCCTGAAGTGAAGCTGGGCCAGTACAAGGGCCTGGCTGTCACCCGTCACGTCCGCCCCGTCACCGACAAGACCGTGGACATCGAGCTTGTCCACCAGGCCCGGATGCACGCGGTCTACCACCCCACCACCGAACCTGCCAAGCGCGGCTTCCGCGCCCTGCTGGACTTTGCCGGCTACATGGATGGCAAGGAGATCCCCGACAGCCGGATGGAGAAGGTCATGGTCGTGCTGGGCGACGGCAAGCTGATGCCCGCCGCCGAGCAGGCCATCTACGGCCACCGTGCCGGCGAGGTGTTCCGCTTCGACTTTACTTACCCGCAGGACTTCCGTCTGCCGGAGCTGTCCGGCAAGACCGCACAGTTCGAGATCGAGCTCCGCTCTCTGGCCGAGAAAGTCACGCCCGCACCGGATGAGGCTTTCGCCAAGAGTCTGGGCTTCGACTCCCTCGATGCGCTGAAGGC
>ENA-OPYX01000716-OPYX01000716.1-human-gut-metagenome-genome-assembly--contig:-NODE-716-length-19213-cov-3.903909_pt1 | contig 19213 bp, 21 predicted proteins | sample MGYA00242639_ERZ504486 | MGnify/ENA primary metagenome ERZ504486 (study PRJEB26092, sample SAMD00036296) | human gut metagenome | host: Homo sapiens | study: EMG produced TPA metagenomics assembly of... | reverse complement strand
GTCCAATACTATCCAGAAGTTCCCGGCTGTTTAATTTCATGGAACGGATACCTTTTAATAATCTCCGCATCCTCCAACTGCTTTTTTCGGATATTCAGTTCCCTTAAATGTTCCTGCCACTCGGTAATTCTTTCCTCTGTTTTCTGGATTTCATCCAGAACCTTTTTAATTTCATATTCACTTTCTTAACCTCCTACTGGATTCTTCCAAACGCCATGAAATGTTCCTGCCAATATGCAGAACTGATATTCGCATACTGGATGGGATTGCCGCAGTGGATCATCATGTTGTCTCCTACATAGATTCCCACATGACTGGCTCCCGGCGTATTGTAAGTACCCTGAAAGAAAATCAGATCTCCCGGTTTTGCTTCGGACGGCGATACATATGCACAGCAGGAACGAAGCCCGTCTGCCGTCTGCCTTCCTACATTCCAGCCATTTCCGCAGTTATTGATTACCCAACTGACAAATCCGGAACAGTCAAAACTGGTACTGGGCGAAGCGCCGCCCCACACATACGGGTATCCCAGATATTTTTCTGCTTCATGGATCATGTTTGCAAATTTTTCATCTGACAATGCCTCTGCCGGAATTTCATAGCCAAAACCACCGGAACCTCCGCCACTGGGCAGCGTATTTACATCAAACAGATAATCACGGTTTCCCATATGTCAGATTGTAATAATCATACCGCTGTTCTTCCTCGTCATTCATTCTGTTTCTGAGCACAGTATCCAGATTATGGTTTGTCAGCACTGTTTCCAGCCTGTTTACCTCTCTGGTACTGGTCACTTCCACTTCCTGACTTCCATTGTCATCTGCTATGTATGCTTCCCATGTCTGATGTCCGTGTGCAGAAGCGGCTGCATGGTCTCCATAATAAACATCGAACTGCACCCCGTACTGGTCAAAAGCGCCTGTATCTTCTACAACATACTCCACACCATTCATCACAATCTTCGTGCCCAGAGGTACAAAAGGATTGGAAGCGTCTACCGCAATCGTGTGGTTTGCCTGCGGCATGGCTCCGCTGGCTGTCGATCCGCCGGACCAGACGCCGCAGCAGATCGGACAGTTGCAATATCCACTGGTTACTACCTGTCCCAGTGATTCCCCAACCCGTACCGTCTGTGTTTCTGTCACTGTTTCACGCACACTCTCCGTATGTATGCTGTACTGTTCCCGGAAGATTATTCCAAAGCAATTCGGTTTCCGTCAGTTGCCATTCCGCCTGATTATTGAACCATACATCCTTTTCCTGCCCATCCACTTTACAATCTGCAACGAAATAGCCCCCTTTCTGTTCCCATTCCACATGGATTGCGGAAGGGTATTTGGACTTCAATGCTTGTGACATTGCTTCGGGCACTTTGACATCATCCTTGTCGTCATCATCACTGCATGCACCAAGTGCCAAGGCGGCGATGAACATCATCGCCAACATTTGAATCTTTATTCTCATCATTTCTCTATAAAGTTTAGGTTAATAGTTACTGGAGAATCAATCGTCCATGCTGACGAACTTTCCCTTTTTGTTGAACTTCAAATGAGTAGTCATTACCCAATTCAATTTCCACACCGGTACGTCCGCGTTCGATTTTAGTAATAATCTCTCTCGGGAAGTTAGCCTTCACATACTCCTTTACCGGAACCGGAATCAATGCTTCGGGAACAGCGGACTTCTTGCAATCCACTTCCAACCAATTTCCTTTCTTGTCGAAGTCTATTTCCGTACGGTCTGTCAACAGCACTTCATATTTTTTAGTCTGCAATATTTCACTTCAATCTTGATGTGTGAAATGTGCGGTTTCGAGAAATACTGGTTGATAAAATTGCGTGCCGTCAGCGGAAGCTTGCTTGGTATCCTGAGTGATGACATCACCGGCAAAGGCAAACTGAACAGCTACAAGAGCCAACACAAGAATAGACAATACTTTCTTCATAATCGTTATTTTTTAATGTTACTAATAAATTTCATATTATTCACACTGCAAATAACGGTAGAGAATTAGGAAAGATTTGGGAACAATCGCAGTTAACGGTAAATTTCACTTTCTTTAACCAGACGGAAGGTATGCATACCGTCTTGCCATTCATACGTGAGCTTCAATGAAGACGACAACGCAATGGAACGCGCTATGGCAAGCCCCAGTCCGGTGGAGTCCTTCTTGCCATCCATGCCATGATAGAAACGCCGGAACAACTTCTCTCCATCCAAAGGAACATCACCCGTATTCTTTATGACCAGCGAAGTTGGAGTGGTAAGTACCTGCAACTCTCCCCCTTCCCTATTGTGCAGCAACGAATTCTTCACCAGATTGGAAACCAGTATTTTGCGCCAGCGAATGGTTGCAACGGATAATAAAGGCTGCTCCTCCCGTTTTCGTATCAGTCTCACCTGCTTATGTTCATAGATATCCATCAGGTCGGGCAAGAGTTCATCCAATATCTCATCCACCGAGACATCCTCCATCTCGGTATACTGCCCGTTCTCTATACGGAAAGCAACAGCAGGGACTTGTTCAGTTTTACGGCACGCCCCAGCGTGGCATATATCTCGTCCAGCTGCTCCATTTGCTGTTCCGTCATCCCTTCACTCTCAGCCAGCAGTTCCACTTTTCCCCTCACGATGGCAAGCGGTGTCTGCAACTCATGCGAGGCATTCTCGATGAACTGCTTCTGCTCCTCGTATGCCTTGTAGCTGCGGTTGCCCATATCCAATGCAGCATCGCTCAGCTGGCGGAACTCCCGTATCTTCGTCGGGTTGTCCAATGGAGGCACCTCCTTGCCGGGCTGAATGCAGTGCAGCCAGTCAAGCAACCTATGTAACGGACGGAACACTCCCTTCAGCACCAACTGGATGCCGATGGAAGTACAGATGAGAAACAACAGGAACAGCGCTCCCAGATACCAAAGCATAGCCTCCACCATGTCATCCCGCTCCAAAATGGAAATCATCAGTTTCAACTCATAATATTGCCCGTCGGGCATACGGAAAGCGGTACACATGACACGTACCGGTTCGTCTTCATCCTCCAGTTCGATATAAACCGTAGCATCATAGAACACTTGTCTGTAATGCCGCCCTTCCTCTTCGGATATAGGAGTGAACTTATAGAAAGACATCAACGAGCCTTCCGTTTTCGAGTATCGAGGGGTCGTGAAGCGCACTCTCCATCAATATCTCACCGTAATTCTCCAACGTATCGTCCGTCTCATCCACCACCTCGTCAATGATTGCGTAATAGAACAGCACACCCCACACTGCCATCAACAGAAACAGCAGCAATGCAAGTTTGCGGTAGGTGTAGCTCAGCAGCTTCATAGTTCGGAGAGTTTGTAGCCGAATCCATAGACAGCCTTTAATTCTATGGTAGCCTCAGCTTGTTTCAATTTCTTACGCAGATTCTTCACTTGCGAGTAGATAAAATCCAACGAATCCGCCTGGTCTATATTGTCTCCCCACACCGACTCGGCAAGGCTCATTTTATTGATGACCCGGCCGGGGTTGACTACAAAATAATAGAGCAGGTCGAACTCCTTGCGGTTCAGCTGCAAGGGTTTTCCGTTTATCTCTACCTGCCGTTTGTCGGGGTAGAGCAAAAGATTTCCAAGGGTGACGGTCACATCTCCCTTCGCCTGCCGCCGACGTATCAATGACTTGACACGTGCATTGAGTTCTGCCAGATGGAAAGGCTTTGTAAGGTAATCGTCGGCACCCATATCAAGTCCTTTTACCTTATCCATCTCACTTGACTTTGCGGTAACAAGAATAACCGGAATATTTTTTGTAGACTTGTCTTTTCTTAATTTTTCAAGTACAGACAATCCGTCAAAAATCGGGAAGCATTACATCAAGAATAACAAGCTGCGGCTTTATTTCCGCACACGCTTTAAAAAAACTCTTGCTTTCTCCAAAGCTTTTAACCTCATAACCGCTGTTTTTCAGTGCGTAGGTTTCAAGCTCCCTGATGTCTGTATCGTCTTCTACAATATAAATTAACATATAATTCTAACTCCCCGATATAGATTTAAGGCAGACATACTTCCGCCTTAAACCTAATTATATCACAATAGTCTTGATTTGCAACAAAAATCATCAAAGGTTATACTGTCTTTCCTGTAATTGAAAACACAACCCATTCACCGATGTTCTCTGCGTGGTCGCCGATTTTTTCAAAATACTTTGCAATAAGCAAAACATCTATAGCCTGCTGATCAAGTTCTTTGTTTGCATTTATAATATCGATAACCTCTTGTTTTACCTTATTGAAAAGGTCATCAATTGCGTCGTCCATAGTAGCTACGGTCTTTGCAAGTTTCAAGTCTTTTTTAACAAAAGCGTCAATAGCCGTTGTTACCATATTTGAAGAACGCTCTGCCATTTCAGAAAGATGAGTCATTGAATAAATATTTTCGCAGTCTTTCAAATAAGTTGACATTTCCGCAATGTCAATAGCCTGATCGCCGATTCTTTCAAGGTCGGTAATCATCTTAAGAGCCGCAGATACCGTTCTTAAGTCACCTGCAACAGGCGACTGTAAAAGGAGGAGATTTAAACAATAGTTTTGTATTTCTCTCTCCATCGTATTGATTTTTTCTTCAATAATTCTTGATGTTTCAAGTTTATCGTATTCACCGTTTGTAATAATGGTTATCGTATTTTTTATTGCACCTTCAACCAAAGCGCCCATTTCAATGAGTTTATCGTTAAGTGCTTTTAATTCCAAATCAAAATACTCTCTCATTAGCCGAACCTTCCTGTAATGTATTCCTCTGTACGCTTATCCTTTGGAGTAGAAAACAAGGTAGCCGTATCAGTGCATTCAATCATTTCGCCAAGCAGGAAGAATGCCGTATTATCAGCAATTCTCATTGCCTGCTGCATATTATGTGTAACCATAATAATGGTATATTTATCTTTAAGCTTCATACAAAGTTCCTCGATTTTACCTGTGGAAATAGGGTCAAGTGCAGATGTTGCCTCGTCCATAAGTAAAACTTCAGGCTTTACCGCAAGCGCTCTTGCAATGCAAAGACGCTGCTGCTGACCGCCCGAAAGGCCGAGTGCGCTCTTTTTAAGTCTGTCCTTAAGTTCATCCCAGATAGCGGCATCTTTCAAAGACTGCTCTACGATTTCGTCAAGCTCTCTTCTGCTTCTTATACCGTGTGTTCTCGGACCGAAAGCTATGTTATCATACACGCTCATAGGAAACGGATTTGCTTTTTGAAAAACCATACCCACTCTTTTTCTGAGAACATTTACATCCATATTTTTGCCGTAAATATCCTCGTTATCAAGACGGATATCACCTGTAATTTTACAACCCTCAACCAAATCATTCATTCTGTTAAGTGATTTCAGGAGCGTTGATTTACCGCAGCCCGACGGGCCGATAAAAGCTGTAATACGGTTTGCCTCCATATTAAAGTTTACAGACTTTAATGCGTGAAATTTGCCGTAATACAGGTTCATATCCTTAATTGTAAACTTATCCATTTATTTTCCTTCCACTCTTACTTATTTTTACTTGTAAGCTTTTTGGCGATAAATGCCGAAAGCGTATTTATTAAAATGTACAAGCACAAGCAATACAACCGCTGTTGCCCAAGCCTGATCTGTATGCAATCCCTCGTTTGCAAGTACATACATATGAATAGCAAGCGTTCTGCCCGAAGACATAAGACCTTTTGCAAGACCCGACGCCGAACCCGATGTATATAAAAGAGCCGCAGTTTCTCCGACTATTCTGCCGACTGCAAGAATTATACCTGCAAGAATACCCGGCATTGCACTCGGAAGAATTATTCTTATAATTGTTCTCAGCTTGCCTGCGCCAAGTCCGTAACTGCCCTCTCGGTACGAGTCGGGAACAGAAAGCAAAGCTTCCTCTGTAGTTCTCATAATTGTCGGTAATACCATAATTGCAAGTGTAAAAGAACCTGCAAGCAATGAAAGTCGCCACTGCAAAGTAGTTACAAAGAATAACATACCGAACAAACCGTAAACAATCGACGGAATACCCGAAAGAGTTTCTGCCATAGTTCTGATAAGTTTTACAAACTTGTTGCCCCTTTTTGCATATTCCGCAAGGTAAATCGCAGCACCTACGCCAAACGGTACGGCAATTACCAAGGTAAGCAAAGTTACCACAACAGTATTGATAATTGCAGGCATACAGGATACATTATCACTGTTATATTCCCATGCAAACAGCTCCGGTGTAATATGCGGAACACCCATTACAAGAATATATACAATTAAAAATACCAGAGCAAGCACTGATATTGCCGCTGCAAGTACAACCAATATAAACAAAACAAGTGAGAGCGGATTTCTTTTATATTCTCTTAATCTTTGGGCAAATCCTGTTTTATTGATTGCCTTTATTTCATTGTTATCAGCCATTCTTTTCACTCCTGCTCTTAATTGCCTGCATTGAAAGTGTAATAATTAATATGAACACAAACAAAACTACACCTGTTGCTATAAGTGCCTGTCTGTGAAGTCCCGTTGAGTAACCCATCTCAAGTACAATATTTGCTGTAAGCGTTCTTACACCGTCCGTAAGTGATGTAGGAATCTGTACCTGGTTGCCTGCAATCAGGATAACCGCCATAGTTTCGCCGATTGCTCTGCCTATGCCAAGCACAACACCTGCAAGAATACCCGACTTTGCGGCAGGAAGCATAGTTTTAAACACACTTCTCTCTCTTGTTGCGCCGAGTGCCAATGCACCCTCGTAGTAATTTTCGGGCACCGCACGGATTGCCGATTCCGACACACCGATTATTGTAGGCAAAATCATAATGCCAAGCACTATTGACGCTGCAAGCAGGCTTGAGCCGTCGCCGCCGAAATTTTCACGAATAAACGGTACAATTACCATAAGTCCGAAAAAGCCGTAAACGATTGACGGAATACCTGCGAGTAATTCTGTTGCGGGTTTTATAACCTTATATAACGGTTTCGGACAAAAGCGAGCAAGGAAAACCGCTGTTAAAATTCCGATCGGCACACCGATTACAACAGCGCCTGCCGTAACATAGATACTACCGATAATCATTGTAAAGATGCCGTAGCTAGCCGGAACATTTGTAGGTGCCCATTCAGAGCCGCCTATAAAATTAAAAAAATCCGATTTCTGCCATTGCCGGAACACCGTTGTAGAAAAGGAAAATACATATAAGCACAACTGCCGCTATGCTTGCAAGGGCTGTCAGGAAGAAAACTCCCTGCATAGCCCTTTCTTTAATATTGTTTAATCTCATTTAGTTATATCGCTCCAAACCTTAGCTTCGCCTGTATAGATAGCTTTTACCTGATCCATTGTGAGATTTTCTGTAGTATTGTTTGTATTTACGATTACCGCAATACCGTCTTTTGCAATTGTTGTTGATGTAAGAGCTGTTTCTGTATCTTTAAGCTCTCTTGATGCCATACCGATGTCACAAGTACCCTCAAGTGCAGACTGCATACCTGCCGAAGAGTCTGATGTCTGGAGTTCGATTTCTGCCTTTGTATTTACCTGCTTGTAAGCCTCGATGAGTTTTTCCATTACAGGTGATACCGAAGAAGAACCTGCTACTGTAATTTTGCCCTCCGGCTTTGTTCCTGCATATGCTGCGTTTTCAGATACCGGAACATAACCCTCTTTAGAAATTACTGCCTGACCGTCTGAGCTTAAGATATAATCTACAAAATCCTTAGCAAGACCGCTTAAGTCGCCCTTATAAGCAATGTTGAACGGACGGCTGATTTTGTATTCGCCTGATTTTACATTTTCTGCTGTTGCCTCAACATCTTCAACCTTAAGAGCCTTAACGCTGTCGTTGAGTGAACCGAGTGAAATGTAACCGATTGCTGCGTCATTGCCCTTTACATTAGTAATAACAGCCTCAGTACCGTTTACTGTAACTGCATCTGTTCTTGTTGTGTCTGTCTTTGTGTCGCCGTCTTTAACAAGAACACCTGTAAGCTCTACGAAAGCATCACGAGTACCGGAGCCCTGCTCTCTTGTAATAACAGAAAGTGATTTGCTTGTATCAAAAGCACTTGTGTTTGATGAATCGGCATTGCTTGCACCTTCACTTGCAGTTGATGATGAGCTGCCGCCGCAACCTGCAAATGCACTTGCCATAATTACGCCTGCTGCTAATACCGATAATAATTTTGTACTTGTTTTTTTCATAAATATAATCTCCTCAAATAATTATCGTACTTCTTTTGAGTACGCTCTTAGTTTAGTTAATTTTTGTAAAGCTATTTACCTCCTATTTGTAAAATACCCGTAAAAAAATTATTTTAATTATGTTATGAAATAATATTTTCTATAAAAAGTGATGACAAGAGGCAAATAATATGTTATAATATTATAAATATTGATATTTAGGAGGCTGAAACCAATGGAAAATACAAAGATTCCATATAAAATTTATCTTGACGAAAGTGAAATACCTACTCAATGGTATAATGTTCGTGCAGATATGAAAAACAAGCCTGCTCCTCTTCTTAACCCTGCTACATTAAAACCAATGACAGCAGAGGAGCTTTATCCTGTTTTCTGTAAAGAACTCGTAGCACAGGAACTTAACGATACAGACGCATACATAGATATTCCGCAGGAAATTCAGGATTTCTATAAAATGTACCGTCCGTCCCCGCTTATCAGAGCATATTTCCTTGAAAAAGCTCTCGGTACTCCTGCTAAGATTTACTATAAGTTTGAGGGTAACAATACAAGCGGCAGTCATAAATTAAACTCTGCCATCGCACAGGCTTATTATGCTAAAAAGCAGGGTCTTAAAGGCGTTACAACAGAAACAGGCGCAGGCCAGTGGGGTACCGCCCTTTCAATGGCTTGTTCTTACTTTGGTCTTGATTGTAAGGTATATATGGTAAAAGTATCTTACGAACAAAAGCCGTTCAGAAGAGAAGTTATGAGAACTTACGGTGCAAGTGTTACTCCTTCCCCGTCTACAGATACTGCAGTCGGCAGAAAAATTCTTAAGGAGCACCCGGGCACAACAGGCAGTCTTGGCTGTGCAATTTCCGAGGCTGTAGAAGTTGCAACTTCTACAGAAGGATACCGTTATGTACTCGGCAGTGTGCTCAATCAGGTACTTCTTCACCAGTCGGTTATCGGTCTTGAGGCTAAAAAAGCTCTTGATAAATACAATGTTAAGCCTGACATCATTATCGGTTGTGCCGGCGGCGGTTCTAACCTTGGCGGTCTTATATCTCCGTTCGTAGGCGAAAAATTAAGAGGTGAGGCTGATTACAGAATTATTGCCGTTGAACCTGCATCTTGCCCAAGCTTGACAAGAGGTAAGTTTGCATATGACTTCTGCGATACCGGCAAGGTTTGCCCGCTCTCTAAGATGTACACACTCGGCAGCGGATTTATTCCGTCCGCTAACCATGCCGGCGGACTTCGTTACCACGGTATGAGCAGCACACTTTCACAGCTTTACCACGACGGTCTTATGGAGGCTACTTCTGTTGAGCAGACATCTGTATTTGCTGCCGCAGAACAATTTGCAAGAGTTGAGGGTATTCTCCCTGCTCCGGAAAGCAGCCATGCAATCAGAGTTGCAATTGATGAGGCTCTCAAATGTAAAGAAACAGGCGAAGAAAAAACTATTCTCTTTGGTCTTACAGGTACAGGCTACTTCGATATGCTTGCATATGAGAAGTTTAACGACGGTCTTATGAGCGACTATATTCCGACAGACGAGGAACTCCAGAAAGGCTTTGACGGTCTTCCGAATGTTCCGGAAAACTGATATAATTATTATGGAGAGAGGCTTTCCTCTCTCCTTTTTATTATAGTAATTTTTATTAATAACTGTAAAAATATCAACTTAATTAGCCACAACTAACTTGTAACTACTTGACAAAATAATTCTGTTGTGCTATTATTCCATTCGTAGAAAATTATTCTTGAAAGGAAATGACATATATGGCAAAACCAAAGCTTCCAATTCCTGTAACACTTCTTACAGGTTATCTTGGTTCCGGTAAAACTACACTTATCAACCATGTCCTCGGCAATCAGGAGGGCTACAAATGTGCCGTTATCGTAAATGATATAGGCGAAGTTAATATTGACGCTGAACTTATTCAGAAAGCAGGCGTTGTTACTCAAAAAGATGACAACCTTGTTCCGCTTTCAAACGGCTGTATTTGCTGTACACTTAAAGTTGACCTTATCAATCAGATTGCAGAACTTGTAAAGTCAGGTAAATTTGATTATATTCTCATTGAGGCAAGCGGTATCTGCGAGCCGCTCCCTATTGCACAGTCTATTGCTGTACTTGAGGGTGACGAAGAGGAAGGCACTCCTGCTATCTGCCGTCTTGACAACATTGTAACTGTTGTTGACGCACTCAGAATGGCTACAGAGTTTGGCTGCGGCGACAATCTTCTTAAAGACGATGTTGACGAAGAAGACATTGAAAGCCTTGTTATTCAGCAGATTGAGTTCTGTTCTACTATCATTCTCAACAAAGTTGATATGGTAAATGAGGAGCAGCTCGGCAGAGTTAAGGCTATGATCAGAACTCTTCAGCCAAAGGCTAAAATTATTGAGGCTAACTACGGTAAGGTAAGCGTTGGCGACATTCTCAATACAAATCTTTATGATTTTGAAGAAACTGCGGGTTCAGCAGGCTGGGCACAGGCTTACGATAAGGACGAAGACGAGAAAAACGAGCATCACGATCATGATGAGGATGAACACGAACATCATCACCACGACGAGGACGAGCATGAGCATCATCACCACGATGAAGACGAGCATGAGCATCACCATCATCATGATGACGAAGATCACTCTCACTGCGACCACGAGCACGGTCACTGCTGCCACCATCACCACCACGGTGACGATGACGAAGAGTACGGTATCTGTACTTTTGTGTACCACAGCCGCCGTCCATTCAATCAGGAAAAATTACAGGAATTTGTAAACAATTGGCCAAAGGGCGTTGTTCGTGCAAAGGGTATTCTTTGGTTCTCCGATAAAGACAAGAGAGATTACCTCTATGTATTTGAGCAGGCAGGCGTACAGATTACCGCTACAGAAAACGGCAAATGGCTTGCTGCATTCCCTAAGAGCGAGCAGAAGAAATACTTTAAAGAGTATCCTGATATTGAAGAGCATTGGGATGAAAAATACGGCGACCGTGAAACCAAACTTGTATTTATCGGTCAGCATATGGATAAGCAGAATATTATTGAAAGACTTGACAATTGTCTTGACGATTAATAAAAATAATTACAGGGTTGATTCAGAAAATAGAATCAACCCTGTTTTTTATCAAAAATTGTAATTAATTTATGGTTTAGCACACAGTTAAGATTAAATAATTTTGAAAAAGTATTCCGCATTTAGAATAGAACCTAAATTTTTAATTATTGATATAAAATATAAATTATTCTGATTTATTATCTTCTTTTGTTTTCTTTTTGGCGGCGGATTTAAACGGAACAACCGAACCGTCCTCCTGTTTAATACTTACATTATCGAGAGTATTATCAAACTGTTCTCTGATTTCAGCAAGATACACGGCATAAAGCTGTTTCTGTTCTGCCTGTTCTTCGGCATTAAGTCCGAGTGTTTTCTTTTTCTTTGCAAGTTCATTTATTCTTTTAATTAAATCTTTATCCATAATAATCACTTCCTATGTTAATAATACCACACTGTAAAGTTTTTTGCAATACAAAAGCCGTATCATATGGACAACCATAAGATACGGCTTAATTTTTTACCAGTAACGAGCCTCGGTTTTTACTCTTGTATATGCTTTTTTGCTTCTCGCTCTTGTACGGCGGGCTTTTTTTGAAGCCTTAATATTTTTAATAATATATACACCGCCAAAAATCGAAAGTAAAGCAAGAACTACCACAAACCAAAGACCAACATTAAGATTGCGCTTTACAACTGCCGAAATAATAGCAGGTGTATTGGCTGATGTGTTTGAAAGTGCAGCCTTTGTAACCTTATTTGCAGCCTGCGCTACAACTGCGGCTGAATGTGTATAATCCTGATTTTGTGTATTCTGCAAAACAAATTGTGATGAACCTACCTGCGGCATTGCATACGGACCTGTGTAGCTTACTGTAGAAGCAAGTGCGGAACCGTTGCTTGAAAGTGCTGTTGCCGAGAACATTGCCTGATATGTATCCTGATCCACAATACCTGTAGCTTCAAGATTATTTGCAAGCTGGAATGCCTCAACAGCTTGTACTGTAGTTTCTCCGAAGTAGCCGGTAGCTATTTCATTAAAGAAACCGAGAATAGCAAGTCTGTTCTGAATTGTGAGAACTGAGTTACTCTGATCGCCCAACTGATATGTAGGTGTCTGTTCAGCAAGTTTTGCCTGAACATCGGCATAGGTAGGACAATCTTCCGAGTAAAGAATATCTCTGTCTGTACCTGAAATACCGTCAACATCTACTCCTGCTGCCTGCTGGAACTGAATGTAAGCTGCCTCTGTTGCATCGTCAAACTTACCGTTTACTTCGCCATCATAGTAGCCAAGCTCCTTAAGTCTTTCCTGAATCTTCGTTACTTCGTCACCCTCATCGCCGTTTCTGTAAAGAACAGGCTCTGTAGGTGTTTCTTCTTTTACCTCTTCAGTCGAACTGCTGTTGTCGCTGTCAGTTGAAGAATCCTCAACCGTGTTGTTTGAAGAGTTGTTGTCTGAACTTGAAGAAGAATTGTCGGAAGAATTTGAAGAAGAAGGATCTGACGGAGTATTGCTTGATCTGCCCTTTGAATCAAAGTAATATGTAGTGCCGTCAATTGTTCTTGATGTATCTACAATGTATTCGCCGTTTTCATAGTAATAATAATCACCGTTGAACTCTTCCCAACCGTTTTCTATGTAGTCAATAGCGCCTACCTTGTACCACTGTGTCCACCCCATATAATCTACGGTGTCATAGCATACATCTTCGTCATCGTTTCTTGCGTCAACTGCCATACCGTCGCCGATATATACACCGACATGACCATCCATATGAAGACCGAGTCCGTGTATTCGTGGAATACCGTTGCTGACATATCCACTTGCGCTTGATGCATACAGCTGTGAATCTCCGCCTCTTGCGTTGCCTCCGCAATAGGAATAAATAAGACCGGAACAATCTACGGTACCGGGAGTAGCTCCGCCGTAAACATAGCTCCAACCGCTGTAATATGCATTGAGCGCCCACTCTGCAAGACCTGCACCTGTGCCTGATGCATGAGCTGTAGTACTGCCTGCGACTGCGCACGCACCCGAAAGCATTGTTACACTCAACAGCACAGAAGCAATTTTCTTACTTCGCTGCATTGTATTACCTCCAAATTGTGTCAGGTGTAATAATTACATCAAAATTACACTTATTAACAAATTTGTAATAATTATAGCAGATATTCAAGAAAAAATCAACCCCTTGTTTAGCATCCCTCTCCTTTTTTGTTAAAAAGCACAATAAAAACGCTATTATAATTCAATATCAGAATTTTAATTCATATTTAGATTACAAATCAAGTAAATTTTTGTAACATTTTGAAATAATTGTAAATATAATTATTTATTAAACACGAGGCAACAAATAAGCCGCACTCTGACGAGTACGGCTGAATTTGTAATAATTAAATTATTTTTCATCATGTTTGAAATCATTGTCAGAAATATTGTAAGTAGCACCTACACCTTCCTGAGCAAGTTTCCTTTCGTTTTCAATTACACTGTCTTTTTTGTCAGGCCACTTTGCATAGAGAACCTTCAAAAGGATAGGAGTAAGAATTGAAGAAACAATAATGAGAATGATTACAGCTGTAAAGAACTTAGCGTCCATAAGACCTGCGTCAAGTCCCTTTTGCGCAACAATAAGAGCAACCTCACCGCGGTTCATCATACCTACACCGATTTTAAGCGAATCCGTCATATTGAACTTACAAATTTTTGCCATACCGCCGCAGCCGATAATTTTGGTTACAAGAGCTACAGCAACAAGTGCGATTGAGAACCATAATATCTGCATATTAAAGTTATCAAAACTTGTCTGTAAACCGATGCTTGCAAAGAAAATAGGTCCGAAGATCATATATGAACTGATGTCCATTTTTCTTTCAATATAACCAGCATCATTGATGTTACAAAGAATAATACCTGCTACATAAGCACCTGTAATATCGGCAATACCAAAGAATTCTTCCGAACAATAAGCTGCCGCAAAACAAAGAACAAGTCCGAAAATCGGAATTCTTCTTGAATGAGGCCAGTGCTTGCTGATCCATTTAAAGAGGAAGTAAAGTGCAAAACCAAGTACAATTGCAAGTACAAAGAAGAGAATTGTCTTGATGCAAACATCAACAGGTGAAACATCAGGGCTCTTGAAGCCGATAACTACGGTAAGAAGAATAATACCTATAATATCGTCAAGTATCGCTGCGGAAAGTATCGTTGTGCCGACCTTTCCTTTCAGATGTCCCATTTCCTTAAGAGCCTGTACGGTAATACTAACCGATGTTGCCGCGAGAACAGTACCCATAAATATGCCTTCGTAAAGCCGTGTATCCGGAGTACCGAATCCAAAGCCCATATAAACAAGCATACCGCCTACAAGAGGAACAGCAACACCTGACAAAGCAATCAACAATGCAACAGGTCCTGTTTTTACAAGTTCCTTAAGGTCTGTTCCCAAACCTGCCGAGAACATAAGTAAAATTACGCCGATTTCTGCCATACCTGAAATAAAATCGTCCTTAACTACAAGGTTAAACAGTGAAGGTCCGATAATAAGGCCGGCAATGATTTCGCCAACAACCTGCGGTGCTTTGAGCTTACGGGCAAGAAGTCCGCAAAGCTTAGCAGCAACAAGGATTATGGCAAGATTTCTTAGAATAAGCATTAAATCCATAGTGCGCCCCTTCTCCCTATACATATTAATATAGGAAATATTAAAAATTTTCCACCATATATTTTAGCACTTTTGCTTTAAATTTCAAGACAGTATTGTTAATATTTTAACAGTAACAACAGTTTTGTCATAATTTACATTTTTAAGCATTTATCTATAATATTTATGTATTTTTTATCTATATATAATTGATTTTAAAATTTTAGAAAATTAGTTGTTTTTTTATGGTATTTTAAATTACCATATTAAAGACATTCAAGTATTTAAGCCTTTATTCTTAATTCATAATTAGAAATAATTTCTTATTGTTTTGTCGAATATGTAAGAATACAGCATACCTCAATACTAATTTATTATGTAATGCGATAAAAGTAACAAAAAGCGAAAAAAAAGCGAAAAAAACATTGACAAATATTTAACAAAGATGTTAGAATGGTATTACTGAAAATTAGAAAATCAGTACCAGTATAAGTTTGAAAGGATCCTTCAAATTATGAAAAAAATATTATGCGCACTTATTGCAGGTGCAATGTGTGCAACAATGGTGTTCAGCCTTGCAGGCTGCGGCTGTTCAAATAAAAACGAACCCGGCTATACCATTGAAGCTACAAAGCCTGACCTTACAGACAACGGCTTTGGTTATTACATTGTAAACAGCAATGAGCTTATGGTAACAGAGTACACAGGTAACGAAAAAAATATTGTTATTCCGGATACCTATAACAACTATAAAGTAACATCAATAGGTCCTAACGCTTTCAGCGAAAAGGACATTGAGAGTATAACAATTCCCGATACGGTAACTGAGATTGAGGGTCATGCTTTCCAGTCATGTGCAAATCTTAAGTCGGTTACACTTTCCAAAAATCTTAAAACATTAGGCAATAATGTATTTTTCCTCTGTACTTCACTTGAAGAAGTTACAGTTCCGGGTTCGGTAACAGACCTTGGTCTTTTCACTTTCCAGGGTTCGGGAGTTAAAAAAGTAACTATCGAATCAGGCAGTCTTGAAGAAATCAGAGAATATGTTTTTTATCAGTGCCCTGCCATTACAGAAATCGACATTCCTGCCAATGTAACTAAAATGTCTGAATACAGCGTTTGTGATAACGCAAACACTGTTACAATAAATGCTCCAAAGGGTTCTTACGCAGAAAACTATGTAAAAACCAACGGAAAAACCAACAAGCTTGAATTTAAAGCTGTTGAAGAATAAGTCATCCATTTTCAGCTTTTTGCTGAATAAAATACAAAATGCTAGATAAGAGGTAGATTTAATGAGCACAAAAGAGTATCCGATCGTAGAAAACGCAGAGACTTTTGAGGCAGCTTTAGCAAAAGTTAAAGAAGCTCAGAAGATTTTCGCAACCTACACACAGGAACAGGTTGACAAGAATTTTCCTTGCAGCAGCATCCGCAGCTAACAAGATGAGAATCCCACTCGCTAAAATGGCTGTTGAAGAAACAGGCATGGGCGTAGCTGAAGATAAGGTTATCAAAAACCACTTCGCTTCTGAGTACATTTACAATGCTTATAAAAATGTTCAGACATGTGGCGTAATCGAAGAGGACAAATCTTTCGGTATTAAGAAGATTGCAGAGCCAATCGGTGTTATCGCTGCAGTTATTCCAACAACAAACCCAACATCAACAGCTATCTTTAAGACACTTATCTGCTTAAAGACAAGAAACGGTATCATCATCAGCCCACACCCACGTGCTAAGAAGAGCACAATTGAGGCTGCTAAGGTTGTTCTTGAGGCTGCTGTAGCTGCAGGTGCTCCAGAGGGCATTATCAGCTGGATTGACATTCCAAGCCTTGAGCTTACAAATATGCTTATGCAGGAAGCTGATTGCATCCTTGCTACAGGTGGTCCTGGCATGGTTAAGGCTGCTTACTCATCAGGTAAGCCTGCTCTCGGCGTTGGTGCAGGTAACACTCCTGCAATTATTGACGAATCAGCAGATATTCTCCTTGCTGTAAACTCAATTATTCACTCAAAGACATTCGATAACGGTATGATTTGTGCTTCAGAGCAGTCAGTTATCGTTGAAAAGAAGATTTATTCAAAGGTTAAAAAGGAATTTAAGGCTCGTGGCTGCTATTTCCTTAACGACGAAGAGACAGAGAAGGTAAGAAAGACTATCATCATCAACGGCGCACTTAACGCTAAGATCGTTGGTCAGAAGCCTGTTACAATTGCTGCTCTTGCAGGTGTAACAGTTCCTGAAGAAACAAAGATTCTTATCGGTGAAGTTGAAAGCGTTGACATCAGCGAAGAGTTTGCACACGAGAAGCTTTCTCCTGTACTTGCTATGTACAAGGCAGAGGACTTTGAAGATGCACTTGCTAAGGCTGAGCAGCTCGTTGCTGACGGCGGTTACGGTCATACATCTTCCCTCTATGTTGATGCTGTTAACGATAGAGCTAAGATTGACGAGTTCGCAGGCCGTATGAAGACTTGCCGTATCCTCGTAAACACACCATCTTCACAGGGTGGTATCGGTGACCTCTACAACTTTAAGCTTAGACCATCTCTTACACTCGGCTGCGGCTCATGGGGCGGTAACTCAGTTTCAGAGAACGTTGGTGTCAAGCACCTTATCAACATTAAGACAGTAGCCGAGAGGAGAGAAAATATGCTTTGGTTCAGAGCACCACAGAAGGTTTATATTAAGAGAGGCTGTATGCCTGTTGCTCTTCAGGAACTCAAGGATGTTATGGGTAAGAAGAGAGCATTTATCGTAACTGACTCATTCCTTTACAAGAATGGTTATACAAAGCCAATCACAGATAAACTTGATGAGATGGGCATTGTTTACACAACATTTGCTGATGTTGAGCCTGATCCGTCACTTATCTCTGCTCAGAAGGGTGCAGAGGCTATGCGTAAGTTTGAGCCTGATGTAATCATCGCACTCGGCGGCGGTTCAGCAATGGATGCCGGCAAGATTATGTGGGTTCTCTATGAGCATCCGGAAGCTGACTTTATGGATATGGCTATGCGTTTCTGCGATATTCGTAAGAGAGTTTATACATTCCCTAAGATGGGTGAAAAGGCTTACTTCATCGCTGTTCCAACATCTTCAGGTACAGGTTCTGAGGTAACACCATTCGCAGTTATCACAGATCAGGAAACAGGCGTTAAGTACCCACTCGCTGACTACGAGCTTATGCCAAATATGGCTATCGTAGATGCTAACAATATGATGAGCGGTCCTAAGGGTCTTACAGCTGCATCAGGTATCGATGCTGTCAGCCACGCACTTGAGGCTTATGCATCAATGATGGCTACTGACTTTACAGACGGTCTTGCACTTAGAGCTCTTGAAGTTATCTTCAAGTATCTCCCGGCTTGCTATGACAACGGTATGAATGAGCCTTTTGCTCGTGAGAAAGTTGCTCACGGTGCTACAATGGCAGGTATGGCATTTGCTAACGCATTCCTCGGTGTATGTCACTCAATGGCTCATAAGCTTGGTGCTTTCCACCACATTCCACACGGTATTGCTAATGCCCTTATGCTTGAGCAGGTTATCCGTTTCAACTCTGTAGAAACTCCTGCTAAGATGGGTACATTCCCACAGTATGATCATCCAAAGACACAGGCTCGTTACGCTGAAGTAGCAAGATTCCTCGGTCTTGGCGGTAAGGACGATGCTGAAAGCGTTGAGAACCTCATTAAGGCTGTCAATGACCTTAAGGCGAGAGTTGGTATTAAGAACTCAATCAAGGAGTACGGTATCGATGAAGCTGACTTCCTTGCAAGACTTGACGATATGACAGAGCAGGCATTCGACGATCAGTGCACAGGCGCTAACCCAAGATACCCACTCTTCAAGGAAATCAAGCAGATGTACCTCAATGCTTATTATGGCAACAACAGCGAGACAGTTTAATAGATAAATTATTTCGTTACTTCTCCCCCGTGGTTTCCCACGGGGGATTTTTTTAGGTTCTATTTAAAAATTATGGTTTAGCTGATAGCTTTATCAAGCAACTATAAAAGTTTGGTCGACCTTTTCAAAGGTCGTGGGTGTGGGCAAAGCCCACAAATACTTTCCGTTTATGCAATCTAACGATAGCCAAACAGCTCGCTGTTTGGCGGCTTGAACACAACGGCGAATGCCCTTAAATGCGATAGCAACAAGAAAGACATTCGATATATAATAAAAAGTTAATTATTTCTTTTATAAAAGGCTGTCGCCTGTTTTTCAAACTATGTGCAAGCACGCAAACAGCGTGGCTGTTTGCGCCTGATAAATTGTCATATCGGAAGATTTTTATGGCGCC
>ENA-OPYX01000714-OPYX01000714.1-human-gut-metagenome-genome-assembly--contig:-NODE-714-length-19287-cov-3.555532_pt1 | contig 19287 bp, 20 predicted proteins | sample MGYA00242639_ERZ504486 | MGnify/ENA primary metagenome ERZ504486 (study PRJEB26092, sample SAMD00036296) | human gut metagenome | host: Homo sapiens | study: EMG produced TPA metagenomics assembly of... | reverse complement strand
GATTGAGGACATGAATCTTTGAATTAAAACGAGCTAATGCAGCATCTTCCCTTAGAAAATAAACAAGGTTATCACCATACACAGAGGTTGCTTCAAGACCTATTAAAACAGTATCTAAGGAGCAAGATGTCATAGCAGAAAGAATTCTTTTTACCAACTGTGAAGAACCAGTATGTGAGTTGGCAACAGAAAAGTTACAATGTTTACTTCCGTCAGGAAGCATGAAATAAACGACATTGGATTTGCTGCTTACATCAATACCGACGTAAAGTGGGTTCATAAAAATCACCTTCTTTCGTTAAAATTTTAAGTGTTCAATCGGTTTGGTAAAACCCATGATTATGGAGCATCAATACTCTCGCATATAAGAATCTGACTTAAGAAGGACAGATGCGAAACCACACTGCTAAATGGTTGTCCCAAAGCTTAAGAAAACAGACGGTCGATTTGAAGTTAACTTCCATATCAGGGGAACAGACTTATTATGAAGCAACCGCAATGGTTCAACAGGAGTGAAAAGAACTATTACCTGATTGACACCAAGTCAATTATATCATAGGTTTACCAAAACGATTGATATTTTGAATATAAAAATATATCTATAAAGATATTATACGAGGAGTGAAAAATATGGAGAAATCGGTGTTTATAACAGGAGCAACGGTTAATACAGGGCTTGGAATAGCTGAGAAATTTGCAAAAGAGGGGTATAAATCTCTTTCTCGGTAGCCGAAATGCGGAAAATGCAGAAAAAACAGCAAAGGAATTGTCAGAAAAATATGGTGTTTATGCAAAGGGTTATGGTATGAAAATCTTTGATGAAGAAAACACAAAAGAGATTTTTACAGATATAAAAAACAGCGGATATTCAGTTGACACACTTGTGTTAAACGCAGCAAATTTAGGTATTCGTCAGCAGTTTTTTGATGTTTCGATAGACGACTTTATGAATGTTATAAATACAAATATTGGCTGGAATTTTATGCTGTCGCGTGAGGCGGCAATTCAAATGAAAGAAAACGGTGGCGGTTCTATTGTGTTTGTAAATTCAAACACGGCTTACCGTGCAATCCCTGACAGAATTGCATACAGTGCATCAAAATCCGGAGCACTTGGTATGATGAGAGCACTGGCACTTGATTTGGGTAAGTACAATATTCGAGTAAACGCCGTGCTTCCCGGTATGATAAAAACAGACCGTTGGGAAAGCAATTATAATGATTGCAGAAGCGCACTGTCGAATTATACACCGCTCGGCGACATTGCGGATTTTGAGGATATAGCAAATGCGGTCTGGTATTTTGGAAGTGATAACTCAAAAAATACCACAGGCGCAGAGCTTACTGTTGACGGCGGCAATATGATACAGCTTTATCCGATAGTATCTGAAAAATAATAAAAAACCTATATTGATATTAAGAGTGAAATACAGTGTATGTATGAATAGACTTGAGGGCACAAAGCTCAATTAACGAAATAGCTTAAGCTACGGCGATTATGAGGCACAGGAGTACTTTTTGAAGCTTGTAAAATAGCTTTAACATAAAAACAAAAATTTAATGGGGAAATGCTCGGTAAACAGTGTGGTTACTTAAAGTAATCAAAGGATATAATGCACGTGTGATATTCTCGGTCAAGACCGAAAACGCATATACGCAAATAAAAGAGTTACTCTTCTATGCTCACATGAAAGCGGGCGTCGAAAAAAATTTTAAACAACGAAATGGAATATTAACATAATTGCATTATTGCGTAAGTAGTGATATAATTATTTCGGTGATTAATGATGAAGAACTTTTATGAAAAAGTGTATGACATAGTGGCACAGATACCGAAAGGGACAGTTACAACGTATGGGTGTATCGCAATGAGGTTGGGAAACATACGGCTCAGCCGACTTGTCGGAAATGCGTTGCACGCAAATATTGACCCTGTAAACATTCCTTGTCACAGAGTAGTAAACCGTGAGGGAAAGTTAGCACCGATGTATGTTTTCGGTGGAATTGACGCTCAAAAAGAGCGTCTTGAAAATGAGGGGGTTGTGGTTGACGGCGACAAAGTTGATTTGAAAAAATATTTATGGAGATAAATGGCAGTAAAAAAACTGCCCGCTGAGTCTGTCGACAAAATGTCGACAAAAAATCATAAAGTTCCTCAATAGTCGAAACTTTAGATTTTAAGCAATTTCTGTCGCATAGGTCGTCAGAAATGATTTTTAATGAGGTTGCATTTTCAGTAGTTTTGCCTATGGCAAAACTACTCTGTGTGCGTCGAATGTCTTTCCGGTACGCCATCAAGCAACCAAAAATAAAGTAGACAAAACCATAACAGTTTTGTCTACAATTTGAAGGGACTGCGTGCAGTCCCTTATTTGCTTTTTTATTATAAATATGATATTCTAATAAAAAAATTGAATGGAGAAAGTTATGAACATACAGATATTTGGAAAATCGAAGTGTTTTGATACGAAAAAGGCAGAGAGATATTTTAAGGAGAGAAAAATAAAATATCAGCTAATCAATATGACTGAAAAGGGCATGAGCAAGGGTGAATACAACAGCGTCAAGCAAGCTGTCGGCGGATATGAAAACTTAATTGACGAAAAGGCAAAGGACAAAGACGCTCTTATGCTTATAAAATATCTTGCGGACGAGGCAAAAGAGGACAAAATGCTTGAAAATCCTCAACTGTTCAAAACACCTATTGTCAGAAACGGCAGACAGGCGACTGTCGGCTACAAACCGGAGGTATGGAAAACATGGGAATAAAGCGAGTTCCGACGTATTTCAATGAATTTGCCTGTATCGGCGGTGCGTGTGAAGATAACTGCTGTATCGGTTGGGAGGTTGATATTGATGATGAAAGTCTTGAAGTTTATAAATCGGTCGGCGGTGAGTTTGGCGACAAGCTACGACGTTATATGAATGACGAAAACAGTTTCACGCTTAAAAACAACCGTTGCCCTTTTTTGAACGACAAAAATTTATGTGATATTTTTATAAACATCGGCGAGAACAAGCTCTGTACCGTTTGTACGGAGTATCCGCGATTTACCGAAACATACGGCAGTTTAACCGAAAAAGGGCTTGGAATGTCGTGCGAAAGTGCGGCGGAATTTATCTTTAAAAGTGAAAAGCCGACTGGTTTTGAAACTGAAAAATTTGATTATGAAGAAGAATGTGACGAAGATTTTTTAAGGATACTTTTGAATGTGCGTGAAAATATTTTTGACGTGCTTAAAAATCGAAAAATGAACATTTCGGACAGAGTTAAAACGATTTTGAATTATGCATATGACGTGCAGGATAAAATCAATAACAACAACGTTGACAAAGTACCTCAAAGTGTGGATAACTGCGATTTTTCACAAAGTAAAAAGTGTATAAATGACATAAAAGAGTGCGTCAAGCTATGTCTTAGCCTTGAAATTATGGAGGACAGTTGGACGGGTGTAATTGAAAACACGCTTGGAATTTTTGACAATTACGATAATTTGAGCGGTGAGTTTGATTTATACATAAGCGGACGCGAATACGAATATGAAAATTTGCTTGTGTACTTCATATACAGATATTTGCTGAAAGCGGTGTTTGACTGTGACGTGCTGACAAAGGTGCGTTTTGCGGCGGTGTCGTATGTGATTATACGTCAGCTTGATATTGCACGTTGGCTTAGAAACGGAAAGGAATTTTCGCTTAAAGACAGAATAAAAAATTGTGTGTTGTATTCAAAGGAGGTTGAGCATTGTCAGGATAATATTGATTTCTTTGACGAGGAATTTTTGTTCAACCCAATCTTTGAACACAACAGATTTTTGAATTTAATTTAAGTTTTTTCGATTTTGTATTGCAAAATATAATAATTGACGAAAAAGAGCCGAGCGTTTTGTTGCCGGTTTACTTCCGTTTTATTCTCCGATATGTCTGCCTGTCAACACGGTACGGCCCATTGAACAACCGATTACAAAGCTTGTAATAATTCTGCATAAGCTGACTGCCTATGTTTACGGCTGAAATCGACGACGTGCCGTTATACGCACCGACAACGGTATTATTATATATTCCTTATTCGGTTTTGCCAATGCCTTTTGTAAAATCGGTCAAACTTGACACATTATAAGTAAAATGCTATAATTAGAATAGATTACTATATACAAAATACGGTGTTTTCAGTATGGAGGAAATTATGACGCATTTGAATTCTGCGGTAAAATTACTTGACAGAGCCGCTGAAAAGTTTAACGATAAAATTGCAATATCAGATGAATGGAGCGAAATTAGTTTCAGTGAATTGCAGAGAAAGGGAAAGGCTGTCGGAACGGCACTTGCAAAGACAACTCCGCAAGGATATATGCCTGCACCTGTTATGGTGTATTTGAAGAAAAGCATATCGTGTTTGGTTTGTTTTATGGGTGCGATGTACAGTGCAAATCCGTATGTGCCTACCGCTTACGATATGCCTGCGAACAGAATACAGAAAATTGTTGACTCACTTCAAGGCAGAGGTCATATAATCACAGACGCACAGGGTATGGAAACTTTAAAGACTATGAACATACCCGAGTCAATGAGTATTCATATATATGAGGAAATCGTTGAGCCGAAACGGACGGGGAGCTTATTGAAAAAAACACTTAATTCGGTAATTGATACAGATCCGATTTATATAATGTTCACATCAGGTTCGACAGGTGCACCGAAAGGCGTTACAGTGCCGCACAGAGGCGTTATAGATTATGCAATTTGGGTTGCAAAGACATTTAATATCAATGAAAATTCTATACTTGGAAATCAAGCACCGTTCTATTTTGATAATTCGATATTTGATATATACAGCTGTCTTTTGACAGGTGCAAAAATGGTGATAATTCCTGAGACATTGTTTATGTTCCCTGTAAAGTTGCCGGAATTTGTGCGTGATAATGATATTACGACAATATTCTGGGTACCGACCGTTATGATTAATGTGGCAAATTCAGGAGTGCTTTCGGAGATTGAATTGCCGAAGCTTAAAAATGTGGTGTTCTGCGGTGAAGTAATGCCGAATACTCAACTTAATATATGGCGCAAAGCCCAGCCGCAATGCACATACGCAAACCTTTACGGTCCGACAGAAATTTCGGACGTATGTACTTATTATATTGTCGACAGACCTTTCAAGGACAGTGATTCACTTCCGATTGGTAAGGCTTGCGAGAATATGCGTATTATAATCCTTAACGAAAAGAATGAAATCGCAAAGACGAATGAACAAGGTGAAATATGTGTTATAGGTACAGGCGTGTCGCTTGGATATTGGAATAATCCCGAAATTACGCAAAAGGCATTTATTCAAAATCCCGTTAATCCGTATTATGAGGAAAGAATTTATCGTACAGGCGATTTGGCATATGTGAATGATGAAGGACTTATTATCTACTTGGGAAGAATGGATAATCAAGTTAAGGTAAAAGGTAACAGAATTGAGCTTGGCGAAATCGAAAATGCCGCAATGTGTGTTGGCGGAGTTAAAGGCGCTTGTGCAGTGTTTGACGAGAAAAATCAGAAGATTGTGTTGTTTATAGAAAGCTGTGAGGCATTTAAGCTTAGAAAACTTAATCTTGAACTTAAAAAATATATACCTAATTATATGTTGCCGGGTGACCTTGTTGTTATGGAAAAATTTCCGCATACCGCAAATGACAAGATTGACAGAGTTACACTAAAGAAATCTTTGGGATAAAGGAAAAGCTATGGAAACAATGATGCAAAGTGCCGTGTGCCTTTTGGAGCGGGCGGCGGAAAAATTTAAAAATAAGACAGTATTTGAAGATAAGGACGGAAGTATTTCTTTTGAGGAATTGAGAGAAAAAAGCCGTATAATCGGAAGTGAACTTATTAAAAGAGTTGAAACAGGCAGAAAATGTCCTGTAATCGTGTATTTGCCGAAAAGCATAAAATCAATAATCAGCTTTATGGGTTCGCTTTACAGTGCGTCACCGTATGTTCCGATTGATTACGCAATCCCGATGGCGAGAATGGAAAAGACCGTTGAAAATCTTCATCCGACCGCGATAATAACAGATACGGACGGTAAGACAAAACTTGAAAGTCTTAATCTTGACACAGAGATACTTATATTTGATGAGCTTGCGGACGGACAAGCCGATGATGCGGCGGTTGATAAGTCGCTGGGCGGTGTGTGCGACATTGATCCTGCGTATATTATGTACACATCAGGCTCAACAGGTGTGCCGAAAGGCGTTACAATTTCAAACAGAGGTGTTATAGATTACATTGAATGGATTGTCGAAACATTCCCGATTGACGAAAACAGCGTAATCGGTATGCAGTCGGCGTTCCACTTTGACAATTCTGTTTTTGATATGTATACCGCTTTTTATACAGGTGCAAAAACTATGATAATTCCTGAGATACTTTTTATGTATCCCGAAAAACTTATGGATTATATGACTGAAAACAAAATTTCCGTTATCTTCTGGGTACCGACCGTTATGATAAGCGTTGCAAACGGCGGTGTGCTTGAAAACGCCGATTTGAGTGCATTAAAACTGATATTGTTTGCAGGCGAAGTAATGCCGAATACTCAACTTAATATATGGAGAAAATATTTGCCCGACTGTATGTATGTAAATATGTACGGCCCGACAGAGGCAACGGATATTGCAACGTATTATATTGTTGACAGAGAATATGAAAATCACGAAACTTTACCGATAGGTAAGGTTTGCAGAAATATGCGTGCATTGATTTTGAACGATGATGATAAGCAATGTGCTGTCGGTGAACAAGGTGAACTTTGCATAAGCGGTACGGGTATTGCACTCGGATATTGGAATTCACCGGAGATTACGGCAAAAGCATTTGTTCAAAATCCGCTTAATACAAAATATCACGACAGAATTTACCGTACAGGCGACCTTGTTTATGAAAATGAAGAAGGCAATATAATTTTCATAGGCAGAAAGGACAGCCAAATTAAATTGAGAGGTAACAGAATTGAACTCGGTGACCTTGAAAGTGCGGCGGCGGCTATTGAGAATGTCGCAAGTGCGTGCGCATTGTTTGACGCAGATAAACAGGAGATAGTATTGTTTATCGAAACAACAGCAGAAATTGTTGCAAGAAAGTTTAAGATGGAGCTTAAAAAGTATGTTCCGGCATATATGGTACCGGGCAAAATCGTAACTATGGAAAAGTTCCCTCACACACCGAGCGGAAAGATAGACAGAGTTGGTTTAAGAAAAACTTATATTACGGCTGAGTAAAATTGCCCACAGCACTGTGAACAATTTTCTTTCAGCCGAAACAAGGAAATTAAAATCAAAAAAGGAGATAATTAAAATGGAAGAAATCAAAGAAAAACTAAGAGCATTCATACAGGAGAAATTTGAAATTGATGATGATCCTGATTTTACAGATGATGTACATTTGTTCAACGAAGGTTTTGTCGATTCATTCGGCGCGGTTGAAATAATCCACTTTATCGAACAGACATACAACATCGAAATCACACAAAAGGATATAACACTTTATCCGATGAATACAATCGAAGAAATAGCTGAGGTTGTCGAAAATAAATTATCATAATCAGAAAGGTAACGGATAAATGTGGTATCTTCAGACAGATGTACTTTTAAGACTTTTTATAGCCTGCGGTGCAATGATACTGATTTCAGGACTTTCAAGGCTGATTTTCAAAAAAGATTTCGGACCTAAAGTTCTTGTATTTGCAAGTATAGCAGTTATAGCATATGTTTCGTGGCAGCTTGCCATAGCGATTGTATGCTATACATTTATAACATTTATTTTCGCACGAATACTGAAACCGCTGAAAAAAACACGGCGGTTTTTCTTCGTACTGTTCAGTATTTTGTGTACAGTACCGTTTTTCTACGGACGAATGACAGAGTTTTTCCCACAACTTCCTGTAATAATTACATTTGTAGGAATAGCGTATCATATGCTAAAAGCGGTTGACGTTATGTACTTCGTGTATTATACGGATATGGATATTCCGTTTTTGACGTATGTGAATTATATGTTGTTTTTTCCGACGTTTACGGCAGGCCCGATTTTCAGATACAGAGATTTTCAAAAGGTATATAATAAACCCGTACCGCTTACAACGGACAGATTTATAACTTGCGTAAAGCGATTTATAAAGGGTATGTTTAAGAAAATGGTTGTACTTTACTTTGTAAGTACATTCTTTAACTTCCTTGTCGCAAGCGAAAAACATTGGTATGTAAGCCTTGTGATAGTGGTTTTCAGCTATCTGTTCCTGTTCTTCGACTTGTCGGGTTACAGCGATATGGCGATAGCCGTAGGCTCGGTTATGGGATATACAGTGCCCGAAAACTTCAGAAAGCCTTGGGCGGCGGCATCATTTACGCAGTTTTGGCGTAACTGGCACATAACTCTTTCCGATTGGGTCAGAGAACATATTTTTGTTGTATTAAACGGTAAAAAACTCGGAAAACTTGCTTCAGCCGGAATGGGCTTCCTTGTAATGTACGTTATGGAAATGTGGCACGGTTTTACTTGGGTGTACGTTATCGGCGGTATTTATAACGGCTTGTGTCTTGGTCTTGAAAACCTTTTGGGACTTACAAAGGCGGAAAAACGTAAGATGAAAAAGCCTGTCTATATTGCAAGATGTATTATAGTAAATATGCTTTTTGCATTTAATACATTGATGTTTACCGTAACACCTGCACAGTTTTTTGAGATACTTAAAGGATTTATAAGAATATGAAAAAGATTGTAACAATAATTGCGATTGTACTTGCAATAGCGGTCGGTGATTTGGCACTGACTTATAACAATTTCATAGTGAACAGTGATTATTTTGTGAAAAACGATTTTGAAATAACGCAGTATAAACACCCCGAAAAAGTTTGGGATAAGGTGTTTTTCGGAAACAGCGTTGTTATTTCGGCATATATGGAGGACGAGAGCAGTAAAGGATATGTCAATCTCGGTCTTGACTACGGTGTTGTTACCGACTTGTGGGAAATGATTGAGAAGAAGCATATAAATATCGGCTCTGAACTTGTTATCGGACTGAATTATTTAACGTTGTATGATGAGTTTGAAACCAATCCGACATATATATGGCATAAAAAGTTGTATGAGCCGTATGCGTATTTTGAGCGTGACAGATTTTATCCTATGATAACAGACGGCTTTGATAAGCTGTTAAACGGCGAAAGTCCTTTGCCGTATAAATATCTTCCGCAGGAAAAGCATATTTATTATGGCGCAATGTCGGATAAAATGCTTGAAAAGACTATGGAAAATTATCAAGACGAATTTTTCAATCTTCCGACGGAGAAGTTTTCAAAGAATGTGGCCGCACTTGAGAAGATTATAAATTACTGTAATGATAATAATATAAGGGTTAGGGCGGTTTGGATGCCGTGGAATACGAAACTTGAACAGCCTGAATTGTTGGGTGAAGTCAAGGCTATGGCAAACGAAGTATTTGATAAATATAATGTAGAAGTGCTTGATATGGAAACTGCTTTGTCACCCGAATGTTTTTACGATACGGGACATTTGAATTATGACGTAGGTTCAGCTATCTTCACTCAAATGATAGATGAATGGTTGTAGAAAAATCGCCCACAGCACTACTTTTTGCTTGGGCTGGTCGCAGACTGATAGTCTGCTGCTCGCCCATGCAACCGGGGGCAGTACATATGTACAGCACCGCAAGTTGGCTGTGAACAATTTTTGGAAGGATCTTTATATGAAACAAAAATTAAAAACAATAGGAACATTTTTAATATACCTTGCAATGTTCATTTTAATATGTATATTCTTTACCGGTCACGGTACATTTATATATGAGGCATTTTAAAAGGAGAAAGTTTATGAAAAAACTTATACCAATATTTCTTGCAGTGCTTTGTCTTACGGCGTGCGGAAATGAACAGGTAAAAAAATCCCGATACATTGTCTACAGCGGTAATTTCGTCCTCGGACAGTGTTACGGCAAAAAACACTTTAAACAGTTTAAATGAATCAACCGTTGCAACATTGACCGCCGATAAAATCGACGCGTCAAACATCGGTGATTTGTCGGATTACGATGTTTTGTACATTGATAAAAGCGTTGTGGAAACAGGCGGTTTTAACGCAAGTACAGTTGAGGAATATGTATCAAACGGCGGAAGTGTTTTTCTTGACAATGATGTGTATAACGTATTTGATAAGGACTTTATCGGTGCGGAGGACTTTGTAACGATTGATTCTTGTCCGGTTGATATGATTTATCCCGAGAACAGCGATAAAGGAATAAAGAAAATTCAGTCGCTTTTGTCTGATTTTTCGATGTTGTACAGAAATTATGCCGATTATAATGATGTGCTTGTAAATCAAAATTACGGAGTCGGCGTTATTCCGTCAACAGCGGAATGTATTGCGTCAAAGGATAATGTGGGAATTTATACGGTAAATCAGTACGGAAACGGTTATGTGTTCTTCACCAATCCGCTTTTACCGAATTCATTTTCCGTAAACAATCTTTCTCCCGTTGATACCGGCGAATACCTTTCAGCAACAACGGTCGGTGCAAATAAATTGCTCAGAGATTATTTTGCGGAATTTGTTTCGCTTAAAAATTACGGATATGCCGTTGAACACGTTTTGGGCAGCTTTGCAAAGCCTGTTGCCTCGTGGGAGCTTCACTATGAGGATATTACGGGTATAGATAACGGCTCGGCGGAAATTTTTGAGGAAATGTGTGAAAGATACGGTCAAGTACCGTCATTCACGCTTGCAAGAAATCCGTATATTTGGTTCAGACGTGCCGAAAGTGTGACGTATGCACTGAATAATAACGGTCAATTTGCAATGGATCCGTATGAAAATGCGTATTCATCGGGAACGCACTTTGTAACCGCAAAGGAATGGCTGTCACTTGATTATGACGATAACACAATCAGCTATTTTGAGGACAGCCACGATTATATAAAACGTGCTTATCCGTGTCCAACGGACTTTAACGGTGACGGCAAGATGGACTTGATTTGCGGAAGTGCAGATGGAAAACTGTACTATTTCGAGGGTACGGGAATGAAATCGAATTACGAACTTGACGTTGCGACTATGTTTACCGATATGGACGGAAATCAAATTTCGGTCGGTGCATATTCATCACCTACAACTGCCGATATTGATAATGACGGTGTTGATGAAATAATTACAGGTGATGAAAACGGAAGTATCCATTGCTTTAAAAGATCTGACGGTATGGTGCTTGACGTCAAGGCATCATTCTTGAAACAGGACTTATCGACGCAATGCCGTCAATCGGTGATTTGAACGGTGACGGCGTGCTTGATATGGCGGTCGGCTCACGAAACGGCGAAATGAGAATATATTACGGCGATATGGGTGAGTACAGTGTTTTGTTTAATGCTTACGAAACCGTTGATACAGGTCAAAGTTGGTGTTCGCCTTGTATAGCCGACGCAGACGGTGACGGCGTGAATGAGCTTTACGCAGGTACGTTTGAGGGATATATCGCGAAGTTTGAAAATAATGTTTTAACGGTTATATTGAAGGCAATGAAAGCAATTATAAGGGTAATAATAATCTGAAATTCGGTGCGAACAGTGTACCGCGATTTTATGATATTGACGGTGACGGCAACAAAGATTTGGTTGTCGGCTCACTTGAATACGGTATGGCTGTGCCTATAGACAGCGATTATTTTCCGTATCGTGAAAAATTGCAAAAACAGCTTGACGGTTTTAAAGACAGAGGAATCTATGTCGGTGTACACGCACTTTCAAATGAATATGCCGACAGTACACATGACCAAAGGGAGCTTGAATATCAGAAAAATGCATTTGAGTCGTACGGACTTCCATGGATAGGCAGTGGTGTAAATCAGCATACATGGAGAACAAGTAAAATCGGTTATGACACGCATTTTGATAATATGAGCGGTTATGACGGAACGTACAAGAGTCAGTTTGACGCGGGTCTTTATTGGAACAGCGGTTCACAGACTCCGAACAGTATCGCCGTACCGGAAGTGAGTGCGGAAAATTCAATCATTGTTCCGTTCTATCTTGATAACGGTCAGCTTATGCTTCAACCGTCAAACACACCGAACGGAAACAGCGAATTTTCGGCGATTTCTGCGAAGTATGAAGTGCCTATCCTTTTCTATAATCACTGCGATTACGTTTACCGTGAGCAGGACAGCGAGGAGGAGAAGATTAAAAAGGTTGATACGCTTGTAGATGATTACGGCTATAATTTCGTACAGGAAAATCAGCTTGCAAAGATGACTGCGGCGGCATATAACAGCAGGGTCAGTGCAAAGTGGGATAATGATACTTTGTATTTGTCGGCGGCGGCAAAAAGTGAGGATATTCCGCTGTACGATAAGAATTATCAAAATTCTACCGGTGTAAAAGTGATTTTTGCCGACGGTGTTACGGTTGATGAATTTAACATAGACGCAAGTGTTGCATATAAAAAAGATAACTGCATTTATGCGTCACTTGATAAGGGTGTAAAGATTTCAAAGAACGGTGAAAATAAAGATATAAATATCACTTCGGTGAATGTACCTGCAAAAATTTCAAAGAATGATAAGGGTGCAACGATTAAATTCTGTGACGGCGGTATGATGACGGTTGAAGTTGCCGGTAATGCGCGTACAACGTCAAAAGGCTGGGAAACAACTCAACAAGAGGGTAAAACACTGTTTAGAAAATACGGAAAAGCAGAAACTTTGAAAATAACAAAATAAAAAAGTGCCGAAAGGCACTTTTTTTATATGATTTTTAAAAATTAAGTCATTTTTACTGTCCCCAAACATTTCTTAAATGCTCGGCGTACATATCTTGTATTTCTTTAATTTCGCCAAGACCGGTAAGGTCACAGTTTACATTAAAACCGTTATTTTCAAATTCTTCTTTCCATTCGACAGCCATATCATTTTTCGCGTGGTCACCGCATACAAGCATAAACGGAAGTAGTGTTACATTCTTTATATCGGTTTTCATTGCGTGGGAGATGACTGTTTCAAGGTCGGGAAAACCCTCAACAGTACCGACAAATACGTTGTTCATATCGGCATTTTTAAAGTGATAATCAAGGGCAGGGTAGGCGGCATTCGCAAAATGGTCGCTGCCGTGTCCCATAAAAACGTAAAGTCTGTTTTTGTCGGTAAGTCTGTGTTTGAAAATATTAACAATGTTGTAATAGTCACTCGTTTCGGTAACAAGCGGACGAGAAATTCTGATTTTCATTTTGTCGTTAAATTTCTTAATCATTCTGCAAGCTTTGTCGTATTCAATACCGCACATAATGTGAGTAGGAACACAAAAAATATCTGTGTAACCGCTTTTGTATAATTTATCAAGTGCTTCATCTACAGTATCAATTTCTATTCCGTCACGTTCGCGGAGCTTTTTAATAATCATACCGCTTGTAAATGCACGGAAAACATCTGTTTTAAATTCATATTTAAGCTTTTTTTCAACAGCACCGATTGTTTTTTCAAGCGTATCGCGGTGGCTTGTACCAAAGCTTATGACAAGTATTGCAGTTTTCATATTTTCTCCTTTATTTTCTGTTCATATAATTCTAAACTTTCTTTTGCAACTTCGAGCATTTCATCGGAAACCATAAAATTTAATATTTCTTTTTTAGTGTCCTTGCTTTCACTTATTAAAATACTTCTGTATTTCTCTATTATAGGTAAAATGCTTGCGTAAAATTCTAAATCGTTTGATTTAATTTGTCTGATTTTTTTTCGCAAGTGCCGGTGATTTGCCGTTTGTCGAAACAGAAATCGTTATGTCATCGTAGTTTTTTGATGACGGTAATATAAAATCGGAATGCTCTGTGTCATCAGATAGGGACACTAAAATGTTGCGTTTTTTTGCGTCATTGTAAATCGTTTGATTTACTTCTTTGTTGTCTGTTGCGGCTATGACAAGAAAAGAATTTTCTATGTCACTTGAGGAATATTCTTTTTCAAGTCGTTTGACGTTTGGAAATCCGTCTTTAAAAACAGGACTTACTGCGGTTACGTCTGCACCATATTTTAAAAGCGTTTTAACCTTTCTTTCCGCAACATTTCCACCGCCTGCAACGGTACATTTTCTTCCGCGTATATTCAGCATTATCGGAAACATCAGTTTTCCTCCAACCACTTTGCAGCCTCGACCGCGTAGTAGGTTATAAGCATTTTTGCACCGGCACGTTTCATTGCGGTAAGGCTTTCAAGGACGATTGACTTTTCGTCAATCCAACCGTTTTGTGCGGCGGCTTTAATCATTGAGTATTCACCGCTTACATGATATATTGCAAGAGGGACACTAAAAGTATCGCTGACCGTTTTTGCAATGTCAAGATACGGCATACCGGGTTTCACCATGATTATGTCCGCACCTTCATCAATGTCAAGCTGTGTTTCGATAATTGCCTCTCTTCTGTTGTGGAAATCCATCTGATAACTTTTTCTGTCCCCAAACGATGGAGCACTGTCAGCTGCGTCGCGGAACGGTCCGTAAAATGATGATGAATATTTGACGCTGTATGCCATTATAAGTACGTCCTCAAAGCGGTTTTCGTCAAGTGCCTGACGTATTGCGCCTACTCGTCCGTCCATCATATCCGACGGTGCAACAATATCCGCACCTGCTTTTGCACAAGCCACCGACGCTTTTGCTAAAAGCGGTAAAGTCTTGTCGTTGACGATACAGTCGTGTTCGATAACACCGCAGTGACCGTGCGAAGTGTACTCGCAAAGACAAATATCGGCAATTACGATTAAATCGGGATACAGTTCTTTTGTAAGGCGGATTGCACGTTGAACAATGCCAAATTCATTGTATGCCTCACTGCCGAATTCATCTTTTGTTTTCGGAATACCGAAGTAAAGCACCGCACCGACACCTGCCGAAACCACTTCATCAAGTGCGGACGGCAGGTCGGTAAGCGAGTATCGCTTGATGTTCGGCATTGACGGAATATCTTCTGTTTCGCCGTCAATTATGAACATCGGATATATTAAGTCTGATTTGTCAATCGAAGTTTCGTGTACAAGGTCGCGAATTTGTTTTGTCACACGAAGTCGTCTTGGTCGTCTGATCATTTAGTGTCCCTCCTGATACAGTCGATAATGCTTTCTGCGGTTGCATTGTCGGCTGTTTTATAAATTTTAAGCCCGCATTTTTCGGCGGATTTTGTTGTTTCGTTTCCTATTGAAATCAGCTTTATATTTGACGTGTCTGCTATTTCGGAAAATGCCTTTGCGGCAGAACCGCTTGATAATATAACATAGTCAGTATCGTTTAGACATAAATTCAAAAGTTCCTGTTTTGAGTTGTCGGTTTCCGTTCTGTAAAGGTGCATATCGGTGAAATTAATATTGTTTTCGCTTAAAATATTCGGTATGGTGCTTGCACCGTTTTCGGCTCGAATTAAAAGAATATTGTCATTTTTACTGCACTTTTCGCACATTAGGCGAGCAAGCTCACGTCCCGAATGAATTTGAGGAACCATGTCGGCATATATTCCGTAACTTGCAAGTGCGTCGGCTGTTTTTTTGCCGACAACAGCAAATTTAGTGTCCCCTAAAGTGCGTATATCAGTTTTTGATTTTTGTAAATATTCAAAAAATATTTCAACACCGTTTGCGCTTGTAAATACTATATATGAAAAGTGTGTTATATCCGCTTTTGAAAACAAGTCGAAATTAATCGGAACTGTTTTGATTAAAGGAAGCTCCGTTATGTCAAAATCGGTTGCTGCTTTTTTTATGCTTTTGTTCATTAACGGTGTTGCGGTTGTGAGTATTTTTGTGTTTTTTTGTTTAAACCAATCATGCTTTAAATTCACCACATCACCGACAAGAATTATCGCCGGAGAAGTCATTTGTTTTGCCAATGCAGATAAATTATTTAGTGTCCCCGTAACACATTTTTGACGCGGCGTTGTGCCGCTTGAAATTACGGCAACAGGTGTATTTTCCGATTTACCGTTTTCAATAAGCTTATTGCTTATATTTTCGGCAGACGAAAGCCCCATAAGAAAAACAAGCGTTCCGCTGAGTTTTGCAAGTGCGCTGTAATTAACCGTTTCATTTCCGACTTTTTCGTGACCTGTTATAACGTGAAACGAAGTTGCAACTCCGCGGTGAGTGACTGGAATACCGCAATATTCGGCGGCACTGTAACAAGAAGAAATACCGGGTACAATTTCGTAGTCAATATTATTTTCGATCAGCGCGATAATTTCTTCACCTCCGCGACCGAAAATAAACGGATCGCCGCCTTTCAGACGTACAACATTTCCGAAACGGCTGTGTTTAACAAGAGTTTTGTTGATTTCCTCCTGTACCATGTGATGATTGCCTGCGATTTTTTCCGGCATAAATCAATTTACAGTCGTTTTTTGCATAGCTCAATAAAGTCGGATTTGCAAGGTGGTCGTAAATTATGACGTCCGCTTTTTTTATACATTCAAGACCTTTCTGCGTGATTAATCCGCTGTCACCGGGTCCTGCACCTACAAGATATACCATTTGATTTACTCCTTAATTTTATCAAGCGTTATTTCAGCCATTTTTTTGCCGAGTAATATCGGATCGTTTCCGAACATTTCAAGATAAATTTCTTTGTCGTTTTCTTTGAAAAACGTACACATTTTAATTTCTTTACCGTTAAATTCAGCCGACGCACCGCACGGTGCATGACAACCACCGCCTGTGTACTGCAAAAATGCACGTTCGCATTTTAATTCAGTCATTGCGACTTTATCATTTATCGCCTGTGCGTATTTATCGGCTTTGCCGACGGCAGTTTCAATGGCAAGAATTCCCTGACCTGCAGCGCATATGAAATTATCGCCGAGATTTTCGATTTTAACGTCGGAAACGGCAAGACGGTTTATTGCGGCACGAGCCATAATAACCGCATCGTATTCACCGTTTTTGACTTTTTCAAGACGAGTGCCGATATTACCTCTGATTGGTTTAAAAACAGCGTTCGGGAACAGTTTTTCAGCCTGTGACTGGCGTCTTGCACTGCCTGTACCGATTATTTTTATATCGGATAATTTAGTGTCCCCAAAATGAACAAGCACATCACTTCTGTCGTCGCGAAGAAGTGCGGCACTTATCGTAAGACCATCACAAATTTCTGTTGGCATATCCTTTGCACTATGCACCGCCATATCTATTTCACCGCTTAAAAGTGCGGTTTCGATTTCTTTTATGAAAACACCCTTTCCGCCGAAACTTTGGAGCGACTTATCAAGCTGACGGTCACCCTTTGTTGAAATGCCGACATTTCAAAAGTGTCGTTTGGAAAATGCTCTTTCAATTTTTGATTACAGCCTCTGTTTGCTTGATTGCAAGATTGGCTTTTCTTGAGCCGATTTTATTATACTCACGTAATTTCTCCCTAAGCAAAATAATAAATTCACTGAATTTTGCATAATTGTTGTCTGATTTCAGATTATATATTTTATGGCGAAAAGTGTTCTTTTCGCTCTCGTTTTCAATTTTATTCTCTGCCGATTTGAATAATGTTTCGCTTTCGGAAAAAAGTTTCCATATACGAAATTCATCAATATATTTTTGAAGAATTTTTTTCGGCTTTTATAATTTCCTGTTGTTTAATTCTGTTGTTGTTGTCCGCGATTTCGGTTAAATCGTCAATATTTTTGTAAACTGTGTATTCATCCTCGAATATCTCAATGTCACGAGGTACTGCAAGGTCGATAAAAACTCGCTTTTTACTGGTCTTTATTGCGTTTTTTGCTTTGCTTTTTTCAAGTACGATATGCGGACTGGACGTGGCACTGATTACGGCGTCATATATATCAAGATTATCATAACGCTTGTCGTAATCAACGGTAATCGCACCGTCAATGTGGTTTATAATGCCGTCATGCGTACGCGAAGTGGCATAAATATTTACACTGTCAAGGGACAGTAAATCTTTAAGAACGATAGAGCCTGTTTTTCCGCTTGCACCGATAATTAATATGTTTTTGTTATTTAGTGTCCCCAAAATATTTTGACACTGTTTTATTGCAATGGTTGCCGCAGAAACAGGAGTTTTCGATAAAAGCGTTTCCGTTTTAACTTTTTTTGCACCTGTTACGGAAATACTGGAAAAGTGTGTTGAGATATTTTCCGCAACACAAATGTTCTTTTGAAAATTCGTGCGCGTCTTTAACCTGACCTAAAATCTGATCCTCACCGAGAATCATTGATTTAAGCCCCGACGCGGTAAGTGCAAGATGACGAGAACAATCGTCACCCTCATATATGCTTATGTACTTTTTAACAAATTCATCGGTTAGGGACACTAAATAGTCAATGAATTTATCTTTCATATTATACCCCGCAAGATAAAATTCACAACGGTTGCAAGTGGACAAAAGCACACATTCTTCAGCGATATTCTGTTTTATATACTTTAAAATTTCAGCCTGTTTTTTCTTTGTAAAAGATACTTTCTCACGAATTGATATTGGAGTATTTTCGTGGCTGATACTCACTGCAAGCAGTTCCATTATCCCATAACCTTTCTGATTATTTTCTTACAATAACGGTTGTAAAATAACCGTATGATTTGCCTTTTTGTATTTTTTCGATAATTTCGTTTTCCATACCGATACAGCTTGAAACAATCGCGTTGTTTTCAAGTCCGTACTTTTTTAAAATGTCGTATATTACATCTGTATCGTTGCCCGATTTCATAATCACAACCGTATCAAAATCGGCAATATATTTTTCAAGTAAATTTGATTTAAGCGAGGGAATAATCGCAACCGATTCGTTTCCCTCGCAAAGACTTATCTGTGCCTTGTCCGCAGCGGCACAAAATGAAGTTATACCGGGTATAATTTCAAGTTCAAAGCCTGCATTTTTCACTGCGTTGTGAACGTATGTGCAGGTACTGTAAACCGAAACGTCACCGAGAGTAATCATTGCAACATCTTTTCCGTCTTTTAACGCCGATATAATTTTTTCGGCTGAATTTCTGCGGGACTCCTCTCTGATTTTAGTGTCCCCGCTCATACGAAATTCAAGTTCTGAAATTTCTTTTTTATCCGTATCAAATTCCTTGCGGATTATTTCAAGTGCAGTTGATTTTTCTCCGTATTTTTTAACGGGAACTGCGATTATATCAGCCTGTTCCAATGCACGAAGCGCACCGAGAGTTATATATGAACCGTCACCTGCACCGACTCCGACGGAATAGAATTTTGCCATAGTTATTTACCCCTTATAAGATTT
>ENA-OPYX01000711-OPYX01000711.1-human-gut-metagenome-genome-assembly--contig:-NODE-711-length-19303-cov-3.888246_pt1 | contig 19303 bp, 22 predicted proteins | sample MGYA00242639_ERZ504486 | MGnify/ENA primary metagenome ERZ504486 (study PRJEB26092, sample SAMD00036296) | human gut metagenome | host: Homo sapiens | study: EMG produced TPA metagenomics assembly of... | reverse complement strand
CTGTTTTGATGTAAGCTGTGCCTTAGCATTATCTTCAGCTGTGGCACCTGTATCTGACATATATTTAGTATTAAAACTATCAACTGTAGCAGAAGCTTTACTATATGCTGCAAGCTTTTCCTGTGCTACTGTATCAAAGCTTATCTTATTACTCTCATAAGCACTATTAATAATATCATCAAGTGCTGATGTATATGTACCATCCGCAGCATTATAATAGCCAGCCCATTTTGTATACTCTGCTGTAGATGTCTTATCATCTGTATAAAGTCCCAATTCATACAAAGAGTCTCTGCCAGCTGTATCATTAGCTACTAATGAAAAATCTCCATCTTTACCAGAAGTCTTGGAACTTATAAAGAATCTCTGGTTCGCCTCATCAAAGCTTGCCTGTACACCAGCATCCTTAAGCTTTACTAAGAACTGATTAACTGTCATATCATCTGTAAGTTCTATATTAGTTGACTTACCATCAACAGAAAGTGTAACACTTCCCTGTCCAGACGTCTTATTTGTTATAGCTGATAACTTGCTTGAACCTGTTATCTTTGATGTGCTGTCTGATTTATTAGTAACTTCACCACCTGTAAGATAACCCGATGATGCAAGTTCTTTAACCTTTAATGTCTGGTCTCCAGCTACCGCACTTGAACTTGCTGTAACTGTAGCTACACTTGAATTAGATACAGTTGACTTCTTAAGGCTGTATGCTTTACCAAGTCTCGCTGATGAAAGCTTTCCACTATAAAAGCTATATATGCTTGTATTCATAGTCTTCCACTTTTCCTGTTTCCAGGAAAGCTTAGTCTGAGCCTTTACAAGATTGTCTTTCTTTAACTGATATCCTGATACAAGTGCTGTTACAAGCGACTCTGTATCCATACCTGAAACCATACCTGATAATCTTATTGGCATAATATTACCTCCTATCTCTTCTCATCAACAAGGATACCAGCAAGCTCCCAGGCTTTTGCAAGCATTTCAAGAGCCTTCTCTGATGGTATCTCCTTGATGACTTCATCAGTGTCCTTATCTTTAATCTTAATAGTAATACGGTTAGTTGGCTCATTATAACCAAATTCTGCTATTGTATTTCTATTAATTACTTTCTGTATATCTTTGAGTTCCTTGATACTTGCTTCTTTCTTCTCATTCTGCTGTGCAAGATTAGATTCGCCATTGTCAGTACCACTCTTCTGTGTATTGGTTATCTGCACTGTCGATGCTGTACTGACTTTACTATCTGCTGTCATCTCCTTTGCTGCTGTATCAGAAGAAGTCTGAACATTAACCTTATTAATCTGTGTTGCCTGAACTGCCTGATTATGGTAATTGGCAGCTATGCTCATTTTATCAATTCCCATTATCCTTCACCTCCGTGTGGTTATAAAAAAATGTTCTCAAACCGATATTAACCAATATTACAATTCTGCAATATATATCCTAGTGCAGTAAAGAAATCCTTTTCCCGTATTTATTGCACTTTACTCAGTTTCTAAACCCTATATCGGCATTCTAATGCCATAATATAATATTATATATTAATTATATTCATTATAAATCATTACAATTGTTATAACAAATGTAACTATCATTTCTTAAAGAGTTGGTTAAGTGCCTTAACATCAATTGCCTGTTGTGTAGCTTCCTTATTAGCATCCTTTATCTGTACATATACTTCTTTTCTGTAGATTGGAACAGACTTAGGTGCTGTTATTCCAAGCTTAACCTGATCTCCTTTAATCTCGATAACTGTGACTTCTACGTCATCGTTAATTATTATAGCTTCATCTTTTTCCTTGATAATGCCAGCATTCTACTCACCTTTCCTTTCTTCAAGAATTGAATAAATAGGATATCTGACTTCATAATCATTGTTGTCGGCTATAAGCTGTACACCCTTTAATGTATCAGCATTGACAATGATTGGAGCTTTGAAATTAATTGTCATCTTAGTAATATCTGCCGGAACAGTAAGTACACAAAACACTATAAGATCAGCTTCTTTAATATCACTTCCAAGAGCCTTTAACATCTCATCTTCAACTATCGGATCATAGTCTTCTTTAATAAGCTCCGGCTTTAACATTGGAAGAGCAAGTTCTGGCTCATCTAATGACTGTAACCACATTATTGTATGCCTCGTCTCCCTTATCCACATCATATATAAGAGTGAACTTTTTACAATTCTCAAAGCCAATAATTCCAAGATCAAATGTTATAATCTTGTCATCGTCAATATCAACTGTTCCAAACCATCTTGTATCTACCTTCACTTTAAAACCCTCCATTAATTATCATTTTATTATCCAATAAAATCAAGTAATGTCTGCTGTACCACCTTGCTTGCTGCTGACAGTGCCGCATTATACACAAGCTGGGCAGAAGTATAAGATATAACAACTTCCTCAAGATCAATATCTTCATTCTCAGACTTAAGACTTGTAAAATTAGTCTTCTGTTCTGTAAGTCTTGACTTGGTAAGGTCAAGTCTTGTAATCCTGTTACCTACATCAGCCTTGGCATTAGAAATCTGTTCCTGATATCCCTGCATCTGCCCGATACCACTCTCAAAAGCTTTAGTCATCTGGCTTTTTGCTAATTCCTGCTGCTTAGTAAGTCCTTCAAGAATATCACTTAAACTCTTCTGGTCTGCATCTGATGAATATCTTTCCTCTTTCATCATACTTTCAACCTTTGACATCTGGCTCTCTATATCAAGAACATTCTGTACTGCTGATGTGAGGTCATCTATATTTCTTCCAAAATATATATTAAACGCTTCATCTGCCTGAGTATTAACCTTTAACTTCTGTGTAAAATTAATATTATACTCTATATCTTCATCCTTCTTAGCATAAGTAACGCCTGTAACATTATCAACACAGTCAAAATACATTGTTGGATTAACATCACCCTTTTTGAAATTAGATTTATCATACTGCACTGAGAATGAATTGCTTGTATATACGTCCTTATATACATTTTCTCCAAGAAGAACTTCACCAACCTGTGAATTAATAACTATCTCATCATCACCTGGTATATAATTAGTATCTGATGTAAATGATACTGTAACTGCATTGCCACTTCCATCACTAAAGAAGTTACCTGTAACGCCTGTTATATTACCATTGGCATCTGTATTAGTTGTAACACCTGTAACTGCATTACCATCTGCATCTGTTACTGATATTGTTCCGTCTGTGTTCTTAGTTATTGAAGCCGTATTGCCCTGACTGTCTGTAATCTTAAATGTTCCATTAGCATCAACCTCTGAATAAGCAAGCTGTAATCTGTGTACTGTCTGCACATTTGGTGTAATAATCTTGCCATTAGCATCTTTCTTAACTGACAGATTCATAATATCATCATTAGAATAGGCATTAGTATATACAGTCTTACTGCTAAGTGCATCTCTTGTAAAGTTCTGTGTTATTGTATAGTCCACATCCTTAGCATCTGCATCTGACTGATATGTCAGAGGCTTGTCTGTTGCATAACCTGTGAATACATATCTTCCAGCATAATCTACATCTCCCTGTGTATAGAATGAATCCTTTAGCTTATTAAGTGTCTCAACAATTGTATTACGTTCCGAAGGAGAATAAGAATCTGTTGCACCCTGATTACAATAGCTATAAAGCTGTGATACTATATTGTAACTCTGGTCAAGAGCATCGTGTGTTACCGAAAGCCATGATGAAGCATCTGGTATATTCTTATTAATATACTGTGTAACCTGATCAAGACTTGAACGAAGTCTTAATGCTCTGATTGCAATAATTGGGTCATCAGAAGGCTTGTTAATCTTCTTCTGTGTAGATAACTGTGTATCCATTGTATTAATCTGACTTTTATTAGTCTGTATATTAGCTATAGAGCTGTTTATCATCATCTGATTAGTTATTCTCATACTATTCCTCCATTCATTTACAGATATGCTATGTGAACTAATTATAAGCCCGTCTGGTTAATAAGCTTGTCGTATATCTCGTTCATAACCGACATCATCTTAGAGTTAAGATTGTAAGCCTGCTGGAACTTCATAAGATCCATAGCTTCTTCATCAGTATCAACACCCATAACCGATAATCTCTGGTTCTGAATTGTTGTCTTCATATTATTATAGTTAGAAAGAAATGTCTTAGCCTTACTTGAATCAATTGATACATCACTGACAATACTTTCAAGGAAGTAAGCACCTGTACCACCATCAAATATCTTTTTCTTCTGAAGTGCATTAATCTGTTCAATCAGATCGCACTGTGATTCGCCGTCCCCTACATTTGACTTTGTCGCAAGCTTATCAGCATCCTCTAAAAGAGCCGAATTAACAGATACTGTTGTTGCTGTAAGAACTCCAGAACCATCCTGAACAACAAAAAGTGGTATACCTTTATTCTTAGCATCAGTTGTATCCGCATCTGATACATAGCCACTTTCAAATATGCTGTTAACTGCCTGTGCAAATGTCTGTATAAACGTATTAAGCTGTACCTGATAATATGGAACACCCTTATAATTAATATTCTCGCCTGCCTGTGCATTAGTCTCTGTTACGATATTACCATCAATATCTGTCTTGTATGTTCCATCATCATTCTTAGCATAAGACTCAATCTCTCCATTACAGCCATCTCTTATATCTATAAGTGCTTTTAACTGTCCTCCAAGTGAGTCACTGTATATATTAAAATCAGATCCGTCATTCCACTTTATATCATAAAGTCCATCTGCATCGCTTGTATTTCTTACTTCACCTCTTGCCACAACCTCTAATGTCCTGTAACTGTAATCATTAACAAGTGACTGTCCATTAATTGTTATCTGGAATGATGTAAGACCATTCTGGATTTCTGTCTCGCTTACTGTTATATTAACTGCCTTTGAAAGCTCATCAACTAATGCATTTCTCTGGTCACGAAGATCATTAGCATCACCATAGCACGCCTCAATCTGGTTAATCTGCTTATTAAGTGCTGTTATGTTCTGTGCAAGTGTATTAATATGCTCAACAGTATCCTTTACTTCGTTATTGGCATCTGCCTGTACATTTCTTAAGTTATTAGCTAATGTATTAAAGTAATCTGTCATACTCTTGGCATTATTAATAAGCTGGTTCTTTGCAGAAGTGTCAGCTGGTGTAATTGTAAGCTGGTTAACTGCATCAAAGAAATTGCCGTATTCCTTTGAGAAACCTGAAAGAAGAAATTCATTAAGATAATCCTCAACCTGTGTCATATAATTATTCTTAGCTTCGTACTGTCCATAGTTAGCACAGTTGTTACGATATTTCTCATCATAATAAGAATCTCTTGTCTGTTTAATCTCTACAACATTAACACCTGAACCAATTGTTCCGTATGTTGAATATGTTCTTAAAGCATCTGATGCCTGTAAAAGCACGCTCTGCTTAGTATATCCATCAGTATTAATATTAGAAAGGTTGTGTGCTGTTGTTGTAATAGATGTCTGTGCCGCCTGAAGTCCTTTGTATGAGATTGATAATCCAAAAAATGTAGATGCCATATTAACTCTCCATTCTGCACCTTTATACCAGTGCATTATTTACATTGTTGTATTAAACATCAATTATAATTCAATATAATCTGTAATTAATATAATCAAGAACCAAGTGATGTAACAAGATGTTCTATCATCTCACTTACAACATTAATATATCTTGATGCCGCATTATATGCGTGCTGATATTTTATCATCTTCTCAAGTTCTTCATCTGAAGATACACCTGATGTCTGTAATCTCTGGTTATCATAACCATCAACCATTGATGTCTGGTTATTAACAAATCTTGAAAGTACCTTACCAACTGTAGCAAACTCACCTATATAATCATTATAGAATGAATTAAAGTCTGCCTTGGCATATGAATCAGGATTAAGCGATGCGAACTTTTTGCTGATGCATCATAGTTCATAGCTTTAGAAAATCTTCCTTGCCCTGTATTGTTGATAATGGAATTCTGTCAACATGCTGTGAAGCTTCTGGATTAACTAAAAGCTTACCAAGATGTATAATCTGTTTCATAATCTGCTGTGTTAAGATTATTACGGACATAAGTCTTAGTTCCGTCTGCCGCTGTTACTCTGGATATATCATTTCTGTCCCCTCTCTCTTGAACAGTTCAACACCCATAGTCATATCCTTATCCATACCGAAACCAGCCTTGTCTGTATCAAGTACAGAATACTTCATATTATCAATAGTCTCAGCTGTTGTTCCTGCCTGGTCAACATAAAGCTTCTCACCTGATGAATAACTGTAAGTTCCATCACCATTGGCAACACCTTTAACTTCCTTACCATATCTGTCATAAAGTGTTGCATTAACTGAAGCATTATATATGTACTCATCAGCCTGTAATACATTACCGTCATTATCTGTAAGCTCTTTTGTTGTTTCTATTGTCTTTTCTGGACAAAGAATATCATTAAGGGAAGTAACTATTCCATTAACAAGCTTATCAAATCCAGCTATCGCACTAAGTATTGCTGATGGTTCAATATATTTGTTGTAATATTCCTGCTTCTCGTTATATGCATCCATTGCATCATTATAAGCCTGAAGTCCGTCTGCTGTTGTAAGATCGTAATCTTCCTTCTCCGGCATAACAGGTACATCTGTATAATTAACTTCTATAGAACCTCTTGCTACTAAAAGACCTTTGAGTTCTCCCTTGTCTGTATCCTTCATATTATTAATATTAGAAAGATTAAATACATCCCTGTCATAACCTGGCCAGATTGGGATTAACAGTGCACTATTATCAACCTGTCTTGTTCCCATCTCAGTAACCTGTGCCGATGTAACAAATGGTACATTCTCAGCAGTTACAATCACCTCACCATATTCATTCTCATAATAATCAAAATCAATATAACCACTTAATTCATCTAACGCATTATCTCTTGTATCTCTTAAATCATTAGCACGTTCACCACTTCCAGATTCAACCTTGGCTATCTCTTTATTAAGGTCATATATCTTTTGTCCAAGATTGTTAATCTTATTTACCATATTATTAATATCTGTGTTAAGAGTTACCTGATAATCCTTAAGCCCAGCATATATTGCTTCAGACCTGTCTATAAATGCTGTTGCATTCTGGATAAGTGAAGATCTTGCAATTGTACTTGTTGGATTCTTAGTAAGTTCATTAATTGCGTTATACAGATTCGTTATCTGTGTCTGGTATGTAACGCCCTGCATTTCTCCAAATAAATCTTCTACTTCTTCTACTGCCTTATACTGGCTTTCATAATATCCAAGTCTTGCATTCTCTGTTCTGTATGACTTATCTATAAAATCATTTCTTATTCTGCTTATAGCATCAACATCAACACCAAGTCCACACTTGCCTGTGCTGTTTCCTGTTCCGAACACATTAACATACGTCTGTCTGCAAATGTAATCTGCTGTCTTGTGTATCCTGTTGTATTAACATTTGACAGATTGTGTGCCGTTGTATTAAGTGCTGTCTGTGATGTTTTAAGTCCTGACGCTCCTACCATAAGCGATGCCATTCCGTTAGCCATAATTCCTCCATATCCTAAACCCAGAAAAAAATCACATTCTCAAAGAAAAATCCCAATTCATTCCTTTGAAAATGTGACCCTTAATTCCGAATAATATTACTTAATCTATATTGTGTAATAATCAGAGTCAATCCATTTCTTCTGATTATTAGTCCGGATTATATTTATTGTTTTGCATCAAATCCTGTCGCTCCAGTAATCCCCTGTTCCTCATAAGCTGTTCTTCCATAATTGGAAGTCTGTGGATCCATAACTGAATTCCTGGCAAGATCAAGCTCAAACTGTATCATATCCATTGATTCCTTGAGAAGCAGCTTATTATTATCATTAACTGTTGTAAGCTGGTTCAAAGTTCTTTTAAGTCTGAGATATACTTCTTCTAGTGCATCGTGCTCTTTAGGCTTCTTCTCAAGTATCTGTACTATATGTTCCACTCTTATCTGCTCATATGGAAGCCTTAGTATCGAGCATATCTCTTTCACATCTTCCTGTCTTTTCTGTTCAACGGTTTCAAGTTCTTCTATTAACTTCTGTTCCTGTAGGAATATCTTTTGTAATTCATCAACATCTCCCTTAACAATTGCGGAAGTCTTATCATTGGACAAGTCCAGAAGCTTATTATATCCTGTATCCTCATTATTCAAATCATCGATTAATAGATCTATTAAACTTGCCATGCTTTAACCTCACTAAAATGTTAATGTTGAAATTCTGTCAAGTATCTTATCCGCAACATCTTCAGAACTTATATTATATGTTCCGGCCTGAATACGTGCCTTAACATCATTAACCATATCCATTCTGACATCTGATGTAGAAGCCACTGCTGACTTCGCTACCTGATACAGCTTAGCTGTATCTGAAATCTCATACTTGTCATTCTCTTTCTTATTAGTAACAGCCTTATTATTCTTAGAATAAGAACTTGTCTTATATATCTGACTTACAGCATTATAAGCATCTATACGCATACTTACCGCCTCACTTTCTATCTTCAAAGTCTTGTAAGAACCATTATCAAGGGTGTCTGTAACAAACATTCCAACCCCTAACTGCCTTATTACAGCTCAGTTCTCTGCTTTATGATTAAGTTATCGGTAATAATCTGTTATCTCTTAACCCCATTTTATAATTAATTTAGATACAAATACAATTAGTTCTTATCAAGAAATCTCATCTTGGCATCAGCTGACGATAATCTCTTTTCCATATGTTCAACAGCGGCATTAGACTCACCATACATTGAGCCAAGATTATTTGCTATTTTATTCTTACATCTTTCACAGAAACGCCCGCTTCTTATAGATGCTCCACATCTCTCACAGGTAATTCCAATTGGAGAATCGTCCGCAATTACAAGCCTTTCATCTCTTATCCACTGTTCGATCTGTCTTGTGCTTACATCACATTCTTCTGCAACCTCTGTCATAGTTGCGTTATGGTGATCCTGTATGTATTCCTTAACCTCAAGATACTTTTCCTCTAGCTTCTCTATACAATTAGGGCAAAGATTACGATATGGACCTCCTATATAATTATATAATTTGCCACAGCCTCTGCAATTTCTTACTTCCATAATATTCCTCCGTTCTTGTTACCTGTAGTCAAAATCCTCTGCCAACGCAGAGTGTAACAGCATATACTTCTTTTACTCCTGCCCTCTTAAGACATTCTGCACACGCATCAATAGTTGTTCCCGTTGTATATATGTCATCTACTATTAATACTTTATTATATATTATAACATTACCAGCTATTTTAAAAGCCTTTTCAAGATTTTTAGTTCTCTGGATATCATTAAGATCTTTCATCGGGCTTGTGGCCCTTGTTCTAATCAGACTATGTTCATTGTATTCTATATTAAGCTTCTTACTAAGGCTTTCCGCTATAAGTCCTGCCTGATTATAGCCTCGTGACTTTAATTTGGATACATGAATTGGAACCGGCATAATCACATCAGGCTGCCACATATTTATTACATCACCGTACCTGCCTGATATTTCATCTGCGTATACCTCTGCATATTCACGCTTATTATGATATTTAAAATTATAGATAGATTGTTTTATCCCCTCTGAATACCCATACACACTCACTGCCTGATTAAACAAATGCTGTTTATCCGTGCAGTCCTTACAATATTCCCTGTTATCATCCTCTAATGCTTTGCCGCATTTAAGGCATGCAGGTTCTTTAATATATGTTATATATTTAAGACACCACGGACATATATTCATCTTCCTGTTATCAATAACAGGCCTGGGATTTGAACATATCGGACACGCAGGCGGAAACAATATATCTTTCACACCCGCTGCTATCCTTTTATATATTATGTCGTATTTATTCAATATTTTTTATTTCCTTTATCCTCTCATCTAAAGACGAATATCTTCTTGTTTCAGATACATTTTCTGCCATCTGGTTAAAAATTCGTTCATCACCTATCATACATACACACTTTCTTGCCCTTGTAACAGCCGTATAAAGTATGTTTCTGTTCATAAGCATCCTTGGCCCCTGATACATCGGTATTATAACCGCAGGATATTCACTTCCCTGTGCCTTATGTACAGTTATCGCATATGCAAGTTCAAGCTCGTCAAGCTGTGTAAACTCATAATCAACATATCTTCCATCTTCAAATTTGACAGTAACACTCTGATTATAATTGTTGATATCATCAATAATTCCAGTATCACCATTAAACACTCCACTGCCTTGCTCTACCGCAATGCCATAGCGGTTCTTTTTCTCCCATTCGAGCTGATAGTCATTCTTAATCTGCATAACCTTATCGCCCTCACGGAATATTGTATCGCCAACTTTCTTCTCCATTTTGCCACTGTCCGGCGGATTAAGATATTCCTGCATTACAGTGTTAAGCCTGTCAACTCCAACAGATGATTTTCTTGATGGTGTCAAAATCTGAAGTTCACTCACATCTGCATTAACATACTTTGGAAGCTTCTCACTTATAACAGTCTTCATAGCCGCAATTATTGCATCTGGTCCATTTCTATGTATAAACAGGAAATCCTTACTGTATTTATTAAGTGTCACCTTATCGCCTTTATTAATCTTATGGGCATTAGTTATAATCTCGCTCTCAGCCGCCTGCCTGAATATCTTTTCAAGCTTAACAACAGGAAAGCACTCAGATGCTATTATGTCTTTAAGAACATTTCCTGGTCCAACACTTGGAAGCTGGTCAACATCACCTACAAGTATAAGTCTTGTTCCAACTGCTACTGCTTTAAGAAGCGAATTCATAATATTAATATCAACCATTGACATCTCATCTACAATTATTACATCTGCTTCCAACGGGTTGTCTTCATTTCTGTCAAAGCTCATTCCAAGGCTTGATGTCTGATTTTTCTTGTCTTCTTTATCAGCCATAGTGCTTCCAACTATTTCAAGAAGTCTGTGAATTGTCTGTGCCTCAAAACCACACGTTTCTGTCATTCTCTTGGCAGCTCTTCCCGTCGGTGCCGCAAGCCTTATCTCAAGACCTTCCATCTCAAAATATTTAATTATCGTATTAATTGTTGTTGTCTTACCGGTTCCCGGTCCACCTGTTATTATAACAAGTCCGTTAAGTGCAGCTTTTACAACAGCTTCTTTTTGTATGTCATCAAGCACAATGCCCTCTGATCGTTCAATCCCTGCTATTCTGTTATTGACCTCGTTGATATTTTCATCGCATTTTATATCAAGTCCTGCCAATGCCCTTGCAACATTCTGTTCCATATAGAAATACATCGCAGAATACACATTTTTAGATTCCCCCTCTGTTCTTACAACAATCTTCTTATCTATAGCAAGATCCATAAGAAACTTATCATAATCACCAATGTCAATAAGCAGAAGTGATGACACCTGCCTCTTTAATTCTTCATAAGGAAGATACACGTGTCCCTGCAATGCCGCCTGATTAAGACAGTAGAACATTCCACTTCTTATTCTGAACTCCGAATCAACCTTAATTCCAACTCTGGAAGCAATCTCATCAGCCGTCTTAAAGCCTACGCCCTCAATATCATCAGCCAGCCTGTACGGATTTTGTTCTATGATTGTGTAAATATCATTGCCATATCTTTAAATATTTTATTGGCTAAATTCATCTGGATTCCATAATTCTGCAGAAACATCATCGCACGACGCATATCGTGCTTATCCGCAAGCTGGTTAGCAATGTCCATTGCTTTAGCTATGCTTATCCCTTTAATCTCTGCAAGACGTTCTGGTTCATCTTCCATAATGCGGAATGTATCATCGCCAAATGTATCTACTATACGTTCAGCCATCTTGCTGCCTATTCCTTTAACTGCACCAGAACTTAGATAACGCCTCACTGACTCCTTGTCCGCCCGGGCGCCCTTGAAATTCATAAGAAGAAATCTTAAACTGCATATAATATACTGCGTGTTTGACAAATTCGCCATTCGCAGTAATAAATTCACCTGTGTTGATATAACTTAACGTACCAACACAGGTGACATCTTCACCCTGATATATTATCTCAAATACTGTATATCCATTGTCTTCATTACGATAAATTATATTATCTATAAATCCTTCAACGTATTTAACAGACTCGTAATCCAATCTGCTTCCCTCTCTTTAATAATATATTAATATTAAAACCACATTGTGTTTAATAAAACCGTCCACTTAAAACACACTGCAATCTATAAATCCGAAGAATAATTACGCTTCATCTGTTCATATAATGTCTGGGCTATTCCAAGTCCTTTCCCATTATTAGACTCTGTAAATACTTCTGCGTAGTTCTTTATCATCTCATCGCCAAAGTAACTTCCCATTGTACTCATAGCCGAATCCGAACTGCCTGAAATAGATGCCATACTGCTGAATAAAGATGAGTCGTCGTCATCATCTGCATCTATCTTAGCCATTTTCTGCATTGACTTTAACATCTGCTCAACAAAGTAGCTTTCAAAGTCCTTGCACACGCTCATAAGTTCATCGTCTGATGCCTGTGAGAAATCTGTACTTGTAAGCTTATCACTAAGCTGTGATGAAGTTTTATCATATGTATCTGCATAACTTGTACTTATTGATGTTGAATAATCCATACCTATTCTCCCTTGTCATTACTGCAAATCATATCTATTTTATTTATCTCTTTTATTTATCTCTTTAATGAGTTAGCCTGTTCCATCATTGTATCTGATGTTGTGATTGCCTTAGAACATAACTCATATGCTCTCTGTGCTGTAATAAGGTTAACCATCTCTGTTGCCACCTGTACATTTGACGCTTCAAGATAATTCTGCTTTAACTGACTCTTCTTAGCAACTCCGTCAGTCTCCTCATTCATTGGAACCCCTGATGCTTCAGTCTCTGCAAGATAGTTACCACCAAGCTTATCAAGACCTGATGGATTAGCGAACTGGAAAAGTCCTATCTTAACACCTATATTAGCAAGATTACCATCTTCACCTGGATACATAAGGTCACCCTCTGATGATACCTTAATATTAGCCGCATTGTAATCTGATGATAATACGATTGGCTGTCCATCTGTGCTAAGTACAGGATAACCATCTGCTGTACATAACATCATTCCTTCTGTTGCTGTTGAGAAGTAGAAATTACCATTACGTGTATATACTGTCTCACCTTCTTCATTCTGTACAGCAAATAATCCGTCACCACTAATCGCAAAATCAGTTGAGCTGTCACTTGCATTCATAGCACCCTGTGTAAAATGTGATGTAACTGACGCTACTCTTGCACCAAGTCCTACCTGTGCAGCTACCGGCTTATATTCTCCATTCGCAGATGTTGTTCTCGACTGGAGATTCTGATATAATAATGATTTAAATTCTGTTGATTCTGACTTATAACCGACCGTATTAACATTAGCCAGATTATTAGATATTGTATCTACACTTGTCTGCTGTGCCATCATTCCTGATGCAGCAGTCCATAATGATCTCATCATAATCTTATCCTCCTATGTGATTACAATTCGGAAATACTTACCATCTTGCCAAGCATTTCATCAATCGAATTAACAATCTTCTGATTACTTTCAAATTCTCTTGCTATGTTAATCATATCGACCATTTCTGATACAACATTAATATTAGATGTTTCAAGATACCCCTGATTAACACTTGCTGTTGAATCTTTAAATGTTGCACCGTCTACAGCTCTGTAAAGATTTTCTCCATATGCTTCTATGTAATTATAATCTTCAAAATCTACAATTCCAAATGTATCTACATACTGTCCGTCTGCATATATTCTTCCTGTAGAATCAACTGTAAGCTTGGATATGTCTGTTGGAAGAACGATTGGATCTCCACTCTCTCCAAGCACATAATCACCATCCTTGGTAACCAGATAGCCTTCGCTGTTCATCTGGAACGATCCATCCCTGGTATAAAGTGTTGATGTCTCACCTGCTTTGTTAGTGAATGATATAGAGAAAAAAGCCATCGCCTGCAAGTGCAAAATCATAAGAACTCTCAGTATTCTTTAAAGAACCCTGATCCCAGCTTCTGTAAGTTTCTCCTATCTTTACTCCAAGACTCATCTTGCCTATATTCTGATTCATATAACCAACTGTCTCATCTTTAACCTTAATCCCATATACTGAATCAAAGCTCTGGGTAGTCATACCCTCTTTCTTGTAACCTGTTGTTGTAGAATTTGCCAGATTATTAGATACAATGTCCAGTCTCTTCTGCTGATTCACCAATCCAGTATAAGCAGTGTATAAACCTCTTACCATACCTGACCCCTTTTCTTAAATCTATTCTTCTCTGTATCCTGAAAGGAATTCAATAAACTTACCAGTTCCTATAGCAACTGCTGTCATAGGGTCTTCTGCTGTCATTGTGTTAATTCCTGTCTTAGACTCTATAAGATCTTCAAGACCTGAAAGAAGACTTCCGCCTCCTGTAAGAACAATACCTCTGTCTGCAATATCAGATGCAAGTTCTGGAGGTGTCTTTTCTAATACGCTGTGTACAGCTTCAACAATCTGTGAAGTAGCTTCTCTTAATGCTTCTTCTGTCTCTTCAGATGTAACTTCAACTGTCTTTGGAAGACCTGTAACAAGATTACGTCCTCTTACATTCATTGTAACTACTTCTGGTCTTGGATACGCTGATCCTATCTTTATCTTAATATCTTCGGCTGTTCTTTCACCGATAAGAAGGTTGTGCTTCTTTCTCATATATCTAACAAGTGCTTCATCGAAATCATCACCTGCAATCTTTATAGATGTACTAACAACAGTACCTCCAAGTGAAATAACAGCGATATCTGTAGTACCACCACCGATATCAACTATCATATTACCGCAAGGTCTTGAAATATCAATACCTGCTCCAATAGCTGCCGCAATTGGCTCTTCGATAATTGCAACTTCTCTTGCTCCTGCCTGAAGAGTTGCATCCTCAACCGCCTTCTTCTCAACTTCTGTAACTCCTGATGGAACACATACGCTTATTCTAGGCTTCTTTAACATTCTTCTACCAATTGCTTTCTGAATGAAATATTTAAGCATCTTTTCTGTTACTGTGTAATCAGAAATAACACCCTGACGAAGAGGTCGTACAGCGACAATATTACCAGGTGTTCTACCAAGCATAAGTCTTGCTTCCTCTCCGATAGCTTTAATCTTATTAGTATCTCTGTCAAAGGCAACAACTGATGGCTCTTTTAACACAACACCCTTTCCTTTTATATATACAAGAATACTTGCAGTACCTAAATCAATACCAATATCAGTAGATAACATACTGTTCTCCTCCCTAATCTTCTATAATTATCCAATCTATTACATAATTCTGTTAAAGCACTATACATTAAATACTATAAGTACTATACATTGTAAAATGCTATACTATATTAAGTATAAAATACTATATACCAGCATCACACTTTAACTTTTCCAACAATTATATCTTGTTAATATACCTGCTATCAAAAACATTTTTCATAGCTAATCAACATTATATACATAAATACAGAATTTTAAAAGTCCTAAACGCTAAAAAAAGAAAAAATTTTTTAAAAGCATAAAATAGCATTAGATTTGTGTTCGATATTCTTGATATAACACCGAAATAATGAAAAACTCACATTATTGACAAAACCTACATAGCAGAAAATTTACATTTGCATTCTTACAAAAAATCAAAATATGGCGGATACATTTTACTAATTCTAAAATGTATCCGCCATATATCCATTATAATTATATTAATTCCTATAATTTAACTAATTTAATCCATCCAATTATATCTTTATTAAAGATACTTCTTAAGTGCATCAACCTTATCTAACTGCTCCCAAGGAAGGTTAAGATCTGTACGTCCAAAGTGGCCATAGCTTGCTGTCTGCTTGTAGATAGGTCTTCTTAAGTCAAGCATCTTGATAATTCCGTTTGGTCTTAAATCGAAGTTCTCTCTTATGATTTCTACAATCTTCTCATCGCTTAACTTACCTGTGCCAAATGTATCAACACATATAGATGTTGGATGTGCAACACCTATAGCATATGAAAGCTGGATTTCACATCTGTCGGCGATACCTGCTGCAACTAAGTTCTTAGCTACATAACGGGCTGCGTATGCTGCCGAACGGTCAACCTTAGTGCAGTCCTTACCAGAGAAAGCTCCACCACCATGTCTTGCAGCTCCACCGTAAGTATCTACGATAATCTTTCTACCTGTAAGGCCTGAATCCCCATTTGGACCACCTATAACGAAACGTCCTGTTGGATTGATGAATATCTTAGTATCTGCATCTACCATAGCCGGGTCAACGATTGCATCGATAACATACTTCTTGATATCTTCGTGAATCTGTTCCTGTGTTACATCCGGTGCATGCTGTGACGAAACAACAATTGCATCGAGACGGATTGGCTTGTTGTTCTCATCATATTCAACAGTTACCTGTGTCTTTCCATCTGGTCTTAAGTAGCTTAATGTACCGTCCTTGCGAACCTTTGTAAGCTGCTTGGAAAGCTTCTGTGCAAGTGCTGCTGAGTATGGCATATATTCTTCTGTCTCGTTAGTAGCATAACCAAACATCATACCCTGATCTCCAGCACCAAGGTCATCATCTTCCTTATCTACACCTTCCTTAGCTTCAAGTGCCTTATCAACACCCATAGCTATATCTGCTGACTGCTTATCAAGTGCAACCATAACAGCACAAGTATTACCATCAAAACCTTTTTCTGAACTATCATAACCAATCTCTACAACTGTATCACGTACAATCTGAGGAATATCAACATTTGCCTTAGTTGTAATCTCACCCATAACCATAACGAAACCTGTGTTAGTAAGTGTCTCGCAGGCTACTCTTGAATATGGATCCTGTGCATAAAGTGCATCAAGCACTGCATCTGAAATCTGGTCGCAGATTTTGTCAGGATGTCCTTCAGTTACTGATTCTGATGTAAATAATCTTTTTTCCATTCTTTGTCTTTCTCCTTCTTAATATCTAATCCTTTAGTCACTGTGATTAATATCACTTATCATCCTTGGTGTTTCCGACTTTTTAAATGTAATAGCAAAAACCGGAGCCCCCTAAGGGACCCCGATTGTTTATCTCGAAATCCTCTCATTGTTCGAATTCTCTCGCTCAGGTTGGCACCTTCCTAAAAAGGGGTTGCCGGGCTTCATAGATCCTATGTATCTCCACCGCTCTAAATAAGGGATATAATCATTATTTAATTAACTGCATATAGATACTACACAATTGATGCTAATACGTCAAGTCTAATTGACTTTTTTATATATTAAATTTATAATATTTTTATCATTTAATCGTAATATGATTACTAATATTCAAGCCATATAAGAGGATTTAACTAATGAACGAACTTACAATATTTATATTTGATGCAGAAGAAGGAATGGAACTTTCCCGTGACGTAATACTTAATGATGGTTCTGTCCTTTTGACAAAAGGAACTGTCCTTAATCTTGACCTCATTTCAAGAATTTCAGGACATCACATTCTTGAAATATCTGTATATGATAAGACTGAGGCTGATTCTGCCATAGATAATCGTACTATAAGCAGCATTTCTGCTGTAGACGAAGCTAAAGAAGCTGCCAAAGCCGCTGATGATGAGAACACCAAATACTACGAAACTGTCCGTAATTCAGAAGAATTCAAGACATTTGAAGAACATTACAATGAACATATTGACACTTTCAAAGATGACTTAAAGAAGTTAATCTCATCTGATGATGAAGTTAACACAAAATCTTTAGTCAAAAATACTATTGACATCGTTGCTGAGTCTAACAACTCATTACAGTTATTTGATATGCTTCACGCTATGCGTGACGTTGATGACCTTACATATGTCCACTCTATGAATGTCGCTTTAATCGCTTCTGTCATTGGCAAATGGATGGGCTACAATCAGGAGAAGATTAAGGTGCTTACACTCGCTGGACTTATGCACGATATTGGTAAGCTCCTTATACCTGAGAAGATTCTTAACAAGCCCGGAAATCTTACTGATAACGAATACGAAATCATGAAAAAGCACGTCAACTTAGGTTACGAGCAGGTTAAGAACAAGTTTATGCCTATGTCTGTTAAGGAAGCTATTCTTCTCCATCACGAAAAATGTGACGGAACTGGTTATCCTTTCGGACTCAAGAGCGATAAAATACCTGAAACAGCCAAGATTATTGCAATAGCTGATGTATATGATGCAATGACTTCAAGCCGTATATACAGAGCTCCTATATGTCCATTTTGAGGTAGTACGCCTTATGTATGAAGACGCATTTACCAAGTTTGACCCTGTATTTGCAATACCTTTCCTTAAAAATGTAGCTTCATCTTACATTCACACTGATGTACGTCTGTCTGACGGACGTGTAGGAAAGGTCATACTTATTAATGACAGTGCACTTCACAGCCAGTTGTGCAGGTTGATGGGGAATATATTGATCTTTCTAAGAAGAAGGATTTGAATATTACGGCACTGTTATAGAAGCGTTCCGAAAATGTCTCATCTAAGTATGAAGATATTGCCGAATTACAGATTTAACCAATTAAAGGATTGAGAAATAACTCAATTACAGTTTTGCTAATTTGTGGATTGACAACAGACGCAGCAAGGACTGCTATATTTCCGTCGGGCACGTTCGCACTGCTTGCAGCCATAGCTGACACATAAACGGTTAAAATACAGCCGCTAAGTGCCGACGGCTGCAAAAGCACCCAGCTTGTAATATAGCAGTTCTTGATGCTGTTTTTATTCTTTATTTACCATCTGTTAATTGAATATATCGGACATTTTTTACAGTCTGCATAATAACCAGACTTTGGATTTTCTGTATACAATATGCTAATATTGCATACAGTTTTTTATTTAATCTCTTTATGTCTTGTTTGACTATTTTCCAAAAGCTTCTATGCCGGCGTATGTGGCGGACTCGCCTAGTTCGTCTTCTATTTGTAGGAGTCGGTTGTATTTGGCGATACGCTCGGCTCTTGATGGTGCACCTGTCTTTATCTGACCCATATTAAGAGCAACTGCCAGATCTGCTATTGTTGTATCATCTGTTTCACCTGAGCGATTGGCTGGCAATTGCTGTGTACCCGTATCTATGTGCCATTTTACTGCCTCTAATGTCTCTGATAATGTTCCAATCTGGTTAGGCTTTATAAGAATTGAATTCGCACAACCCATCTCAATTCCTTTCTTTAATCTTACT
>ENA-OPYX01000710-OPYX01000710.1-human-gut-metagenome-genome-assembly--contig:-NODE-710-length-19326-cov-3.447784_pt1 | contig 19326 bp, 18 predicted proteins | sample MGYA00242639_ERZ504486 | MGnify/ENA primary metagenome ERZ504486 (study PRJEB26092, sample SAMD00036296) | human gut metagenome | host: Homo sapiens | study: EMG produced TPA metagenomics assembly of... | reverse complement strand
GGACCTTTCAGAACTTTGTGGCCACGCAGAATTACCAGCGCTTCATCAACCGGCAGACGCAGCACTTCGTCCGGGGTCAGCACCGGCCGTTTGCCGACACCACTGCTTTCGCGGTACTGCGGCGTATAGTCGGAAACGCGCAGGGTGTTTAGTGCCTTGGAAGTACTGGACACCGCTACACTGGCAATGCCGGTGCGCTGAGAGACGTACTCGGCGGTCAGCTGATCCGTACAGCCGAGAAAAAGCTGCACATCGCAGTTGCCGAGAATTTCCTGCCACTGGTTCTGTGGGTAGCGGTTTTGCAGTCCGGCAAGATTCTGGAACACGCAGGACATAGAGATATTGCGGGAGCGAATGACGCTGATGCGCCGGGATAACTCGGAGATCGTACCGCAGGCGGTCAGCTCCTCGCCCAGCACATGGACCGGCACGGGGAGCCGCCCGCCGGGGCAGTTGGCATCGGCATAGCGGACAAGTTTGATAAAGGCAAAAGACAGGAACAACGATGCAAGAAAATCAAAGGTACTGTCCTGATCGCTGGTGACGAGATAGTACGCGCAGGGCTGCTGCCCCGGCAGTTCAAGGCTGATTTCGTCATACGCAGTGATTTTCTTAATTAAGTCAGACTGAAATACCTGTAATCGGCTGCCCAAACCGCTGATGACCCCGCTGCGTACAGAGTCCGATGCCCGTTGATACAGGCTGTACGGTGCTTTGGCAGGATGCGTCAGCGGCAGAACATCAAACAGGCTGTCCAACTGACTTTCGCTGCATTGCGTGATAAGGTTGTACACCTCACCGATGGTCCGCTGCTCCGGCGGGTAGGTGAGGTCAACGTACAAGACCAGCGCTTTCAGCAAGTTCATCTCTCCCGAATCCCAGAAGCGGTCACTTTTGCCGGTGCCGTTGGTGTTCTTGATGATGACATCCACGAAAAGCTGCGCCATCAGTTCCTGACCCTCAATTTCTTTCAGACAGTTCCACGAGTCGGAGTTTTCGGGGCTGACGAGGTTGAATACGCGCACGGTATACCCTAAATCTCGCATATATTCGCTGGATTTTTCGTAAAGTTCTGATTTGGGGTCACAGATAATCAGCGACTCTCCGCGGACGGCGCTTTGCAGGATACGATTCATGCAGAACGAGCGGGTTTTCATCGAGCCACTGGCACCGTAGACGGCGAGGTTGCCGTTCATACGGGTTTTCTCCGGGATGCAGAGAAACTTTCCGTCGAGCATCCCCAACACGGTGCCTGTATGCTGGGATAGGTCGGAAACCATATCCAGCACAGCAGGAATTTCTCGCGGCTGCATCCAGCCGGATGTGCCGTAAGTGCCTTTTGCGGAAAAATCGAAGTTACGCTCGGAATCCGTTAAGGCATCTTGACTGAACAGCTTTCGATACAGGAAAATCGCGGCGACTGTGGCTGCGCAGCCTGCTATGCAGTAAAGGTTGTAGGGGAACCATAAAATGCCTTTAAGACAGTCCGGCGGCGACAAAGAGGGGAACGGCGGAGAAGTACCGCCCGGCATACCGCCGTTTTTCTGCCAGACGGCATAGTTGCCGATGAACTGCGTCAAGTAGCCGCAGGCATAGAGCAGCAGCGTGACTGCCAACAAAATCTGCAATCTTTTTGAGGAACGTTTCATGGCAAAGTCAGAAACCTCCTCTCGAACGCGGCAAAGTCGATGGTCTGCAACTCGACCCTATCACCGCAAAGTGGCCGCAGCGCGTCTGCCTGAAAATCAAAGCAGAGGATGGCACCTTTCATTTGCAGCAGTTCCAAGGCAGACAGGAATCGGAACAAGCGCGGCAGATCCGGCAGATAGCAGAATAAAATCGGCGCGCCTGCATCTGTACGAGCGTCGTTCTCGATGTAAGCGTTACGGCAAGGCGGCTGAAGCTCTCGCAGCAGCATGGCGTTTAGTTGTCCGATTATATCTGGATGACAGAGCAGCCACAGCAGCGTCTCGCCGTGGTAGTCATTGGTGAGAAAGTAGAAATGTTCGTAGCCCTCGCCAAAAAGGAAGTGTTCTTTCTTGTAGGTCTTTGCATCTTCCAGCAGGGTAGTCATAACTGCCCACTGGTCAGACAGCAGGATGCCGTCCGGCGTGTGGCTCACACCATTCCGCGTATAGCGGATATTTTGCAGCATGATTTTTCCCCGCTGTTCGATTTGCGTGTCAAAGACCGGAACAGCATCCATGCCGTTGAACACAGCAAAGGTGCGGGATGGGGTCAGCAGCGAGCCTGCCATACGGGAGCCGTGAACCTTTACCATTTCAAGGCCCAGTTCTTTCATCTCGCGGGAATCATAAAAAACAGGGGCTTCAATGCGGCAAGGACTGCTGCCACCCGGCACAAATACAGGCGGCTTTTCATCTCGATAAATCATCGTGCCTGCATTCAGCATCGTGACATAGGTTTGCGCGATACGATGCAGCCGCAGACGGCGGGCAGGGGATGATTTGATGGAGTTGGTGTCGGTGCGGCCTGACAGATAGAACTGAAATCGCTCCGGCGCTCGTTCCCGCAAAAGACGTTTGCCACGGATGCCGAGCCGGTAGCCGCGAAGATGATCTTTGGAGAAGATGCGCAGGAGCTTGTCGTGTGTCAGGCTCGTCACGACTTTTTTGCGATAACTTTTGCTGGAGGTAAGGCGGTCAGCACACGCACAAGGAACCTCGCCGCAGATGGCTGTGAGCGCCAAAAGTTCATAATAGAGGCTGTCTTGCGCGGGCAGGACAGGAAAGGCAGAAGAAATAGAAATCACCTCGGAATTTAACCGTGCCTTCTTTGACTCCGGCGAAAGTTGCCGCCGTCTTGTGTGTGAAACAGCTTACAACAACGCGGAAAAGTCATTTTCAGGCACAGGTATCTGATTTTTATGAATTTTTCGGAAAAAGTGGAGGTCGGGTCTCAGCCGATTTTGGGGTGCTCAGCCATGCCGAAAAGCAGTTTTTCGGCATTACGGTAATCACGGTAGAGGACGAATATCCAAACCGGGTCGTCTGGAAAGAATCGCACAGCGCCCCGGTATCGTCCGCCAGGCAGAATGTAGCAATGACATCTATAACTGCCTTGAGTTCAAGATTGTCATAATCCCGCACGGATGTGATTGGAAGATTGTGGTCGTAGATATGCTCCACGCAAATCACACAGTCAGAGAAGCGGGGAAGCGGTCCGCTTTGCACCAGTGCAGCCTGAAGCGGCAGCAAAAGAAACTTGCAGCCGTCCCGCTTCTTTTTGTCCGGCAGCAGCGCGGGGAGCAGCACACGCAAATAGTTGTCAGCCGCCCATACACGGATGCCCTGTACTTCGGCCGCCTTGGGATAGTAGTAAATGGGCGGTTCGTTGGACACGGAAAAGAACATATTGCGCAGATGTGCCGTGCTTTTCTCGCTGAGAAGCGCTACACTCTCGGCGGTTTTGGCAAACTGCATCGGGTCAGGCGCAGGCAGCAGATGCTCCATTTCGTACAGCTTTTTGTGAATGTCGATGAGCCCGCGCTGTTCCAAGCGGATACGATTCAAAAGTACGTCAGGATTCAAGCGCAGCCTCCTTTTTGTAGTAGCTGACAGTGCCGTCTTCGGCCACGGTGCAGAACCCGGCCACTTGCGGAATGTCCAGCAACTCAATCTGGGAGGTATCCTCTACGACCACGATGCGCTTGCCGGCATCTTTCTGTGGCTTGTGCAGCAGCTGGCAAATCATAGTCTCTTTGCCCTGCGGGATAGGCACGATTTCATACAGCTCTCCATTTGCAAAACAGAGAATAGCTGCCGGAAATTCTGCAACTGTGTGGTATTCCACCTGATCGATGAAGTCGAGCAGAACCCAGACGCAGCGGGATAAGTCCTTGTCTGCATTGTTTCGTGCTTCTTGATTTGCGTAGTAGCGGCAATTTTCGGCACGGTAAACGCGCCCCTCTTTCAGCATGTGGGCGAGTAAGGTCTTTGCCGTTGCCTCTTTTTCGGGAAAGAACCGGCAAAGCTGTTCTTCGGTCAGACCGGGATACAGCGAAATGTTATGCAGCATTTCAGCGGCTTCCCGCTGATAAATCGCTGCGCGGTTTTTCAATACAATCACCATCCTTATTGCGCATAAGGAACGCATAAAGACGTATTAAGCACTGCCAACAGCATAGCCACAGGCAACTAATACGCAATCATTTACGTCCTTTTGCGTATTCGACTTTTTATTGCGTAATCATTGCGTCAAGGCGGACGTATTAACGGTCATCTGCAAAACCTCCCAAAATCGAAAATGCCCAAAACAAAAAGAGCCGTGCCTGAAAAAGTCAGGTACGACTCTGTGTGAAAATGTCCAACCTTTTTTGGCTGAACCCTATTTTTGAACATACTAATTGTAACATACGAGATTATACACGTATATACAATCACTGTGCGGATGTTGTGCAGATGTAATGCGAGTGCGGCAAAAAACTTTCAAGGCAGTGCATCTGGCGCAATCTTGATTCTTTGGCGTATAGGCATTATAATGCAAAAGAAAGCAAAGAAAAGGAATCATCGATTTTATGGATAACCAATTATTGCAGATACAAAACAGAACCTGCCGCATCTACGGCACTGCCAGCGCCGAATACCTGCTGCTGCAAATGGTGGATGAACATGACCTTGCAGGGATGGAGCGGGAAGTTGAAGCTATACGTCGGCAAACCGCGCATCTATTTTTGCTGGCCGCTGTCCAAGTAGAGAACTGGAACGATGACTTATCTCCGTGGCCTGCACCGCCCGTGTGGGGCAAGCAAGGTTTTGGCGGCTAGGGCGGAGGATACGCTTGCATGGCTGGAGCAGGCTGTGCCGGGCATTAGCAACAGTATTCTATAAAGGAAGATTGTAAGGTTATTTTAGGCGGCTACTCACTGGCTGGACTGTTGCTCTGTGGGCGGCAACACAAACGAACGCGCTGTATGGCACGGCGGCGGCTTCGCCGTCCGTGTGGTTTCCCGGCTGGCTGGAATACGAAGCGGCGCACCCTATTCAGACCCGGCGCGTTTATCTCAGCCTTGGCGATCGCGAGGAGCACACCAAAAACCAGACTATGGCATCAGTAGGTGACAACATCCGCGCCCTGCACAGCGCCCTGACCCAGCGCGGAAAAGACTGCAAACTGGAATGGAACGCAGGCGGCCACTTCAAGGATGCCGACCTACGGACAGCGAAGGCATTTGCCTGGGTTATGGAAGGAAAACAATAAAGTGACGATTTTAATAGATGCTGATGGCTGCCCGGTGGTGGATCTGACTATACAGACAGCCGCAAAATACAAAGTACCTGTGCTGATTCTATGTGATACAGCCCACCAAATCCAACGCGACGGAGCGCAAACCTTGACCTTTGACAAGGGTGCCGACAGCGTAGATTTTGCACTGGTGAACCGCGTACACCCCGGCGACCTTGTAATTACGCAGGATTACGGGCTGGCAAGTATGTGTCTGGCGCGCTGCGCCCGTGTGCTGAACCAGAACGGCTTAGAGTACACATCCGAAAATATTGATAGTCTGTTGTTCCGCCGCCACGAAAACAAAAAGCTCCTTCGTGCCGGAAAGCACCCTAAAGGGGCTTCCAAACGAACGAAGGAGCAGAACATGGCCTATAAAAATGCCTTAGAGAAAATCTTGCAGACTGTGTGAGCGCCATAACAAAAACAGCCTTTCCCGCGTGCTTCCAAGAAAGCATAGGGAAAGGCTGTTTTTATTTCAAAGTTATTGCTTCGCTTGCAAGATTTTACAGCGCACTGCCAGAGCATCAACCAAGATGTTGGCACGGTTTGGCTCACCGAAATGCGCTTGTTCAAAAATTGCAAGAACCTCATCTTTACAATCATCCAGCGCAGCAAGATTCAGCGCTGGCAATCCATCTCTTGCAAGGGCAAGCTGTGCCTGCTGTGTGGCAGCGAACGGTTTGGCGGGGGCATCGGCCAGTGCGTCGATTTTGGAGGCGTACTGGTCGAACCAAAGGCTCGTGCCGCTGTCAAAAATCGGTGCGAAACCGACCCATTCCAGCGTTACTGCGTCACGGATAGCGCCAAAATTGCCGAAGTGACGATCCTGATTACAAATCAGATAATCCAGAATCATCATCTGTTGCAACCGCTCGGGCACATCCGGGATACCCAGCTTTTCACAGCAAGCGAGGAAATGGTCGTAGGCGCTCACACCGTCCGCGCGGGGGAAAGCCGAAAAGATATAGTAGGCGCTGACAAAGTCCTGCCGGTCGGTTGTCATATTCGGGCAAACGGAATAGGGCTTGTCCCCCTCAAACAGCAGGCTGTATTCCACATGCGGGATGCCCAGCTTGCGGCAGAGCAGGGAAGCGACAACCTCGTTGAACGGCTCCTGCTGGGCCATGCCGCTACCGCCCTTTACCAACACACGCTGGCAGTTCAGAATCTTCCATTTCTTTTTCAGCCAGCCGTCCGAGGTGTTGCAGGGGGAGGCAAGGTCAATGCTGTCCTGCTGCGGAATCTGCCCAAACAGAATGTTGCCGACATCTTCCGAAAAATCATTATTATAGAAATTGACCTTGCTCCATTCCAGTGGCTGTTCTGCAGGATTGAGCCAGTATTGATCGGACAGGCTTAGTGCAAAGCACTTCATCATCAAAGTGCTGGCGGACAGCTGTAACTTCTTCTGAACCTGCAAATCCTCCAGCGCACGGTGAAATCCCGAACGGCTGGCAGGGATGGTACGTCCGGCCAACCAAAGATTCAGATTCTTGGCAAGCTCCTTGTGGTCGGGGGCGTATAGTCCAATCGGCAGGTGAGCAGGTTGCAGCACATCGTCTACACGGTATACCGTGCCGCTGATGTCATTGACGCTCAGCACGGCAACGACAGTTTCACGGTGCATCAAAATATACTTCATATGTCCAGCCCACCTTTCAAATAAGTTATATCCATATTATACAAGGCAATGCGCATTTTAGCAACATTTTGTTGCGTGATGATTCTACTTTCTATGCCGCATAGCAACCCGTGATGTATGAAATCTGTATTGAAGAATTGAAACTGATTCCTATATCAAAAAATCCGTATGCGTGTTCAGCTATCATTCCTGTCTGCCAGCATAGTGTTCAAAGTTGTCACGCAGCAATAAAAAATATATATAATCCTTACTTTGAAAGTGACTGCATTAACAATGAAAAACTTATCCCATGGAACGCCGTGTGCAGTGAAAGCTGCTTGCACGGTGTGGACCGGGGCGAAAGGCTCGAAAGAGTCTGACCTATCGGTATTTTTGTTCCGCTACGAGTACAGCGCCAATTTCTTCTACAAGCTGTGGAAGCGCATCCGCAAGTACAACGGACTTGTGACCGGGCTGACGCAGAATGTGGACGAACTGCTGCGCTCCGACACCGCCCGCCTGATGCTGGCAAACTCGGAATTTTTGGTAATGCTGAACCAGAGCACCACCGACCGCGCGGAACTGGCGAAGCTGCTGAACATCTCCGACAACCAGCTTGGCTACGTCACCAATGTTCCCGCGGGCTGCGGGCTGATTCGCTGCGCGGGCAATATCGTACCTTTCACAAATTCCTTCCCGAAGGATACAAAGCTCTATAAACTGATGTCGACCAACCCGTCCGAGAAAAAGGAGTAAATCTTTGCATTATAAAAATAGAGGACCGCCGAAGCGGTCCGAAGGGGTGCTACAAACTTGAATTCGACGCTATGATATTTCCTTTTCGTCATCTCTCGGTGGTCGAACATAGCGTAGCATTTCTTTTACACAAGCACCGAATTGCAAGAAATTGGATTTTGCTTCTTTTAGTGTTATTCCATGATTGGAGTCGCTTGGCTCGTTATCAGAAGTGATGAACGGGTCATTCTCCCAAAAGCAAACGGGACAAATATACCCACAATCTTCATCTGCCGGGACATTGTAGGTAAGAAATCCACAACAAGGACATGGATATTTTTTCATTACGGAGTTTGTTCGCCCCTTTCATTTTTCAAATTTATAGACCTATTTTAATGCTGCCAAATATTGTTTTCCAAATTCCCGCAGCCGTCCCTTATAGTCATCTATCAGAGCCTGAACATTTTCCCCCTGCGGGAAGGTCACCAGATAGCCGTCCCCAGCTTCATGAAAGCCGATGATTCCGGCAAGCCCTGCCATCTCGGCCACTTTCAGCAGGGTGTGGTAGTCATACTCGGCGGCACTGATATATAAATTCATGGGAGAAACCTCGCGTTTCAAAGAGATGATTCTATTATAGCAACATCTTTTCATAATTGCAAAGAAAATGCTGTATCGTCCAGAATCGGAAGATACAGCATTGCTTTTTTATATGTAATGGCCCTTTAGCCCAATTTGTTGTCTGGCCTTGACCGAGCGATTGCTCTGGCATGGTCTAAGGCGCAGTGGTGTGCGGGATGCTTCCCGCGTTTGTTTTGATTACGAGACTTATTATAGCGGCGACTTGTGTGTAGAATTTAAAAGCTGTTTGAACGATTTTGAAATTCTATTTGAATAATTTATGACGTGGGGTGATGCCATGAAAGATATTAAAGAAAAGCCAACCGCGCATATGCCGAGAAGCAATGCAACCGGGGAAATCCCGAAAGTTACGCTGAAAAAGGCGTGGACGGAGGCCAAGGAGAAAAGCCGAACCATGCTGCGAGAAAGCACTTCTACGCAGGGAGACGGTGATTATACAAAGCCACAGACTTTTGAGATTGATAAAATGTCGGCGATTCTACACCGGATGTGCCACAATGCATACCGGTACAGGGCAGGAGATTCCCGCTTTTTCCGGTTCCAGACGTCCCGTCTTTTCATCCCTGCGGAAGCAGGTGATGCAGCCGCTGTCCTGATTGGCAGCCAGCAGCATATAGGATAACTCAGTTGCGAACACAGGCAAGAATGACCTTGACCTCGCTGCCGTCCGGGCTGTAAATTTCATAATCGCCGGCTGCCTGAGGAACAATGCAGGTTTCGGCATAGTGCAGCTCCAGAGGCGGGAACGCATCGCTTTTGCTGCGCAGAACCGCCCGCGTACCATCAACCAGGTTCAGCATATGCACACTGCCGTTGCGATGTACCGGCAGGGCAGAAGATGTTGTAAAGCGGAATGTGTCCAGAAACTCCCGTTCATGCAAGCCGGTGCGCACAACGGTTCCGTTTTCGTCGGAATAAACTTCTGCGACGGCATTGATTAGATTTTTATGAACCCATTCGGTATTGCGATACCACTGGATGTTGGCCGCACCGTGTTCAAGGTGGATGGGACGCGGCTTGCCGTCAAGGTCGACGCGACCCCAGTCCCAGAGTTTGAATGTGAAAATGTACGGTGTTGCGCTAATCTCCAACACCATGGTATCTGCACCGGAACAATGCACAGTGCCGGCCGGAATCAGCACATGGTCATGCTTCTTGACGGGAATCTTGTTGACAAATTTTTCTGCCGGGAAAGGCTTGCCGCCGTTCTGGGCCGTCTGCAGGGCGTCGATCATTTCTTCCGGCTTTGTACCGGTTTTAATGCCCAGATAGACGCAAGGGGCTTCGCCGGCAGCATCCAGAAGATAGTAGCTCTCATCCTGTGTATAGTGCATATGGAAATGGCTCTGGATGTATTCGGTCAGGGGGTGAACCTGAAGCGAAAGGTTCTGCCCGTGCATGGTGTCCAGCATATCAAAACGAATGGGAAATTCCTTGCCGAAGCGTGCATGAACACGGTCACCCAGAAGCTCACGCGGGTGCACATAGACAAGGTTGAGCGCCGGCGTTTCCACAACACAGGAACCGAAATCCAGCAGCAGGCTGTTTTCCTCCGGAACGCCGTCAAAGCTCCAAGCATAGTTGCTGCCGTTTTCGGGCAGGTCAAAATGCGTTTTCATCCAGTCGCCGCCCCAGACGCCCGGGTCAAAGTAAGGCACCATGCGGAACGGCTGCGCCGCAGCTTTGGACAGTGCTTCGCGGTAAGCAGCGCCCGGCACAATGGCAGGGTCACCGGCTGATGTGGTATCGAGATAATAGTCAAAAACCGGCAGCAGTTTGTCTTTGATCCGGTCGCCCCAGCGCCATTCGGCAAAATAGCCGCGCTTATATTTTGCGCGCTGCGGCAGGTCATGCATGGCTGTATGCCAGTTGTCCTGCCCTTTGCGGAAACGGAGCTGAATTTCCCACCGCGTAATGTCCGCATAGATGGTGATGTCTGCACGTTCCACAAGAGAGGCGCCGGCACCGTAAATAAGTACCAGACCAGCCGTTACAGCGTCAATTTTATTGCGAGCAGCACACAGTGCCTCTTCCGGGTAAAAATCTTTCATCTGCCAGGTGGTCATGATGCCGAACACAGGGTCGTCCGTCAGTTCGTGTTCGATTTTTGCATCCAGCTCAGCGGGCAGGATTGCCAGATCATCTGCATGGATGACAAGCTCGGCATGCGGGAACAGTGCAAGGATCTCCGCTTGATCGGTACCGGGGTAGCATTCAACCGTCACAACGGTTTTGCTGCTGCCTGCACACAGGGCGTGCAGTTCCTGTTTTACGGCATCGGTTCCCTGTGCAGCATGGTCGGCGGCGCCGACCTGTATGGTGGGGAAGCGCCGGTAAGGGTAAGTAGAGGGATTCGGCATAAAAGGCACCTGCTTTCGGATATTTTGTACGATATAATCAACATACACGGAAGCGGTATAAATGTCAATACATTTCTGAATAAATTAAAATTTAGTAATTACATCTTTACAAGTTGCCGTCTGCATGGTATACTTGATTCAGAAGTTCTGTGTGGTATAAATCTGCGCTGTGACAATGTTTTTGCGCGCAGAACGCCGGAAACAGCACATCAGCAGGGAGGTCGGATATAGTATGTCGCAGCCGCGATATCTTCAGATTGTACAGCAGTTAAGGGATCGGATACAGAATGGGGAATACCCGCCGAACACCCGCATTCCCACAGAAAACGAGCTGTCTGTTTCTATGGGGGTAAGCCGCCCCACGGTGCGTCAGGCGCTGAACCTGCTTGAACAGGAAGGACGCCTGACAAGGGTCAAGGGAAGCGGCACCTATGTGACAGAACCAAAAATACAGCACGAATCCACGCGGTTCGTGATCGGCTATCAGGAAGAAAGCCGGGAACGGCACAACCACCTGCACACCAGTGTGCTGGCACTGCAAAAAGAAAAACCGGGCAAGCTTGCCGCCAAAGCACTGGGTCTTGCCGAAGGGGAACGCGTGACCCGGATGGTTCGGCTACGCTGGCTGGAAGGCATGTATAACGGCTGCCCCATTGTGTACACGACGGTGTATGTGCCGGTACGCCTTTTCCCGGAAATGGAAGAACAAAACTTTACGGATGCATCCTTTTACGAAATGCTGGACAGCCGTGGGCTGACCGTCATGCGAACCTCTCAGCGACTGGATGTGCGTATGCCCCCGGCAGAGGTCGCGGCAGAGCTTAAACTGTCGCCTTTTGAACCGACAGTCTATATTGCCTCGACCGGCTATAGCCAGAACGGTATTGCGGTGGAATACAGCGAAAGTTATTATCCGGCAAGCCGGAGCAGTTTTAATATTGAAATCAACCGGGGGAGATAAAATGCAGGAAGTGTATCTGTGTCTGGATGTGGGCGGTACGGAAATCAAGGCTGCGCCTCTGGATAAAAGAGGAAATTTTCTGGCGCCTGTCCGCCATTTCCCGGCAATGGCCGGCGCGGACAGGCAAACGTTGCTTGAAAACTTTGGTTGGATTTTTAGCAGTATCTGCCCGGAAAATGCTGTTCCCATTGAAATTGATCTTGCGTTTCCGGGACCGTTTGACTATAAAAACGGCATCTGCCTTTTACAAGGACTGGACAAATACGATGCACTGTACGGCTGCAATCTGCGCCGAGCATTCTCCGAAATCAGCGGCTTGCCGGAGCAAAGGATTCAATTTATCAATGATGCAGCGGCCTTTGCGTTGGGGGAAATGACCTTTGGTCAGGCGACGCAAGCCGGGCGAGCTCTGTTTGTAGCAGTGGGAACCGGCTGCGGCAGTGCATTTGGAGTGAACGGATTTCTGGCTGAAGAAGGTACACCCGGTGTGCCGCCAAACGGATATTTTTATAATGCACCGTTTCGGGACAGCTGCGTAGACGACTATATTTCCCGGCGGGGGCTGGAAAAGCTGTCCGGCGAGATGCTGGGTGTGCCGCTGGATAGTCGTGCGCTTGCTGAACGCATCGCCGCCGGGGACGAACGGGCCAAAGCCTGTTTCCGGTGCTTTGGTGAACAGCTGTGCGATGCATTGCAGCCGCAGATCGAAGCATTCTGTCCGGACACGCTCTGCATGGGGGGACAGATTATGGCAAGCGCGGCATTATTTCTGCACCCGTTGGAAGAGCTTTGCGCAAACAAGAAGATTACTTTATATATTACACAGGATACTTCTCTGCGGACTATGCAGGGGCTGACAAGAGCTGCCAGCCGGTAGGATGAGGCGGCTTATGCCATATATCAATCTGCTTATATATCTGGAAAAATTTCAGTCCATGGAGCACTTCAAATAGGAACTCGTCGAATATCTGGATTACTACAACAACCGCAGAATCAGGGCAAAACAAAAGGGCTTGCCGCCTGCAATTCACAGACAACAAAACCCTTTCGGCGGCTTGAACAATTTTACTTCAAAATATGACCCTGACTTTTTGGGATCACCTCAAAACCGCGGATGTCCTGCTATTTATTTGGTGAAAAAACCATGTAGCTGATTGCTTTATAAAAAAGACTCGTCAGGCTTTGAAGATTCCGGAGCGGATGCCAGCGCACCGCGGTAGAGCACTTCGGAAGAAACATAACTGACTTCGGGCGCCGCTTTCGGGTGTTCTATCACAAAAAGAATCTTGGCGGCCAAGCGAGAACCGATGGTTTTCGGCTTTACATCGACTGTTGTAATACGGTCGGCAACGTTCAAATATTCGCTGTTGTTGTCAAAGCCCGTCAGTACGATACGTCCTTCAGGGTCTATCCCTTTTTCTTCAAGATAACGCTGGATGAAATGAGCGATATAGTCGCTGGCACAGACGATACCGTCCGGCATGGTTGGCAAAAAGTCCAGAAAGTGACTGATTTCCTCATAATGGGTACGAAGACCCAATGACCCGGTAAGGTAAAGACTGGGGTTTGGAATGATCCCATGCTCATGCAGCGCATCCAGAAATCCCTCGTAGCGTTCTTTGTTTGTCTGGGCATATTCTACATCGCCTATGAAACTGAGCTTTCGGCATCCATGACGGAGCAGATTGCTTGTAATCTGCCGGATAAGGTCGCGACCCTCAATAATGAGCAGGTCCCCATGTAACTGGTTATAGGGGACAGAAGGAACCGTGTCCAGAAAAACCTTTGGTATAGGTAAAGAGGATAACAGCCGCAGCAAGGGCGCAGAGTACGTGTTCAGTACAATGACACCATCTACTGTACCGTTTGTCAAAGGCTCCGGCAACACATAGCCCGCTTTGTAATTTGTGGGAAGATATGTGTACATGAGGTTGACATTATGCTCGGAAAGATCTTTGGCAATCTGATGGATAATCTGCATCCAGAAAAGAGAGGACTCCGGTCGGCACACGGCTACCGCTACGGTGCGTGTGTGGGGAGGCAGTTGAGCAGAGACGGTCGCAGTGGTATCCTGAGAGGGAGTGTGGAAATAGCCTATCTCGGTGGCTTTTTGATGGATTTGGGCACGCATAGAATCCGAAACGCCGGGACGGTTGCTTAGCGCTTTCCATACGGTGATTCTGGAAACAGAAAGAGCATCAGCAATATCCTGCATGGTTGGTTTGCTCATGAAAGAAAGCCTCCGTTTTTTGAGTTTATAGTAAGTATAGCACAATCATAAGAGAAAAGCAACACGAAAAGTTAACTTTTGCTAATGTTTGATGTTGAAAATGTTGGCTATCTTGCACAAAAAAACAATGCGAAAACCGTTGATATGCACGAATACAATGAAACGGTGCGCGATTTGTGCAAAATGACGATTGACAGGTACAAAAGTAAATGTTAATATTTGACTAACAAATGGCAACGAATGCTGACTATGGAGTTAACGCTTAGTTAGCACGAAATGCTGGCGGCTGTTAACACTTGGCTCGCCAAAAGAAAGGGGCACATTCTATGAAAAAGGATAAGCCGGCAGTTTCAACTTCAACGAAGCCACGCCGCAAACGTTGGACGCGTGATGACACGGAGCTGACATTGCTGGGACTTCCGGCGGCCATCTGGTACGCAGTCTTTTGCTACCTGCCCATGTTCGGTCTGATTATCGCATTCAAAAACTTCAAGATCACTCCGGGAAAGAGCTTCCTTTACAGCTTGTTCCACAGCGACTGGGCAGGGTTTGACAACTTCAAATTTTTCCTTACCAGCAACACCTTTGCCATGCTGCTGCGCAATACGCTGTTATATAACATCTTATTTATCGTATTGAACATTGTAATTCCGGTTACATTGGCTGTGCTTATCAATCAGATTTACAGCCGCATTGCTTCTAAAGCATACCAGACGATGATGTTCTTCCCGCACTTCCTTTCGTGGGTTGTTGTCAGCTACTTTGTCTACGCTTTTCTGAACCCTGACAAAGGTCTGATGAACACCATTATTCAGGCTCTTGGCGGCGATAAAATCATGTGGTATTCTCAGCCAAAATGGTGGCCGCTGATTTTGACTTTCATGCAGGTCTGGAAATCCATGGGCTATAATATGGTTGTCTACCTTGCAAGTATTACCGGCATTGACAGTACGCTGTACGAGGCGGCAACGCTGGACGGCGCGACCAAGTGGCAGCAGACCAAATATATTACACTGCCGGCACTGAAACCCATCATCGTTATGATGTTCATTCTGAATGTCGGCCACATCTTCTATTCCGATTTCGGCTTGTTCTATCAGGTTACGCAGGGTGTTCCCAACTCACTGTACAACGTTGCCAGCACATTTGACACCTATGTCTACCAGGCTTTGCAGAGCAATGTGACAATCGGCAGAACTGCTGCCGCAGGTTTGTTCCAGGCTGCATGCTGCTGCGCGACCGTTCTGGTTGCCAACTTCATCGTTTCCAAGATTGATGAAGAAAGCGCGATTATTTGATGAAGGGAGAACACACAAATGACTCTGGCAGAAAAGCATAAGATAAAGGCCGAAGAAAAAAGCTGGAAAAAGAGGAAGCTCGTGCGGCGTTCCGCTTAAACCAGATTAAGCCGACAACGAATGCCTGCTTTAACATTCTGTTTGTACTGCTTTCCTTCGTCTGTCTGTTTCCGGTGTTCTACGTCTTTATGATTTCCGTTTCCTCCACGGATTCTATCACAAAGTACGGGTACAGGCTTTTCCCGGATACATATTCCACGGCGGCGTACACGTTCCTTTGGAATGAACGCGGAACGATTTTTAATTCACTCATAATTTCCGTGGTGGTCACGGTTATGGGTACGGTGCTGGGTGTGCTGCTGACCACAATGATTGGCTATGTGCTTTCCCGCCCGAACTATAAACTCAAAGGCTTCTTCACTTGGATGGTATTCATCCCGATGATTTTCAATGGCGGTATGGTTGCAAACTATGTGGTTGTTGCCAATATGCTGCACTTGAATAATACAATTTGGTGCTTGGTTCTGCCGCTGGCCATGAGTAGCTTCAATGTTATTATCTGCAAGACCTTCTTCCGAACGACGGTACCGGATTCCATCATTGAGTCGGCAAAGATTGACGGCGCATCCCAGATGAAAATTTTCTGGCGTATCGTGGTGCCCATCTCCAAGCCTGTTTTTGCCACAATTGCGCTGTTTTTGACCTTCGGCTACTGGAATGACTGGTTCCAGTCCGCCCTGTATATTTCGGATTCCAAGCTGGTATCCTTGCAGGCACTGCTGAACAACATGATGAAGAACCTGGAGTACATCGCCAATAACCCCAGCGCAGGTCTGAGTCTGCAGCAGTACCGTAACTCGATGCCGTCCGAATCCGTTCGTATGGCAATCGCAATCATTATCGTCATTCCCATTGCGTGCGCGTATCCGTTCTTCCAGAAGTACTTTATTTCCGGTCTGACGGTTGGTGCGGTTAAGGGCTAAGAGAAAGACTCTGAAAAAGAAAAACACTGTATAAGAACATCGATGCTAACAAATAAGCCCATTCAATTTTCCCACCACATTTGGTTCTGTTCCCCTATAAGGGGAATGAAGATACACAACTTTACACAAGCAAAGGAGAAAAACAGATGAAAAAGTTCAACAAAGTGCTTGCGCTGGGCATGGCCGGTTCCATGGCCCTCAGCATGGCAGCCTGCGGCGGCAGTTCCTCTTCTGCCTCCACCGGCACCGATGGCAGCAGCACCTCTACGGCTGCTCCTACGGCTGCTCCCTCCAAGGACGTCGTCACCCTGAAATGGGTGGCCGTTGGTTCTGGCATGCCTTCTAACTACGATGCATGGCTGGCACAGATTAACCCGTATCTGGAAGATAAGATCGGCGTCAACATCGACATGGAGGTTATCTCCTGGGGCGACTGGGACACCCGCCGCAATGTTATTGTGAACACCAGCGGTGAATACGACATCCTGTTCACCAACGTCAACACCTATAACAACGACGTCAATACCGGTGCTTTCCTGGATATCACCGATATGGTCAAGGAAGCGGCTCCTGAACTGTACGCTTCCGTTCCGGAAGATTATTGGAAAGCCTGCGAAGTGGGCGGACGTGTTTATGGTGTGCCTACCTACAAGGATTCTTCTCAGAGCGAGTACGTTGTCTGGGATAAGGCAAAGGTCGAGGCTGCCGGCTATGACTATACCAAGGAGCTGGGCATCACCGACCTGGATGAACTGACTGCGCCCCTGAAGGCTATCAAGGACACTGACGGCGAGGCTTCCTTCCCTCTGAACAAAAACGGCGGCGGCTACCAGTCCTATATGTATGACCAGCTTGGCGCCGGTCTGTATCCCCTGGGTGTGCGCTATGATGACAGCGAGGGTAAGGTTGTTGCTACTGTTGAGCAGGATGACGTCAAGCAGATTCTGAAAACCTTCCATGAGTGGTACAACGAAGGTATCATCAACTCTGACGCTGCAACCCGTCCCGAAGATGCAAACTACAAGGCTTGCTCCATTGCACAGGGCTGGTCCGGTGCGGCAATCACTTCCTGGGGTCCGCAGCTCGGCGTTGAGTGCGTTGCCCAGAAGTGGGGTCCGACCATCGTTTCCAATGAAACTGTCCGCGGCTCTCTGAACTGCATCTCCGCTAACTGCGCCTATCCCGAAAAAGCACTGCAATTCCTGCAGCTGGTAAACACCGACACCTACGTCCGTGACCTGTTCTACTACGGCGTTCAGGGCGACAACTGGGATTACACCGATGACAGCAAAACCTTCGTCCATAAGAACAACGCGGATTGGTCTATGGCAGGTTACACCCAGGGCAGCTTCTTCGCTATCACCCCGACCGACGATTTCGATTTCAACCAGTTCGACGAAGTTAAAGAGCTGAACGAAAAGGCTGAGCCTTCTGTCCTGCTTGGTTTCACTCTCGACACCACCCCCATCGCTGATGAACTGGCAAACTGCATCCAGATTGCAGAGCGTTACAAGGGCGAGCTGCTGACCGGTACGGCTGATCCCGAAGTTATGGTTCCCCAGATGATGCAAGAACTGCGCGCTGCCGGCTTTGACAAGATCGTTGCTGAGGCACAGAGCCAGGTTGACGCTTTCATGGCTACCAATAAGTAATCTTTAAAAAATCCAAATACTATCCCTGCAGGCAGGGAAACCTTCGGGAGCGGAACGCTGAGTTCCCGCTCCCGATTTATTTTAAGTACACAAGGAGAATCAAGTATGGCTAAAATCATCGGCAGCGCACTGCCCAATATTCCGTGGCAGGAACCGCCTGCAAACACCCGCACCCCTTTCTGGCGCTATGATGCAAACCCCATCATCGGTCGTGACGGCAACGCCCGTTCCAACAGCGTGTTCAACAGCGCCGTTGTGCCTTTCAAGGATGGCTTTGCCGGCGTATTCCGCTGCGACAGCCTGTCCATCAGCATGGATATTTTCGCAGGCTTCAGCAAGGACGGTCTGCACTGGGATATTGAGGATACCCCGATTCATCTGGTAGGGGACGACCCGGAAGTCACAACCCGTGAATACCGCTATGACCCCCGTGTATGCTATATGGACGGCAAATACTATGTGACCTGGTGCAACGGCTACCACGGACCCACCATCGGCATTGCATGGACGGATGATTTCAAGACGTTCCATCAGATGGAGAATGCGTTCTTGCCTTACAACCGTAACGGTGTACTTTTCCCGCGTAAGATTCAGGGCCGCTATATGATGATGAGCCGCCCGAGCGACACCGGGCATACCCCCTTCGGCGATATCTTTGTCAGCCAGAGCGAGGATATGGTATACTGGGGACGCCACCGCTTCATGATGGGCGCTGTCAAGGGCGATGAATCCGCATGGCAGAGCATGAAGATCGGTCCCGGTCCCATCCCCATTGAAACCGATGAAGGCTGGCTGCTGATTTACCACGGTGTCATCAACACCTGCAACGGCTATGTGTACCGCATTGGTGCTGCGCTGCTGGATATTGACGAGCCGTGGAAGGTAAAATACCGCGGCAAGGATTACCTGCTGGCTCCTCACGAGCTGTATGAGTGTGTAGGCGACGTGCCGAATGTAACCTTCCCCTGCGCCACCCTGACGGATGCCGCGACCGGTCGTATTGCGATGTACTACGGCTGTGCCGATACCGTGACCGGTCTGGCGTTCACCACGGTGGATCGTGTATTGGACTATATCAAGAAGAACTCTTTCTGATGTTAAAGGGGCAAAGAGATGCCACAGGATAACATTTTGCTGATACCACGATTTCGGTGTAGATACGTTCCACTAACGCAAACAAAAATGCAAAAAACAGCCAGCTTTGAATTGCTGGAAGCCTCGTTATGAGGGAAAGGAAAGACCTATGCGCACCATTGATTTTCTTGACAAGCGCGTCACAGGTATCTGCAATGAGCTGAAAAAGCTTTCTGTAAAACAGAAGTTTGAAACGAGCGACGGCTCATAAAGCCGGGCAACTTCCTGCGCCCGGAAGATGCCGATGCAGACCCTGCACCGTTTGAACCCTTTGACAGCCGCACCATGCATTGGTACGGACCGGACAAGCATTACTGGTTCCGCGCGGATGTGGCTGTGCCGCAGGAAATGGACGGAAAACCGCTGTGGATGCACGTTTGCACCCAGATTGATGAGTGGACGATGCCAAAAACCCGCAGTTCCTGCTGTTTGTGGACGGCAAGGTGACACAGGGCGTGGATAT
>ENA-OPYX01000707-OPYX01000707.1-human-gut-metagenome-genome-assembly--contig:-NODE-707-length-19379-cov-3.978911_pt1 | contig 19379 bp, 20 predicted proteins | sample MGYA00242639_ERZ504486 | MGnify/ENA primary metagenome ERZ504486 (study PRJEB26092, sample SAMD00036296) | human gut metagenome | host: Homo sapiens | study: EMG produced TPA metagenomics assembly of... | reverse complement strand
CAAGACCATCACCGGCACCGAGGATGAAGCCTTCGGAAGTCCTGTGCCAAGCGTGTTCCGGTTCCCGGCAAGAAGAACCAGTATCAGAAGGAAACCGACTATGATCTTTACCTTGGCAAGCTGGCCGTGGCTTGTACTGTGTTCCCCAATCTGAATGATAAGGAACTTCAGGACAGCTACAAGGTCATGGGCGCTGATGCCCTTCTGAAAACCATGCTGACCCCCGGCGAATATGCCGAATACCTGACCAAGATTCAGGAAGTGTGTGGTTTTGATACCACCATGCAGGATGAGGTTGATGAAGCAAAAAACTAATCTGTGAAGGTGATGGTGAAGCGAACATTGCTTACTATTGCCTTCACGAACTTCATTTGACACCTTCCGCCTTTTATGCTTTGCCCCGTCGTGAACGGGCCTTCATCATTGCGGCCATTGATGTTCGGGTGGAAGCTGAAAAGAAGAAGCAGAAGGAAATTGAACGAAAACAGCGCCGGGGCCGCCACCATTAAGGCCCCGGCTTCTATTCTCCAAGAAAGGTGGTGATCCCTGTGGGAAACATCCGGGCCGCTATTGCCCTTTATGATGGTGTTACCAGCCCCCTTCAGAGTATGCACAAGGCAATGGGGGTTGTGCTGAACACCTTTGAAGCCATGCAACAGGCTTCCGGTAGAGCCGTTGACACGGCGGCAATCCGGGAAGCCCGTGAAGAATGGGCGAAAGCGGGAACCGCCTTTGATACCATTGAAGAAAATATCAGGAACGCCAACAATGAACAGCAGAATTTCAACAATTCCATCCGTGGGGGTAGCAATTCCGCCAACGGGCTTCTGTCCATCATCAAGAAAGTTGCCATTGCCGCTGGTGGTATCGCCGGGATCAATAAGGTGCTGAACATTTCGGATGAATTGGCAAGCACCAAAGCCCGATTGAATTTGCTTGTGGATGATGGCGGTTCCGTTGAAGCCTTGGAACAGAAGATCATGGCTTCCGCCCAGCGTTCCCGATCCGCTTATTTTGACACCGCTTCCGCCGTTGCGAAACTTGGCCTGAACGCCGGTAACGCCTTCGGTGGCAATATGGATCAGGTCATTGCCTTCATGGAACAGGTGAACAAACAGTTTGTTATTGGCGGTGCTACGGCCCAAGAACAGAGCAACGCCATGATCCAGCTTACACAGGCGATGGCGGCGGGTGCGCTTCGTGGTGAAGAACTGAACTCTATTCTGGACGGTGCGCCGGGTATCGCAAGAGCCATTGAAAAGTATATGGGGATTGCGGAAGGTTCCATTAAGACGGTTGCACAGGAAGGCAAGGTAACGGCTGAAGTGGTGAAGAACGCCATGTTTGCTATGGCGGACGAAACCAACGCAAAGTTCGATTCCATGCCCAAGACTTGGGCGCAGATTTGGGTTGATATGAAGAATCAGGCCCTTTCTATGTTTGCCCCGATCCTGACCAAAATCAACCAAATTGGAAACAGCGCCAAGTTCCAGAAAGTGACCACCGGCCTGATCAATGGCCTTGCCGGGGTTGCCAATATTGCTTCTTCGGTGCTGGATATTCTGATTTCCATTGCTTCTGTGATCGTTGATAATTGGAGTTGGATTCAGCCTATTATCATGGGCATTGTGGCCGCTATGCTGTTGTATAACGGCTATCTGATTGCCAACAATGCAATCACCGCTATCAGCAATGCGCAGAAGGGCCTTGCGGCGGTTCAGGCGTACAAAGCCGCCGTTGCAAACACTACCCTTGCCGCTACCGAGAAGGCGGAAGCAATGGCAAAGGCAAGCGCCACAGCCGCCCAATACGGCTTCAATGCCGCTTTGCTGGCCTGTCCGCTGACTTGGATTCTGTCGATCAGCATTGCCGTGATTGCGGCCATTTATATGATTGTGGCGGCAATCAATAAGCTGACCGGTTCCACCATTTCCGCAACTGGAATTATCTGTGGTGTGGTAGCCGTGGCCGGTGCATTTGTGCTGAACTGTGCCATTGGCGTTTTGAACGCTATCATTCAGGCCATTTGGACAATCTTTGTGGCCCCGTTCCTTGGAATCGTGGAATGGATTCTGAATGTGTGCAACGGCGGCTTCAACAGCTTTGGTGATGCCGTGGCAAACCTGATCGGTCAAATCATCGGGTGGTTCCTGAACCTTGGTAAAGTTGTAACCACCATCATTGATGCTATTTTTGGAACTGACTGGACTTCTGGCCTTGAAAGCCTTCAAAGTGCGGTTACTTCTTGGGGCAAAAATGAAAACGCAATCACCTTGGACAAAAACGCCCCCACCATCGACTATCGGGCCACCTATTCCGGGGCTTGGGATGCCGGGTATGACTTCGGCCAAGGGATTGATGATAAGATTGGCGGAATGTTTGATGTTTCCGGTTTGGATTCTATGGGGGCTTTCGATTTGAGCAACACCCTTGATGGAATCTATGGAAACACCGGTGACACCGCCGCCAACACAGCGGCCACCGCTGATGCCTTGGATATTGCTGAAGAAGATTTGGCCTATCTTCGTGACATTGCGGAGCGTGAAGCAATCAACCGGTTCACTACCGCTGAAATCAAGGTTGAACAGCACAATGAAAACCACATTTCCAAAGATGCTGATTTGGATGGGATCATGGATGCTTGGGCCAATGACTTTGCTGAAAAGCTGGAAGTTTCTGAAGAAGGGGTGCATGAGTAATGGCGTATAAACTGTATATGGCGGGAACGCTTATGCCCATCACCCCTTCCAAGGTGACGGTGAAGATCAACAACCAGAATAAGACCATGACCCTGATCAACGGGGAAGAAATCAACATTCTGAAGGCCGCTGGCCTTTCGGATGTGTCCTTTGAATTGGTTCTTCCCCAAGTGTCCTATCCCTTCAGCAACGGTGGAGCGCAAAGCGCCGCCTATTACCTGTCCTTGTTTGAACGGCTGAAGGTAAGCAAGACCCCATTCCAATTCATCCTGAACCGGCAGAAGCCCGGTGGCGGGATGTTCCATTACACCAATTTGACCGTTGGCCTTGAAACCTATGAAATCACCGATGATGCCGGTGAAGGCTTTGATGTGAAGGTGAAGATCAACCTGAAACAGTACAGAGCCTATGGCACCAAGACCGTGACCGTGCAACCGGCCAAGACTTCCGGGGGAACCGCCACCGCAACGGTTAAGGCGGCACCCCGGCCCACCACAACGGCCCCGAAAGCCGCCACCTATACGGTGAAATCTGGTGATTGCCTTTGGAACATTGCCAAGAAACAGTTGGGCAACGGGGCCGATTACACGAAAATCTATAATCTGAACAAGGACAAAATCAAGAACCCGAACCTGATCTATCCCGGTCAGGTTCTTACTTTGCCTTCCTGAAAGGGGTGATTCCGTTTGGCAGTTGAATTGTTCATCCAGCATAACAGCACCATTCAATTCCCCGTTGTCGAGGAAGGCGCACGGCTGACCTTGGAACGCAAGGGAACCCCCGGCAAGTTGGAGTTCACCGTTGTCAAGGGGCCGGGGCTGAACTTTGCTGAAGGTGATCCGGTGAAGCTGACTGTGAACGGAACCGCCATGTTCTATGGGTTTGTGTTCAAGAAAAAGCGTGACAAGGGCGGCACCATTGATGTTGTGGCCTATGATCAGTTGCGTTATTTGAAGAACAAGGACACCATCACGGAAGAAGGGCTGAAGGCTTCTGACCTTCTGAAGCGCATTGCAACAGATTTCCGGTTGAACCTTGGCACGGTGGAAGATACCGGTTATACCCTTGAAACCATCGTGGAAGAAAACCAAACCCTGTTTGATATGATCCAGAGCGCCCTTGATGAAACCCTGATGAATACCAAACAGCTTTATGTTCTGTATGACGATGCCGGGAAGCTGACCCTGAAGAACATCAATACCATGAAGCTGAACCTTCTGATTGATGAAGAAACCGGGGAAAACTTCAGCTATGAATCCAGTATTGATGAACAGACCTATAACAAGATCAAACTGGCCTATAACGATGAAAAAACCGGTAAGCGGGAATTGTTCATTGCACAGGACGGGGCGAAAATGAACCGATGGGGTGTTCTTCAGTATTTTGAAGAAGTTCAGACCAAAACGGGCGCTTCCGCCAAAGCGGATGCCCTGTTGAAGTTGTACGATCAGAAAACCCGCAAGCTGACCATTCAAAACGCTTTCGGAGATGTGCGGGTTCGTGCTGGAAGCGCCGTGGTGGTGGCCCTGAACCTTGGTGATATTGTCACCAACAATTATATGGTGGTGAACAAAGTCACCCACACCTTCAGGGGTGATGAACACATGATGGAACTTGACCTGATCGGGGGTGAATTTATTGCCTAATCCTGTTGAAGTGGTGAAACGGGCGGCGGTGGAAGCTGTGGAAGCCGGGAAACCGGTGAACATTTTGTTTGGAACTGTCCTTTCCGCTTCACCCTTGAAAATTCAGGTGGATCAGAAATCCATCTACACTTCCAAAATGCTGATCCTGACCCGGAATGTGACTGATTTTGAAGTTGATATGACGGTGAACCACAGCACCGAGGACAAAGGCGGTGGTTCTGGTGCGGCGGCTTATGAAGCCCACAAACACGCCTATGTTGGCAAGAAAACCTTCAAGGTTCACAACGCTTTGAAGGCCGGTGAAAAGGTGCTTCTGATCCGGGTTCAGCAAGGAAAGAAATTCGTGGTTATTGACCGAGTAAAAGGGGGCTTGATGATGATTCCGCAAGTGCAGGATGATATTAAACAGGATTTCACCATTGAAACCCTTCCAAGCCGTACTTTCAAGATGAACCACAGCAACCTGACCATCATCGGCACCATTGATGAAATCCAAGCTGTGGTAACAGGCGGTTTTCCTGATCCTGAACACAGAACGCTATGAATGGTTGATCCATTCTTGGGATTATGGTGTTGAACTTCATAATGCTGATCGGGAAAGATGTGGAATACTGTATTCCCGAAATTGAACGCCGGGTTCGTGAAGCCTTGCTTCAGGATGATAGGATCACGGCGGTTCAGAACTTTGAATTTACGGTGAACAAAAAGAAAGTTGCTGACTACCTTCACGGTAGTCAGCATTTTTGGTGAAATCAATGCAGAATTGGGGGTTGAAATCTGATGTATGAAGCACAGACCTATGAAGCAATCCTTTCCCGGATGCTTCAGAAGGCGCTTTCTATCAATGGCAATTTGGACACCCGTGAAGGTTCGTTGGTTTGGTGCGGTGATGCCCCCGCCGCCGTGGAATTGCAGAACCTTTATATTGCCCTTGATACGGTGCTGAATGAAACCTTTGCAGACACCGCAACCCGCCCTTATCTCATTTTGAGGGCGGCAGAAAGGGGCCTGAAACCGCAACCGGCAAGCCCCGCCGTGTTGCAGTTGAGCATTACACCAACCACCTTGCACCTTCCTATGAATACCCGCTTTTCCATCGGAGAACTGAACTATTATGTTTCGGCTGACCGTGGAAGTGGTAAGTATGAAATCACCTGTGAAACCGCTGGTGAAGCCGGTAATGACTACACCGGAACGGTGATTCCCATTGAGTATGTGGACGGGCTTGAAACCTGTTCCATTTCCGCCGTGGTGATCCCCGGTGAGGATGAAGAAGATACCGAGGTTTTCAGACAGCGTTACATGGATAGCCTGAACGCCCAAGCCTTCGGCGGCAACCGTGCGGATTATCTGGAAAAGGTGAACGCCATTCCCGGCGTGAGCGGTGTGAAGGTATATCGGGTTTGGAACAGCGATTTGAACCCGGCCAAGCTGATCCCGCCCACGGGAACCGACACTTGGATCAGCGGCCTTTCCGGTGTGTCCGAGGAAATCAAGGCGTGGTTGGATGCCGTGTATGCGGCGGGAGCCAATAGCAAGCTGACCGTGGGCGGAACCGTGAAGCTGGTGATCATCAACAGTTCCTTCAAGAAGCCTTCGGAAGCCCTTGTGGATCAGGTGCAGACCGCAGTTGACCCCCTTCAGAACGCCGGTGAAGGTGTGGGCATTGCCCCCATCGGCCATGTGGTGAGGGTTGAAGGCGTGGGTGAAGATACCATCAACCTTTCCTTCGATCTGTACTATCAGCGGGAATGGAGTTGGGATGATGTTTCCGCCTATGTCACGGAAGCAATCAACGGTTACTTCTTGGAACTGGCCCAAAGTTGGGCAGACCAGAATGAAGCCCTTGTGGTTCGTATCAGTCAGGTGGAAAGCCGCCTGTTGGGAATCACCGGTATTCTGGATATTGCCAACACCAAGATCAACGGTGAAGCGGCGAACTGTACCCTGACCCTTGACCACATCCCGGTTTTGGGAACCATTGAGCCGGGAACCATCGTGATCAGCGGATAAGGGGGCCGAGAGCATGGAACGCAAACTGATTGATTATCTTCCCTATGTCATTCGTGATTATGCGGAGTTTCAGGGGATCATGGGGAGCGAACAGCCGGAAATTGAAAAGGCATGGAATACCACGGATGATCTTCTTGATAATCAGTTCATTCCCACCGCTGGAAACATGGGCCTTTCCCGGTGGGAAAAGATTTTGGGGATCACCCCCAAAGGCACGGACAGTCTTGAAGATCGCCGGTTCCGTATTCTGACCCGGATCAATGAAGAACTTCCGTACACCTTGCCCCAGCTTCGGAACATCCTTGAAACGCTATGCGGGAAGGGTAACTATTCCGCTGATGTGGAAGAAGGCACCTATCAGCTTCTTGTGAAAATCGGGTTGGCCGCAAAGAACAACTTCAATGATGTTGAATCTTTGCTGAACCGGGTTGTTCCCCAAAACATGGTTGTGACCTTGCTTCAGCTTTATAACACCCATGCGGAACTTGGGCGGTTCACTCATGCCCAGCTTGCCGCCTATACCCATAATCAGTTGAGAAACGAGGTTTTGAAGAATGGCGAATAAAACAACCAATTACAAGCTGACTAAACCCCTTGAATCTGAATTTTATGATGTAGGGGTTCAGAATGAAAACATGGATAAGATTGATACCCAAATGAAGGCCAATGCGGATGCCGTTGAAGCCCTTCAGAAAGGTCAATCCGGGAAGGCTGATCTGGTGGATGGTAAGGTTCCCGCCGAACAGCTTCCCAACATGAACTATGATCCCAAAGGTACGGCCCAAAACAAGGTGAGAGAACACAACCTTGATCAGACCGCCCACCCGTATCTGTTGAACCAGATCGGAACCTGTGTGGAAGCCGCACAGAACGCACAGGATGCCGCAAATGCGGCCTTGGATGCTGTGTCCGGTATCGTCTATACCATCAATGTTCTTCCTTCGCAGAATGGCACCCTGACCTATAACGGACAGGCCCAAAGCCCTTCTTGGAACGCTTATAACCCCGATGCGCTGACCTTGGGCGGCGTGACTACCGGCACCAATGCGGGAACCTACACGGCCACTTTCACCCCTAAAGGGAAGTATAAGTGGGCAGACGGCACACAGACCGCCAAGGAAGTGACTTGGACGATCAGCGCCGCCACCATGACGATCCCCACGCAGAGCAACAGCCTTACTTATACCGGTTCGGCCCAAAGCCCCGCTTGGAACAACTATGACAGCGGGAAAATGACGCTTGGTGGAACTACCAGCGGCACGAACGCCGGTTCCTACAATGCCACCTTCACGCCGAAAACGAACTACAAGTGGGCTGATGGAAGCGCCGGGGCCAAAACGGTTGCTTGGAGCATTGCCAAGGCCGCTGGTAGTTTGTCTTTGAATAAGACTTCCATCAAACTGACCGCCGCAAAGACCACAGACACCATCACCGTGACAAGGGCGGGTGATGGTAAGATTACGGCCACTTCCAGCGCCCCCACGGTGGCTTCTGTGAGTGTTTCCGGTTCGGTGGTAACTGTTACCGCCAAGAGTAAAGGAAAAGCTACAATCACCGTCAGCGTGGCCGCTGGCACCAACCACACGGCCCCGGCCAATAAGACCTGTTCCGTTGAAGTGACATTGCCCACCAAGGTTCTGAACGATAACAGTTGGGCAACCATCCGGGAAGTCAGTTCCGCAGGTTTGGGGGCCAACTATTGGGCCGTTGGTGATGTGAAGGAAATCAAGATCAATGGCAAGGTGGGCAACACCACTTTTTCCAATTTGGCGGTCAATGCTTTCATTTTGGGGTTCAATCACAATTCGGCCCGTGAAGGCGGGAATAAGATCCATTTCCAGATTGGAAAAATTGGGAGTGCCGCCGTTGCCCTGTGTGACAGCAAATACAACACTAATATTTCCGGCACCGGTTATTTCAGTTGGAACACCAGCAACACGAACAGCGGTGGTTGGAACGCTTGCTATAAGCGGAAAACCCTTTATGGCAATGATGGAACCCCTACAAGCCCCTTGGCAAACAGTTTGATGGCGGCGCTTCCGTCTGACCTTCGTGCTGTGATGCAACCCGTGACCAAGTACACTGATAACACGGGCAATGGAAGCAACAGTTCCGGTAATGTTACAACTACTACCGATTACCTGTTTGATCTTTCCGAGTTTGAAGTCTTTGGCACAAGAAGCTATGCAAATCAGTACGAACAGAATTACCAGCTTCAGTATGATTATTACAAAGCTGGTAACACCAAGATTGCAAATAATCACACCGCCGTTACCACGGCGGTTTGGTGGGGCCTTCGTTCCCCTAATTACTATTACACCAACAGTTTCGTTATTGTCTGGACGGGTGGCAACAACGGCCATAACACTGCCCATGGTTCTGGTGGGTTGCGGCCCGGCTTTGCCGCCTAATCCCCCGCAGGATGATCCCGCCCCCATCCCGCCGCCGAAAGGCGGCGGTTCCGGGAGGGAACCCCAAATAAAAATAATAATGGCGGCGTAAGCCGCCCGACGATTTTTTTGAAAATGGGGGTTTTCCGGTAAAGTGCTATTATTTGACTGTCTTTTGAGTGCATACACCGGGCAAAATCAGCCATACAATATCCATAAGCCTGTTTGAAGGGGGTATTGTATGGCAACAAACAAGCGTGTTTTCACCTTGCGCCTATCCGATGAAGTCTTTGACAAGATCGGGGCGCTTGCAACCCGTGAACACCGATCTATCACCAATTACATTGAATTTGTCCTTCTGAAGCACTTGGAAGAAGTGGAAAAGGCGGAAGGAACGATCAATGTCGATAATTCACCCAAAGGGGTATAACTGAAAATGTCTGTCCTGAAGCAAAAGAGAACCACAAGCAAGGCCGAGTTCATCAACACGGCCAATCAGATTTATGTTGAAACCCTGAACTTCCTGACCCGTCTTTCAGCCCGGTATTCCCGGTTGATTGCGGAGCCGGTGGCAAAGTTGGCCGGTGAGATCATCGACCATGCGGAGAAGGCCAACAGTATCTTTCCTTCGGACAACCAGCGCATTGAAATGAGGAAGGCCCATCTTCTTGAAGCACGGGCTTCCCTGATGGCGCTGGATGTTCGCTTGACCCATGTTTACCTGATTCTGAACCAGAACCCGGAAGGGGCCTTTACCACTTCCAAGGGGAATCCGGTGAAGTCACAGGATGCAATGGAAAAGCTGGATAAGATGGCCCAAAACTTGGGTGAACTGATCGACAAAGAAAACGAACTTCTGAAAGGAGCAATCAAAAATGTAACAGCAAAACAGAAATGATTTCCTATTAGGTGCGTGACTGTTAATGTGTCCTCTGGCGGTTTGGTGGGGCCTTCGTTCCCCTAATTACAATAACAACAACAATTTCGTTATTGTCTGGACGGATGGCAACAACAACAATAACAATGCCAATAATTCTGGTGGGTTGCGGCCCGGATTTTGCAGATATACACGGTCAAATGTAGTAACAGAAGGCAAACGGCTTTTCAGGTGAAAGACGACCGATGTAAAAGGAGTTGCGCTTCCTTGGGTGTAAATCCCTAAAACTGCCCTTTGATGCCCTTACACGGACGCTTCTTGCATGGTGGGTGATTGTGCCTTATCCCATTTCATGTGTGAGGGCAAAGCAATTTAGACGGCACCCTACAAGATATTTGTACGAGGGGCGAATACTTTTATTATGACAAGCCAAGAACGGCATGAAGCGAGGTTCCAGCGCCGCAAAGCAAAGCGGTTGGAACGGAAACAGGCCCGGTGTGATAGCCTTGGGCCAACGAATAAAATATTTTCCTATCGGAAGATGTTCTTCTACGGGAAAAAGTGCTGTAACGGGGTGCGGTGGAAGCAAAGTGTTCAAAACTTTGAAGGCCACCTGTTTTCTGGTACGGCAACACGGCGGCGAACGGTGTTGGAACAGACTTGGAAACCAAAATCCTGTTCCCATTTCACCCTTCGGGAACGGGGAAAAATCCGCCCGATAGATGCCCCGCACATTACGGATCGACAAATCCACAAAACCCTGTGTAATGAAGTCCTGATCCCGTTGTATTCCCCTTCCATGATCTATGACAACGGCGCAAGCCAAAAGGGAAAGGGCCTTCATTGGCAGTTCAAACGGATCAAACAACAGCTTGGATGGCATTACCGGCGCTATGGCCGGGAAGGTGCTGTGTTGCTGTTGGATTTGAAAGGGTTCTTTCCAAACGCTTCCCATGCCCTGTTATATCAGCGGCACCGGGAATTGATTTTGAATCCTGAACTTCAAAACTTGGCTGATACTGTAATCCAGTATTCCCCCATGCCCGACACCGGGCCGGGGGATGCCTTTGGGCGTGGAGCCTTCCCAACAGGAAATGGTGGCGTTACCAAGTAAAATTGACCAATGGATCAAGTGTCAGGCCCGTGTTCATTGCGCCGGTCATTACATGGATGATTACTATGCGTTCTTCCCCACGGTGGATGAAGCAAAGCTGATGGGCCATGAAATTGTAAGGCGTTTTGAAGCCGCTGGAATCCGAGTGAACAAGCGCAAGTGTAAGGTGATCCCGCTTACAAAGCCGTTCCGGTTCTGCAAAGCCCGGTTCACACTTACCGAAACCGGCAAGATCAAGGTGAATGGAAGCCGGGATGGAGTGAAACGGGCAAGGCGAAAACTGAAGCTGTTTCACAGGGAGTTCAAAGAGGGAAAACGATCCTTCTTTGACATAGAACAATACATGGAGTGCCAAAGCGCCTATTACCGGAACTTCAACGATCATGGACGGTTGTTAAGGTTGCGGCGGCTTTACCATGCAATCTTTTTCGGAGGTGGACAATGTTTAGAATCATCAAAGCCGGGGCCGGTATCGGCCTGACCGAGAACCTGAACTACATCAAAAAAGCCGAAAATGGTTGCTATGTCCTTTGCCCGGAGCCTGACGCTTCGGGCATTGTTTTTGAGGGTGTAGCTTACCATTTGTTGGGCCGTGCCGCCATGGACGAACTGGAAACGGTGAGTTTGGAACAGACGGACGCAGGAAGCGAGATCACCAAGGCCACGGAAGCCGGTGGAATCGTCTTTGTAACCTTGGCGGAAGCCGGGAGCATTGACGCTGAAACGGCGGCGGAACACGCTGATTTGTTCGCTGAATGGGCTTTCCCTGTTGGCTACACGGTGGGGCAGATTCGCCGGTATAACGGAACCCTTTACAAGTGCGTTCAGGCCCATACTTCCCAAGCGGATTGGACACCGGACACGGCTTCCAGTCTGTGGAGCAAAACGAGTGATCCCGCTGAAGAATGGCCTGAATGGAGCCAACCGGTGGGAGCGCATGACGCTTATTCCAAGGGGGCAAAGGTGAGCCATAAGGAAAAGCACTGGATTTCCACGGTGGATTCCAATGTGTGGGAACCCGGTGTGTACGGGTGGGAGGAAAGCACGGATGGAGTATAAAACCTATGTTTGCCGCAAACGGGCAAGGTTCAAGGCGATTTGCGGACAAGTGAACATTCCGTATGGAACCACCCTGAATGGTCAGGGTGGTTTTTTGATCCTGAATGATCTTCCGGTGTGTTCGGCCACCAGCCAAAACGCCTATGACTTCTTCACACAGAATGATGATGGCATGGGGCAGGAACGGGGCGAACTGTTGAATCGGATCATTCCCAAGCTGGAAAAGCGTGATGCCGGGTATCAGGCCCGGTGGGGGAAGATTTGGGAAGATGCCCTTTGTCAGAAGTACAAGCGCCCGGATCAGGAAGAACATTGGATTTGGAACTTCGACTTCTATAACGGGCCCCCGTTGAAGATTTGCGCCACATTGCCGCCCTGATTGGGGCCTGACAGGAGAGAAAAGCCATGACAATTTATCAGGTGTTGTGCTTGATTGGTGTTCCCACCTTGATTTTGGCGGTATTCAAATATCTGTGGAGCCAAATCAAGCATAACACCGAGGATTCCAAGGCTTTGAAGGCCGGTATTCAGGCCCTTCTTCGGGCGCAGATGATCAGCGATTTCAATAAGTATTCCGAAAAAGGCTATGCCCCGATCTATGCACGGGATAATTTTGAAAATTGCTGGAAGCAGTATCATTCTTTGGGGGTGAATGGGGTGATGGACGATCTTCACAGAAAATTCTTGGAGTTGCCCACCGATCCCCCGGAAGAATGAGTAGACGAACCAAAAAGCCAAAGCGTGAGTTTTCCAAACTGATCTTGTATGTGGTGGGGGCCGTGACCGTTGGGTTACGGCCTTCACCCTTATTATGATTTGGCGCACGGAAAACCTTGAACCGCTGGCCTATCTAATTCCCGCCGTGTCGCAGAATTGGCAACTGCAACCGGGTTTACTATTCCAAAGCCAAGGCCGAAAACCGGATCAAACTTCGGAAACTATACGGCCCTGAAATTTATAACGATGCAAAGGAGATTTGAACCATGCTGAACGCTGTTTTGAACAACCTGATCAATATTGGGTGGGCCATGCTGATCTTCCTGTGTGCGTACCTGTCCAATGTAGCCTTTTCCCTTTACTACAACATCAAGGTTTTGCTTCAGCCCTTCGACAGACAGAAGATGATCAATTCCGGGCTGAAGGTTGCCACCTTCGTTGTGGGCCTGACCTTGCTTTGTGTAGCAATCACCACCCTTCCGATTTATGCGGATCAGCTTGGGTGGGCAATCCCGGAAGAATACACAGAAATTTTTGCTGATTTGGTTATTGTGGGCGCTGTGCTGATGGTGTCTTGTAAGTATATCGCAGAAGCCTTCACCAAGTTCAGGGCCATTCTTCAGGTGAAAGGAGATACAGAAAATGAGTAATTCCCCCCTTGCAACCTATACCCGGATCACGAAAAACAAAACCAGCCCCCGGAACCATGCCATTGACACCATCACGATTCATTGTATCGTTGGGCAATGGACAGCAAAACAGGGGTGTGATTATTTCGCCACCACAGACCGGCAATGTTCCGCCAACTATGTTGTTGGTAAGGATGGTTCCATTGGCCTTTCCGTGGATGAAAAGGATCGTTCTTGGTGTTCCAGCAACGGCACCAATGACAACCGGGCAATCACCATTGAAGTTGCTTCCGACACCACCCACCCTTACGCCGTCACCGCCAAGGCTTATGCGGCCCTGTTGGATTTGGTAACGGATATTTGCAAGCGGAACGGGATCAAGAAGTTGGTATGGAGTACGAACAAGAATGACCGTGTGAACCATCGGAACGGATGCAACATGACCGTTCATCGTGACTTCGCCAACAAAGCCTGTCCGGGGGGAATATCTTTATTCCAGACACGGGGAGATTGCCGCAGAAGTCAACAGGAGGCTTCAGGGCGCTTCCAATGGCGGTGGGGTAGTAGTTACACCCCCAACCGCAGAAAAGCCCACAGGCGGCACCACAGGGGCCACCGTGACCCCTTAGCCTTGTGCGGGTGAAGATCACCAACCTGAATATCCGTAAAGGCCCCGGCACAAACTACGTGCAACCGGCTACATCCAGCCCGGTATTTATACCATCGTGGCTGAAAGCACCGGCAAAGGTGCGGCCAAGTGGGGCAAACTGAAAAGCGGTGCCGGGTGGATTTCCCTTGACTACGCCACCAAAACCTGACCATGAGAAAAGGCCCTTCCGGTTCAAGCTGGAAGGGCCCTTTTTTTGCGTGTTTCTACTATGTTACTAATAACCCCGATTTCACCGAACTTCAAAGGGCTGAAATGTTCAGTATTTGGGCGTTTCAGAGCGTTGCAGAGTAGAAAAAAATATGGTTAAAATATTTGTACTCACCAATGCCGCACTCCCAGCCGATTTGGGAGATGGGCAGTTTTCCTTGCCGGATGAGTTCCAGAGCGTTCTGAATACGGCAGCGGTTGAGGTAGTCAATGACCGTTGTGCCAAGCTCTTTTTGAAACTTCTGGTTGATGTACCGTTCCGAGTAGTGGAACTGTTCCTGAAGGTCAGCAAGTGTTATCTTGCTCTGGTAATTCTCTTTCAGATAGGCTACGATGCGTAGCACCAGCGGGTCAGTGACCTTATCTTCGTTTAATGGCGGCAGAGCTGTCCGGCTGCGGACGGCCTCTGCCTCGTCCTCCCGCTGTTGGAGGTACTGGTTATCCCCCGCAAGGCGGACAGCCTTCTCCAGCGCAGTACGCATCTCGTCCATGTCGAGGGGTTTGAGCACATAATCCGATACGCCGTTCCGGATAGCCTGCTGGGCGTACTCGAACTCCGAGTAGCCTGTCAGGATGATGGCAATATAGTTGAATTTCTCCCGGGTGTCGGCGATCATCTCAAGACCGCTTTTTACCGGCATGGTAATGTCGGTAATGACGATGTCAGGCTGCAGCTCAGCGATCTTTTCTTCACCTACTGCCCCATTCTCTGCCTCGCCCACCACCGAGCAGCCGCACTCCTCCCACGGTACCGAGTAACGAATGCCCTTGCGGATGATCTCTTCATCTTCTACCAGTAGAACGCGATACATGGTTTACATTCCTCCCAGCCGGAGCTTGAGTTTCACCGTGAAGCCTTCGCCCTCGGTGCTGTCGATGGTCAGTCCGCTGTCACCGCCGTAGCCCAGCCAGATGCGACGGTTGATGTTCTGCAGACCATTGTGCTCGATGTTCACTTCATCCGAGCGCAGAATGTCTCGCAGCTGTTCCAGCATTGTCTCGTCCACGCCTCCGCCGTTATCCTCTACCGTGAAATAGAGCGCATCCTCCCCCAGCCAGCCCCGTACCCTTATATGGATGCGTGGCTTCTTCTGGAATCCATATTTGATGCTGTTTTCCAGCAAGGGCTGTAAAAGCAGCTTCGGGATGATGAACTCCATGCAGGCGTCATCGATGTCGATCTCGTAGGAGAAATTTGCACCGAAGCGGGTGGACTGGATCACAAGGTAATCCTGCAGATATTTCAGATCATCTTTAACAGGGACATTGTGCTTTGTGTTGTTGATGCTGTAGCGCAGGATGCCGATAAACCGTCCGATCAGCTGCTGGGCTCGCTGGGGGTCTGTCGGGATAAGATAGCGGATATTGTCCAGCGTATTATAAATAAAGTGGGGATTGATCTGCGCCTGAAGATTCTGCATCTCCATGCCGGTTGTTCACTTCGGCAAGAGCGATGTTGCGCTGGCTCAGCTCTTGAATGCTGCGAACCATCTTGTTGACCTGACGGGCGATCTCCTCGATCTCATCGCCGGTGTCGATCTCGATGATGTGATCAGGGTCCTCCTTGCGGATGATGCGGATCTCCCGCACGAGGGTGTCCACCGACTTTACCATCTGCTCAGTCATAGCGTGCATGATACGGGCGAACATTGCCGCCCAACTCAGTCCCAGCAGTACGATCAGGAGCAGACCCACGAAGAGATAACTGTAATTCGTGGGCGAGTAGATGAAGGAGTAAGCCAACACCGTGCCGTTTTCCAGCGAGCGGCTGCTGCGCAGATAGCGGTTCCCGTTCACTCGCACATACTGCGCCGCATCGGCGGGCAGATACTTGTTAGCGTTTTTCTGGGAGAGGAAGGAAGAGTTTGAACAGGTGATGACATCACCGTTGGATTTGGTGAGGATAGCATCGTACTGGTACTGGCTGAACAGTTTTGTCCAGTCGTTCTCATTCAGATAGACTGCCGCAGCACCCTGATATTCGCCATCCCGGTAGAGCGGATGGATCATAACGTATTCTGAGCTGTTGGCTCGGAAGTGGTAGACCGTGGTGTAGACGGTCCGCATAAGATGGCAGGCGTTGTCCACGGCGATGCCGTTAAATTCCTGCCGGTGGAGATTCATCTCTCCCTCCGAAAAGGTCGTGAACCGAACCTTTCCCTTGGAGTCGGTAAGGATGAGCTGTATCTCCACAAGAGCTGAGACGTTGTAATGGCTGATAAGATAACGCAGGTTGTCCTGATCATTCCGCAGCTCGGAGAGGAACAGCTCGGTGTGTCCAGAGTCCAGCAGAAAGGCTGACGTGTTATTGTACACCTCATGGAAGGTGGAGGCGACACTCTCCAGATGGTCTTCCCGCCGGGCGTTCTGGTTGAGAGCATTCACAGCAGCGATTGCAATGCAGAACAAAAGACATCCCAGCAGCAGGCTTGAGATCAGCTTACGGGAGACGCTCTGCTCCAGCTCCTGCTGAAAGCGGCTCTTTTTGTAGGTGCGATCGTGGTGACTATGATCCATACTTTTTTCGCTCCTGCTCTTCGACAAACTTTGCCATACTTCGATTATAATGCCTTGAATCAGATGAGTCAACGGGCGTGTTGCTGCCCTTTTTTATTGCATAACACAAAAAACTGCCCGGAACGACCTTCTCCTATCGTTCCGGGCAGTTTCATCATCACCCTCAACCGTAACGGTGATGGTTTTGCCCTGCTTGATGCCAAGGCCCATGACTGCCATGAAACAAAGAGACTGAGAAAAAGGCTGACCCTGCCGAAGCAAGCAGGTATGCACAGTGTGCACAGGATATTCTGAAAGCTCTCGTCTGCACAGGCGATGATGGAGGGGCTGGGCTATGGCAATGCGTCAGCATGATGCCATACGCCCCAAAGACAGGGGGGAATGGACGATGTTTCGACAAAAAAGAATGGACAGACGAATAAAATTCATCTATCCATTCGATTTGGCGGAGCATCAGGGAGTCGAACCCTGGCACCGGTCTCCCGGCCTATCGCATTTCGAGTCTTTAAAATTGTTGGATGAAGCTGGTCCCTTGCGGCTGTCATTGGCAGCTGAGGGCATTCTTGCAACCTCCAAAAAGGCACGTCACACCGCAATTTGCAGGCAAAAATCAGCCGCTTTTTGCGAAATGACGTTAGAAAAAGCCTTTTTCACACAGGCCGTCAGCGGCTGCATTTCAGGTGTAGTTGTGTTAGATGTCCGTTAGAAATATGCAGTGCTGCCGTTGCTGTGCCAGCTCACAGCAGGCTTCCCTGTCTGAACGCAGCGTTTCCCGAAAGCCGGGAAATGCTGCGTTTTCTCTTGCCCGCATTGGGCTGAAAGGGAAGCCGCCATGTCAACATTCCGCGTCAATAAAAATGTCAACTACACCGTCATGAGCAACCACCACCTGCAGGATAAGAGGCTGTCCCTGAAAGCCAAGGGACTGCTGTCCTATATGCTCTCCCTGCCGGACGATTGGGATTACAGCCTGAAAGGGCTGACAACCGGGTGCAGGGATGGCATCGACAGTGTGAGAAGTGCGGTTCACGAACTGGAAGATGGCGGGTATCTGTGTCGGAGCAAAGTCCGTGATGCCCGTGGCCGCATTATTGACTACAACTATGAAGTCTTTGAACTGCCGCAGAAAGAACGGATCGAAAAACGCCCTGCTCCAGTGCCAAATTCACCATCATCGGAAAATCCAATGTCGGGTTTTCCAACGTTGGAGAATCCAACACAACAAAATACTAATAAACAAAATACTAAAAGACAAAGTACTAATCTATCAGGGCAGACGGACGAATCCGCAGATTTTGACCAGATGGAAGCACAAGTACGGGAGGAGTTTCGGGAACGTTTGGAGATCGACACCCTTGCCCAGCGGTACGACCCCGACAAGCTGGAGGAACTGCTGGACAACATTGTGGAGATGTACTGCTGTCCACGGCAGACCCAGTACGTCGGCAAGCAGCCGCAGACCACCAAAGCCATCCGACTGCGGCTGGACAAGCTGACCAGCCAGCACATTGAGTACATCTTCGATGTGATGTCCCAACACGCACCCAGCCCATCAAGAACATCATGGCCTATCTGCGCACCACCACTCCTGAACGCCCCCACCACGATGGAGCACTACTATCAGGCGCAGGGGCAACTGGCTGACCGCACAGAATCGGAAGAAGTAAGCGCTGTTTTCCACAAAGGCCATAACACACGTTGAAAACGCAAAGGAGAATTTCCATGAAGAGCACGAACGCCGTCCGCACCGAGATCCATTACGCACAGGTTGGGGAGTATCAGCTGCCCCTGCTCACCCTGCCGCAGACCGATGATTCCGAACCGCTGGGCAAATATGGCCGGATGCGGCTGGCGTATCTCAAAACTCAGCGTCCTGTGCTGTACAACAAGATGCTGCTGAACGGTACGCTCTGGCCGCATTTGCAGGATGTCCAGAGAGTCGCCTCAGAACAGGTGGAGCGCACGATTGCGGCCTTGGCAGACAAGTTCCCTACGCCGGATAAAGAGCGTGCACAGCTTCTCTGGGTGGCGCACATGAACGGGCTGAAAGCGCAGGCGGAGGAGGTGGTGGTGAGGGAAGTCGTGTATGCAGAATGATTCCTGATAGCATCTGAACGGTATCAAAAGCCGATATTTTAGATTTTATTCTTGATTTTTGCGGAATATTTGCAAATTTCAAAATCAAAATTTGACTTTCTGCCCAGAATAGAGTACACTAGATTCAGAAAATCATCTGGGAGGAATCGCGATGCTGCTTCAATTTTCAGTCACCAACCACCGCTCCATCAAGGACACAGCTATTATCAGCTTGAAAGCATCTACGGATAAAAGTCTGTCTGATTGCCTGATTTCGCCGGACGAGAAGAAACAGCTTGTACCTGTGCTGGCACTGTACGGCGCAAATGCAGCTGGAAAGAGCAATGTTCTCCATGCCCTCCTGCTCATGCGCGAGATGGTCTGCGGGCGGTATGCCAAGTTGCTGAAAGGTGAGTCCCTTCCGCAGGAGCCGTTTGCTTTCACTGACCAGCCCACACAGCCGACCAGCTTTGAAGCCATCTATTTTTATGGCGGCATCAAGTATGCCTATGGGTTCTCGTTTGACAAGTCCAAAGTCCTGACCGAATACCTCTATCACTGGCCCAACGGCCGGGAGGCTCTGGTTTTTTCCAGAGAAGGCAATGGTTATCAGTTCCGCGAGAATGTTCAGGAACAGCTTACCCTTGCCGGACGCACCGCAGAAAACCGGCTTTACCTGTCCAGCTCCAACGAATGGAACTGTCCCCAGACTGAGAAGGCCTATCTGTGGTTCTTTGAGAAACTGACCGGCTTTATGGGAACCGA
>ENA-OPYX01000703-OPYX01000703.1-human-gut-metagenome-genome-assembly--contig:-NODE-703-length-19443-cov-4.262166_pt1 | contig 19443 bp, 18 predicted proteins | sample MGYA00242639_ERZ504486 | MGnify/ENA primary metagenome ERZ504486 (study PRJEB26092, sample SAMD00036296) | human gut metagenome | host: Homo sapiens | study: EMG produced TPA metagenomics assembly of... | reverse complement strand
ACCCATTTTAATGAAAATGCAAGTATTTTCCCGAAATTTTAGCATATATTCATTTTTATATGGTATATATTCATACTGCGTTTTTCATCTGCCCCTCCGTGAGCGCAAAAAACCGCCCCGGCTTCCTACTATGGAAACCGGAGCGGTTCGTTTACTTTATGGGTGCTTTTGCAGGCACTCAATTTCTATCGACTGACATTAAGGTTTTGGGAAGTTTTAGTCATATCTGTATTTAGAGGACTTTCCGTACACCTTCCGAAGCGATTTTTTCAGGCTGACCACCGTTTCTTTGATGATCTTTGCCTCATCAGAGGAACAATCTGCAAGCTGTTCGGTCATCCAGCTGTCGAACACCGGCTTTGCCTTTTTGATCTCAATGCACAACAGTTCATCTGCCGAACAGTCCAGTGCGTTGATGATGTCGATCAGCGTTTTCAGGCTGGGCACGGAGTTGCCTGTTTCGATATGACTGATGTGCGTGACCACCACGCCGACCTCATTGGCCAGCTGCTCCTGCGTCATGCCCTTTGCAAGGCGGCAGGCACGGATGCGTTTTCCGATGTCGGCGTAGTCCACCATAGTACAAGTACCCTCCGTTTTGTGAAGTGATACTTGTATTGTATGTGCAATCGACCAGGATTGTAATAACCTGAAAGTGCAGTGGACTTTTGACAGAAAGTTTCTGTCAAAATCATTTTTTGCACTTTAGCCCCGGACACAAAATTTATTTTTTCTCTTTCTTTGCACGCAGTCTTGCATTTTCCTGGTTGATCTTTTCGATTTCTTCGCTGTTGGTCAACCAGCCAAGACCCTTGGAAAGCTCTTTCTTTTTTGCTTCGTTATCACTGATTTTGGAATCAATGAGTGCAACGCTCGTAGCCTTCATATTGTCAAGCGCAAGCTTTGCACCGCCGCCCAAAAGTGCTGCACCCAAAGAAACCGCTGTCGCAAACAGAGCGCTCTGTTCTTTTTCCATGTCATTTCTGCCGATACCCATACTGTACTACTCCTTTACTTGTTGTGTTATTTTATTCCATTAAAAGAATGGTCCGTCCATTCTCTTCAATGTCTTTCCAAAACATATCATCTTCATCTCTACAGTAATTCTGCAGGAGTTTAAGATTTGCACCGATCACCTCATCAAAGAAATTCTGATATTCCCGCTGGATATCATTCTGCGGTTCTTTTTTCCAGCGGCCGACCAGGTTTTCCAGCGCAACCAATTCCTGCATAGTCTCAAGCATACCCCGGATTTTTTTCATGTCTCCGTCCAGTTTTGTCAGCTTGATACTCCTGATAAAACGAGGTCCTCGCACGATCTTCTTCACATCGCTCACATAAATGCGAAGTGCACCTTCAAACCGGTGGATTGCTTTGATAAACGCATCGTCCGCCTTTTCAAGGTAGGAAACTTGATTCGTTTCATCCTGTGCCCTTTTATAGCGTTCCAGATACGTTTTGCCATCCATCAGCCGACTGCTGTAGTCGTTCAGATGTAGGTCTTCCAGTAGTTCAAAACGCTCGTTGAAGTGCTCGATCTGTGCGATATGCAGCTGTACCAGAAATTCCCCCAATTTTTTCGGATTGGTCAGGTCATGCATTTCCACCAGTTCCTGCATGGCCTGCTTGCCTTCCTCCTTTAAATCGCCTCTACTGTCAATGCTGTCAGGACTGAACAACACATGCAAGGCACTTTTGTCTTTTACAAGCTCTTTGGTCTGTACTACATTTCCATTGAGATCCTGTATCCGCGCCATCTTCTCCACAACATCAACGGTATCCACCGCCGTTTTTATCTTTTTTTCAAAGTCCCCCTTCGTCATCACGTCTTCTACAACATCTGCGTGTTGTAGAAAAATCGACTTCAATGCCTCTGCATTCACTGTTTTGCCTGTTTTTTTCTCGTAACTTTCTGCATATTGGTCTACCGCTTTTGAAATCGCCAGCTTCTTTGCCTTATCCAAAATGCTTGGCTGACTCTGTTTTTTTCCACTTTCATAGTCCACTCTTCCTTTTAAAATATTTTCCCTATTCCGGGATCATCGCAAAACAAATTCTTCCTCGGAGCACATTGCTGCGCGGAACGCGTCAAAATCTCTATGCTGCAGTGCAAGACCTGTCTGGTCTGCATATTTCAAAATAGCATATACCGCACGCTCGTAGTTGGTATCATCATCCGCAAGGTACGCGAAGGCATCCAGCAGGCTGTTCAGTCGGGTACGCTGCTGCTGTTCATATTGCTTCATAAAATCCATCAGTTGACGGTGATATTCCTGTTCCAACCGCGTTGATTCCTTCAGCAATGCCGTCATCCGATCGTACTCTGCCGCATTCAGCTCTGCCTGCTCCACAATAGCGCGTGTGCAGGACACCACATAAGCTGCTGCCGTATAGACCGCCATCGGGACAAACGGATTTGCCGTGCCGACCACCAGTCCGAGCGCTTTGGTAAAATAGACCGTTGCGACCGACTTTACCGTCGTATCTGCCAAAGCCCCCTGCAGCTGCTGCCCGGTGATTTCTCCTTTTGCGTAGGAATAAAGTGCTGCGCCTCCATCTATCAGCCCGCCCGCCATGACTGTTGCTGCGGTTGAATCCGAAAGCACCGGAAGTGCCACTTTCCGGCCTCCAAAGCGGATCACCGTGCTAAGCACGCCGGTCTCGCCACCGCGCAGTGCACCGCTGACGGTATCCGCTTTTACCTCTTCCAACGCATTGTCGAGCGTTTTGCGATCCCGCAGCACCTCAAACAAATTCTGTGTACCGGACACAATGGCTGTGATAACACCGGTTGCCACCGCCATATTCGATGCCGCTGTACCGACCTCCCGCGCCAGCTGCTTTCCTTCAAAGCGAGCCGCATACTGCCGAACCGCTTGTTGAGAAACTCTGCCATCTGTGCCACGCAGCTTTTGCAGCTCCGCAGTTGTTGTGCCTCCTGATGCAATGCCAGTGGACGGATCTGTCAAGCCCTTCTTCATCAAGTTGGATACCGCATTCTCGTAGGCCGTTTTTGAAATCTCACCGTTTTCAGCCATTTTGTGCAGGCAGCTCTCAATGTCTGCCATCTGGTCTGTTGGTGCAATGCGTTGCATATCCGTATACTTCGGATCTACAAAATTCTGCGCAGCTCGCCAGGCACTGTTATTGTATTTTGCCTGTCCTTGCCCTACGATTCGGCCATTCCTCTGCATACGGAAGTCATCCGGTGCCGTATGCCCGCCGTATCCTCCCCGACCTGCCGCCAGATCCGTCACTGGGTTCCGGTCAAAGCGTTCGCCGCAGTTTGCCATATTCGTTTGCAGCTTTGCTGCCTCAATGTACTCAAACAGATTTCCCTTGGACTGCTCAAAGCCTACTTTTGAAATCTTTCCTGCCTTGTACAAAAGCTCCCTCATAGAGTCAATGGCCGTATCGGTTCCCATTTGTACATTCTGGGAGGCCGCATTGCCCACAAATGCACCAGCCTGACCTTCCAGATTTTTTTCTTCCCTGCTTCTCACAGCTCGATCCTTCTTTCTCCTTTACAGGCGCATCAGAAGCCGTACCTTCCCTGTGCGAATGCCGGATACACATTCCTTGCGTTCTGCAGAGTTGTCTGTGCTTCCGAAGCCAGTTCCCCGGCCGGTGTCAGAAGCGGTTCTGACAGTACTGAACACATAATTTGTGCCATAAGCCATGCCTGATGAATCTTTTTCTGCTCTGCTTCGGTCAGGCTGTTGAAATCGATTTTCTCATCGTCCGAATCGTACAGCATCCTTTTCTGCTTCTGTCTGGTGCGCTGTTCCATATATTTCATCTCATTTACTACCGGATAAAATGCACTGCGAAAGCGTACCAGAAAGTCCGAATAGTTTTCTGCAATACTTGCAGTCTTTTTCATAAAATCTGTCATAACAGCCATCTTTTCCACCGCCGTTTCGGCCCGCGCCGCCGTGGCTTCTGCACTGGCCAGATTTTCATCCGCCTTGGCATTCATGATAAGGCCTGCGGCTGCCAATACCGGCCCGACAACGATGCCGCCGAGAACCAGTGTGCCGCCCGCCATGCCCAGACCGCCTGCGGTCAATGCACCGCCGCCAAACCATGCCAGCGTTGCATTGGTCGCTGCCACGCCAGACAGACTTGCAATGGCCGTGCCTGTTGATGCAGATGCAAACATCATCGCTCCGCCGTAGGAGGCAATGCCTGCCAGCACTCCAGTGCCAAGAGAAGCAACGCCTGCCCGCGCAATCTCCGTTGCCTTCAAAGCAGCAACTTCCATATTTTTCAGGTTTTCTGTTCCCTGACACTTGAGCTTCAGACGTTCATCCCCGGCCACGTCACTTTCCATCCGGACATTCTTGAAGGCTCTGAACGTACGGATAAAATCATTCATTTCTTTCGACCAGATATCTACCTTGAGCGCTCCCAGCCGTTTCAGGCATTCCGCTGTGCAGGTCCTTTGTTCCTCCAGCATCTCCCGCGCCTCGTCATAGATATTCTGTGCCTCCGCAACGATCTGCTTTGCGTTTGCATTTTTTGTGTGAGCAGATACACTTTTTACAGCACCGGTGATGCCGGCCAACGCCGCACCACCCAGCAGAATAAAAGGCACCGCCATTTTATTTTTCTCCTTTCCTAATGCGTTTATTGTTCTGCCAGTACCCGCACATAGTCCCCCTGACTCCGCACCCACATTTGGATACCTGTGCCAAACACCTCAGCCTCTATGATCCAGCCCTTCTCCGTTACCTGCAAAACCTTTGCAGTGGGCAGTCGGTCGAGAACGGATTCCAGACTTGGCCCGGTATACTCGAACCGGATGGTCTGCAACTCGCCGCCGTACATAAACTGGATGCGCTTGCGCATCTCGCCCTCCTGAAAGCGGTCGGTGTACCGCTGTGCAAAGTGTCGGTCGAGGGTTTTGTAATTTTGAATGCGGTCAATACGATAAATCGTCGGGGAATTGTCCTGCGGGTTCTGGAAGTGTTTATCCTTGTCGATGCCCTCGATGAATGCTGCCAGATAAAAATAATACTCGCTGAACAGGATGCCCACCGGCTCAATGGTGCGCACACGAGTCTCGCCGTCGTGGGTGCGGCAGTAGGTAATTTCCATAACATTGTGATTTTCTACTGCCGTACCAATCTCCCACAGACTCTCGATAAACTTCCGTCCATGCTGCGGCTCAACGTAATGGAAGCGTTCGTTGCTGATGAGGTCTTTGACCTGATTCAGCCTATCCAGCGGTGTGCAAGCCCAGATCAGCTTGTCCAGAATCGGGAACATCTCCTCCTTGACCATGGAGCGGCTTTCCAGCAGGATCTTGCACACTGCCAGAATCTCGCTGCTGGTGAGGAAGCGGGAAAGCGTGTCATCCAGCAGATAGCCGCCCTTTGCGGAGTTGTATAAGATCTCTCGGCGCGGCTCGCTGTCTGCAAAATGATTGCGCAGGGTGTCAAGATCGCGCTGGATGGTTTTCTCACTGACACCGAAGCGGTCAGCCATCTGCTGTTTGTTCAGCACACCGCCCTGTACCAGCACCTGCTGGATATAGAGTATACGGTCCAATCTACTATTACGCACAGTTCATTCTCCTTCTCTGCTCATTGTAACACAACACAACTATCGCTGCAATTCTTTGTGTGAAGTTTTGTCGTTTCACGGAATTACAAAAAAATTTTTGTCTCTTTTGCACAACCCCAGTATACAAAAAAAGATGGACAGATTGCCTGTCCATCTCCTAAAAAGTCAAGGTAGACTATTCTTAAATTGCCAACCTCTTTTGAAGCGATAGGCACTGTTCATCAGTTCATCTGTGATGGTGTAAAGCGCCCGGCGTGGCGAACCATATCCGCCAATCAGCCCAATCACAATCGCAAGATTCAGCACAAATGCAATGCTCAACAGCACCATCAAAAATTTTTTCATACGCACTTCTCCTTCTGTCTTATGTTTCTATCAACTTTTCTGCTCTCATTATACGGATTTGGCTGGACGGTATGGTTGTCCATCCTCCACAAGCAACAAAAAAGGAACACGGCATTCTCGTTTTGAATGTCCCGTGTTCCTTCTGTCCGCTTTTGCAGCGGCTTCTTTTACATAGAAGTCAATCCTTCATTTCGGCATCCTCCCGAATCTGCCGCTTATATTTATAATAGGTATTCCGGGCAAGTCCAGTCAATTTTATGCAGTCCACATCAGGAATCGGCGGAAACTGCCAGCCTCCCTGTCTTTCTTGCTCCGTCATTTATATATCCTCAATTCATTGAATTCTTGACTAAACCAAAACCCTCCCCGGCAAAACCATTCAGTTTTACCGGGGAGGGTTTATCATACGCTTATCTTCCCATGTTTTGCAGGATTAGTGCATCTTCATGCAACAATCTTACTTTCTGGGATTTTTGATAGCAGCCTGGGCAGCAGCCAGACGTGCGATAGGCACACGGAAGGGAGAGCAGCTGACGTAGTCCAGACCAACATTGTGGCAGAACTCGACGCTGGAAGGATCGCCGCCGTGCTCGCCGCAGATGCCCAGACCCAGGTCGGGACGGGTCTCACGGCCATCATGTGCAGCCATCTTGACCAGCTTGCCGACGCCGACCTGGTCCAGATGCTGGAACGGATCGCTCTCGTAGATCTTGTTCTCGTAGTAAGCGCCCAGGAACTTGGCAGCATCGTCACGGCTGAAGCCGAAGGTCATCTGGGTCAGGTCGTTGGTGCCGAAGCTGAAGAACTCAGCCTCCTTGGCGATCTCGCCGGCAGTCAGAGCTGCACGGGGGATCTCGATCATGGTACCGACCAGATACTTCATGTCAACGCCGGAAGCCTTGATGAGCTCGTCTGCGACCTTGACGACAACGTCCTTGACGAACTTCAGCTCCTTGACCTCGCCGACCAGCGGGATCATGATGTGCGGAGTGATGACATAACCGGTCTCAGCAGAGACGTTCAGAGCTGCCTTGATAACAGCGCGGGTCTGCATTGCTGCGATCTCGGGGTAGGTGACAGCCAGACGGCAGCCACGATGGCCCATCATGGGGTTGAACTCGTGCAGAGAAGCAACGACGTTCTTCAGGTCATCGAAGGTCATGCCCATGTCGGCAGCCAGCTCCTTGATGTCCTCGTCCTTGCTGGGCAGGAACTCGTGGAGAGGCGGGTCCAGATAACGGATGGTCATCGGGCGCTCACCCATGATGCGGTACATCGCCTCGAAGTCACCCTGCTGGAACGGCTCGACCTTGGCCAGAGCCGCCTCGCGCTCTTCCACGGTACGTGCGCAGATCATCTCACGGACAGCCTTGATGCGGTCCTCAGCAAAGAACATATGCTCGGTACGGCACAGGCCGATGCCCTCAGCACCCAGGTCAACTGCCTGCTGTGCGTCGCGCGGGTTATCGGCGTTGGTCATGACCAGCAGCTGACGAGCGGCGTCTGCCCAGCCCATGAAGCGGTTGAAGTTCTTGTTGCCGGTGGCGGCGACGGTAGCGACCTGCTCACCGTAGATGTTACCAGTGGAGCCGTCGATGGAGATCCAGTCGCCCTCGACGAACTTGTGGCCGTTGAGCTCGAAGGTCTTAGCCTCTTCGTCAATCTTCACGTCGTTGTCGTTGCCGCAGCCGGAGACACAGCAGGTACCCATACCACGAGCAACAACGGCTGCGTGGCTGGTCATGCCGCCGCGGACGGTCAGGATGCCCTGAGACACCTGCATACCGACGATGTCCTCGGGAGAGGTCTCCAGACGGACCAGAACGACCTTCTTCATCTTGCCGGACTTGACCATCTCCTCAGCCTCTTCGGCGGTGAAGACGATCTGGCCGCAGGCAGAACCGGGAGAAGCTGCCAGACCCTTGCCGACGACCTCAGCAGCCTTCAGGGCAGCTGCGTCGAACTGGGGATGCAGCAGGGTATCCAGCTGCTTGGGCTCCACGCGCAGGACAGCCTCCTGCTCGGTGATCATGCCCTCGTCCACCAGGTCACATGCGATCTGCAGAGCAGCCTGAGCGGTACGCTTGCCGTTACGGGTCTGCAGCATGTACAGGTGGCCGTCCTCAATGGTGAACTCCATATCCTGCATATCGCGGAAGTAGTTCTCCAGACGGGTAGCGATCTCAACGAACTGGTCGTAGACCTCAGGCATCTGCTCGTGCAGGTGGCTGATGGGAGACGGAGTGCGGACACCAGCAACGACGTCCTCGCCCTGTGCATTGATGAGGTACTCGCCCATCAGCTTCTTAGCGCCGGTGGCGGGGTCACGGGTGAATGCAACGCCGGTGCCGGAGCGGTCGCCGGAGTTACCGAAAGCCATCTGCTGGACGTTGACAGCGGTGCCCCACTCGTAGGGGATCTCGTTCATCTTACGATAGACGTTTGCACGGGGGTTGTCCCAGCTGCGGAAGACGGCCTTGACAGCCTCGATGAGCTGGTCCTTGGGGTCCTGGGGGAACGGCTTGCCCTCGTTGTCCTCGTAGATCTTCTTGAAGGTGCCGACCAGTTCCTTCAGGTCGTCAGCAGTCAGGTCAACGTCATTCTTGACGCCCTTGGCTTCCTTCAGCTTATCGATCTCGACCTCGAACAGGCTCTTCGGGACCATCATGACGACGTCGGCGAACATCTGCACGAAGCGGCGGTAGCAGTCATATGCGAAGCGGGGGTTGTTGGTCTTCTTGGCCAGACCCTCGACAGCCTCGTCGTTCAGGCCGAGGTTCAGGATAGTGTCCATCATGCCGGGCATGGACTGACGTGCGCCGGAACGGACGGAGACCAGCAGCGGGTTCTCGTTGTCGCCGAAGGTCTTGCCGGTGATCTTCTCGAGGCCCTTGACGTGCTCGAAGATGTCAGCGGTGATCTCGTCGTTGATCTGGCGGCCATCTGCGTAGTACTGGGTGCAGGCCTCGGTGGTGATGGTGAAGCCCTGCGGCACCGGCATACCGGCTGCAGTCATCTCAGCCAGACCAGCGCCCTTGCCGCCCAGAATGTTCTTCATGGTGACCTTGTCGCCGCCAAAGGCATCGTTGCCTTCGCTGAAGTAGTACAGATACTTTTTGCTCATGCGTGTTTACCTCCCAAATGGTGGCCGCTGGCGCGAAGCACGGCGGTCTTATCGTTGCTCTGTCTTGTCATACGATAAACATTTCTCTGTGAATGCTAAACTATTATACCAGAATTTCACGTCTATTCCATCGGGCAAATCACCGAATTTGTTTGATATTTTTTGTGCAAACCCTTGCATTTTACTCACTTTTTGGGTAATATAAAATGGGAAAGATTTGAAGAGGATTTTCGAGTTCTGACGCCGTTTTTGGGCAGTTGGATACAACTTTCTATCCATTAAACTCATTGCCGTTCTTGTCTGTCTTCCATCTTTCCGAATTTCTTCTATCTTGGATACAACATTTCCTCTTCCGCAGGGGTCTGCACAGCTTCTGCGAGAGGCGGTTTTGGAGGAGGTTTTTCTCTATGCAGAATATTGATCCATCCGCACTGGCTGCCGCAAAGGCAAAGCTCGACGCTGCCGAGGCCCAGCGCGAAGAGGTGCTGCTGCGCCACATCGCAAACGGCGTGGACATCCGCAGCCGCAATGTGGAGATCGGCTCTGAAGTAGTCATTGCCCCGGGAGCCGTCATCCTCGCAGGCACCATCCTGCGCGGCAAGACCGCCATCGGCGCAGGCTGCGTCATCGGCCCCAACACCCTCATCGAGGACAGCACCGTGGACGAAGGCACCACCGTCAACGCCAGCCAGGTCTACAGCAGCCACCTCGGCCCCCACAACAACATCGGCCCCTTCACCCATGTGCGCATCAACACCGTCACCGGCTACGGTGTGCATCTGGGCGCTTATGTCGAGACGAAGAACTCCAACTTTGCCCGGGGCAACACCGTCAGCCACCTGACCTACATCGGCGACAGCGATGTAGGCAAGTACTGTAATTTCGGCTGCGGCACCGTCACCTGCAACTACGACGGCAAGGACAAGTTCCGCACTCAGATCGGCGACTACTGCTTCATCGGCTGCAACACCAACCTTGTCGCCCCCGTCACCATCGGCGACGGGGCCTACACCGCCGCCGGCAGCACCATCACCAAAGACGTCCCCCCGCAGGCTCTTGGCATCGCCCGGGAGCGTCAGACCAACCTCGACGGCTGGGCTGAACCGAAAATGGAGGCGTACATTATAAAGAAGCAGAAACTCGAAAAAGAGCAGGGTTAAGTTTTCCGTTTTTACTCTCCCTCCGACTCTGCCCAGAGCGCCGGTTCCGCATCCAGCGCTTTCCATCTGCCCCGGCGCACGTTCCGCATCCGTGCGCCGGGGCATTTTATGTTTTTTGTGTATCTTTTTGCGCGCGCGTATGTTATAATAACATATTGTTCGAAAACAGATCCAACGTAAAAAAGGCAGAATATATCATATGAATACCAATGACATCTGGCTCATTGCCGGCCTCGGCAATCCGGAGCCGAAATACGACGGCACCCGTCACAACGCAGGCTTTGCCGCGCTGGACTATCTGGCCGGCAAGTGGGGCATCTCCGTCTCCAAGACCAAGTTTCAGGGCCTGTGGGGGCAGGGCGAGGTGGACGGCCACAAGGTCGTGCTCCTGAAGCCCCTGACTTATATGAACCTCTCGGGCGACTCCATCGGCCCGCTGGCGGGCTTCTTCAAGATCCCTGCCGACCACGTCATTGTCCTGTGCGACGACATCACCCAGAACCCCGGCAAACTGCGCATCCGGCCCTCCGGCTCTGCGGGCGGCCACAACGGCCTCAAGAGTATCATCGCCCATCTCGGCGGCGAGAACTTCCCCCGCATCCGCATCGGCGTGGGCGCAAAGCCCCGCCCGGACTACGATTTGGCCGAATGGGTGCTGGGCAAGTTCCCGCCCGACGACGCCAAGGCCCTCGCCGACCGCTGCCCCGACATCGCAGCCGCCGCAAAGCTCATCATGGACGGCAAGCTGGGTCTGGCGCAGAGCAAGTATAACGGGTAATCCCTCTCAGGCGCTGACGCGCCAGATTCCCCTTTTTGTCGCTTACGCGACATCTTCCCCCTCTGGGGGAAGTCTGTCCTCGGCAGCAGGCACTACCGTTCCCGATAAAAGAACCCTCTCTTGTCTCGCAAAAGCCTGACCGACACGCCAGTGGCTCTCCCCCATGGGAGAGCTGGCATCGCGCAGCGATGACTGAGAAGGCTGAAAGGAGGTCCACCATGTACGAAGCGCTCCTGAAAAACACCCCTGAATATCAGAAGATAGCGGCCAGCCTCGCCTCCCCGGCCCGGCGGCGCTGTTCGGTCTGCCTCCGACAGGCCGGGCATTGCTCTACGCCGCGCTCCAGAAGGACACGGGCCGCATCCTCTGCGTCGTCACGCCCGGCGAGGCCGAGGCCACCCATTTTGCCGACGACCTCAAGACGCTGGGGCTCTCGGCGGCGGTGTTCCCGCCCCGGGACTTCATGCTCCGCCCCGTCGAGGGCGCGGGCCGCGAGTACGAGTACCGGCGTCTGTCGGTGCTGGGCGCACTGGCGGGCGGACGTCTGAACGCCGTCTGCGTCCCCGCCGAAGCCCTGCTCCAATACACTGTGCCGCAGGATGAGTTCCAGAAGAACACCCTCACCCTCAAGCCCGGCATGGTCTACAACCGCGAAGCGCTGGTGGAGCGGCTCTTCGCCGCCGGATACGTGCGGCGAAGTCAGGTGGACGGCCCGGGACAGTTCAGCGTCCGGGGCGACATCGTGGACATCTACGCCCCCGATATGCGCCAGCCCGCCCGTGTGGAGTACTGGGACGACGAGATAGACTCTCTCGCCTCCTTCGACCTGCTCACCCAGCGGCGGGACGGTGCGCTGGAAAAAATCTATCTTTCCCCCGCCCGTGAGGTGCTGTTCGGCAGCACCGCCGACACGGCAGAGGCCCTCCGCGCCGCCCAGAAGAAAGCCCGCGGCAAGCGCCGCACCGCCCTCGAAAAGGCCATGGAGTCCGACCTTGCCCAGCTGGACAGCGGCGTCATGCCCGAGGCTATGGACAAATACTACGGTCTGCGGTACGAAACGCCCGCCACCCTGCTGGACCACCTGAGCAGCCCCATCTTCATCCTCGACGAGGTGGGCGGCATCCGGGACGCCCAGAAGGCCACCGAGTCCGCCGCAGCGAAGAGCTGACCGGCCTGCTCGAGGAGGGCGTCATCTGCCCCGGCCTCGATGTGCTCTACCAGACGATGGACGACCTCGCCATTGCGGCGCAGGACCAGAGCACCCTGCTCTGCGAGAACTTCCTGCGCGGCATGAACGAGTTCAAACTGAAAGACCTCATCAACGCCGAGGCGTTCGCGGCCCCCAACTGGGGCGGCGACCTCGCTTCCCTGCGGGAAGACCTCGACCCGCTGGTCCAGCAGGGGTACGCCGTGACCCTTTTCGCCGGCACGCCCAAGAGTGCAGCGGCCCTCACCCGCGATTTGGCTGACAAGGGCTATGCCGTCAGCATGAGCCGGGACGTCCGGCCCGCGAAAGGTCTGGTTCAGGTACTGCCCGGCCACCTCACGGCGGGCTGCACCTTCCCGTTCGCCCGCGTGGCTGTCATCTCGTCCCGGCGTCACGGTCTGGACGACGAGGCCGCCGAGAACAAAAAGCGCAAGAAGAACAAAAACGCCCTGTCCAGCCTCTCGGACATCAAGCCCGGCGACTATGTGGTTCACCAGAGCCATGGCATCGGTATGTATGCGGGCATCCAGCGTCTCGAGGTGCAGGGCGCCATCAAAGACTATCTGAAAATCCAGTATTCCGGCTCGGACGTGCTGTATGTGCCGGTCACCCAGCTCGATCTGCTGAGCCGCTACACCGCCCCCGGCGACGAGGAAAAGGTGAAGCTTGCAAAGCTAGGCGGCACCGAGTGGCAGCGTACCCGCGCCAAGGTCAAAAAGGCCACCGAAGAGATGGCGCAGGAGCTTATCGAGCTCTACGCCCGCCGCCGTCAGGCCACGGGCTACGCCTTCCCCGCCGACGGTGATTGGCAGAGCGATTTCGAGTCCCGCTTCGAGTACGACGAGACGGACGACCAGCTCACCGCCACCGCCGAGATCAAGAAGGACATGGAAAAGGGCTGGCCTATGGACCGCCTGCTCTGCGGCGATGTGGGCGTCGGCAAAACAGAGGTCGCCTTCCGCGCGGCTTTCAAGTGCGTCATGGGCGGCAAGCAGTGCGCCATTCTGGCCCCCACCACCCTGCTGGCGTGGCAGCACTACAACAGCATCATCTCCCGCATGGAGGCGTTCCCGGTGAAAGTCGGGCTGCTCTCCCGCTTCCGCACCGCCAAACAGCAGAAAGAGACCCTGAGGGGCCTGCAGGCCGGCAGCGTGGACATCGTCATCGGCACTCACCGCCTGCTCTCCAAGGACGTCCGGTTCCACGACCTGGGCCTTGTCATCATCGACGAGGAGCAGCGTTTCGGCGTCAAGCACAAGGAGAAGCTGAAAGAGAACTTCATCGGCGTGGACATGCTGACCCTCTCGGCCACCCCCATCCCCGCACCCTGAACATGGCCATGAGCGGCATCCGCGACCTGTCCACCATCGAGCAGCCGCCCATCGAGCGCCAGCCGGTGGAGACATTCGTGCTCGAGTACAATGACGTCATCCTCGCCGAAGCCATGAAGAAGGAGCTGGCCCGGGGCGGTCAGGTGTACTACCTGCACAACCGGGTGGACAACATCGAGTCCTGCGCCGCCCATGTCAGCCAGATGGTACCCGGGGCGCGGGTGGGCATCGCCCACGGCAAGATGACCGAGGAGGAGCTGAACCCGGTCTGGCAGCATCTGCTCAACGGCGAGATCGACATCCTCGTCTGCACCACCCTCATCGAGACGGGCATTGACGTGCGCAACTGCAACACCCTCATCATCGAGGATGCTGACCGGATGGGTCTGGCCCAGCTGTACCAGATCCGGGGCCGCGTAGGCCGCTCGGGCCGGAAAGCCTACGCCTACTTCACCTTCCGGCGGGACAAGACCCTGACCGACATCGCCCAGAAGCGGCTTTCGGCCATCCGGGAGTTCACGGCCTTCGGCTCCGGCTTCCGCATCGCCATGCGCGACTTACAAATTCGCGGCGCAGGCAGTCTGCTGGGCCACAGCCAGCACGGCCACATGGAGGCCGTGGGCTATGACCTCTATGTTAAGATGCTGGGTCAGGCCATCGCCCGGGCCAAGGGTGAGCCCATCCAGCGCGACAAGAGCGAATGCCTCGTGGACCTGCGGGTGGACGCCTTCATCCCGGAAAAGTATATTGCCGACGGCCCGGGCCGCATCGAGGCTTACAAGCGCATCGCCGCCATCCAGACCCCCCGAAGACGCCGCCGACGTGCTGGACGAACTCATCGACCGCTACGGCGACCCGCCGCCCTCTGTCAGCGACCTCGTGAACGTCTCGCTGGTGCGCGTACAGGCCACCGCTGTGGGCGTCTACGAAGTCACCCAGAAAAAGGACACCCTGCTGTTACAGGTGGAGACGCTGGATGTGGCCATGATTCGCGGCCTGCTCATCGCTTTCAATGGCCGGGTGACGGCAGGAGCCGGCACCAAGCCCTACCTCTCGGTGACTCTCCAACCCGACGAAAAGCCGCTGGAACTGCTGCAAAGCATCCTCAAGGCGATGGCAGACATCCTTGCCGCCTCGCCGGAGGAAAACACCGGCAAAAAATAAATTCACTAGGAGTACACTTATGAAAAAGAAACTCATCGCGCTCGTCTGCGCCCTCGCTCTGGCCGTCGGCCTCGTGGGCTGCAGCCTCTCCACCCCGGATTCCGTAGGCACCATCGGTGAGGTGGACATCTCTTCCGGCCTCTATCTGCTGGCCCAGTTCGATGCCTACCAGACCGCCGCCGACCTCGCTTCCGACGACCAGGACGCCACCAAGGTGTCCAGCTTCCTCAAGGCCACCATCACCGTCGATGACGCCACCGGCGAGACCGCCGTGGTCAGCGACTATGTGGCCCAGAAGACCCTCGAGAACCTCGAGTCCTACGCCGCCATCGAGACCCGTTTCGATGAGCTGGGCGGCGTGCTGACCCCCGACGAGGAGACGCAGGCCGACAGCTACGCCTCCCAGCTGATGGAGCAGAACGGCGACCTCTATAAGGCCAACGGCATCGGTCTCGACACCCTCAAGCGGTTCGAGCGCATCCTCATCAAGAGCAACGACCTGCTCGAGATGTGCTACGGCACCGACGGCGAGGCCCCGTCTCCGACGCAGAGCTGACCAGCCACCTCGAGGACGAGATGGTCTACATCCGCTATGTGGTCGTGCCGCTCTACAATACCAGCACCTTCGCTTTTGCTGATAACGACCAGAGCGCCCAGATGCTTGAGCTGGCCCAGACCGCCGCCGAGAGCTGCAACGCTGCCACCCCCGATGGAGCCAGCGCCCAGACCTCCGCTTTCAGCGCCGCCGTCGCCGCTGCCCTGCCCGACATCTACGCGGTGCTGGATGGCGAGCCCTCTTCCGACGCTTCTTCTCTCTCCACTGCTCTGCTGGGTTCTGACAACATCGATGCCACCTTCTCCGAGGAAGGCACCGCCGACGCTGTCCGCGCCCTCAAGCCCGGCGAGGCCGCTGCCGTGCAGTATTCCAGCTATGCGCTGATGATGCTCGTCCGTCTCGACCCGCTGGACGCTGACACGCTGGACAGCCTCCGCGTACAGGCCCTCTCCGACATGAAGAGCGGCGAGCTGCAGGACAGCATTCAGTCTTATGGCGCCCAGCTGCCCCACGCTCTGGATTCTGCCGCCATGAAGAAGATGCCGGCTTCCAAAATCAAGAACGAGCAGTAATTTTCCTCAAAAATAATACAAAAGCTCCGGGAAACTGTTGGTCCCCGGAGCTTTTCTGTTATCATACTGCTTTTCAAATTCCGCTTCCAGCGCCGCGTGGATATGCATCGTGCGGCGTTGCTTTTGTCGGTTTTTATGGTATCCTCTTAGCAGAAAGGCGCTGTCCAACCAAACGCAGGCGGCTATTGCTCCTCACCGGTCTCGCTGTCTTGCTCTTCGGAGCAAAGCAAGCGCGGGAGGGCAACTTTTTGGAGTTCCGCTCCCGACGCTCACGGCGAAGGGAGGGATGCCTTATGACTACATCGGAAATTCTATTGCTTTTCCAGACGATCATCGCACTGTTGGCACTTCTCGTAAGTGTTGTACATCTGATGGACGACCGGAAAAAGGATGATTCTTATGGCAGCAAAAGGAAAAAGCACAAAAAGAAATGACCGCCCAACGCTTCCAACCGGTGGCGGTCATTACTTTTGTAATGCTTAACTGGTGAGGAGCTAGCCGTTTGCACGGATAGCGCCTTTCCTTATCTTTATTATAGGCAGTCGTACGCGGATTGTCAAGCGCCAGAACTTCCAGAATACAAAAGATAAAAGCGGACCGCTCGCTTCGGCCTTTTCAGGCCGGGGCGGGCGGTCCGACGCTTTCTAACGCATTCTGATGCAATCCGACGTTTTTATCCGTTCTCTTAAAAATAATGCAGACACATCATTTTCTTATATTCCGGCGTCATTTTCGCCTTCTGCGGCATCTCAAAACGGGCAGTTTTTGCACTTTTGAGTTTCCACGATTTTCCAGTTCATGCATCTTTAGCTGGTCTGTACCCTAATTATAGAGGAATCGTTCTCCAATGTCAATAGCCCAGCACCTATAAAAAGCCTAAGGGCGAGGCCCCTTGCGGAACCTCGCCCCCAGACTATGTGAGATAAATCACTACATGCGCGAACATATAATGTTTATCATTACAGGCCGTGTGCCTGTAATAGCTTAATCAGATGCGCTGATTAGGCCTTAGCCACAGCCTCAACCAGAACCACTGCGTAGTAGACAGTCTTACTGTTGTCAGCAGTCTTGAAGCCATCAACCTTAACGCCAGCGTTGACAGTAGCAGTCTTGCCGTTGTTGCTCAGCTCAGCCTTTGCTTCGAACCCAGTCTGATCCAGACCAGCCAGAATCTCCAAAGCATAATTCTTGAATTCGCTGACGGAAGAAGTGCTCTTCTCAATCTTAACGGTAGTAACAATATACTTGCCATCGACAACCTTACCGCCCTCGTACGCCTTGACGTCCTCAGCCTTTGCATTATTCAGCAGGTTCTTCAGCTCAGTGTTCAGGCTGCTCTTGCTCTTGAACTTAATAGTGTCGACCTTGTTGGTTTCGTCCCGCTTAGCATAGGCAGAAGCGACATCGCTCATAGCATCCAGAACGTGATCGTTCTTCAGCTTGTCAGTGACAGCACAGCCAGTCAGCATGGACAGAGCCATAACGCCAACGAGAGCAATAGCCATGAGTTTCTTGAACATTTTCATAGTGATATTCCTCCAATAAAAAATATTTTTTATTTCGGCAAACCACTACAAGAACTTCGTGGTCTGTCTCGATGGGTTCAGTATAGTGCATTTTCACAGGATTGTCAAGATACGGTATTGTTTTCGGCATTTTGTCCAATCGGGAGCCGTGAAAAATAGCAAACTGCCCGTTAAATGTGCATTCGTGCTAAAATTTGTGCCAAAGATCCCCAAAAGCTGCCCTTTGCTTTACCTTTATAACAAGGGCAAAAGCTCTACCTGCACAGGGGAAAATGGCCGAGATCCCGTTCATGCTTTTACTGCCTTTTCAAACTCCGCTTCCAGCGCCTCGTTGACGGCGCGGACGGCGGCGGCATCGGGTTTGATGGCCGTGCGGTCGTAGGTGAACAGGCCGTTCACCTCGTCCTCCACATCGGTCAGCTGGGTGTACACCAGCGCCGAGAGGCCCTTTTTCAGCTGCGGGAGCACCGTCTTGCGCTGCAGATCGCAGTAGCGCTCCGTCAGCTCTGCCCGGCTTCTGGCCGTGCCGTAGCCGTAGGTCTTCCGGGGCGGCTCATGGCCGGGCATGGGCCATGCAATGCCGCCGTACTCGCTGAGGGCCACCGTGCGCATATTCGGGCGGATGCGGAGCGGATAGAAGTAGTTGTGGATGGAATGCACATCTCCTCCGCCCCGGTCGAACCAGCCGCTGGCCTCGTCCACCGGACGGGACGGGTCGAGGGCGCGGAGGGTCTCGGTGGCTTTCCGCGCGTCGAACTGCCCCCACCCCTCGTTGAACGGCACCCAGCACCCGATGCAGGGGTGCCGACCCAGCGCGGCTGCCGTGTCGGCCAGCTCCCGGGCGTACTCCTCCCGGCTGTGGGCGCTGCCCCGGCCCAGAAAGCCCCACAGCAGCTTCCCGTCCGGGGCATGGCGCATCAAGGGCTGTAAGGCGTTGGTCAGGTAGGTGACGTACCACATCGGGTAGGCCCCGCCGCCGTTGACCATATCCTGCCAGACGATGATGCCCAGTTTATCGCAGTGGTAGTACCAGCGCTCCGGCTCGATTTTGGCGTGCTTGCGCAGCAGGTTGAAGCCCAGCTCCCGCACGGTGTGCAGTTCGTGCTCCACGGCGGCGTCGGAGGGCGGGGTGTAGAGGCCATCGGGCCAATAGCCCTGTCCAGCAGGCCGTTGAGCAGGATGGGCTTGTCATTGAGGAAAAACCGCCGGATGCCTTTTGCATCCTCTTTGCACTCCCACTTGCGGAGGGCGAAATAGCTGTGGACGGTGTCGAAGCCCTCTTCTTCGCCCTGGGTCGTGCCGACGGTCAAATCATAGAGGAAGGGGCTGTCGGGGCTCCACGGGAAGAAATGCTCTTCGGCGATGTTCAGGGTCACTTCGCCGTCCCGGTCGGCCTCGTCGCTGCCCCAGTCCTCGGCAATGGTCACGCCCCCGGCCCGCACCACGGCCCAAAGGTTCACCGCGCCGCCGGGCTTTGCAGTGTGGGCTTTCACCGTCACCGTCCGGGCGTCGTAGTCCGGGGTGACGGTCAGCGTATCAATGTAATTTTCCGGCACCCGTTCCAGCCAGACCGTCTGCCAGATGCCGCTCTGGGCCGGGTAGAACATCCCGCCGGGCCGGAGGGTCTGCTTGCCCCTCGCCTGCGTGCCGGTGCCGGTGGGGTCCTGCACGGCCACCCAGAGGGTGTTATGGCCCTGCGGGCGGAGCAGGTCGGTGATGTCCAGCGTAAAGGGCCAGTAGCCGCCCCGGTGCCCCCCGGCCAGACGGCCATTGACCTCCACCGCGCAGGCGTAGTCCACCGCCCCGAAGTGGAGCAGGACGCGCCCACCCTCGCCCGCCGGGGGCGTGAAGGTGCGGTGGTAGTGGAGCCACTGGCCGGGCTGCAACGTCCGGCCCACGCCGGAGGCTTTTGCCTCGGGCGAATAGGGTACGAGGATAGCGCCGTCCCACTTTGCCGGGAACTCCGAGCTCTGGGTGATGGCGTAGTCCCACGGGCCGTTCAGGTTGACGTAGCTGTCCCGACGCATACTCGGGCGGGGATATTCGGGGAGCGGATGCATTTTAGTACCTCTTTTTCATAAGCTAGTCCGATTTGGCTCTCCTTTTAGAAGA
>ENA-OPYX01000702-OPYX01000702.1-human-gut-metagenome-genome-assembly--contig:-NODE-702-length-19444-cov-4.055858_pt1 | contig 19444 bp, 19 predicted proteins | sample MGYA00242639_ERZ504486 | MGnify/ENA primary metagenome ERZ504486 (study PRJEB26092, sample SAMD00036296) | human gut metagenome | host: Homo sapiens | study: EMG produced TPA metagenomics assembly of... | reverse complement strand
TCGCGCCAACGCCCGGATAAACTACAGAAATACTGGAAGCATATGGTGCTGTTGCATACTTGATAGCCAGCAGATATGCACTCATTCCGATTGGAGAACCAACCAGAGCCGCAATTGCTGTTGCCTTTTTCCCTTTTTTTGTTGTAAACAGCAACTGAAATACCTGTTTTAATTGTTTGTGATACAACAGGACCACTGCAACCCATAGAAAGCAGAAGCTTTCATGAAAAAAAGCTGTCACTAACGGAGAATACAGAAAACTTTTTTCTGAAATCCCCTTAGAAAATGCATATGCAGAATCCGTAAAAATCGAATTCAGTCCGAGTCTCCCCATTAATACACCATCCAGTCCCCATGCAATTCCTACCAGAATACCTAACAATAATCCTTTCCTTAATTTCTTTTCTCTGTCCATTTTACCTTCTCCTTTTTTCTTTTCGCATAAAAATACACACTCTGTTTATTTTGACATAAGGTGTGTATTTCTTGGTTTGTTATTATTTTAACTTATTATTCTTGTTTGTGAAGAAGGCACTTTTTAGTATGAAACACACTTTTTGGTAGGATATGAGACAAAAAAATTATTCATCATCTTTATTTTTATGATATTCCTTCACATATTGCTTTCCCCAGTGATCCATGGCTTCCATGATGGGAGTCAGTTCTTTACCTATTTTTGTCAGTGAATATTCCACCATTGGCGGTACAGTAGGATAAGTTTTTCTGGAAATAATTCCATACTTCTCCAATTCTCTTAGCTGCTGTGTTAACATTTTTTGAGTGATCGAAGGAATCTGCTTTCTGAATTCATTGTACCGGATGGTCCCCTTTTGATGAAGATTCCATATAAGAAGTGCCTTCCACTTTCCACTCAGTATTTCCACAGTCAGTTCGATCTCACACTGATAATTAGAACAGCTGATCTTGTTTCCTCTAGCATCTGGCATTTTTTACCTCCAAAAGATTTTCTATATCCTATTATACTATCTTATCTTTGAGATTCCATCATAAAATTATTTATATGGCTAATTTCATTTTTAAACGCTAATTTTTTTCCCATTTTTAGAAAAAGAAAAAGTGATGACCATATGTATTTGTTTAAAAAACGCCAGTGGAATAACTCCACTGACGCCTTACAAATACTATTTATTTTTCTTTTGTTATTATTTATTGATAACCTTCGGTTCTTCTGTGAATGAATAAAAAGTTCCACATTCCTGCACCATTCGCTCCCAAAAGTCCCCAAACGCCGGGAGTTAATGTCAGATCGACATCATTTACTGCTGTTTTGTCTTTGAACTGCTTGCTTAAATGCTCTATTTTCAGTTCCATGCTTACACTCCTTTCTTTTGCTTCAGCTGAACAATAAAAAGCCCTTGTTCGATAATCATTGTACCGAACAAAGGCTTTTCAATCTCAAAAATCACACGCTTAAATTCCTAAGTAATTTCTAAGATCACATTCTTATTTTCCTAAACGGAAAGGGGTAATGTAATCACAAAGTCTATGGTTTCGTTTTGACTGGATGCAGTAATCTTTCCACCATGTAAATGTATAATTTCTTCAGCAATAGACAGGCTAAGTCCCGCACCACCTGTATTAGAAAACCAAGCATCCTCCAAACGATTGAATTTTTCAAACATACTGTTAAGCTGTTCCTGTGGAATTGTTTTTCCACGATTTTCAAAGGTGATCTGAATACCATGTTCTAACCGTTTGGCGGATATATTTCATCTATCACCTGTGCAATCAAACAATGGTATAAACTAGCAATGATAGATATAGGCGCACTTTAAGGCGCTTTTCTATTGCCATTTCTTTATTCGACATGAATACACCTCCTACCGATTAGTAAATAGAATAAAGCTAAGCAGGACAATCACGACAACACTTACTATGCCTGCCAGAATGGAAAACAGTCTGTTTGCTTTTATTCTATTTCCGATTAACCGAGCCACCATCAAATATACAATAAGCCCCAAAAGGCCGCCTGCTGTATTTGTGAGTACATCGGTAATATCAGAACGTCCGATTGCTAAAACATATTGCGTGGTTTCCAACAAAAAACTGGTTCCTGCAATCATCATTATCTTCGCATATAGTTTTACTTTTGGCATCAGCATTTGATTTTCTTTTTATAGCGTACCCCTTTCTCTTAAATTTTGTAGCCAACACCCAAAATCGTTTTAATATACTGCAGAGTATTGTAAGTATCTTTCAGTTTCTCACACAGATGCCGGATATGCACAGTAATTGTGCTGCTGTTTTTAGAGTAGTATTCATCTTTCCAAACTGCATGAAACAGTTCCTCAATACTTACAACATTCCCAGGCAGAGGAAGTTGACCTCTTTTCCGATGATGAAGTGGAAGAAGGCACACAGCCGATTTCACATGAGGATTATGAACGGCTTATCCAATATCTGGAAAAGAAAAACGGGATTCCGCAAGACTTCTCGATAAAGTAGCAAGCAATGCTTAAACAAAATTTCCCTTATTTCCCTTGCGGATTCCGCATAAGGGCAAAAATAAGGGAAACTACATATCATTTCACTATCTGATGGGCTGAAAAGCCTGTAAAATAAGGAAAGTTCAGGAAATCTCTCCACAAATTTTATCGATTAAGTATCCCTTTCAAATACTGCCCAGTATAAGATTCCTCAACCTCGCAGATCTCTTCTGGTGTCCCTGCTGCAACAACTGTTCCACCGCCTGATCCACCTTCTGGTCCCATATCGATAATATAATCCGCAGTCTTGATCACTTCCAGATTATGCTCGATCACGATCACAGTATTGCCACCTTCTGTCAGTCTTGCAAGGATATCCACCAATTTGTGAACATCTGCAAAATGAAAGTCCTGTCGTTGGCTCATCCAGGATATAGATGGTCTTTCCTGTACTTCGTTTGCTTAATTCTGCTGCCAGTTTGATCCTCTGTGCTTCTCCCCCTGATAATTCTGTGGATGGCTGTCCTAATCGAATGTATCCTAATCCAACATCTCTTAATGTCTCCATCTTACGGCTGATCGATGGAATATTAGAGAAGAAATCACATGCTTCTTCCACTGTCATATTCAGAACATCATAAATACTCTTTCCCTTGTATTTAACTTCAAGTGTTTCTCTATTGTATCGTTTTCCATGACATACTTCACAAGGGACATACACATCTGGTAAAAAGTGCATCTCAATCTTGATGATCCCATCTCCTGCACAGGCTTCGCATCGCCCGCCTTTCTTGTTGAAACTGAATCTTCCTTTATTGTATCCTTTTGCTTTTGCATCTTTTGTCATCGCAAACAGATCTCTGATCTGATCAAAGACTCCTGTGTAAGTTGCAGGATTGGATCTTGGTGTTCTTCCGATCGGTGACTGATCGATCGCTATGATCTTATCTAACTGGTCAAATCCTTCGATGTCTTTGTGTAGTCCTGGTTTCGTCTTAGCCCTGTTTAGTTCTTTTGCCAGACGTTTGTATAAAATCTGATTGACTAAAGAACTCTTTCCTGATCCAGAAACTCCTGTTACACAAGTGAAAATTCCAAGTGGGATTTCTACATCAATATTCTTTAAATTATTCTCCTGTGCCCCGACTACTTTTAGGAATCCTGATGGTTTTCTTCTGACTTGTGGTACTGGAATCTTGATCTTTCCGCTTAAATAAGCTCCTGTGATGGATTTCTTATTCTTCATGATCTGTTTTGCAGTTCCCGTTGCAACAACTTCTCCACCATATTCTCCTGCTTTCGGTCCGATATCTACAATATAATCTGCTGCCAGCATCGTATCTTCATCATGCTCTACAACGATCAGTGTATTTCCTAAATCCCTTAGATTCTTAAGTGTACGGATCAGTTTGTCATTGTCTCTCTGGTGAAGTCCGATACTTGGCTCATCTAAGATATAAGCTACTCCAACTAATCCAGAACCAATCTGTGTTGCCAGACGGATTCGCTGTGCTTCTCCACCAGATAATGTTCCAGTAGCCCTTGATAACGTCAGATAATCCAGTCCTACATCATTTAAAAATCCGATTCTTGCCTTGATTTCTTTTAAAACCTGTTCTCCGATCAGTTTCTGGCGTTCACTCAATTCCATCGTCTCTAAAAATGAAACCATTTCCCCGACTGACATATCACACATCTCTGCAATATTCTTATCTGCAACCGTTACCGCCAGTGATTCCTGCTTTAATCGCTGTCCATGACATTCATCGCAAGGTGTGATCGTCATAAATGTCTCGTATTCTGTTTTCATATTCTGAGATGCCTCACGATATCTTCTTCCAACATTCTTGATGATCCCTTCAAATGCCACATCATAAACACCTTCACCTCTCTGCCCTTTATAATAGACTTTGACTTCTCTGCCACCAGTTCCATACAATAAAACATCTTTGACTTCCTGTGGATAATCTTTAAATGGTGTTTCCAGATCAAAATGATATTCCCTTGCAAGTGCATCTAAGATTGCTCTTGTATAACTCTTCTTATCCGTTGATGATTGCCATCCAAAGACCTGGATCGCCCCTTCTGCAATACTTAACTTCTGGTCAGGGATCATTAAATCCACATCAAATTCCATCTTATATCCAAGTCCATGGCATACCGGACAAGCTCCAAATGGATTATTGAAGGAAAAACTTCTTGGCTCTACTTCATCAATACTGATATCACAGTCAGGGCAAGAAAAACTCTGGCTGAAATTCAAGGTTTCTCCACCGATCACATCAACCATCATCAATCCATCGGCTAGATTTAAGGTTGTCTCAATAGAATCTGTTAATCGTTTTTCAATCCCAGGTTTGATCACTAAACGATCCACCACGATCTCAATGTTATGTTTCTTATTCTTCTCCATTGGAATATCCTCTGACAGATCATAAACATTGCCATCGACTCTGACACGAACATATCCACTTTTCTTCGCATTCTGGAAAACCTTTGCATGTTCTCCTTTTCTTCCACGAACGATCGGTGCCAGAAGCTGAATCCTTGTACGTTCTTCTAACTGCATCAGACGATCTACCATCTGATCTACAGTCTGCTTACTGATCGGTTTCCCACACTTTGGACAATGTGGGATTCCGACTCTTGCATACAGTAATCGAAAATAATCATAAATCTCTGTCACAGTTCCTACTGTAGATCTTGGGTTTCTGTTTGTTGACTTCTGATCAATAGAAATCGCAGGAGATAATCCCTCAATGCTGTCTACATCCGGTTTCTCCATCTGCCCCAAGAACTGTCTTGCATAAGAAGATAACGATTCCATATATCTTCTCTGTCCTTCTGCATAAATCGTATCAAATGCCAGAGAAGATTTTCCAGAACCACTCAGCCCTGTAAATACAACAAACTGGTTTCTCGGCACTTCCAGATCTATGTTCTTTAAGTTATTCTCTCTCGCACCTTTGATGCGGATCATCTCTTTCTTCATTGATAAGCTCCTAATTCTAATCTATCATCAGTTTTAGTATTTCTTCTTTTAATCGTCATATTCCTGATATGCGATCTTGAATTCTTTCAATTCATCTCTAAGCTGTGCAGCCAATTCGAAATTTAATTCTGCTGCTGCCTGATTCATCTTCTTACTTAATCGCTCGATCACTTCTTTTAATTCTTTCTTAGACATGGATTCCATATCTTTTTCATATCCACCTGTTTCCTCTTCATGTTCATCTGATATCTTGATTAGATCTCTGATATCTTTCTTGATCGTCTGTGGCGTAATCCCATGTTCTTTGTTATATTCATCCTGAATCTCACGTCTTCGTTCTGTCTCCGTGATCGCTGCATGCATGGAATCTGTCATATGATCTGCATACATAATAACATGTCCTTCACTGTTACGTGCTGCACGCCCGATCGTCTGCACAAGAGATGTCTCAGAACGCAAGAATCCCTCTTTATCTGCATCAAGAATTGCAACCAATGTAATCTCTGGAATATCCAGACCTTCTCTTAACAAGTTGATTCCAACCAATACATCAAAAACTCCCATTCTCAAATCTCTTACGATCTCAATTCGCTCTAATGTATCAATATCTGAATGTAGATATTTTACCCGGATACCAACTTCACGCATATAATCAGTTAATTCTTCCGCCATTCGCTTGGTCAGTGTTGTGACAAGTACTTTATTGCCTTTGTCTGTCTCTTTATGAATCTCTCCTAACAGATCATCAATTTGTCCTTCCACCGGACGTACATCGATTGCTGGGTCTAGTAAACCTGTTGGTCTGATGATCTGTTCTGCCCTTAATAATTCATGCTCTTCTTCGTATTTACCAGGTGTTGCAGATACAAATAACATCTGATCGATCTTCTGTTCAAATTCACCAAATTCCAAAGGACGGTTATCTTTCGCAGAAGGCAAACGAAATCCAAAATCTACTAACGTTGACTTTCTGGACTGATCTCCTGCATACATTCCACCGATCTGTGGTACAGTGATATGCGACTCATCAATGATCATCAAAAAGTCATCCCCAAAGAAATCAATTAACGTACTTGGCGGCTGTCCTGGTTCTAATCCTGCTAAATGTCTGGAGTAGTTCTCAATCCCAGAACAAAATCCTGTTTCTCTTAACATTTCAATATCAAAATTCGTTCGCTCTGCAATTCTCTGTGCTTCGATCAGCTGATCATGTTCTTTAAAATATGTCACCTGCTCAGCAAGTTCTTCCTTGATCCCTTTGATCGCACGTTCAATCTGTTCCTGTGGTACAACATAATGTGATGCCGGGAATATTGCCACGAAATTCAAACTTCTCTTTACTTCACCTGTTAAAACATCAAATTCCACAATACGATCGATCTCATCTCCAAAAAATTCAACTCTGACTGCATCTTCAAATGTAGAAACCGGAAGGATCTCCAACACATCCCCCTTAACTCTGAAAGTACCTCTCTTAAAGTCAAGTTCGCTTCTTACATACTGAATATTGATCAGGTCATCGATCACCTCGTCTCTGTCCTTTATCATCCCTGGTCTCAAAGAGATCATCATCTCTGAATAGCTTTCTTTGCTACCAATTCCATAAATGCAGGAAACACTAGATACAACGATCACATCTTTTCTCTCAATCAATGCTGCTGTCGCGCTATGTCGTAATTTATCAATCTCATCATTGACCGATGAATCCTTCTCTATATAAGTATCGGTAGATGGAACATAGGCCTCTGGCTGATAATAATCATAATAGGAGACAAAATATTCCACGGCGTTATGTGGAAAAAACGCCTTAAACTCACTATATAACTGTGCTGCTAACGTCTTATTATGTGCCAAGATCAATGTCGGTTTATTCAAATTCTGTATAATATTCGCCATTGTAAATGTCTTACCTGAACCAGTCACTCCAAGAAGCGTCTCAAACTGATTCCCATCTTGAAATCCTTTGGTCAGCTTCTCGATCGCCTGTGGCTGATCCCCAGTTGGCTCATATTCTGATACTAATTCAAAATGATCCATATAACTTCTCCCTTATGAAATATCTCTTATCTTTTCATCTATGCATGATTCTGACTGCTCCCACGGGCAAGCCCGTGGGGTTCTGATTGCCAAGTGTAGCTTGTAATCGTACACCATTTTCAGGCTTTGGAGTTACAAGTGTAAATCTGTTTGAATCAGGACTTTTATTACCAAGCAGTCCTACGACCACATTAGCGGTAAATTTCTGTCTTACGACAAGGAAGTACAGTCAATCTCCCTAACATTTAGTTGTTAAGCTACTTTAATTCCACTGTTTAGTATTTTGATATGATTAGCCTTAATCCATGCAATTAGGGCTTTTTCTTTGTCATAGCACCTGCCGAAATCTGTAATACATTTATCTTTGTCTATATCCTGCGTTCTGTAGTCGTAACAATAGAGCAAAAATGATGAATACCAATCTCTTTGTACCAATGTTCCGTCTCGAAGTCTGTAGAGCCTATCAGACAGCTTTTTCTTAATGTAGTCATCTGCCGTGTGGTCGTATTGGCTTGCCCTATAATTATTCGGAACTTCTATATATGCGCCGCCTGTGACTTTGAATTTCTTTTCAACAGTAGTTTGAAATCCAGACGGGCAACGATTCTTTATAGATTTGCCAAAGCGCTTTTTCTTATTAAATTTGCCTTTGCTATTAACAGTAGTCTTCTTAGCCCGTTTCATCAGCTTGCTTGCATTTTTAGGTTCTGTGACGAATGTATCTCCAAGACTTCGCAGATAGTTAGCATCTTCGTTTATTGCAAGCTGTCTATTTACTGCATTTATACGGCATAATTCAGCGTGTTTGGCTTTCAGCTTCTTGTAGTGATTAGAATATTTCCAAGTCTTTTTACCTTTCTTGATCGTGCCGTCAGGATTGTAATTCTGTGGATTGGTTGCCCGTCTACTCCTGTCCATAGCACGATAATATAAGCGTTCCTTGCGTTCAGAAGTCTGTATGCTGTTGCCACGCTCTGAAAGGTTCTTCAGTCCGACTTCAGTATCAGAAGTATAGGCAACTGTCTGCGTTCCTATATCAGCACCTATCATGCCTTTACCGTATTTATGTCTTGGATTGCCGAATCTATCATATTTAGGCTTAGCTTTGCCTTCTATTGTCAGATGCAGATATACTCTGTACTTACCTCTTATCAATCTTGGAACAAGAGTAGCATAGCAAGGTCTGTAAGTATCTATACAACAGGCTTCTTCTATAAGCGTATTGACAGCATCAGCATCCATCTTGTCAGGATTCTCAAGATAAGACAAAACGGCGTTAACTTCATCAGACTGAAACCTGTCGTTGACATGAATCCCGAATTGCATCTTTCTAAGTTTGAATCGAAGTTTACCATCCTCAACAAACATCGGAATACCACGATTTATCTGTTTTGCTCTGATGCATGGTAATTCTCCGTATTTTGAGAAATGTGTGGTCTTACCGTTATCATAAAGGCATTTTTCCATACCTCGCCATATATCTTCGGCTTTTGTGAGAGCAAACACCGCATCTATACTGTATTTCTTGCCTATAGGAATCATAGATGTCCTGCAAAAATCCCATATAACATCATAAGATTTCTGCATATCATTGAGCTGATTAGCGAGAGCTTTACGTTTGTCCTTATCCTCAGTATTGCCGTACAGTTTTAGTAGTTTACGATATTTCTTGGTACGCATGAGTTGGTCGTAATTCTTTCTCATAAGACGAACAAGCTCGTTGCCAGCTTTGCGGATTTTATCAGAAAGAGCCACGACTTTCAGGACATCAGGATAAGGCATATCAGTTTCTACAACTAAGATATGCCTGTCAGAAAGTTTATGATATTGTTTCAGAAGTTTCTTGTATTCTTCGTCACTCATGATCTTTCTGTTCCTCGATGTATTTCTTTACTGCAGCTTCACTTATATGACCTACGGTAGATACAAAATATCCTCTTGACCATAATACTCCACAACGAGAGTAGAACTGTTTTAATTGTGGATATGCCTTGAACATTTCAATTGCACTGATACTTTTCAATGTTCTTCTGCATTATTACAGATCTTGTCAAATATATTGATACAGACCTGTTTTTCTTCTGTTAATCCACTTAAAACATTTTTTGCAAACTGTTTTTGTGCGTTATGTCCTGCTTCTATGATCAGTTCTGCCTTATCTAACAAAATAATTTCAATATGCTTTTTATTGTCTTTACTTTGTATTTTTTCAACAAGTCCTTTGTTTTCCAATTTCTTTAACGAAGTTGAAACATGGGATATTGTTGATTTTCTGATCTTTACTATTTCTGCTTTGTCAACCATTTATGACATTATACCCAGTGAAGTGAACTACATCGGTAATTGAATTACCGAGCATCAGATATATATGGCTTCGCCATACAGATTCTGGGTGCGTCCATGACACCTTTACTGCTACCTTTTTGAGGTTACACAGCTACTTTTATGATCAGGAATGAATTAAATTTTCCTTCATACACATAGTGTACCACATCTCCAAGAAAAGAACAAGTGTTCTATTTAAAAATTCAAAAAAGAGGAGACGTTAAAGTCTCCAATGTAACCTGTGGTTACGCGCTTTCATCTGCGGCAATTGAATTACCGAGGATTCCCGCTTTTTATCCTAAAAAATTTAGAAACATTCCCCACCGGGTGCACATTAAATAAAGAAACGCTAGTTTTAACAACTGTCTAAACTAGCGTTTCTTTATTTAAAACTTGTCTTATCGAAACTATTTAATCTTCTGACAAATTTCAATCACTTCTCCACAAGCACTTTCAATCTTGAAGCAGCGAGATCCTTTTTCCCAGAAGTTAAGGCTTGTCTCAATTCCGTCTGATACGATCTTATATCCGTTTACTTTGCAATATTCATAATCTTTTTCAAGATCAGATGAGCGATATGCGATATGGTCGATTCTTGTTGTTGCACCTCCTGGAAGCTGGTCTCTCTGAGAGATTTCATACATTTTTCCATCCTGAGGATTTTCAAGGAAATATACATTTCTTCCGCCCATTCCAGGGAATTTTCCTGCAACTTTAAATCCTAATTCTTCCTGATACCATTTTGCGTTTAATTCTACATCAGAACAATGAAGTCCGATATGATCCATAGGTAAATTTAACATTTGTTTGACTCCTTTTTTAGGTGATTTTATTGTTTTATAATACAGTTCTTTCTCCTGTCACGATCTCTTTTAAGCTGTCAACGATCTTGTCTGCGTCTTCCATCGTTGTTCCTGCTTTCAATGAGAATGAAACGGATTCTGCACTTTCGGCTTTACTTCTTCCGATTGCTGCAAGAATGTTAGAATTTGTTCCGATTCCTGCTTCAATTCCTTCTTCTTTCAAAGCTTTCTGTACAACTGCTGCAGATACATTTTTGATTCTGATATTTAAATGATTGGTGAGATGATGATCTTTGTGTCCATTCAATTCTACATCTTCAATCTCAGCAAAAATACGTTCACACATATGATTTCTGACTGGACGGATTTCTTCCATAAATGTTGTTGCCTTTGCTGCTAAACTTTCTGCCATATCTGACATCACTGTTAATGTTTCTTCGCTTAATGCAGTTTCTGACACATATTCTCCAGCTCCTGTGCTCTTTCTTACATATAAAAATCCTGCATTTTCAGGACCTCCAAAATAAGATGCATCTGCTGTCAGCATATCAATATGACTTCTTTCTACATTGATCGGCATTTTCCAAATGCAAACGCTGCATCTGTGTGGAAGATCACACCTTTCTCTGATGTCATTGTTCCGATTCCTGTAAATGGCTCAGAAGTTCCTGTCTGGCAGTTTGCTGCTGTCACTGAAATCAGTTCTGTGTTTTCTTTCAGTTCATTTTCGATCATTGCTACTTCCACACGACCGGTTGTGATCGGATCTAAATATGTCACAACAGCGTCTTTTCGTTCTAGTCTAGAACACTCATCCAATACTTCTGGATCTTCCATCGTCGTGATGATCACATGAGGACGTGCTTTTTTTGATGCTTTCACTACAGCTTTTAAAGCTTTTAAGTGTCCATCTGCTCTTCCTGATGTAAAATAAATCTCTTCCGGTGTTGCTCCGATGGATGCAGCAATCTTTTTACGTGCTTCGCTCTCACAATTTTCCTTGCTCATCTTTGTTTTCCTCCTTTTATTTCTGTTTTAGATATAAAAATCTTTAACAAACAGATTTTATCTTTATTATAGATATTATTTTCTGTTATTTCAAGATTTAATGCATAATCCGTAAATTTGCACAAAAAAAGCATAGAACTTTTGGTAATATGTTCTATACTTTCTTTTTTATATCTATCTTTACAATTCTTATTTCTTCTGTAAGATAGAAAGCGCTTTATTTAATTGTTCGTCAGCTTTTGTCTTCGTGTTATCTTTTACTTCGACATCTGGCTTGATTCCTTTTTTATGAATGTTATGTCCTGCTGGTGTGTAATAAGATGAATAAGTCAGTTTCACATAAGATCCATCACCAACTTTCAAAAGAATCCCTGTACGATCCCTTTTTCCAAATGTTGTCTCTCCAAACCAGCGTTCCGGCTTTTATCATCTTTGATCGCACCAGAAAGGATCTCTGCTGCACTCGCGCTGTTACCATTAACTAACACGCATAGTGGCATATCAAGCTGTTCATTCTTTGTGTCTTTGTAATATTTCTTATTACCATTCTTATCTTCAGTATAAACAATCGTTCCTTTTGGAAGGATCTGTCCTGCAATATCCACTACACTTGTCAGTAAACCGCCAGGATTATCCCTAAGATCTATGATCAATTTCTTTGCACCTTGTTTCTTAAGACTTTCCAGTCCACTTCGAAACTGGCTGACTGTTACTTCATCAAATTCGGTGATCTGAAGATATCCGACTTTATCTTGTAACATCTTTGTTTCAACTGTTGGATTCTCAATCGATTGTCTTGTAAATGTATAAGTCTTTGATGTCTGATTTCTTGTAAATGTTAATTTAACTTTCGTTCCTTCTGCACCTTTGATCTTCTTAACAATATCATCTAGTGCATCCGATGTTTTTAATTTATAGTTTCCTACTTTTGTTAAAATATCCCCTTTTTTTCAGTCCACTTCCGTCTGCCGGGCTTCCTTTCACTGGTTTCACAACTGTTATGATCCCTGTCTTTATATCCTGTGTAAGATATATTCCAACTCCATAATAAACACCACTTGTAGATTGTTCTAATTCCTTAAAATCATCCTCTGAATAATACGTGGAATAGACATCTCCCAGTCCTGCAACTAAACCTTTGTAGGTACAATCTTCCAACTCACTCTTCTTAACAGAACCTTTATAATATTTATCAATGATCTGTTCTATCCGATTAATCTTTCTTGCTGTCTGTAAGGTCGTACTTGGGATCACATAGGCACGATAAAGGAAAAATCCTTCCACAATACATACGACAACAAGTAGTCCTACGAGTATTTTTGAAAACTTCTTCATGAAATTAGTTCCTTTCTATTTATGTAATGACGTTATAAGTAATTTTGAGGATTTACATAATTTCCATTCTTTTTCACAACAAAATGCAGATGTGCACCAGATACCATACCAGTTGCTCCGGATTTTGCGATCGTCTGTCCTCCTGACACTCTTGCCCCTGAGGATACTAGAAGTTTGGAGCAATGCAGATACATCGTTTCTAGTCCATTTCCATGGCTGATCTTTAAGTAATTGCCATTGTATGCATTGTATCCAGCATCCACTACTGTACCAGAAGCTGCTGCTACGATCGTTGTTCCAGTTGAACATGGAATATCAATTCCAGCATGCAGTTTTCTGACTCCTGTAACTGGATGAATTCGGTAGCCATACCCTGATGAAATACTATGACAAGACGGTACCGGCCAGCTCAGATTTCCTGACGAAACTGTTGTTGATGGAGACGTTGTCGTTGTAGTTTCTTTCTTGCTTTCAGTCGTAGCCTTTGATGTTGTATTCTTTGATGCCGTACTTCCTGTCGTATTCTTTTCTGACTGTGCTTTCGATGTCGTGTTATCTGCATTACCATCTTTCGCCGATGCAAGATCCATCTCTTCCTGTCGTTTCTCCTCTGCCTCAAACCATGCCAGTAACTCTTTATCAGATGCTAACTGTTTCTGGTAAGAAGCTAACTTAGATTTCTTCTTCGCAGCTGCCTGATCCAGTTTTTCTTTTTCTGTCTTTGCCTTAGCAGTCAAAGTCTTTGTATTTTGATAATCCTGTTTCAGACTCTTCGTTGCCATTCGGATCTTATCTTCCGTTGTCTGTAATTGCAGAAACATGTTACTGTCATATTTGGAGATCTTTGAAACATAATCAGCTCTTTTTAAGAACTCCTGAAAATTATTTGCTTCAAAAATGACTTCCATATATGCCATATTTCCATTTTCATATAGAAACTTAATGCGCTTACTCATGATCCTTGACTGATCTTCTTTGGATGCCTTTGCCTCTTTTAATTCCTGTTGTGTCTTCTTTAACTGTTTCTGTACAGAAATAAGCTTCTCTTGACATGCCTCATACGCATCATTGCTCTTTATCATTTTCTCATCAAGATCTTTGATCTCCTGCTGCATCTTGCGGCTTTGTTCTTCTAATTTCTTTGTTTCCTGCTTTACCTGTTGTTTTTTGGCTGCAGCAAACACTGTCGTCATAGGCAGATTCGAAGCGATCATGGCTGATATTAACATCATAATGATCCCCGCCTGATATCTTCTTTTCATGAGTTCCCCTTCCTAGACTTTTAAATACTTACGGATCGTGATAGAACTTCCAAGCAATCCGATCACGATTCCTACCAATAATGCTAACGGAAGTAAGTATAACATAATCTGCTGGATCGGTACAAATTTCATAAAGACTGTAACAACATGAAACTTATCATTCATCCAGTTGATAATCCCTTCATATCCTGCAAAAATAATTGCTGTTGGAATCAATGACCCCAAAATTCCTATGATCATTCCTTCTGCCTGAAATGGTGCTTTAATAAATCCATTCGCCGCACCGATCAGCTTCATAATTGAAATTTCCTCTTCTCTGACTGCAACTCCAATAGACACTGTATTGCTCACGAGGAAAATAGAAACTGCCATTAAGATCAGAATGATCCCACCTGCAAGATACGTTCCCATTGTATTGATCTTCATCATTCCTTCCGCCGCTCCTTCAGAATAACGGACTTTCCTGACACCATCAATCGTCTCTAAATGTGATACTACCTGTTTGTATGATTTTACTTCTTTTAATGTGATCTCATAGGAATCTGATTCTTTTAGCGGATTGTTTCCTTCAAATCCTTCCAGAAGCTCTTCATTCCCTTGAAATACATCCTTCTTATAGCTTTCCCATGCTTCTTCAGCAGATACATACCGCATCGTGGCAATATCTTCTTTTTTCTTTATTTCTTCCCCAATCTGATCTTTTCTTTCTGTAGAGATACCCGGTTCAAAAAAAACAGAAATTCCTACAGACTGCTCCATCTGCTGCATCGTTGACCTTACATTCAATGCTACAGATAAAAATGTTCCTAACAAAAAGACACAAGCAATGATCGTTCCCAGTGATGCTAATGAAAACATCTTATTCCTGAAAATATTCCTTGTGCCCTCTTTGATTCCATACAAAAATCTTCTAAATATCATAGGACCCCCTTATCTCATCCTGTTCTATATGTCCATCTTCGATCAAGATCACTCGTTTTCCCATCTCATTGACCAACTCTTTGTTGTGCGTAACAACTAAAACTGTTGTCCCACTCTTATTGATCTCTGAGAGAAGCTCCATGATCCCTTTGGCTGTCACAGGGTCCAGATTCCCAGTTGGCTCATCAGCCAGCAATAATACTGGGTGGTTTACCAAAGCTCTTGCGATGGCCACTCTCTGCTGTTCTCCTCCTGACAATTCATTCGGAAAAGCATTCATTCGGTCTTTCAGCCCCACCATCTCAAGCATATTCTCAACCTGACGCTTAATATATCTGTGTGGTACTTCCACAACTTGCTGTGCAAATGCTACATTCTCAAAGATCGTCCGATCTTTCAGCAGACGGAAATCCTGAAATACCATTCCCATCTGCCTGCGGAACTTCGGCAAATTCCTCTGTGTCAGTTTCTTATAATCCTGACCGTTTACTATGATCTGCCCACTTGTCACATCAAGTTCTTTCTGTAAAAGCTTCATCAGGGTTGTCTTCCCTGATCCGCTCTTACCTACGATGAAAACAAATTCGCCTTTCGCAATGTCTAATGAGACATCCTCAAGTCCTATATTCCCTTTATTATATTCTTTCGTTACATTTTTTAATGTGATCATCATATTCTAGTCCATTGTATCCATATGTTTCATATATTTTACTACCATCAGTGCAATTTTAAATGCGATTGCATCTTCAAAATTCCTCAGATCCAGATTCGTATTCTTCTGAATCTTATCCAGACGGTATACAAGTGTATTTCTATGAATAAACAACTGTCTGGATGTTTCTGACACATTCAGATTATTCTCAAAGAATTTATCAATCGTTGCCAGTGTTTCTTCATCAATGGAGTCTGGAGAATAATCTCCAAACACTTCACGGATAAACATCTTACATAATGGAAGTGGAAGTTGATAGATCAGTCGTCCAATTCCTAACTGATTGTATGCGATCACACTCGCATCCTCATAGAAGATCTTGCTGACTTCCAATGCGATCTGTGCCTCTTTATAAGATCTTGATACATCTTTGATCGTCTCTGCAACATTACCGATCGCAATCTTGGCATCTTTGATTCCATATTCATTCAGCCCTTCTTTAATCTCTTTTGCATGCTGAATAAACTGTGCCTGTCCTTCATTCCCATTCACTGGTGTTACATAAACGATACTCTTCTCGTCCACTGCCGTAATAAAATCTGAATCTGCTCCGCTTTCAACCTCTTTCGTAGCTTCTAACAGATTCTGATCCTTCTCGTATTCTGCCTGAATCAAAAATGCAACTCTTCTCTGTTCCACTTCAATATGCAGCTTCTTTGAGCGGTTATAAATGTCAACCAATAATAAGTTATCTCTCAACAGGTTCTTTACAAAGTTCTCTTTATCCAGTCTCTCCTTATATGCAGTCAAAAGATTCTGTATCTGCATCACTGCAAGCTTTCCGACCGTATATGCATTCTCGCTCATTCCAGTAGCCAGAAGTATATATTCCAGTCTCTGATCATCAAAAATCTTAAAATATTGAAAACCATCGATCACCTGGCTCTCTGCCATAGAATCTGCAAATTCTTCCGCATGTTGTGCTAATGCATCGGTTATCTCCATTGTTGTTACAACTATACGTCCTGACAGATCTAAAATACACAGATCGATCCCGGTTACTTCCTTCATTCCATTAATTGTCTCTTGTAATATCTGATTTGAAATCATCCTTTATCAACCTTTCATATTTGCCGTTCAACCTTTTCTTTTACTATACAGCATTTTAAACAAAAAAAAGAAAATTTAGTGATTTTTTATATCATTGTCTATTTTATACAAATATCTAGCAGAAAATCTTTATTTCATTGACCATAAATATCTCTTTTTAGCCGTAACCCCTTCATATAACAAAGAAAAACATCTCAATCGTTCCTGAGATGTTTTTCGTGATATTTTATGATAATATTTATGAATGTATTTTAAATCTCGTCTTCTGATCCAACAATTATACAAATTCTTGCACCGCTGTCAACACTTCCAACTTCATATTCTGGATTCTTAAAATAACTTTTCAGATCCTGTCCTAAATCTTTACTTTCTACTATGATCTTTGTATGTGTTAAAACACCCTGTCTGTTTGTTCTTACAGATCCTACACTGTATCCGTCACTTGCCAGTTTATCTTTCCATCTTCCTGCAAGTCCTGAAATTCTTGTTGAATTCTGAATCTCGATCGTTATATTCTTTGAAGAAGATGCTGAACTATCAGATTTGGTTGTTGTTGACTTTGCTTCTGTTGTGCTCAATGCCGAACTTAAGTCTCCTTCTTCTGATAACATCTCATCAAAGACTCTCTTGGCTTCTTCTGTATCTAATTCAAACTTTCCATTGGATTCTGTTCCATCTAACACTTTGAAATTTAAGTTCTTATCCTTAATTCCATGCATTCTCTCAAGACTTGTCGCTGCTTCTTCATAAGAAGCATCTGTCTTCACCGCATCAAAATAATTCTGTGCATATTCACGATATTCGGATAATGTCTTATCATTCAATGCAGATGCAACTGCCACGCAGATCTCTCCAGTAATTTCTGCCTGCTTGTTCTTATCTGTAAAAATATCACTCTCACTTAATAATGAATAGATTGCTGTTCCATTCAGGCTGTTCTCCCCAGCACTTAATGTTACATATTTATCTGTAGAATCTGTATAAGCCATTGCTTCATCAAATTCTATTTTGACATCTCCTGCCTGATTCATCAGTTTCACAAACTTCTTATGTGATATCAGTTCATAGGAATTAATAGAAATTCCCAGTGTCTTCTCAACCTGCTGTCTTAACAACTTTCCATTCTTTCTTGTTGCTTTGATCACATCTGCAACCGTCGCTTTGCTAACGCTAGTTCCCAGTGTCTGTTCGACTGCCTGTTTTCCCTTCTTCGTCAATGTAAGATTCATATCTTGTCTAAGTGGTACAAAAATCATCTCCTGATTCTTGTTATGATATATTCGGATCACAATGGAATTTCCTGTCTGGATCATTCCAACGTCTACTCTTTCTTTGCTTTCTTCTTTTAACTGCTTTGCGATTTCTGCTTTCTTGTCTTTCTTTAATTTATCTGAAAAATATGTCTTAAATCCAAAAAACGCTTGCAACTCCACCGATGGCTGTCACCAGTATCACTGCAAGAATCCTGGCAAATATGGCTTTGGCACCTAATTTATTTTTCTTCTTCTCTGCCATGTTCCTGCTCCTTCCGTTTCTAAACTTTGTTTAGTATAACAAATTATTCGATTTATTTCAACAATCCTCTATGTTATAATTCTGTATAATCGCCTTAATATTTTCTTAATCTGCAACATTTCTCATCGTTGATCAGATCGATCATATCAAGTGCTAAGAAATTTTATAAGATTTACGAGGTATTTTCTATGAAAACAGTACTCATAACTGGCAGTTCCAGAGGAATCGGACGTGAAACTGCCATATATTTTGCACAACAAGGATGGAACGTGATCATCCATGGCTTCCGCCATCCTGAAAAACTAGAATCCCTAAAAAATGAAATTCTTGAAGAGAACGTGTCTTGCTTATCTTTTTGTGGAGATATCAGTGATCCTTCTTTTGTAGACGAAATGATCAAACAGTCCCTCCTTACTTTTTCTAAGATCGACTGTCTTGTAAATAATGCCGGAATCTCTCTGGTGGGATTATTTACAGATGCAACGGTAGATGATTGGAATCTGATGATCAACACAAATTTAACTTCTGTTTTTACAACCTGTAAGAATATCGTTCCCCATATGCTTCATCACCACGAGGGAAAGATCATCAATATTTCTTCCATCTGGGGAGATGCCGGCGCTTCCTGTGAGGTTTTATATTCTACAACAAAAGGTGGTATCAATGCTTTTACAAAGGCTCTGGCAAAAGAGGTCGCTGCAAGCAATATTCAGGTAAATGCGATCGCTTTTGGGATGATCGATACGGAGATGAATGCGGAGTTTGACGAAGAAGATCTTGCCTTGATCAAAGAAGAAATCCCTGCGGACTATATTGCCAGTCCAAAAGAAGCGGCACAGATGGTTTATCATGTGGCAACGTCCCCTGCTTATATGACAGGACAGGTTATTACATTCTCTGGGGGATGGTATTAAATTTAAATTTTTATAACGGAAATGTATCGAGTATTCATAAAAACATAAAAAAGATAGAGGTACGAAAAACGAATTCCATTGACGGATTTTTTGCAAAACGCTGATCCGCCAACACTCCTGCAC
>ENA-OPYX01000701-OPYX01000701.1-human-gut-metagenome-genome-assembly--contig:-NODE-701-length-19446-cov-2.208914_pt1 | contig 19446 bp, 24 predicted proteins | sample MGYA00242639_ERZ504486 | MGnify/ENA primary metagenome ERZ504486 (study PRJEB26092, sample SAMD00036296) | human gut metagenome | host: Homo sapiens | study: EMG produced TPA metagenomics assembly of... | reverse complement strand
CTTTAACTGCAACCTGCGTACCTTCTCCGCAGTCGATCAGCAGACTGCTGCCATTATATCTTGTCATCAGCGCAGTCAGCCATCGTCTCGGAAGGGGCATCATCCCTTCCACTTCCAAGCAAACATAAATCCAATCATATATTTTCACTCCTGCATTTTCGTCATTAAAACCGCATTTTCTGTAGGGTCCGTATAATAGTTTTTACGCAGACCATCTTCTTTAAAGCCAAGACGTTCATACAGTCTTCTGGCCGTCCCATTACCTTCCCGCACTTCAAGATGTACGATATGGATTCCAATCATCTCTGCCATCTTCAACATACTGTCTACAAGAAAATAACCAATTCCTTCTCTTTGTCTGTCCGGACTCACTGCCACGTTCAGAATATCGCCCTCATCAAGAACCGTCTGCATGCTACTAGTAACCCAGAATCTTTTCTTTCTCTTCCACCACCAGAAACATGGCATCATCCCTGGTCAGAAAAGTAAAAAAACCTTCTTTAGTCCACGGATCTGAAAACAATCTGTTTTCTATTTCCACAACCTGTTCCAGATCCTCCACTGTCATTTCACGAAACGTCATGCGTTACCGTCAGCTTTTGCCGCCTCCCGTTCTGCACGCTCACGCTCTGCCTGGGATACTCGCAGATAGTCCGGTACATGTTCCATTGCAGTTTCTGTTTTTCCTTCACGATAATAAATAAGTCCCAGCGCAGCTACTGCTGCTGCACGCTGTTTGTTTACATGTGCCGGGGCAAAAGAATATGGAACCTCCATTTTCTCTGTGATCAGTTCACAAAATACCGGTACTCCATCTCCCAGAAAAGTCACAGGTTGTCCATATGCATTCAACTTTTTGATCATTTCTTCCACTGGCACAGCCATCTGTTCTTCTACTGTTTCCAGCCTATGATCCGTAAAACGATAGATACCTGTATACACCTGTTTACGTCTTGCATCCATGATCGGACAGATCAGTCCTGGCGTATCATACAGATTGTATGCAAGTCCCTCTACTGTCGGAATTGCCACTAATGGTTTCTTTAATGCCAATCCAAGCCCTTTCGCTGTTGCAGAGCCTATACGAAGTCCGGTAAAAGATCCCGGGCCAGCCGCAACTGCAATCGCATCAATGCTTTCCAGATCAAGTTCGGTCATCTTTACGATCTCATCCAACATTGGAAGTAATGTCTGTGAATGTGTTTTTTTGTAATTAATGGTATATTCTGCTACCAGAACATCATCTTCTACGACAGCTACGGATGCTACGATTCCGGAACTGTCAAGACCTAAAATCCTCATATTTTTTCTCCTATAAGCCATCTACAGTTATCTTTCTGTAATCAAATCCCTGTGTCAGGTCTTTTTCTATTGTAATAGAAATAACATTATCCGGAAGAATCTCTTCTGATCAGCTCAGCCCATTCGATCAAACAGATGCCATTTCCAAAGAAATAATCATCATATCCGATTTCTTCCATCTCTTCGATATCTCCAATTCGGTACACATCAAAATGATAGAAAGGAAGACGCCCCTCTTCATACACCTGTACAATTGTAAATGTCGGGCTGCTTACCGGTTCTGTAATACCAAGTCCCGCTGCCACCCCCTGTGTAAAAACCGTTTTACCTACCCCCAGATCTCCGGTCAGGGTATAAATCTGTCCAGGCTGGGCTGCTTTTCCTATTTTCTCACCCAGAGCATATGTTTCTTCAGGGCTTCTTGTCTCTGTTACCATCTGTTGAATCACCTTTTTCCTTGCAGAATTGTTCTTTGCATATTATAATAGAGCGCACAGAGAAAAACAATACTTTTTGCAAAAGGAGACTATGATTATGGCAAATACAAATCCGGTTGTAACTATCACTATGGAGAACGGTGATGTTATGAAAGCAGAACTGTATCCGGAAATCGCACCGAATACAGTAAATAATTTTATCAGTCTTGTCAAAAAAGGTTTCTACGACGGACTTATCTTTCATCGTGTCATCAATGGATTTATGATTCAGGGCGGATGCCCGGACGGAACCGGAATGGGTGGTCCGGGATATAGCATCAAAGGAGAATTTGCTCAAAATGGCATTGCAAATAATCTTGCTCATACCCCAGGAGTTCTTTCCATGGCAAGAGCCATGCATCCAAATTCCGGTGGAAGCCAGTTCTTCATCATGCACAAAGCTGCTCCGCATCTTGACGGAAGCTATGCTGCATTTGGCAAAGTGATCGAGGGCATGGATGTTGTAAACAAAATTGCTGAAACCGAAACAGATTTCAGAGACAGACCGTTGGATGATCAGCAGATCAAATCTATGACTGTCGAAACCTTTGGTGTAGATTATCCAGAACCAGAGAAGTGCTGATTCAGCAAGCTCTTCAAGTAAATGAGGAGAAGCCTGATGGTGCGATATCTATCTTTTTCAGATAGAACCCGTTACCTTCCGGCTTCTTTTTTATTCCCATATTCTAATGATCAAATGTTATAACTTTTCCGTCGATCACTGCATAATACAGTTCCTGATCTTTTTCGATTCCGGCTCTTCCATTCGTTCCTTCTGTAATTGCCTTCTGTACGCTTCCTACATCCTGCACTGGAACCAGCAGTTTCATGACCACTTTGTCCGTATATTCACTATCCAGCACTGGAATGTTTCTTTCTCCTGCAATGTACTGTATCTTGCCGAGCCCTGTATAATCTGTCGTAATCTTAAGTGCGATTCCCTTTTGTTTAAGAATCACCTTGCTTGCAGCAAGGCCTTCCTGCACTGCTTTGGAATACGCTCTTACAAGTCCACCTGTTCCAAGCAGCACGCCTCCAAAATATCTTGTTACTACAACCGCCACATTGTAAATATCTTCTCCAAGGATCACATCAAGCATTGGCCTTCCAGCAGTTCCGGAAGGTTCTCCATCATCACTGCATCTGGTAAATTCACGGTTCATCCCAATCGAATACACATAGCAATTGTGTCTTGCATCCCAGTATTTTTTTTTCATCTCTTCCAGAAAAGCCAACGCTTCTTCTTCACTTTCCACTGGATGAACTGTCGCGATGAAGCGTGATTTTTTTTCAGTGATCTCGCCTTCTCCACCTTCATATACTGTTCTGTACTGTTCCAGCATAAGTACTCCTTCCTAAAACACAGGCTGCAACCGTCCAGGACGATCACAGCCTATATTCAGATACTATTCTTCTGTATAACCGGCATCTCCGCCGCCAGTATCGCCACCGGTATCTCCTCCACCAGTATCTCCGCCACCGGCATCTCCACCGCCGGTATCTCCGGTGTTATCTCCGGTATTATCTCCCGTATTACCACCGGTGTTATCTCCGGTATTATCTCCCGTATTATCACCCGTGTTATCACCCGTGTTATCTCCGGTATTGTCGCCCGTATTATCTCCGGTATTATCACCATTCGGATTATTCGGATCCGGTGTCGGTTCTGGATTGTATATTTCTTCTTCCGTTGTGTATTCCTGCATACCGCTTTCGTCATCTCCGTAGAAATGCTGATCACAATAATCAGTCGGTATATCACCAATATCAAAGTATTCTGTAATAACCGGACAGCCAGCTCTTGGAAGAAGTCCCGTCTCTTCACAAACACTTATCTTGTCAACACTTGCAGGCATATCAAAATCTCTGTCCTCAAGGCCTTCATGAATTCGTGTCATTACTTTCTTCCAAAGGTTCTTATGGAAGTTTCGGGCGTCCTCCGGAAGTTTTTCATTATTGTCATATCCTGACCAAACTGCACATGTATAATATGGTGTGTAGCCTACAAACCAGAGGTCATTGTACGCATCTGTTGTACCTGTCTTTCCTGCAACTGTCATATTATCAAGCTGGCAGGCTGTACCTGTACCCTGTGTTACAACATCTTCCATAGCACTCGTCAACAGCCATGCTGTACTCTCTTTTATCACAGATCTTCCTGCAGAGTTCTTTTCAATCAGGACATTTCCATTATGATCCAGAATCTTTGTATAATAGATTGGTTCAATATAATTACCACTGTTGGCAATCGCCGCATATGCCGCACAAAGCTCTACGTTCGTTACACCATGTGTCAGACCACCGAGCGCAAGTGGAAGGTTCGCATCTGTCCAGACCGTTCCATTGGCATCTCTGTCCGCTTCTGTTCCATGAGCCAGTGTTGTAAATCCAAAATTATCCAGATACTGCAGACCAAGCTGTGGAGTAACCTCTTCCAGACATTTTACTGCCACAACGTTAACGGAATTCTGAATTGCCTTTCGGATCGTCGTTGTTCCACCATAACTCTTGGAAGCATTATTGACCGGAGATCCATCCGGATAGTTGTAAGGTTCATCTTCAAACGTTGTTGCAAGTGTCATTCCCTTCTCATTGAGAGCTGGTGCATACGTGGAAAGAATCTTAAATGTAGAACCTGGCTGTCTGGTCGTATCTGTCGCTCGGTTCAGAGTCAGACTGGCTGTCTTTTCTCCACGACCACCAATAATGGCCTTAACATAACCAGTATGCTGATCAATAACACTCATTGAAGACTGCGGCTGTGGTGCAAAGCTTACACGCTCAGCTACAACTGTGCTGCCATCCGCAAGAATACTTGCTTTATAACGATCCACATATTCCTGTCCTTCTTCCTGTGAATCAAACAGAAGGTCAAATTCCGGATCCTCATTCTGAAAATAAAGTTTCAGCATTTCTTTACTGTAGTTTACTTCTTCACCCTGTGGATTCTTGACTGTCAGTGCATAATCCAGTGCATACTGTACATAATCCGGATAATTGGATGGATCTGCATATTCTTCATCGAGGATGCTCTGGATTCGTGCATCCTGTGTTGTATAAATACTCAATCCACCGCTGTACACAAGATTCTGTGCCTGTGTGCGGGTATAACCTTTAATATTCATCAGGTCATTGACCACCTGATCGATCAGTTCATCCTCGAAGTAAGAATAAACCGTATTTTCTGTTTCGGAGTTCAAAACCTGTGCTGCCTGAATACCCGAATATACGTCATCATTGATCACCTGATCATACTGTTCCTGTGTAATGTATCCCTGATCCAGCATATGGTCCAGAACTTCTTTACGTCTTTTGGCGTTTGCTTCTGGATGCTCAATTGGATTATACTGTGTCGGATTCTGTGTGATTCCTGCCAGAGTCGCACATTCTGAAAGATTCAGATCCCAGACATCTTTGTCAAAATATTTGTGTGCCGCTGCCTGAACGCCATAAGTGCCGGCTCCCAGGTTGATTGTATTCAGATAGTTTTCAAGAATTACATTTTTGTTATTGATGTTCTTCTCGACCTCAACAGCAAGATACTGTTCCTGGATCTTACGCGTAAAACGCTCCAGCCAGGTTGATTCCTGTGTCCAGTTCGTAAATACATTATTTTTAAGCAGCTGCTGTGTAATAGTACTGGCACCTTCTGAAAGGTCTCCAGATGTGATATTCTTTACAAACGCACGGAGAATACCTCTTACGTCAATTCCATTATGCTCATAAAAACGCTCATCTTCAATTGCCACGACTGCATGCTGAAGATCCAGCGGGATCTGGTCTATGGAAACCGGAAGTCGGTTGGAACTTGGTGCTGTCAGTTTACGAAGCTGATTGCCGTCCCCGTCGTACAAAAAAGTCGCATATCCCAGAGGTGATATATCAATATCATTCGCATCCGGTGCATTGTCTATTATTCCTCGAAAAGCCCCGATTCCTGTACATCCTATAACCACGCAAATTGTGATCAGAGCAACAAACAGGACTCTGATCAACGAAACATGCGCTCATTTTTCCCATCATGGCAGTACGGGAAATCAGCGAATTTCGCTTCTTTGAGACTGATTTTTTTCCGTAATTCATGGTTTTCCTCCTTAATAGTCCGTTTTATTATAACAAATAAGAATTCGTAAATAAAGCCCTAAATAAAAACTTCACATTTTTGACATTAAAAAAAGAAGCTTCCCTTTTATAGAAAGCTTCTTCTATGTATTTATCTCTTATTTTACGATCTTTTATTCTCAGAATGTTATTCTTAAAGAACCATTTTAGCTGCGCCGCAGATCCCAGCGTCATTTCCAAGTGTTGCAAGAACAATCTGTGTATCTTTGCAGGATGGAAATGCATATTTCATATAATATTTCTGAATGCAGTCAATCAGTGGCTGTCCGGCCTTGGATACCCCTCCACCGATTACGATTGCTTCCGGATCAACAACTGCTGCAAAACCAGCAAGTGCTCCACCAAGAAGATCTCCTACATATTCCATGGTACGCACTGCAAGTGCATCACCTTCCTTGAATGCATCAAGGACATCTTTTGCTGTGATGTTCTGGAGTCCGCGAAGAGTACTGTCTTCTTCAGATGCAGCAAGCATTCTTCCTGCCACACGTACGATTCCGGTAGCAGATGCATACTGTTCCAGACATCCATGATTGCCGCAGTTACATTTTTCTGCTTCGCCACGTACAACCAGCACATGGCCGATTTCACCACCGGCACCATGTGTTCCGGCAACGATTTTGCCATCTACAATGATTCCGCCACCCACACCTGTACCAAGTGTCACCATGATGACATTATCAGAGCCGGCAGCTGCACCTTTCCACGCTTCTCCCAGAGCAGCAACATTGGCATCATTTCCTGCACATGCTTTAAGTCCTGTCAGATCATGAAGGATCTGTGCTACCGGTGTAAATCCCCAGTAAAGATTTACCGCACATGCAGCTTCCCCTTTAGAATTGATCGGTCCCGGAATTCCGATTCCAACGCCTTCCACATCAGCTTTCTCAATACCTTTTTCTGCCATTTTGTCTTGAATAGCCTTTGCCACATCCGGAAGAATGTTTTCGCCTTTATTTTCTGTTCTTGTTGGAATCTCCCATTTGTCAACAAGATTACCGTCTGTCTGGAAAAGACCGCATTTTACGGTTGTCCCCCCTACATCAATCCCAAAACAATATGAACCCATTTTCATCCACCTTTCCCTGTTTGCCAGTCGTTTTTTATAAAAACAATATTTTATCAGCTTTCACGCTTACGTGCAATATTAGCCTGTACACGTTTGTACAGTTCTTCTGCCGCATTGTATCCCATCTTCTTCTGTCGGTGGTTGACAGCCGCTGATTCTACAATAACCGCCAGATTACGTCCTGGTCTGATCGGCAGAGAATGGCAGACAATCTTGTTTCCAAGATACTCTGTATATTCTTCATGAAGTCCGAGACGATCATATTCTTTATCGCGGTCCCACTCTTCAAGTTTGATGACAAGATCAACAGACTGCGTATCTTTAACACTTTCTACACCAAACAGTGTCTTGACATCAATAATACCGATGCCGCGAAGTTCGATAAAATGACGGGTAATATCCGGTGCCGAGCCTACCAGAGTGACATCACTGACTTTACGCAGCTCTACAACATCATCACTTACAAGACGATGTCCTCGTTTAATCAGCTCCAGTGCAGCTTCACTCTTACCAATACCGCTCTCTCCTGTGATCAGAATTCCTTCGCCATAAACATCTACAAGCACACCATGAATGGAAATACATGGTGCCAGCTGTACACCCAGCCAGCGGATAATCTCTGCCATCAGACTGGAAGTGGTTCTCTCTGTAACAAATGTCGGCACATTGTATTTGATTGCCATATCGATCATATCCTGTGAGGGCTTGGTCATCGTACTGAAGATAACGCATGGAATCTTACTTGAAATAAAACGTTCATATTTCATCATTCTCTTTTCATCACTGAGCTGCATCAGATATGTGTACTCTACATAACCAATGATCTGAACACGTTCATTTGCAAAATGCTCCAGATAACCGGTCAGCTGCAGTGCCGGACGGTTGATTTCCGCCGTCATGATCCGCATCTCGGACAGATCAATTTCAGGAGTCAGATTTGTAAGGTTAAGCTCCTGTACCATCTTTGTCATCAATACACCTTTCATAATGTGTTCTCCTTTAATGTTTATTTATTCGGGTGAAAAAATTCATACACCTGTTTTGCACTTCCTATATTCATTGACTCCGTCTCTGCAAGTTCTTCTACCGTTGCATCACGGATTCCTTCTATCGAACGGTAACGTCGCATCAGAGCTTTTCGTCTCCGTTCGCCGATTCCCGGAATATCATCCAGAACAGAATGAACCTGTTCTTTACTTCGAAGCGATCGATGATATTCTATTGCGAAACGGTGAGCCTCATCCTGTATTCTTGTGATCAGGCGAAATCCTTCACTGTTGGTGTCGATTGGTATTTCAATATTATCAAAATAAAGTCCTCTCGTTCGATGATGATCATCTTTTACCATACCACAGACCGGGATCCGTATTCCAAGTTTATCAAGAACACCCAGTGCTATATTTACCTGGCCTCTTCCACCATCCATCAGAAGCAGATCCGGCATTCTGGAAAAGCTGTCAAATTCTCCGTTGCTTTCATGTGTAAACCGCCTTGTCAAAACCTCTTCCATACTGGCATAATCGTTCGGGCCCTGCACAGATTTAATGCGAAACTTACGGTAATCGCTGCGCTTTGGCTTTCCTTTCTCATAAACAACCATGGAACCTACGGACTCAAATCCACTGATATTAGAGATATCAAAAGCTTCCATTCGATTAAGACCTTTAAGCCCAAGCCAATCTTCCACTTCATGAACCGCTCCGATCGTTCTGCCTTCTTCCCTTCGAATACGCTCACGATCCTTCTCCAGAACCATTCGCGCATTCTCCCATGCAAGTTCAACAAGCTTTTCCTTGGTTCCTTTTTGGGCACAACAATACGAACTTTCTGTTTTCTTCTGGATGTCAGCCATTCCTCAATAACATCCGCATCTTCTATCTCTGTCTGCAGTGTAATCTCTCCCGGAATAAATGGTGTACCGGCATTAAAACTGCTTTACAAAACTGGACAATACTTGTGACCGGGTATCTCCTCTGGCCACTCTCAGATAAAAATGATCCCTTCCAATCAGCTTGGCCATCCGCATAAAAAACACTGACAACTGCATCCTGTTCTCGCAGATCAAGGCTTTCATCCATAATCACACGCTATGATATCTCTGTCTTCTTCTCCATATGCTGTAATCTTCTGCCGCTCGCCGATCTTCTGGATACTTCGTATCAGATCTCGAGCTTCTGCAGCATCCTCAAAGCGCATTTCTTCAGATGCTTTCTGCATTTTTTCAGTGAGTTGATCGATCGTTTCCTGAAAATCTCCGTTTAGAAAACGAATGACCTTCTGGATATTTTCTTTATAGGCACGCTGATCCGCATGGCCGGTACACGGGCCCATGCACTGTTTCATGTGATAATACAGGCATGGACGGTCCTTTCCACAGTCTCTCGGAAGGTTCCGATTACAAGAACGTACCTGATACAATTTACGTACCAGTTCTATGACATCTTTTACAGCGCCACCACTGGTATATGGACCAAAATAACGGTTCTTGTCTTTTTTCATTCTTCTGGCGAACAATACCCTTTGGATAAGCCTCCTGAACAGTCACCTTAATAAACGGATAACTCTTGTCATCTTTCAGCATGGTATTGTATTTCGGTCGATGTTCCTTGATCAGATTGCTTTCAAGGACCAGGGCCTCCAGTTCAGAATCTGTAATGATATATTCAAATCTGGCTATGTGGGTGACCATCTGCTCAATCTTGGCACCTTTGTTACGGCTACTCTGAAAATACTGCCGCACACGGTTTTTAAGGCTGATCGCTTTTCCTACATAAATGATCTTCATCCCGTTCATCGTGCATCAGATAGACACCCGGTTTCGCGGGAAGTTTTTTTAGTTCTTCTTCAATCTGAAACATATTACTCCTCAGAATCAGATTCGTCGTTGTCTGTTTCAGTCACATCAACAGCAGAAATTTCATGTACAGGTTCTGCCGGTGTTTCTTCCGCTGTCAACCCTTCTGTATTTTTCCACTGCTGTCCTGTCGGCAGTCGTCTGTACTTCATCCGGAAGGTCATCCAGATTCTCCGGAATCTCCAGTCCTTTCTCAACCGCACGGAAGATCTTCATAAATTCCTTACCAGTGATCGTCTCTCTGCTGATGAGATATCCGGCAATCTTATCCAGTGCCTCTCTGTGCTCATTCAGAAGTCTCTTGGCTTCTTCATAAGAATAATGCAGAAGCTGCATAACCTCATGATCAATCTCTGTTGCAGTATCATCACCACAGTTCAGCACCGCACGTCCTGACAAATACTGATTTTCCTGAGATGCCAGTCCCATCAGTCCAAATTTCTGAGACATACCATACTGTGTGATCATTGCCCGTGCGACTTTAGTTGCCTGTTCAATATCATTGGCAGCACCGGTAGTGACCGTATCAAACACAATTTCTTCTGCTGCACGTCCGCCCAGATATCCGACCAGCATTGCTTCCAGTTCTTTCTGGGTATTAAGATATTTTTCTTCCTCAGGTACCTGCATAACATAACCAAGTGCTCCCATGGTTCTCGGCACGATCGTTATTTTCTGCACAGGTTCTGCATCTTTCTGTAATGCATTGACAAGCGCATGGCCAACTTCATGATAGGTAAACTATTTTTCTTTCCTGCGGGCTTAAGATACGATCTTTCTTCTCTTTACCAACAAGTACAACTTCAACAGATTCCTGAAGATCTTTCTGCGAAACAGCTCTGCGGCCATTTTTGACAGCAAGGATTGCAGCTTCATTGATCATATTGGCAAGATCCGATCCCACAGCCCCTGATGTAGCAAGCGCAATTGCTTCCAGATTGACCGTTTCATCCAGCATGACGTTTTTGGCATGGACTTTGAGAATTTCCACACGTCCTTTCAGATCCGGACGATCAACAATGATACGTCTGTCAAAACGGCCAGGACGCAGAAGTGCCGGATCCAGTACTTCCGGACGATTGGTTGCCGCGAGGATCAGAAGACCTTTTGAAGTATCAAATCCATCCATTTCCGCAAGCAGCTGATTCAGTGTCTGCTCACGTTCATCATTGCCTCCACCGTAACGTGAATCACGGCTTTTACCGATTGCATCGATTTCATCGATAAATACGATACATGGTGCATTTTTCTTCGCTTCTTCGAACAGGTCCCTTACTCGGGATGCACCTACACCAACAAACATCTCTACAAATTCCGAACCAGAAAGTGAAAAGAACGGTACATTCGCTTCGCCTGCTACTGCCTTGGCAAGAAGTGTCTTACCTGTTCCCGGAGGTCCTACAAGAAGTGCTCCTTTCGGAAGTTTTGCACCAATTGCAGTATATTTGCCCGGATTATGCAGAAAATCCACAACTTCCTGCAAAGATTCTTTTGCTTCTTCCTGTCCTGCAACATCTTTAAATGTCACTCCGGTTTCTTTTTGAATATAAGCTTTTGCCCTGCTCTTACCGACACCCATGATGCCGTTTCCACCTTTGTTCATCCGCCGCATAAAGAACATCAGCATGAAAAACAGAACTACTGTCGGCAGCAGAACACTGATCATGGTCGAAACAAATTCTCCCATAGCATCCGGCTGTTCATAATGAAATACGATATCCGTTCCCTCCAGAACGTTTTGTAAGGGCGTCTGCATCCTCCATCTGATTTACTTTATAACTTACATTCTGGTAGTAGGATTTCTGGATCTTAGGTACAACAGTCAGCACACCTGACTGAAGGGTAACTTCTTTTATCTGATCCTTCTCTACCATTTCGATAAATTTATCATATGTGATCTCACTGGACTTGTCACTCATCATGTCTGTTACAAAGCTCAGGCATACCAGTGAAATCAGCAGACAAATCAAAAAAGCCAGAATAGACTGGCGGTTTTTATTCGGTCCCTGATTACCAGGATTGTTTCGATTCGGACGGTTTCGATCCGGCCGATTGTCCATCTGATTGTTCATTCTTGTCCTCCTCTTGTTATCTTCTTTATTATAAAGATATTTCCTGTATAAATCAACTGAAAAACTGTGATTGTTTGCAGTACATTACTTGCCTGTGAACAGTAAGTGTAGTATACTATCAACGTAATAGCCGGAAGTTTGTTCCGGCTAAATGTGATGGGAAAGGAAAACGATAAATGAAAATTGGATTTGATAATGACAAGTATCTGACCATGCAGTCCGAACATATTCGTGACCGCATCAGCAAATTTGACAACAAACTTTATCTGGAATTCGGCGGAAAACTTTTTGATGATTATCATGCTTCCCGTGTTCTTCCAGGCTTCGAACCTGACAGTAAGCTACGTATGCTCATGCAGCTGAGCGATCAGGCAGAGATCGTTATCGTTATCAGTGCTGCAGATATTGACAAAAACAAAATGCGAGGAGACCTTGGTATTACTTACGATGAAGATGTTCTGCGTCTGATCGATGCCTTTACAGAACGTGGTCTCTATGTAGGCAGTGTATGCATTACACGTTATGCCGGTCAGGAAAGTGCTGATCATTTCAAGAAACGTCTTGAAAAACTCGGCATCAAAGTATATTTCCACTACAGTATTCCCGGATATCCAAGCAATATCCCTCTTATCGTAAGTGATGAAGGATATGGAAAGAACGAATATATCGAGACCACAAGACCGCTGGTAGTTATCACTGCACCAGGACCGGGAAGCGGAAAAATGGCAACCTGTCTTTCCCAGCTGTATCACGAATACAAACGCGGAGTAGCTGCCGGTTATGCCAAATTTGAAACATTCCCAATCTGGAACATTCCGCTGAAACATCCGGTCAATCTGGCATACGAAGCAGCAACTGCTGACCTGAATGATGTAAATATGATCGACCCGTTCCATCTGGAAGCTTACGGCGAAACAACGGTCAACTATAACCGTGATGTGGAGATTTTCCCGGTTCTCCAGGCAATGTTCGAAAAGATCATGGGCGAGTGCCCTTACAAATCACCTACTGACATGGGTGTAAATATGGCCGGAAACTGTATCGTAGATGATGAAGCCTGCTGTGAAGCATCACGTCAGGAGATTATCCGCCGCTACTATAAGAGCTGTGCAGCGCTTCTCACCGGTACAGGTACAGAAGAGGAAATCCGTAAGATCGAACTGCTTCTGAAACAGGCTCATGCCTCTCTGGAAGACCGTAAAGTTGTTCCAGCAAGCCTTCAGAAAGAAAAAGAAACCGAAGGTCCTGCTGCCGCTCTGGAGCTGCCTGACGGACGTATGATCTTCGGCAAAACTTCTGAACTGCTCGGTGCCTCCTCTGCCCTTCTTCTGAATGCATTGAAAGAGCTGGCTGGTATTCCTCATGAGAACCACGTAATCTCACCAGAAGCAATACGACCGATTCAGGAATTAAAGACGCAGTATCTCGGAAGCAAAAACCCACGTCTTCATACTGACGAGACACTGATCGCACTTTCCGTCAGCGCAGCAAATAATCCGGAAGCACGCAAGGCACTGGAACAGTTACCATCTCTTCGTGGCTGCCAGGCGCATACTTCTGTCATGCTGTCTTCTGTTGATATCTGGGAGTTCCGCAAACTTGGCATTGAACTGACCTGCGAGCCAAAATTTGAAAAAGAAAAAATATATCATTAATTCAATCAACTTTCATCAGATTCCAAAAAATCCCCGGTACCGTAATGGTATCGGGGATCTTTATATATATGCTTCTGAGATTTAGTCTTCGTATCCGTTCGGATTCTTCTGCTGGAAATTCCAGGAATCTGCACACATATCTTTGATATCGTACTCTGCTTCCCAGCCAAGTTCTTTCTTTGCTTTGGTCGCATCAGAATAACATGTCGCAACATCACCTGCACGACGTGGTTTGATAGAGTAAGGAATTTTGATTCCTGTCGCAGCTTCAAAATTCTTAACGATGTCAAGGACGCTGTATCCTTTGCCTGTTCCCAGATTATAAATGCTGAGTCCGGAATTATCTTCCAGTTTCTTAACTGCTTTTACATGTCCCTTTGCAAGGTCAACTACATGAATGTAATCTCTCACTCCGGTTCCATCCGGTGTATCATAATCATTACCAAATACTCCAAGCTCTTTCAGCTTACCAACTGCAACCTGTGTGATATATGGCATCAGGTTGTTCGGAATACCGTTCGGATTCTCACCGATAAGACCACTCTTATGAGCACCGATCGGATTGAAGTAACGAAGAAGTACTACATTCCATTCCGGATCTGCTTTCTGGATATCTGTAAGAATCTGTTCCAGCATGGATTTGGTCCAGCCATAAGGATTGGTACACTGTCCTTTCGGGCATTCTTCTGTGATCGGAATGATTGCCGGATCGCCATATACAGTTGCCGAAGAGGAGAAAATAATATTTTTGACACCGTGTTTTCTCATCACATCTACAAGAGTAAGTGTACCAGCAATATTATTCTCATAATATTCCCAAGGTTTTACAACAGACTCTCCGACTGCTTTCAATCCAGCAAAATGTATACAGGAATCAATGTCTTCCTTTTCAAAAACTTCATTCAGTCCTTCACGATCAAGAATATCTTTTTTATAAAACTTCACCGGCTTACCTGTGATCTTTTCTACTCGTTCCAGGCTTTTTTCACTGGAGTTGCTTAAATTATCCAGAACAACCACATCATATCCTGCATTCTGCAGCTCTACCACTGTGTGACTTCCAATAAAACCTGCTCCACCTGTTACTAAAATTGCCATGATTTATCTCCTCCTGACGTTTGCTTTAGTTCTGCTTTATTTCGATGTCATTGTATCACCATTCTTTTTTTTTCACAATATATTCCAGAAGTATCCCTCAGATTTTACTAAAACTCCCTCAGATTTTACTATTAGCAGAATATTTGTGAGGATTTTATTTATCCCATATACCCGAACTTCTGCATTCTTGTGTTTGTGCAATCTGTCATTTCATTTTTTTGTGCAATATATATCATTTTTTATGCAATATATATCATTTTTTTTGTGTTTTCGGGCCTTTTTTATACATTTTTATTAACACTGTCTGGTATAAACGATATAATCAACCTAAATTCTTCGTGCTAACCACGAAACCAAACTGACGATTCTGTCAGTTTCACCAAACAAAAGGGAGGACTTATCTATGAAACGAAAAATCGCATTAGCTATGGTACTGGCAATGACCGCATCAATGGCTCAGCCTGTTCTTGCAGCAGACAGTAAAACTACTCTGGATGTTATCATCAGTCAGTATGGTACTCAGACTCAGACCTGGTGGACTCAGTTTGAGAAAGATTTTGAAGCAGAGAATCCTGATATCGATCTGAATGTGGAAATTGTTTCCTGGAATGATCTTTATACAAAAGTAAATAACACTTGTTGCAAATCAACAAATGACACCTGATATTCTGAACATCGATGTTCTTGCAGATTATGTGGCTGATGATCTGCTGATGCCTGCTACAGAATATGCTTCTGAAGATCTCCAGGCAAAATTCTTCCCGGCATTCTGGGAAGCAAGCACAATCGATGATACTGTATACGCATTACCGATCCTGGCATCCTGCCGTGCTCTCTTCTATAATAAAGATATCCTTGATGAAGCAGGCGCTACCGTTCCTACTACATGGGCTGAAGTTCAGGAAACAGCACAGAAGATCAAAGATAAATTCGGTGATGACGTTTATCCATGGGGTATTGATATGACAACTGACGAAGGTCAGGCTGCATTCTCCTATTATACATGGAATAACGGTGGTGGATTTGTAGACGAAAACGGTGACTGGGCTCTAAACAGTGACAAGAACGTTGAAGCTCTTAACTTTGCAATCGGTCTTGTAAACGATGGATATACAAACTCTGACCCGGCCAACGAAACACGTTATGATCTTCAGGATATGTTCGGTGCAGGAAAAGTTGCTATGATGATCGGACCGAACAACATTCCTACCTATCTCTCCGATGGTGGATATGACATTAACTACGATGTAACAACAATCCCTGCAAATGAGGGCTGCGAATCCGTAGCAATGGGCGTTTGCGATCGTCTTGAAGTATTCAAGGATGACTCCGCTGAGGATCAGGAAGCTCGTACAGCTGCCATCACCAAGTTCTTTGACTTCTTCTATGATGACACTCGTTACGCTGATTACATGGTATACGAAGGATTCCTTCCAACCACTCAGACAGCAGCAGATCTTCTTGCAAAAGAGGACGACACCTATTCATCCTGGATCGATATCCTGCAGAGCTGCAACTTCTACCCGGCAACCAAGACAGAATGGGCAGATGTAAAGCAGGGCGTTATCGAAGTAGAGCAGAACGCACTCCTTGGCGACGACGTTCAGACACTGCTTGATGATCTTCAGGCTGATATCGCAGGCTGATTCCTGATTTAGAGATACGACTTAACCGGGAGCCGGACATTAGTGACCGGCTCCCGATTCTTTTTGACAATTGATTTGGTGGTGTAAATATGAAAAAAAAGAAACCTCTGGCTGCTGTGGAGCCATATCTGTGGCTGCTTCCCAGCATCCTTCTTATGACAATCTTCATACTCTTTCCTATCTTTGAAGTTTTCCGTACTTCAATGAGCGAAGTGAGTAAAGCTGGTCTGATAAAGGGATTCTGTGGATTTGACAATTTTGCCAAAGTCCTCAGGGGATCTACTTTTAAACTGGTTCTCAAAAATACCCTTGTATGGACCATTGCTGTTGTAGTACTTTCTACTGTATTTGGTTTTATCCTTGCACTTGTACTAAATAACAAATTCCGTTTCCGTAAAGCAGTCCGTGCTATTGTTGTATTCCCATGGGCAACTTCCCTGATCATCCAGGCAGGCGTATGGAAATTCATCATTGACAAGGATTACGGTGCACTGAACACCCTTTTACTGAAACTTGGACTGATCTCCAGTCCGGTCAACTGGACTCCTACCCCGGAAGCATATTTTGCATGGGAAATTTTTGTAGGTATTTTTGTTACTGTACCATTTGTTACTTTCTGTGTACTTTCCGGTCTGCAGAGTATCGACAACTCTTATTATGAAGCGGCTACCGTTGACGGTGCCAACTACTGGCAGAAGCTGTTCAAGATCACACTTCCGCTGGTAAAATCTTCTCTGACGGTAAGTACTGTGTTGAATATCATTTATGTATTCAACTCCTTCCCTATCATATGGACAATTACCAAGGGCGACCCGGCAAGCCGTACCGATACCCTTGTTACCTATCTTCTATAAACTTCGCTTTCTACAAAGGCAAATCCGGTGAAGCAGCTGCAGTATCCGTGATTGGATTCCTGATCCTGTGTGCATGCGCTTCTGTTTATATGGTACTTTCACTTAGAAAGGAGGAGGAAGACTAATGAAACATTCACGCGACACAAAAAGCACACTCCTTCGGGTTCTTCTTTATGTTTTTGTCATTCTGGTCGTATTGATTACGCTGTATCCATACTTTGTTATGTTTACGACTGCCGCCAAGAGCCGTGCAGAAATCTACGCAACCAAGGGAACACTTCTCCCGGTCCACTGGCTCTGGCAGAACTTCAAGGATATCTGGACACTGGCTCCACTTTCCAGATATTTCATCAACTCCCTGGTCGTTGCAGGTGGCTCCACTCTGATCGCGATCGTATGTGGTATTCCTGCAGCTTATGCACTTGCACGAATGAAGTTTAAGGGCAAAAAGATCTTCCTGGGTATCGTTATCATCTCCCAGATGTTTGCTCCTGTAGTCCTTCTGGTAGGTATCTACAAGATCATGTCAACCTTCGGTATGACAGACAGTCTCGTTGGTCTTGTATTTATCAATGCAGCATTCAACCAGGCATTCGCGATCTGGCTGCTGCGCGGTACTTTTATTTCTATCTCACCTGAAATGGAACAGGCTGCAACAGTTGACGGCTGTGGCAAGGTTTCTGCCCTGATCCGCATCCTTCTTCCAGTCGCTGCACCTGGTATCGTAACTGCGCTGATCTTCGTATTTATCAACGCATGGAATGAATATACAGTCGCACTGACTCTGATCTCAACAGATGTCTTCAAACCTCTGACGGTCGGTATTACGATCTTCAACGGTTACAACATGGTAGAATGGCAGTATCTGTTTGCATCCTCACTGTTTGCAACAGTACCGGTCATCATCCTGTTTATACTGATCGAGAAACATCTTGTCGGTGGTCTTACCTCCGGTGGTGTAAAGGGCTGATATATACAACAAAAAGCTTCGGACCTGTTCAAAGTTCCGAAGCTTTTTTATTGTAAAAATCATTTATATTTTCTGATGATCTCATTCATCTGCGGCAGTTTTTCCTGCATGTCTTTTACAAGAGTAAGCTGGGTCCTGCATCTGTCAAGGTTATGTCCCTCTCTGTGGATATGGAAGTAATGATCTCCCTCCAGATGGTCTGTCAGGAAACGGATTCCATTCTCAAATGTCATAAGGATCGCTCCCATCGGAAGCATCTCGATCTCAAGGTCTGTCAGCGCACCGCCACATCCCTCGATAAATCCCTTCGCATAAACATCAAAGAGATGAAGGTCACAGGACACCTTGGAAAGGTCTCTCTCGTCCTCCAGAGCTGTGCTTGCTCCGAAGCGGATAGAATCACCGAAATCATTCGCTGTCAGTCCCGGCATGACTGTATCCAGATCGATCACACAGATTGCTTTGCCTGTCGCGTCATCGATCATGATGTTGTTCAGCTTGGTGTCATTATGTGTTACACGAAGCGGAAGTCTTCCGTCAAGCTGCATATCATACAGTGCATGTGTCAGTTCTTCTCTCTCCAGGATAAAATCAATTTCTTTCTGGACAGAGGCTGCTCTTCCACAGACATCCTCTGCAACAGCTTTCTTGAATTTCTTAAGGCGGTCCGGTGTGTTATGGAAATCCTTGATCGTCTCATGAAGTGTCTCTGCCGGATAATCTGCCAGAAGCTGCTGAAAATGTCCGAATGCTACTGCGCTCTGATAGAAATCATTGTCGTCCTTTACTGCATCGTAGCAGGTCGCTCCCTCAATAAAGAGATAGACTCTCCAGTACTCTCCATCAGAATCCACAAAAATACGGAAGACCTGTCTGGATTTTTACCAGTGTCAGTGTCTCTCGTTCCGGATCGCCGCCATTCTCGATGATCTTTTTGCGGAGCCAGGAAGTGACACCGCTGATATTTTCCATCAGTTCCACTGGTTTCTTAAAAATATTTCTGCTCATTCTCTGCAGGATATATCGTTTCGTTCCCTGTGATGTCTCGTAAGTCAGTCGATAAGTATCATTAATATGACCGCTTCCATATCTGATGCACTCTTTGAGTTCACCATGTAATTTAAAACCGTCTATCGCTTCGTGTACTGTATTGCTGATCTGCACTTATGCTTCCTCCCATAAATTCTGCGGATACAGTCCCTGATCCTTCAGCTTCTGGACTGCCGCCATTACCATTGGTTTGTCTTCTTTGTAAGTAACTCCATACCATTTATCCTCGGACTTGAGAACCTTAACAGTCGCTTTGTGCTCCTGAAGAAGTTCGTCAA
>ENA-OPYX01000698-OPYX01000698.1-human-gut-metagenome-genome-assembly--contig:-NODE-698-length-19486-cov-3.610620_pt1 | contig 19486 bp, 19 predicted proteins | sample MGYA00242639_ERZ504486 | MGnify/ENA primary metagenome ERZ504486 (study PRJEB26092, sample SAMD00036296) | human gut metagenome | host: Homo sapiens | study: EMG produced TPA metagenomics assembly of... | reverse complement strand
ATATACCATATAGATGGGTTAGGATTGTGCAGATTTACTTAAATCAACATCCTGTACCTGCTAAATTAAACAATACTTGGAAACAAGTTAAGGAAAGAAAGGGAGAGAAGAAATGAAAAGTAAAAAACTAATTTCATTACTTTGCGCCGCTGCTATGTCAGCATCTGCTTTCGCAGGCTTGACAGTAACAGCAAGCGCGGCAACAGATTTAGTCACTCTTGATGGCTCAACAGCAGATGGTTGGGTTGCTCCGGATGGAGCAGATAAAGGTGACATTGTTCCGACAGTTACCATTGATGACGGTGAAACTGACCAATATTTAAAATTCCAAGGTAGCGGCGGCGGTAACCGTAAGTCGACATATTCTTTGGGTCAAACTATTTCAGGTCAATATACTATTGAATATGATACAATGATGACTCGTGGTAATGGTATGAGCAGAATCATGCACTCAAACCAACTTGCATTTACAAATGATACAAACACTAAGGATACAAGAGATGGTGCAGGTATTATAGATACAGTAAATGCACAACAAGGTACAAAGTATAATTCAGGTTCAGGTGCGTCAGTAGCTAACGCTGCTATGAAAACTGACCTTAGACCATATCTTACAGATAAATGGGTAATTAATGATGATTCAACATCAGAATTAGTAGCTTATCCTGAAAGTGCAGTCGAGGTTGCAGATACTAAATGGGTAAGAGTACAAGCTGCAGTTAATAATGATAAGACTACTGTAACAGTAATCGATAAGTCAGGTAATAAACTTGTTGACGGTGTAGAATATACAAACTCAACAAATGAAATTAATTCAATATATGTTTGCTCAAACAGAGGTGATGGTGGTAGTGGTATAGTTGCACTTGACAACTTACATATTTACCAAGGTGCTCCGGAAACACTTACAACAGATGGTCTTAGAGGTGATGCAACTGTTGTAGTTCCAACAGTTATGCCGGTTCCGGACGTTAAGACACAGGCTCCTGGCCTTTCAGCTCCAGATGGAGTTACACCGGTAGTTAACAATACTTTCAGCAAAGCACTTGCATCAACAGCGATGGGCGAAACTGCTACAACAATTACAGATGTAGACGGTCTATCTATTGCTATGGGTAATAGAACAGGCGGCGATACAGCAACAACTGTTTCAGTAGAAGATTGGGCAGCTGGCGATAAAGTTCTTACACTTGCAGGTGGTCCTTATTCAGGTGCCGGTAGAGGTCCTGTAGTTTCTGCTGCAAATACTTTGGCATTAGCAGACGGAAAATCATCTGTAATGACATTCGCTGTTAATCTTGGCTCAAACAAGGCAGGCGGTGCCGGTAGACTTTATATTCTAAAGGATAACAGCCAAGCTGGTACTGACAAGAACGGTGCATACAACAATGTTATGGGTGTACTTACAACTGATGACACAGCCTCAAGCTACACAATCGGTAGCGGTAGCAATGTTATAACAATCGGTCAACAAGTTGAGGCTTATCAATGGTACAAAGTTGCAATTATAGTTTCAAGCGATAAATTTAGAATTTGGGTTGCAAAAGCTGATGAAGATTTCACAGAAAAACCACAAGTTGATTGCGACCACGTTGGAACAGGCAATACAGCAACATCAGTTACAGAACTTCCATTGTTAGCAGTAACATCTGAAAAAGGTGGTTCTTACACAGGTTCAGTTGCAAGAATTGATAATATGCTAACATATTCAGGAACAGCTGATCAACCAAGAAAACTTCTTCCAACAACACAAGCAGCTCCGACACCTGCTCCGATACCTGCAAAGGTTACAATGAGCGTTGATGAAACTGCTAACACAGTTACATTGACATCAGATAAGGATACAGATGCAGTTCTTGTTCAAGCATCATACAGAACTGATAATACATTGGATTCAGTTAAGAAAGTTGTAAATCTTAAATTAGAAGCAAACAAGGCTACAACAGTTCCTGCAACAGATTTAGATGCATTCACAACGAATGATAAGATAATGGTTTGGGATAGTCTAAAGACTATGACACCGCTTGCTAATGCTTATACAGTAAAGAACGGTGCAGCTCAAGCAACAGCTAAGCCGGCTCCGACAGCTGAACCTACAGAAGCTCCGGCAGAAACAGTTGCTCCGACAGCTGAGCCGACAGAAGCTCCGGCAGAAACAGTTGCTCCGACAGCTGAGCCGACAGAAGCTCCGGCAGAAACAGTTGCTCCGACAGCTGAGCCGACAGAAGCTCCGGCAGAAACAGTTGCTCCGACAGATACACCGGCTCCAACAGCAACAGCTGTTCCTACTTATGCAGTATCAGGTACTGTAGACGCAGGTGTTAAATCTGTAACTCTTACAGATAAAGCAGAAGCTGAAAATACAATTACAGGTACAATCGAAGATACAGCTGTAACATTTACAGGTGTTAAAGCCGGTACATATACAGTATCAGCTGTAGCTAAAGATGATTACAAAGATTTAACAGTAACTCCTCAAGAAATTACAGTTAGCGGCAATCTAGCAGGTGTATTCACAGTAACAACAACTGCTAAAGTTAAGAGTGCTGTAACTACTACAGTAACAGGCGGTATTGCTACAGTAACAGGCGCAACAGATTTGAAAAGCGTTGCTGAAGGTACAGAACTTACAATAACAGCTGCAACACCTGCTTTGGGTTACCTTGCTGCTGATCCGACAATTACAGTAACAAAGACAGGCGATGCCGACACAACAGTAACTGTAACAGAAGGCAAGTTCACAATGCCTGCATACCCTGTAACAGTAACAGTCGCATACGCAGTTGATCCGACAGTGGCTATTGCAACTCTTGAAAATACTGCAACTTCAGGATGGGGCAGTAACAAAGGTACAACAGTAAATACTGAAACGGGATTAGAGCATTTCAATAATGATACTGATACATCATGGGCAGGAACAGCATTTGCACAGTTTACATTGCCGACATTAGCTGAGGGCGAAGGCGTTGCAAAAGCTGAATTGATTTACAATGTAAAACAAGGCGGTTCATCAGCAAGAACATCTAAGATTTTTGCTTTGACAAACGGTGATTTTGACTTGTCAACAATGGCAGGTACTGCTGCTGACAGATTTGCTGATGCAAGAACTCTTATTACTTCATTTAATACAGTAGTAGGCGAAAATGCTTTGACAACTGACGTTACTGCCGCTGCACAAGGTAAGAACGGTAAAATTACTCTAATGTTTACAGACAATGCAGGCGGTGCAGATTTGTATGGTAAAGCATCAGCTGATAAAGCTCCTGTTTTGAAGATTACAAAAGGTAAAGTAGTTACATTTAATGTGGCAGCCGCTGCAAATGCAGATACAAAAGTTGCAGGTGCAAAGATTGTAGTTAAGAATGGTGATACAACTGTTGCAACTATAACAACTGACGATCAAGGTGTAGCATCAACAGCTTTATCAGCAGGTACTTATACATACACTGTTGAAAGCAATGATTACGCAATCAAGAAAGACGGTACACTTACAGTTGCAGATTCAGTTGTAGCAGAAAATGTTGCTTTGACAGCTAATGCTGCAAAAACAGTTGAAATTGCTAACCCTGCAACAGGTACAACTCTTGCTCAAGGTGAAGAGGCTACTTATACAGCTACTGTAAAAGACCAGGATGGCAGAGTTATGACAGCAGCTGTTGATTGGCTGTAGTAACGGAGAGGATGCAGCTGCAGAAATATTACAGTTGCAAACGGTAAGTTAATGTTGCAGAAGAAGCAACAGCAGGTGATTACAAAGTTAAAGCTACAGTAAACGGAACAACAGTTTCAGCAACTGCTGATTTGAAAGTTATTGCTGCTGAAAAACTTAACCTAAGTATTACTTCTCAAAATGCTGACCAAGGTACAGTTGCATATACTGTAAACGGTGTTGCAAGTACAGATACTCAGTTGAATAAGGGTAAGAAGATTGTTGCAACAGCTACTCCTGCAGCTCTTTATGAATTTGCAGGTTGGGCAACATCAACAGAAAATGCAACAGCAGGAACATATGTAAGCACAGATGCTCAATATTCATTTGATTTAACTGCTAATACAACACTTATTGCTGTATTTAAGTATAATGGTATCTATTATCAGAATGATTATAACAATGCAACAGAAAGTGATTGGAAATCGGGCAATACAGGTAGATATACTGTATCTATTGCCGGTGATGACGATAAGTATACTCAAATTTCAGCTGTCAAAACAGGTGAAAACGGTACTTCTATAACAAGCAGTGCAGTTCAAGTTGATGCGGATAAAGATTATATTGCTGAGTTTGATTTGGCTTTAACAGGTGGAACTAATCAATTATCAGGATTTGCTGTGAAAGCGAAAGATTCAGACAAGTATGCGCTTGTATTACAGTTGAAAACTGCTAATACTACAACATGGACAGTAAACGGAACAACTGATGTTACACTTGAAAAGGGTGTATTATATCACTATACAATCGAAAAGGTTGAAACAGGTGTAAAGGTTACAATAGCACCAAAAGCCGGTGGTGATGCGGTTGTAGACGGTGTAACATATACAAATGATACAGCTACGACAGGCGAATTTGCCGGTAAAGTAAGTAATGCAGGTCTTGCAGGTATGCAATTTAATACAAAGAGATACTATGCAGGAATGCAGATTGATAATGTATTGGTAAAAGCCCCTGCAACAACATCTGTAACTGAATAATTTATAAAGTAATAAAAGAACGGTCGTATGGCCGTTCTTTTTGCTTGACAAATGTAGCTGTGTGTGATAATATAATAAAAGAAATGGTAAACAAACCATGCTGCATGTTAATAATTTAGTAGAAAGAAATATTTTCTACGAAATAGTTACCTATTTGGACGATAGGTAACTATTTTTTTATTATCACTATACAAAGCAGTAAAACCAAAGTTAAATAAACAATAGCTTCACTCATATGCACACCCCCTTCAAGGTGGTGTCAGCATGGTTTGCAACCATTTCAGAATGTTATTATATCATAGAGGGAAGAATTTGTCGATAAATGTAAATGCTATGATAATTTCTTATAATAAAAATATGGAATTTTGCGTTTAAATAACAAATATTGTAAATGTCAAGTGAAAATGTACAAAAAGGGCAAATGAAAATGTACAATTTTGGCGGAAGCATATTTCGTAACATTCATCAAAGGATAAACAAGCATCTCTGCTGCTTTCGACGAATATCATGTCATATGCGTTGTATAACTACTGGGCGAATAAATTCGCCTCCCAATTAAAATCAGCTCCTGGTTTCAGCGTCTTCATCAAAAAGATTTCGGTCCTTTACCCTGTAGGAGTGCCCCGTGATTTTAATGATTTCACAGTGATGTACCAACCTGTCAATGATTGCGTTTGCAATTACTGCATCTCCAAAAACATCCGGCCATTTTGAAAAAGACTGGTTTGTCGTAAGGATGGTTGGTCTGAATTCATATCTTGCTGCGATTAATTGGAAAAATCCATACGCCGCAGCTTTGTCAACCGGAAGATATCCGATTTCATCAATTATCAAAACTGTGTATTTGAGATAGTGTTTCACAACCTGCTCTACACGGTTTTCCTTTGATGCCTGCTTCAATTTCTCCATCAGTTTGGCAAAATTGATGAAATATGTAGATATTCTTTGGCTTGCTGCTTCAATTCCTATGGCTGTAGCAAGATGTGTTTTTCCTTCTCCGCTTGAGCCAATAAAGATAATATTTGTTTTCGTTTCTATGAATCTCAAACTTGTTAAATCTGCATTTGCTCTTTGTTTACTGATGGCTGGTATGAAAAATCAAAATCCTTAAACGTTTTAATGTACGGAAAATGTGATGTCGTAATATTAATCTTTTTTGCTCTTTCTGCACGAAATTCAATCTCTGCATTTGTAAGCTCAAGTAAAGAGTCTACAAGAGATGTTTTGTTTTTTTGTTGATTTATCAATAACGTTCGGAAGAATTTCAAGCATCTTGGTAAGTGCAAGCTCTTCCATGTTGTTTTTTAATACATTAAAGCTTGTCATATATCTCAAGATTCCTTTCTGCAACAGCTGTAATTTCATCATCGGAAAGCCTTCTCAAAGAGCTACATCTTGCAATTTCCATATAGTCCTGATGATTGAAATTTGTAATCTTTGATGTTTTATCCCAATGGCGTATAAAATGTCCGTCAAAGGTAATATTGAAGCCTGTACCATCATCTTCAATATCTAAATATTTGCCGATGTATTTAGGCGGTACAGAATACTTTCTGCCCTCATAGGTAATCAATGATTCAACACTAACTTTCCTTTTGATGGTTTCCTTGAAATATCCTGAAAGAATATCAAGGTCTGTTTGTATCAGATATGGTTTTTCAATATCAAGTAATTCAAACGGCGGTTTATCTGTTGCCTGACATTTTTCAGAATTGATTTGTTCATTAAGCTCCATCGTTATTCTTTTAATGTCATCAAAGCAGGTTATGTCTCCGCTGTAAACCTTTAATCTGTTCACAAGCTTTGCAGTAACTTCAACTTTGCCCTTTGTTTCGGGACGGTATGCCACACAGGCTTTTGGAATGAACCCGCAATCAGAGGAGAACATACTGAATTCATCATTAAACACCGGTTCATTGTACTGTGTACGTGCCTTATCAATTATTGAACGCATATTATCAAAGAGGATTTCATGAGGTACTCCACCTATGTATTTAAACGCTTTAACAAGACATTCTTCTACTGTATGTAAATCTCTTGTTTCTGTAACACAAAGAAACTTAGTTCTTGAAAATCCGAGGATTAGTAAAAATACATTAAATTTTATTGTATCACCGTCTTTGGTTTTGAAATTCATTGACTCTTTCCAATCCACCTGAGCCTGAATACCCGGATTTGTTTCAAAACGGATAACAGCTTGCTTTTGTTTTTCAAGGTTAAGCTTTCGGATATAGTCTTTAATTGTGGTATATGAGCCTGTATATCCATGATGCTTCGTGATGTAGTTACAGATAGCAATAGCGGGAGCACCGGTTTTTAATTTTTCTTCTATTATCAATTCGAAGCCATCAGTTTTTCTGGGTTTATTTACTTTCGGCTGGGGCAGATTGTTTTTCACAGCATTGATAGCTTTAGAAACGGTTCTGCGGTCACAACCGTACTGACGAGCAAGCTTTGAACAGTTAATATTTACTTGTGTGTTATCTTTAAGCATAAACTTCACCTTCTCATAAATGTCTTTTCTGTAATTCATTTTTATCACTCCCGAATAGAGTATACTCTATTCAAAAGTGATTTGCCAGAATTGTACATTTTGAGTTGGCGTTTTTGTACATTTTTATTTTAACATTTATAATATTTCAAAAATATTTCGTATTTTGCGTTTAATGTGTAATCTATATGTAACAAAATTACGAAAATTACTTGCATTTATATACAATATATAGTATAATAGTTTAGATAGCAAAAAAGTAATTTCGGAGGGGTTTTATGTACTGCAAAAATTGTGGCAGACAACTGAAAGAGGGAACACGTTTTTGTGACAGATGTGGTCAATCAGTAAGAAAAAACAACCAGAACAGCCAAACTACAAAACGCAAAGAAATCGAGGAACTGAAGGCTGAACGTCTTAATCGTAAACGTCGTTTACAGGAAAAAGAGGCAAAACAAGCCCGTAATAAAAAACGTAGAAAAAGTAAGGGGAGTGTTATGATTTTCATAATCGTAGCACTGCTTATCGCAATAGTAAGCGTGATTATCGGCTATAATATGATGGCTCCGAACGATAACGGATTAGGCACTGCTCCTACTTCAACAAATTCGCCTGCAAGTGCAACGAATACACCAACAGATACAGCAAACAACGTATCATCAACATCATCGCCGTCAAATTCAGCAAGCAAAAACGGTTATTCAAAAATGACAATAAGCGGTGTGACGTGCGTTTATCCGTCTACTTTTAATTCAAATCCGACAGCAGGCAATCAAAAACTTAACTTAACTGATGCGCTTGGCGGTGCAACTATGACTGTTTCGCAAGAGGGAAAGAGCGGTGCCCCGTCTGACCTTATGCGTGACTATGCACGTCAAACGGGCGGCGAAGTTTCATATTCTCGTGCCGGTGACGATTGGTATGCAGTTACTGTGACAACAGATGATACTGTTTACCACAGAAAATGCGTATTGAAAAACGGAATTGCGGTATATTATGATTTCTCATATTCTTCGATGACATCAACAGCTCAAAAATATACTGAATATATTGACTATATGGACAGCAATTTCAAATAATTTAAGAAAGATATTTGATTGCAAAACATATTGACGCAATCAAAATTAAGCAAATCAATATTTTTAATATTTTAGATTTCGAGCGGACAGCCTTTGTTGGTTGTCTGTTTTTTTGTATTCGTTCGATGTAGCGACTGACTATTGTTTCCGCGTCTGCTATTGCTCTGCTTTCAAGTTTTGGATTATAGTCTTTGAGAATTATTATTGCTTGGCTCACATACGGTGATGAAAAATTATTTAAAATAACTACTTTCTTTGTCAATTCTTTCATTACTAATCTCCAATCATTTCAATTTGTTTTATTTCCATTATTTCCGACTATGAAAAAGTATATACCTGCTTTATTTTTGTAACATTAATCAAAAATAAATGTAATAATATGTAAATATCGTGCATATAAATAGTAATATATGGGAAAAGTCGAGTAATATATTTATTCATATTGCAATATTTGAAATTATTTTGTAATAAAAATGTAATAAAAAGCTTGACAATGTAACAATTTTGTAGTATACTATGGGACAAGTAATGAAAGGGGTTTAACTTTTATGACTACACAAGAGATGACAAAACAAGAAATGATAATGAATTTGCGTGAAAAACGTGAAGAAAAGAAAAAAGCAAAATTGAAAGCAAAGCACAGAAGATGTACGATTGCAATTATTACGCTTGTGGCAATGATGACGGTAATATTCGGTACTGTATACAGCGCATCGGCGAAGGAAATCACAATTACGGAAATAAACGAATTTGCGGGAACAAATGAAACAAAAACTGTAAAGACAAGAAGTGAAAGCGTTGAGGGTGCTCTTGAAGAACATGGCGTGAATGTTTCGGATACCGATAAGATTAACGTTTCAACAGAAAAGCCTGTTGAGGATAATGAAAATATTGTTATCAAGCGTGGTAAGCGTGTTACAATTAAAGTCGGTGAATCGGAAGAAGTTGTAACAGTGACAAAGGCGGACGTTAAGGACGCACTTGTTGAGGCAGGATATATTCCGGGTGAATATGACCAAATTTCTTCTAACGGCGATAATGTTGCGAGCAGTGATACAATCGAGCTTGTATCGGTAAGCCATACAGACGAAACAGAAACGGAAGTAATTCCTAAAGGTGTTGAATATGTTGATGACGCGACTTTGATCAAGGGACAGGAAAAAGTCGTTGACGAAGGACAAGACGGTGTGAAAACAATCACTTATAAGGTTACATACCAAGACGGTCAAGAGGCGACAAGAGAGGTGATAGATGAACAAGTTACAACTGAAATGCGTAACAAGGTTATTGCAAACGGTACAATGGAGCCGACTCCTGCACCTAAAAACACAACTGTTAAAGATACTTTTGCGACAAAGTCAACAGTAAGCGATGACGGCGGTACTGTAAACGGATATAAATATAAGAAGAAAATCACAATGACTGCTACAGCTTATTCGACTTCACCGTCAGAAAACGGCGGTTATACGGTTTCTGCAATGGGTAATCCGCTTGGATACGGTATAGTTGCAGTTGACCCGAGCGTTGTTCCGTTGGGCTCGAAAGTGTATGTAACTTCTGCCGACGGCTCTTGGTCGTACGGTGTTGCAAGTGCCGAAGATACCGGCGGTGCAATTAAGGGTAACAAGATTGATTTGTGCTACAATTCTAATGCCAACGACTTCGGCAGAAGAAGTTGTGTAGTGTATATATTGGATTAATTTACATTAAAAAGACCGATTTAATATAAAATCGGTCTTTTTGTTTTATCAATTTTTAGGGATTAGTTGGACATGAAGATTACTGCTTATACTGACATTGTCATTATTTTTTTAAAGTGGCATTCTTACGTTCTTTGATAGCAGATGAATCTTCTGTTGGGTTTGCGTCCATTATTTCGTTTACATAACTATCATCTCCGCTAAGGAAGAATAAACCGTGACCGCTTACGGCTACAACATCATATTTGCCGATTGGAATGTCACCCGGTACTTCGTAATCACCGGCGGTAAGTTCGTAAGTGTTGTCGGAGTTTGGTTGAGTATCTGAAGTTTTTTGTTCTTCCGATTTTGTAGTCGGCTTTTCGGTTGGTTTTTCAGTCGGTTTTTCTTCTGTGTCTGATAACTGTGATTTTAATTGTTCATTTTCTTGCTTTAGTGCCTCAAGTTCGGAATTTGTTCCGCATGCGGTTGTTGACAACAATAAAGCTACCGACAATGCCACTACTAATATTTTTTTCATAATATAAACACCCCTTTTGATTAAAAACTAAATGCTTTGAACATACTTGAAACAGATGCCAACACTACAAAATACCATATAATACTAAAAGCGATACCCGTACAGAAACCAATCAAAGCCCATTTGCCGTATTCTTTGGCAGAGATAGGAGTGTCTTTGCTTTGAACAACAAATAAAATCAATCCGACAAGAGGGATAAAGAACGACAATACTTTCAATCCTGCTGACGGTGTATCGTCTATTACTTTGGCTCTGTGTTGTGTTGCACCGCAGTTTGGGCATATATCAGCCTTTTCACTAATCATCGTGCCGCACTCTCTGCAAAATGATTTGTGGAGCGGTTCAAATTGTTGCTGATTTTCAGATGTTACATTTGTGTTTTCTGTTTGATTTTCCATTGTAATTTCCTCCTACTACATATAATATTCTTTTTACAATGTTTAAATTATATATTTAAACGGTGTTCTTATATGTATTCAATATAAGAATATAGGATTATTTTAGCATAGAATATATAATTATGTCAAGAGGAGGAATTACATTGAGAAAATTTGAACCAATAAAACCCGAAAAAGAAGTTATTTCGCTTAGATTGGATACCAGAATGTTACAGGAAATTAACGATTGGGCTATGGAAATTGATATAAGCCGAAATGAATTTATAAATCAATGTATAGATTTTGCATTGAAAAATATAGATACAGAATTGATAGAACAAGTGGAAAGAAGACATAATGGCAGAGGTGGAATGAGTCGTAGACTCAGAACAGGGTTTGAAGAAGATGAAGAAAACCAAAAAAAAGATGAGGGCTGACGTCCTCATCTTTTCTTGGGTTTTGTATTTAATTTAGTATTCTGTTTTATATAGTATATGCTTCTCTAAGCATTTGAATTTCTTTTTTATAACCGTCAAGTTCATTCGGAGTTTCAAGCAAAATTGGAATACCCTGTAATTTTGGGTGATTAATAATCTTAACCATAGTATCAAAACCGATACTGCCTTCGCCGATTTTTTCGTGTCTGTCCTTATGACTTGCAAAAGGATTTTTGCTGTCGTTCATATGAATTGCTTTTAATCTGTCAAGACCGATAATTCTGTCGAACTCATCAAGAACACCGTCAAGGTCATTAACAATATCATATCCACCGTCATAAATATGGCAAGTATCCATACACACGCCCATTTTATTATCAAGTTTAACACCGTCAAGAATTTCTTTCAATTCTTCAAAACTGCGACCTATTTCAGTACCTTTACCTGCCATTGTTTCAAGCAAAACTGTTGTTGTCATATCGGGTGTAAGCACCGTATTAAGTTGCTTTATGATAAAATCAATTCCGATTTCAACGCCTTGTCCGACGTGACTGCCTGGGTGGAAGTTGTACAGCTGGTTTGGTGTATACTCCATACGTCTTAAATCGTCAGCCATTGTATTTAAGGCAAATTCGCGAGTTTCTTCTTTATTGGAACACGCATTAAGCGTATACGGTGCGTGAGCGAGAATTTGCGAAAAATTATTTTCTTTCATAAATTCAAGGAAGTTTTTTACGTCTTGTTCGTCAATAGCTTTCGCTTTACCTCCGCGTGGATTACGCGTGAAAAATTGAAAAGTATTTGCGTCAATGCTCTTTGCCTCTTTACCCATATTCATATAGCCTTTTGCGGCTGACAAGTGACAACCTATATTTAACATTCTGATTTCCTCCTATAATATACTTGCATTCATAACATTATTATAGTATAATTGAAAAATAAAATCAACAATAAAATTTAGGAGAAATATTTAATGATTACAGTAACAAACGTAAGTCTGAATTTCAGCGGACAAAATCTGTTTTCGGACGTTAATTTAAAATTCACACCGGGCAACTGCTACGGAGTAATCGGTGCAAACGGTGCGGGAAAATCGACTTTTCTTAAAATTCTTTCGGGTGAACTTGATTCGACAACCGGTGAAGTGTCTATCGACCCAAATTGTCGTATGTCGGTTTTGAAACAGGACCACTTTGCATATGACGAGTACACTGTACTTGATACGATTATTATGGGTAACAAGCGTCTTTATGATATTATGAAAGAAAAAGACGCGTTGTATGAAAAAGAAGATTTCTCAGACGAGGACGGTATAAAAGCGGCTGAACTTGAGGCAGAATTTGCGGAAATGGACGGTTGGGAGGCTGATTCCAATGCGTCAAAGTTAATGCAGGGTCTTGGACTTGACGAAAGTATTATGTATTCGCAGATGGCTGACCTTGGCGGTAACGAAAAGGTTAAAGTCCTTTTGGCACAGGCACTTTTCGGTGACCCCGACATTATTCTTCTTGACGAGCCTACAAACCACCTTGACTTGCAGGCTATTGAATGGCTTGAAGATTTCTTGCTTGATTACGAGGGTACAGTCATAGTTGTATCGCATGACAGATATTTCCTTAATGTTGTGTGTACGCATATCGTTGATATTGACTATTCAAAGGTTAAGATGTATGTCGGTAACTATGAGTTCTGGTACGAGTCAAGTCAGATGATGGAAAGACTTATCAAGCAACAAAATAAAAAAGGCTGAAGAAAAATTAAAGAATTGCAGACTTTTATTCAGCGGTTCTCTGCGAATAAGTCGAAATCAAAACAGGCTACAAGCCGTAAGAAAATGCTTGATAAACTTACAGTTGAAGAATTGCCTGCGTCATCAAGACGTTATCCGTTTGTCGGCTTTGATATGGACAGAGAAGCGGGACGCGATTTGCTTACCGTTGATGGACTTTCAAAGACTGTAAACGGTGAAAAACTTCTTAATAATATATCATTCACACTAAATCATGACGATAAGATTGCCATAATAGGTGAAAACGAAATTGCAATCACTGCACTTATGCAAATACTTGCCGGTGAAGATGAGCCGGACGAGGGTACTGTTAAGTGGGGCGTAAGTACGTCAAGGAGTTATTTTCCTAAAGATAACTCTAAGTATTTTGACGGCTGTGAACTAAATCTTGTGGATTGGCTAAGACAATACAGTGCGGCAGGCTTTGAAACTCAAAACGAATCGTATATAAGAGGATTTTTGGGAAGAATGTTGTTCTCGGGTGATGATGTATTCAAACAGGTAAACGTGCTTTCCGGTGGTGAGAAAGTCAGATGTATGCTTTCAAGAATGATGTTGTACGGATCAAACGTACTTATACTTGACCAGCCTACAAACCACCTTGACCTTGAGTCAATCACTGCGGTAAACAACGGCTTGAAAGCGTTCAAGGGAAACGTTATATTTGCGTCACACGACCACGAATTTGTGAATACCGTTGCAAACAGAATTATTGATATTCGTGAGGACGGCACAATCGTGGACAGAATGTGTACATTTGACGAGTATATCGAAATGAAAAGAGGTAACTAAATGAAATTTGAAAATACAGAGGTTTACGGCTTTAAACGTGCGCTTAAAGGTATGAGAAACCCTCTTGAATCATGGCGTAAAAATGATACGGTTGAGGAGAACGGAAAAGTCGTAATCGGTGAAAACGATTTGGATTTGGCGCAAAGACTTATAAAATCGGGCAGTGAACACAGAAAATTTATGCGTCAGATTTTTGTGTCGGTTGATATAACAGGTCCGCTTTATTGGTGGAAAGAATTTGATACGTATAAGGTCGGTACAACCGCGAACAGTACATCGACAATGCACAAACTTGCGTCAACACCTATTACTGCCGAGTGTTTTGAAATTGACGATTACAATTCAGATCTTGATTATGACGGCACAAAACTTGGTGATGTGATAGACAAGCATATAGAATTTTTGGAAAGTATGCGTGTAAAGTATCTTGAAACAAAGGATAAGGCATATTGGAAAGAGCTTATCAGATGGTTGCCGTCAGCATGGCAGCAGACAAGAACCGTTACAATGACATACGAAAATCTTTTGGCAATGTGTTCAAAAGGTCAGAGAAGATTTCACAAATTGACAGAATGGTCAAAGTCATTCATCGATTGGGCGAGAACACTTCCGTATGCACAGGAATTGATATTTCCTGATGAAACAGAATGAAAATAATTGCGGCGGTTGATGAAAAGTGGGGCATTGGCAAAGGTATGAATTTGCTGTTCCGCATATCCGAGGATATGGAATTTTTTAAAGAGAAAACAATGGGTAAGACGGTTGTTATGGGCAGAAAGACGTTGGAGAGCTTCCCTAACGCAAAACCGCTTAAAAATCGAAAAAATGTTGTACTTACAACCGATAAAAATTTTAAGTGTGACGGCACGGAGATTGTTCACGATATAAAAACGATTATCGGAAAATACGGCGGTGACGATACTTTTGTCATAGGCGGCGGAGAGGTTTACAGACAGCTTTTGCCGTACTGTGACAGTGCGTATATAACAAAGGTGTTTTCCGACGGCAATGCGGATGTCTTTATCGACAATCTTGATAAAAATGAGGTGTGGGAGCTCGGTAACGTGTCCGAAAAACGCGTTGAAAAACGGCATTTCGTTTGTGTTCTGCACTTATATAAACAAAAATCCTCAATCGCATTTTGAACAAAAAACACTGTAAATTATACATTGAATTTATGAAAAACCTTTAAAAAGTTTGTGAAATATGATATTATATAGATAATTATTATTATGCTTTAATGGATAGGTAAAGTATATATAAAAGAGGGAGGATAACTAAATGCTTAAAAATTCAAAGAAAAAACTAAGAAATTAGGTGCATTTTCTTTGGTTCTTGCTCAGGTTGCGGCAGTAGGAGTAGTTGCTCCTATGACAAGTGCAAGTGCATTTGCCGGCAGTGCAATCACAAGAAACATGGAAAACCTTGATAGAGGTGTCGTTGCGACAAAGACTGACGACGGTGTGCTTATTTCATGGAGAAGATTGGCAACAGAGCCTGCTGACACTACATTTACTCTTTACAGAAACCAAGAAAAGATTAACGAAGGTGCGGTTACAAACTTTGTTGACGCGTCAGGTACTGTAAACGATAAGTATACAGTAGTTGCAAACGGCGAAATGTCAGACAGCGTAGGCGTATGGGAGAACGGATACCTTGATATTCCTTTGGGTAAAGCTCCTGAAAGTGACGTTATGTTACAAGACAGAAACGGCATATACTACGGTTCATATACACCGGGTGACTCATCATACGGTGACCTTGACGGTGACGGACAATATGAAATCGTAATGCTATGGAGCCCTTCAGATGCTAAGGATGCCGCTACAGGCGGTAGAACCGGTAAGGTCTTTATGGACGCTTACAAGCTTGACGGTACTCAGCTTTGGAGAATTGACATGGGTTACAATATCCGTGCAGGACAACACGATACTCAGCTTAACGTAGCCGATTTTGACGGTGACGGCAGAGCAGAAGTTATGGTAAGAACTGCTGACGGTACTGTTGACGGTCAGGGTAATGTAATCGGTGACGCATCAAAGGGTGAAACATACGAAAACAGCTGGGCTGCCCTAAACGGCGGTAAAAACTTACAAGGTCCGCTTTATGTAACGTGTTTCGACGGTGAAACAGGTAAGGCTCTTGACACAATAGATTATTTCCCAAATAATACTGTCGGTTCAAATGCTGCATCATTAACATTCGGTGATGACTTCGGTAACCGTTCGGAAAGATATAACAGTACAATAGCTTATATTGACGGTCAGTCACCGTCTGCTGTATTTGCAAGAGGTTATTACTTCGGTAAGGGTATCTCAAATCCTAATGGTCGTACAGGTGCCGCTGCATACAGCTTTAAGAATGGTAAGCTAAAGATGGAATGGTCATTCGATACAGCCGAATCAAGAATAACGGCTATATCGGTCAAGGTAACCACCAAATTGAAGCAGGTGACGTTGACGGCGACGGTAAGGACGAAATCTTCTACGGCGCTTTGACATGGGATAATGACGGTTCAATTCTATGGTGTACATATCAAGAGCACGGTGATGCTATGCACCTTGGTGACTTCGACCCGACTAAAGAAGGTCTTGAATGGTTAAAAGCTTATGAAGATTACAGTGCAGACAGTGAAGTGTTTGATTTGAAAGGTCCACAACTTTCTCCATACATCACATCTAATACAATATTTAAAAATTCGGCTGCAGCTGCTGCTCAAGGCGCTCCTAATGATCGTCATCAATGGGGTATTTCACTTCAAACGCTAAGACAGGCGAATTCTATCAAATTCACAACGGTATCAAAGATACAGGTCGTGCTATGATTGCTAATATCGGTTACGGCGATTCTTGGTACGCTATGTGGGGTGCAGGTTCATCAGGTTACTGGGACAGCAACGGTAACGAACTCCCTGATCTCAAAGGCTGCTATGAACGGCAGAATTTATTGGACAGGTGACTTACAGGATGAACTTCAAGACCACAACGGTGCAGGTAAAGAAATTACTGTAACAAAGTGGAATGACGATACAAAGACATTCGATAAGATTTTCGAGGGTGAAGGTTCACACTCAATCAACTCAACAAAGGGTAATCCGAACCTACAAGCTGACTTGTTAGGTGACTGGAGAGAAGAAATTGTTTCTTACGCAATCACAGGTCAAGACACAAAGAAAGAAAAGACAACAATCAAGGGTAACTTTGATAAGGACGTTGAAGTTGAATTAGATAAGACTGTATATCAATATTCTCTAAGACTATATGAAACACCATATGCAACAAATTATAACTTCTATACACTTGCACATGATGATATTTACAGAAACTCATCAGCAACAGATACAAACTGTTACAACCAACCGCCACATATCAGCTGGTATATGAACGACCATATTGCTAATTCACAGTACACAACTCAACCGGACGCAAATGTTAAACTTGTTTCAAATTCATACAAGGCAAAGGCATTTGACGAATCTGCTCTACCTGTTGCAGGTTCAACACCATCAACAGATTCACCGTTCGTTGACGTTGTAGGTCACTGGGGTAAGACATACATCGATAAGATGTATAAAGCAGGCGTTATCAACGGTATGGACGATACACACTTCGCTCCTGACGGAACTGTAACAAAGGGTCAGTTTGCAACACTTATCGTAAACGCTCTAAAGATTGATACAGATTCATCATTGGCAAGCGAACACTGGGCAATGCCATTCGTAAAAGCCGCTCAAAATGCTAACCTAATTGCAGAAGATATTCCGTTCACTGTTGAAGATTTCGATAAGGAAATTTCAAGAGAAGAAATGGCATCAATGGTTGCTAAGGCTGCTGCATATAAGAATGTTGAGGCTAAGGCTGCCGATAAGGAATTTACAGACGCAGCAGACATCGCAGCATGGGCTGTTGAAGATGTAAACAATGCAGTTGGTTTGGGTATTATCAACGGTATGGATGACGGTTCATTCCAACCAAAGGCTAATGCAACAAGAGCACAGGCTGCTACAATGCTTTCAATGCTTTGGGATTTAATTAAATAAATCATAAAACAATATTAAAATCGGACGCGTATGCGTCCGATTTTTTTGTGATTTTTAAAATATTTGAGAAATATATTGTAAAAAAATTATTGTTATAGTATAATAAATGAGAAATTTGTATTTGAGGTAAAAGTAATATGAGAATGAGAAAAAAGAAAAATTGTGACGCAAGAATGGAACGTTGCAGTGATATTTGGATAAAAGAACCTGAAAAATATAAGGGGAAATGGGCGGAACGTTTCGGTAACGATAATCCTATTCATATTGAAATCGGTTGCGGTAAGGGTAATTTTATTGTCGGTATGGCGAAAATGTACCCTGATGTGAATTTTATTGCGATTGAAAAGGTTGAGGACGTTATAGTTATGGCTATGGAAAAAACTGTGGCAGCTGAACTTACAAACGTTTTGTTTATGGATATGGATGCGGAAAAAATCGAGGATATATTTGAATTTGGCGAGATAAGACGTATTTATCTTAATTTTTCTGACCCTTGGAAGAAAAATAAACAGGCAAAACGCAGACTTACTCATAAGCGTTTCCTTGACAGATATAAAGCCGTGCTTAAACAGGGCGATTATATTTGGTTTAAAACCGATAATAAGGCTTTGTTTGATTTTTCGCTTAACTCATTTGCGGAGGAAAATTTCAAGCTTGAAAATATCAGCCTTGATTTGCATAATTCAAAGTTTGAAGGCAACGTTATGACTGAATATGAACAACGCTTCTCTGAACAGGGTATGCCGATATACCGTCTTGAGGCGACATATCTCGGTTGGGAAGACAACCGAAAAAAAGAAAGCTAACAGAGGTCGAGAAATTAGTTCGGATTTTGTGAAAATGAACTCGTCGGCGTACGTGGGTACGTTAGAGTTTATTTTCGCAAAAAGTGCACCGGCAAGCCGTATATCGAAGATAGGCTTGTCGGTTATTTATTATAGCTACAAATTAAATTTTTAAATATTAAAATAAATATTTTGCACGTTCCGGACAATTTGTCGACAGTCTGAACGGTAGGGCAAGCACCATGCCGTTACTTTTTGAATTTCAGAACAAGTTCTTTATCTTCTTTTGATATTCTTAACGATTCACGAATTTTTCGTACCGCCATATTTTGAGTGGTTGCGTTTAAATCGTTGCTTTCAAGAAATTTCATTGTTTTATCTCTGCACTTTGCGGCGGCTGTTGCAACGAGCCAGCCTTGCATCATTTGAACATAGTAGAAATCTGAATTTACCGAGTTGACGTATGAGAGCACTTTGTCGATATATTCATCGGTCAAATAAAATTCCATAAGGCAGTTAAAACCAAAACGTACAATCCACGGATTTTCGTTGTAGATAAAATATCAACGTCATTTAAAAATTCATCTAAATATTTCTTCAATCCTTTAAATGAAACAATGTCGCAAGTTTCCCAACTTGTAATTTGAGGAACGTATTAGCTTGATATAGCCGAGCATTTCGTTATAAGTCGCATTTTATGAGCGACATAACCAAGCCTTTAATCAATAATTTCTTCACGGTATGCGTGTTTTGCAATTAATGAATGACGCGTAGTCACCTTTTGAAAT
>ENA-OPYX01000697-OPYX01000697.1-human-gut-metagenome-genome-assembly--contig:-NODE-697-length-19494-cov-3.954665_pt1 | contig 19494 bp, 25 predicted proteins | sample MGYA00242639_ERZ504486 | MGnify/ENA primary metagenome ERZ504486 (study PRJEB26092, sample SAMD00036296) | human gut metagenome | host: Homo sapiens | study: EMG produced TPA metagenomics assembly of... | reverse complement strand
TGGGTGGAGAAAGACATCAAGACCGGAATGCTTACGAGTATAAAGTCAAAGGCATATAAGGCAAATGATAAAGAGCCGTTAACTGGACAATATCTGACGATTTTTGTGTATAGTGGGAACACGGCAGCTAATCTGACCAAACTGAATCTGTATGCACAGGAAGAAACTGAAAAGTTTAATAAAAACAAACGGATTTTCGGACTGTCAAAGGAAGTGAGTCCATATTTATCGATCAATGGAGAGTCACTGTACGATAAAGTAACGACGACAAGGGGAGATTTGGTTGATTTTACAATTCCCAAAGAGAGTACACAGCCTGCCTATGCAAATGATAAATACACGCTGCAGACCAATACTGGGGATTATACGAAATGGGTTACCATGTTTGTGACGGGTATTGCGGTAGATATTTCGGATAACTTTGCAAAAGGAGCTCAGGTTACGACAGTAAAAAGCCCGACAACAGTTACCGTTTCACAGAAGATTACCAATAATACGCTGCAGTCTAAAACGGGATATTACAATGGAAAACTGGTTGTTACATTAGACGAAGCCTTAACTCCGACGAATACAAAACCAAAGCTCACGGTTTATAATAAGGAGACTGATAAAAAAACTACGATAACAGGTGTTTGGAATGCAAAAGAGCATACTGTAACGTTTTCCGTTGATAAGCAGGGAACAAATGGTACAGCTATTGGTAGTAGTAAATTTATAAATCCAAGCAAAGGAAGTTATATCAGTTACAGCATCGACTGTACATATGAAAAAAATTCCGGAAAAGAGGAATTTAAGAATGGATCTAAACTGTCCGGAGATCTAAGATCGCAAAATGTTGCAACAGGTACTACCATTGATAATATATTATCGAAAGAATCGACAGGAATTCCAATTTATGTACTCACTGTCAAAATCGACAAAACTGCTACAAACAAAGCGGTAACGGATGTATATATAAAAGCAAGCGGTAAGGCTGCTAAGGCAGTTGAAAATATAAAAGCGGCTGCACCAGATGCAGGAGGTACAGTAAACAGTAGCAGCACGGTATCCGGTGATTATTATATGGCATCGTATGAGGTGTCGTGCGGTGCAACAATTATTACAACACCAGCTTTCAACACCGGTTATCAGTTCAGCAAATGGACGGATCTCAATGAAAAGACCAACGAATCCAAAGACCGCAAGGTAACATCGGACATGGTAAATGATAAGACCTATGCCTATGAGAGAAGCATGCCGGCCTGTAACCTGACGCTGACACTTACCGGCATCGGGGAGCCATACGAAGTCCGTTATTACATAAACACACCAAGGGCATTGACGAGTACGGATGTATGGAAAGTCGGTAATACATTTACGCTGATCGGAAACAGTGCTACAGAGACAGCGACAAAGAGTTATACCGGAACACAGATCAGCAGTATCTGTAAAAATAACACACCGTATATCTATAAAAACATACCGTTACGGCACCTATTATAATGCTGCATTGTCAAGCAGTATCACGATCAATGGTTACCGTAAAGTGATCAGTGGAACCCATACGAAAGCCGGATGGTGGACTGCAGCAAGCGGTGGAACCTATGTAAATGTGGACGGAGCAGCATCCGGAGATAATCAGGGCAAGATCTGTGCCAGTGACTGGCGGGGCTATGCAAAGAGTGGTACTTTATCCAACGGAACCAAAGGAAAGATCATTTCCCTGTATGCACACTGGGAACTGGATCAGGCAGAATATACCGTCCGCCACTGGAAACAGAAAGCAGATGGTATTGCATCAACCCATGACGATAAAAACTATGAACTTGCCGAAACAGAGACGAAAAAAGCACAGATCGGAAGCAAGGTTACTCCTGCAGTAAAGACATACACCGGTTTTGACAGCCCGAAAACACAGACGAAAGAGGTAACTGCAGATGGAAAGATGGTCATTGATTATTATTATGAAAGACATCTATATAATGTAACATTAAATGCCGGAACCGGCATTGAAAAGACGACCGGAGGCGGATCGTACCGCTATGGACAGAGCGTCACCATCGATGCGGCAGTAAAAGAAGGCTATCACTGGTTAAACTGGAAAGGAAATTATAAAGGCGGATCCGGTGGGGAGCAGACCGTAGATGCTAAGAAGTTTGTATTTACGATGCCGGCCGGAAATGTCACGATGACAGCCAATGCAGAGGCAAATAAATATACGATCCATTTTGATCCGAACGGTGGAGCCGGACATATCAATGATATTGAAGCAACGTATGATGAAGACGTAACGCTACCGGATGTATGGAATGCAGACGGAACAGCAGCCTATGTGAAATATACACTGGATGGACAAAACGTGACAGAGGATGTTATTGCCGGAGTGATTCCAAAGGCAATGATGGATGGATATGAAGAGGAAACGGAAGAAATCGAAGATACTGAAGATCCGGATAATGCGGAAGACCCAGAGGGTGCCGGTAATTCAGAGGATGAGGATTCCGAAAACAATGGAGATGATTCGGATGCAGGTAATTCAGATGCAGACGCACAGAATTCCATGAATGCTGTGGAAGAAGCAGGCAATGCAGAAACTGCAGACAACTCTGATGAATCAGACGATGCAGAAATGGCAGACAGTTCCGATGAAGCAGACGAGGCAGAAATGGCAGATAATTCTGATGAATCAGATGATACAGACAATCCTGATGTAACAGACGATACGGATCAGAATGAAAAAGTTGCCGTGACAAAAGAGAATAAAGATGATGCCGAAGATATTGATGCTCTCAATGACTTAGAGGAAGAAAACATCGAGGAAAATAAGAAAGCCGAGGAGCCAAAGAAAAAAGTCTACGCATCCGTATTTATGGGCTGGTCCTTAGAAGATGGCAAAGACACCTTTATCCCACAGTGGAAAGCCGGAGATGCCGTTCGGAACCTTGTGGCAGAAGATGGTGGAGAGATCACACTTTATGCTGTCTGGGACGACTGCCCGTGGATTCAGGCACAGGATCTCTATTATACCTTAGAGCAGGCACAGAGCGGTTTTATCACGGAGGAAGAAATCTTGAGTCATGCAACGGCGACCGACCGGGAAGATGGAAGTCCGATTTTACCGGGAACCAATCCGGCACCGAGTGATCCGGAAGTTTTCACATCCTTCACGATCCCGGACTACCAGGCAGAAGAATTTACAAATCTGCAGCATGACTTTGCCACATCCGAGAATTTAACAGTGGTAGACCATGTGGGAAACACTTATGTGAAACAGATCATGGTGCATGTGACCGATACGACACCGAAAAAACTCACACAGATGGATCTGACCGGAGTTACCCGTTTCATCAACAGCAAATATTATAACAAATCGTTTGAAGAAGGCGGACTTGAAGATAATTCTATCTGGAAAGTCGATCCGGAATACAAGGCAGCACTGGAAAGCGCATTAAATAACATGGATCATGATACCCCGGTGGAAACCTATGTATTTTCAAAGGAAACGATCAAACAGATGAAACAATATGTGGAAACTCACGGAATTGGAAACAGCAAAGAACCGGATGCGTTGAACAATTTCTATAATCAGTTCCTTGCACCAAATAAGAAATAGAGAATAAAACATCAATATTTCCCTTTACAATTCCTGCCATAGGGCGTAAATTAAAGAGTGCTGGAATCATTTTCCGACAGTAAAAATATGGAGGTTTACAATGGCAAAAGAATTGTTAAAACGAAGCGAAGTAAAAGAAGAATATACATGGAATTTAAAAGATATGTATGCGTCCGACGAGGATTGGAAAAAAGATCTGGATGAGATTGACAAGATCCTGGATGAAATCGGAAAGATGGAAGGTAAAGTAGCTGCTTGTGCGCAAAATCTGCTTTTTGTATTAGAACGCGCAGCTAAGGCAGAGGAAAAACTGGATTATGATTTTAATTATGCAGAGCGTCTGTTTGATGAAGACCAGAAAAATACGGCACATCAGGCAATGTCCCAGAAAATGTATTTTATGCTGACGAAGGTGTCAAGCCAGACTGCATTTATCGTTCCGGAGATCCTTGCAATGGATGAGGCTGTTCTGGAAGGATACTATAAAGAACTTCCGGAGTTAGAACTTTACCGTAAACAGATCGAGGAAATCGAGCGTACCAAGGCACATACACTTTCTGCTGAAATGGAAAAACTGGTAGCGATGACAGGCGATATGGCGGAGACATCCGGACAGGTATATTCCATCATCAACAACGCTGATTTTGTATTCCCGGAGATCAAAGATGAAGATGGAGATACAGTGAGACTGTCCCATGGCAACTTTGTACCATTTGAAGAGTCTGCAGACCGCCGTGTGCGTAAGGATGCATTTGAGGGATTTTATGGTGTGTACAAACAGTATGCAAACACACTTGCTGCATTATATAATGGTCAGGTAAAACAGCAGGTTTTCTATGCAAATGCGAGACACTATCATTCAACACTGGAAGCCGCAGTGGATGCCAATAATGTTTCTCCGACTGTTTATCATAATCTGATCGATACGATCAATAAGAATATGGATAAAATGCACCGTTATGTACGTCTCCGCAAAAAATGCCTTGGCGTGGACGAACTGCATATGTACGACGTTTACACACCAATGATCGCAGATGCCGCAAAGAAGATTTCTTTTGAAGAAGCGAAAGAAACCGTGTTAAAGGCATTAGCACCACTTGGGGAAGAATATGTCGCAAAGGTAAAAGAGGGATTTGAAAGCCGCTGGATCGATGTTTATGAGAACGAGGGAAAGAGAAGCGGAGCTTATTCTGCAGGGGCTTATGGTTCACATCCATATGTGCTGTTAAATCATAATGATACCCTTGATAATATGTTTACGCTGGCACATGAAATGGGACATGCGATGCATTCCTATTATTCAAATTCCAGTCAGCCATACATTTACTCCCAGTATAAGATCTTTGTTGCAGAGGTGGCATCTACCTGTAACGAAGTGCTTTTAATGGAGTATTTGCTGAAAAATACAACTGATAAAAAGGAGCGTGCATATCTGCTCAACCATTATCTTGACAGCTTTAAGGGAACTGTTTACCGTCAGACTATGTTTGCTGAATATGAAATGTTAAGCAATAAGATGGTGGAAGAGGGAGAGAGCCTGACCGCTGAGACGTTAAATAAATTATATTATGACTTAAACTGCAAATATTTTGGACCGGATATGGTATCAGATTCTGAGATTGCCTATGAGTGGGCTAGAATCCCTCATTTTTATTACAATTTCTATGTATATCAGTATGCGACAGGATTTTCTTCCGCAGTTGCACTGGCACATGGAATCTTAAAAGAGGGAGCATCTGCAGTAGAACGTTATAAGAAGTTTTTATCCGGCGGATGTTCTGCATCTCCGGTAGAACTGCTTAAAATTGCAGGCGTGAACCTTGAAACACCAAAGCCGATCCAGGAGGCACTGGATGTGTTTGGGGAAGTGCTTGATGAGATCGAGGCATTGCTTGCCGAATAATGAATAACCGGTGGAAAATTGTGGAATACTATATCTATACAAGAACAAAACAGGAGGATTTTGTTTTGAAACAGGTAGAAGTATTGATCGATGCACCGGAAAAAGCAAAGAAGCTGTGTCATATTCTGAGTGGTCATAAAGGAGCGTTTGACCTTGCAAAAGGCAGATATATCGTAGACGGGAAATCCATTATTGGAGTCTGTACGATGGATCTGTCGAACCCCCTGACATTGACCATACATGAGGAAGATGACACGGTACTGGAGGAAATCCGCGAATTTTTAGTAAAAGCAAGATAACTCATTTGCCGAAAAATGTAGAATCGCAAATAACTGAAAGAAAAAGACAGTAACAATCGAAATTGGGTTGTTGCTGTCTTTTTTTGTGTTATGCCTGTTGCAGTTTTCCATTAAAGATAACTGCGTATTTCCTTGGCGAGGTTTTCCTCAAGGTGGATCAGTTCCTTACAAAATCCCTGCGCCTGTTCGTCTGCTGCTGCATACTGGTTATAATAACGGCAGAGTGACTTGACACCCATGTTACAGCCCTCGGTTAGAAGATCGGCGCACACTGCATCACTTTCCTCGACTGCTAATTTGGCATTTGTTTTCAGCCAGGACATTCCCTTTGCAAGCGCATTCGGTTCTTTGACCGGATCATCACATTTTTCTAACTGTGCATGGATCTCATTTTCAAGACGCTCGTGTTTTTCTTTGGATGCCATGATGACATTTTTGAAATCTGCATCCGAAATTTTATCACAGATCTCATCCATGGAATAAACAGCCATTTTTGTGCCGGCATTACATTCCCGCAATAATTTTACAGTATCTCCGTTTAACATATAGAATCCCTCTTTTTCATGATTTTTATATTCGCAATAGATAGAATTGCGGAACATGCATTCTGTTGTTTAATATGTCTTGAAACAGAATGAATTATGTATTGTTTCAGAAGTACAAAACATTTCTTTGAAAAATAAAAGCAGAAAACTTTACATGATTTTAAACATGTGTCTTGTCATATGTAATGATAAGTGGTATACTACGAAAAGTTTCATTAAAAATCTGAAATGAATGGGCAAAAAATTTGAGAGAGAGTTAAGAGGGCGTATGATAAGTTTGGAAGAATTAGAAGAGTGGAAAAAGAAAAGAGATGCCGTGATCCTGGCACATTATTATGTAAGACCGGAAGTCCAGGCACTTGCCGATTACATCGGAGATTCTTATTTCCTGAGTAAAAAGGCAACAGAGCTTGCAAATAAGACGATCGTACTCTGTGGCGTGACATTTATGGGCGAGAGTGCAAAATTGTTAAATCCGGATAAAACAGTACTGATGCCGGATCTTGCTGCGGACTGCCCGATGGCACATATGGTAACAAAAGAAACCGTACAGGCCGCGAGAGACCAGTACGATGACCTTGCGGTCGTGTGTTATATCAACTCGACACAGGAGATCAAATCGTGGTCGGATGTCTGTGTAACTTCTGCAAATGCGGTAAAGATTGTAAAAAATCTGCCGAATAAACATATTTTATTTATCCCGGACCGGAATCTGGCACATTTTGTCGCCGCAGCGGTGCCGGAAAAAAGAATTTCATTTACAATGAAGGATTTTTGTATTGTACATGAATTTATGCAGGTAGAGGAATTGCTTGATTTAAAGGCAGAGCATCCGGATGCAAAAAGTACTGGTTCACCCGGAATGCAATCATAAAATTATTGAAATCGCAGATTTTATCGGATCGACAAGCGGAATTATCAATTTTGCCGGGGAGAGCAGCAACAAAGAATTTATCATTGGCACGGAGTGCGGTGTTCTTACAAAATTAAAAGAGCGCAGACCGGATGCAGAGTTTTATTTCCCGGAAACAACACCGACCTGTGTGAATATGAAAAAAATCACGCCGGAAAAAGTGCTTCATGTGTTAAAAACAGGGGAAAATGAGATCCATGCAAAACCGGAAACGGAAGGCGCTGCAAAAAATACGCTGGCAAGAATGTTAGAACTTGCCGGAAAATAAAAGCAACATGTGTTAAAACGGAATTCGAAACATTTCCGATGGCGGCACAGAAATGAGGTCAAATATGAAAAATCTGTATTATGATGTAGTGATTGCAGGATGTGGTGTGGCAGGACTTTATGCGGCTTTGAATCTGCCGGAAGAAATGAATATTCTGATGCTTTCAAAAAAAGATTTGGAAAGCTGTGACTCCATGCTGGCACAGGGAGGAATCTGTGTGCTGCGGGATGAATCTGATTACGATTCGTACTTTGAAGATACCATGCGGGCCGGACATTATGAAAACCGAAAGGAGAGCGTTGATATTATGATACGTTCCAGCCGGGATGTGATCAACGACCTGTTGAATTTTGGTGTCCGTTTTGCAAAAAATCCGGATGGAAGCCTTGCCTATACCAGGGAGGGAGCTCATTCCCGGCCGAGGATCTGCTTCCATGAGGATATTACCGGAAAGGAGATCACAACGACACTACTATCACATGTAAAAAAATGTTCGAATGTGACCATCTTAGAGTATACGACCATGACAGATATTTTGGTGGATGATGGCAAATGCACCGGTATGGTTGCAGAAACAAAAGAAGGTGAAACGCTGCATATTCATGCAGACAATACAATTATGGCAACCGGAGGAATCGGGGGTCTTTATGAGCATTCCACCAATTTCCCAATACTGACCGGTGATGCATGCAGGATCGCAAAAGAACACGGTGTGGAACTTGAACATATGGACTATGTACAGATCCACCCAACATGCCTTTACAGTAAAAAGCCTGGAAGGAGTTTCCTGATCTCGGAATCAGCAAGGGGAGAAGGCGCAGTTCTTCTCAATCACAAAGGAGAACGGTTTGTCAATGAACTTCTGCCGCGTGATGTTGTGACAAAAGCAATACAGGAAGAAATGAAAAAAGAAGGTGTGGAGTATGAATGGATCTCATTTGCACATGTTCCAAAGGAAATCATTTTGAAGCATTTTCCACACATTTATGAAAAATGTCTCGAAGAAGGGTATGATCTTTTAAAAGAACCGGCGCCTATCGTGCCGGCACAGCATTATTTTATGGGCGGTGTCCATGTGAACCGCGATTCTGCGACAACGATGCCAAATCTATATGCAGTCGGGGAGACGAGCTGCAACGGAGTTCACGGAAAGAATCGGCTTGCAAGCAACAGCCTGTTAGAGAGTCTTGTTTTTGCAAAACGTGCAGCAGTAAAAATACAAAATGAAGAGAAAGGAAATGAAGATCATGAATTTGAATCCAATTACCATGCAGCTTGTTGCTGACAAATACATCCGTTTTGCCTTAGAGGAGGACATTCACAGTGAGGACGTATCCACCAATGCCGTGATGCCGGAATATAAAGCCGGTGAAGTGGAACTGATCTGTAAACAGGACGGCGTGATCGCCGGACTTCCGGTATTTGAACGTGTATTTACCATGTTAGATGCGTCCACAAAAAGTGGAGTGGGCGAAAAATCAGGATGGCAGGGAAGTAAAAGACGGTGATGCTGTAAAAAAAAGGACAGCTCCTTGCGACGGTAAAAGGTGACGTGCGGGTTCTTTTATCCGGAGAGCGTACAGCTCTTAATTATCTGCAGCGTTTAAGTGGTATTGCAACATATACACATCAGGTTGCACGGTTATTAGAGGGCAGCAGCACAACATTACTTGATACAAGAAAGACAACACCATGCATGCGAATTTTTGAAAAATATGCTGTGTGCGTGGGCGGCGGACAGAATCATCGTTACAATTTATCGGACGGTGTTTTGCTCAAAGATAATCATATTGATGCGGCAGGCGGTGTAAAAGAAGCTATTCTTGCTGCAAAAGCATATGCTCCGTTTGTCCGTAAGATCGAGGTAGAGACAGAAAATCTTGACATGGTAAAAGAAGCCGTGGAAGCAGGTGCGGATATTATCATGCTCGATAACATGACACCGGAACAGATGTCGGAGGCAATCCGGCTGATCGACGGCAGAGCAAAAACAGAGTGCTCCGGAAATATCACAAAAGAGAATATCAAAACGATCACAGCACTCGGAGTGGATTATGTTTCCAGCGGTGCCCTGACACATTCAGCACCGATCTTAGATATCAGCCTGAAACACTTGAAAGTAACAGATTCCCTTCAGTAACGCTTGTAAAAATAGACAGATTCAGCTAAAATAAATGCAGAGTCAAAAAGGAGAGGATCGCAAATGGAAAAAGAAATGACCGGAGCAGACAGAAGAAAAGAAATCCTGTCTATGATACGTGATACAGATACACCGGTATCCGGCACGGCAATTGGAAAAAAAACCGGTGTCAGCAGACAGGTCGTAGTGCAGGATATTGCACTTCTCCGCACACAGGGGTATCCGATTATTTCTACTGCAAGAGGTTATCTGCTGGATGAACCAAAACAGGCAGTCAGGATATTTAAAGTATGCCATACCAATGAACAGGTGGAGGATGAACTGACTACGATCGTTGATCTTGGGGGATGTGTGGTCAATGTCATGGTCAATCACCGCGTTTATGGGAAATTAGATGCTCCGCTAAATATCAAAAGCAGGCGAGATGTGCAGAACTTTATGGATGATTTAAAGACAGGAAAATCGACACCACTTCTCAATGTGACGTCCGGATATCATTTTCATAAGATCAGCGCTGAGAGTGAAGAAGTGTTAGATGAGATAGAGGAAGCACTCAAAAAGAAAGGCTATCTTGCGGAATTACTTCCATATGAACAGTAAGAAATTAAAAAAACCGGGATATTGACTTGAAATCAAATTCGCTTTATAATAAAATCACTTATGCATACGAGAAAGAGATGAAACCGTGATGCATAAGTGATTTTTACGTGACAGGATATTTTGCAGAAACGGAGAGAAATATGATAAAAAGTATGACCGGTTTTGGCCGGTGTGAATTTGCGGATGAGAACCGCAAGTTTACGGTAGAGATAAAAGCCGTAAATCACCGTTATCTCGATGTCAATATCAAGATGCCTAAAAAGCTGAATTTCTTCGAGAGTGCGATCCGTACGCTGTTAAAAAGAGTATATGGAGCGCGGTAAGGTTGATATTTTTATCAACTGCGAAGATTATACGCAGGACAATGTTTCATTAAAATATAATGAAGCACTCGCAGCCCAGTATCTGACTTATCTGAACAGTATGGCAGAGAAGTTCGGACTTGATAATGATATCCGTGTGAGCACGCTTTCAAAGTACCCGGACGTGTTTACGATGGAGGAACAGGGCATAGATGAGAAATCTCTGTGGCTTGGACTTGAAAAAGCGATCCGCGGTGCGGCAGAGCAGTTTGTGGAGAGCAGGATCAGGGAAGGCGAGCATTTAAAGAAAGATTTATGCGAGAAACTTGATGGCATGTTATCCTATGTGGATTTCATTGAGGAGCGCTCCCCTGTAATCATTAAGGAGTACAAAGAACGGTTAGAGGCTAAGGTGGCAGAACTGCTAGGAGACCGTCAGATCGATGATGCAAGAATTGCGACGGAGGTAACGATCTTTGCAGATAAGATCTGTGTTGATGAAGAGACAGTCAGACTGCGCAGCCACATTAAGAGTACCAAAGATACCTTGGAAGCTGGTGGCAGTGTGGGAAGAAAACTTGACTTCATTGCGCAGGAGATGAACCGTGAGGCAAATACCATTCTTTCTAAAACAAATGATCTTGCAATTTCTGATATCGGTATCAGTTTAAAAACGGATATTGAAAAGGTCAGGGAACAGATCCAGAATATAGAATAGGGACGGGTGGTATATGGCAAAGCTGATGAATATTGGATTTGGCAATATGGTCAATACCGATAAGATTGTCTGCATCGTATCTTCAGACTCCGCACCGGCAAAGCGTATGGTGCAAAAAGGCAAAGAACAGGAAAATCTGATCGATGCGACACAGGGACGCAGGACCAAAAGCGTCATTTTTACAGAAAACAACAAAATCATTTTATCAGCATTGCAGCCGGAGACGCTTGCCGGCAGATTTAATGGCAATGCCACAGAGGTATATGATGATACGAAAGAATAGAGGAATCCTTACCGTGGTGTCCGGATTTTCCGGCTCGGGAAAAGGAACCATCATGAAAGAATTAATGAAAAAATATGCTGACAGCTATGCACTTTCCATCTCGGCTACGACGAGAAATCCAAGACCGGGTGAAACGGATGGTGTGGAATATTTTTTCCGTACAAAAGAACAGTTTGAGCAGATGATAAAAGACGATGCACTGATCGAATATGCGCAGTTCGTCGGCAATTATTATGGCACGCCGAAGGCATATGTGGAAGAACAGTTAGAGACAGGAAAAGATGTCATCTTAGAGATCGAGATCCAGGGAGCATTAAAAGTCAAAGAAAAATTCCCGGATACATTGCTTTTGTTTGTGACACCGCCGAGTGCCAAAGAGTTAAAAAACCGTCTGATAGGCAGAGGAACCGAGACGATGGACGTGATCGAGTCAAGACTTGCAAGAGCCGTTGAAGAGGCGGAGGGAATTGAGTCCTATGACTATCTGGTAGTCAATGACGTGTTAGAAGACTGTGTGGAAGAAGTTCATCAGATCATTCAGAATGAACATTACCGTGTAAACCGTAATGAGTCAGCAATACAGGAAATGCGGAATGAACTAAAAGCATTTTCAAAATAGTCTGTCCATGAAACAGATAAAAATCTGTAACATAAATATAAGAATCTAAGAGCGGGAGACCGCCATATGCGCAATGCGCAAAGAAAGGGGAATTATCATGATACATCCATCTTATGTAGAATTAATGAAAGTAGTAAACGACGGTGTGGAAATTGGTGAGGAGCCGGTTGTAAACAGCCGTTATTCCATTGTGATTGCAGCTGCAAAAAGAGCACGCCAGATCATTGCAGGAGATGAGCCGATGGCAGAGAAAAAAAGTGTGCCCGAAACCATTATCCATCGCAGTAGAAGAACTTTACGAAGGAAAGGTAAAGATTTTACCGGAGACATCGGATGAAGAATAATTTAAAACTTTTATTTGTATCACTTGGATGTGACAAGAATCTGGTCGACACAGAGTTTATGCTTGGCATGTTAAGAGATGATGGAATCGAAATGACAGATGATGAGCAGGAAGCAGACATTATCATTGTCAATACCTGCTGCTTTATCAATGATGCAAAAGAAGAAAGTATCAATACGATTCTTGAGATGGCAGAACTGAAAAAAGAAGCCAGATTAAAGTCTCTGATCGTGACCGGATGCCTTGCACAGCGTTATAAAGAAGAAATCGTAAAAGAAATCCCGGAAGTGGATGCAATTCTTGGAACGAATTCCTATGAGGATATTGTAAATGCAGTGCATCAGTCCTTAGAGGGCAAACATTATGAGAATTTCAAGACCTTAGAGGGATTGCCGACGCTGCACACCAAACGTTCTGTGACAACAGGCGGACATTTTGCTTATTTAAAGATCGCAGAGGGATGCAACAAGCGCTGCACATACTGCATTATTCCGTATATCCGCGGAAATTACCGCAGTGTTCCGATGGAAGATCTGATCGAACAGGCAAAAGAACTGGTTGCTGCAGGAGCAAAAGAACTCATCCTAGTGGCACAGGAGACCACACTCTACGGAGTTGATCTCTATGGTGAAAAGTCACTGCACCGTTTATTAGATGAGTTAAACAAGATCGAAGACCTGTTCTGGATCCGTATCATGTACTGTTATCCGGAAGAAATATACGAAGGTCTGATCGATGCCATGATCCGCAATCAGAAAGTATGTCATTATCTGGATATCCCGATCCAGCATGCAAATGATACCATATTAAAACGCATGGGACGAAGAACGAGTAATGCAGATCTTGTAAAGATCATTACGCATCTGCGTGAACGCATTCCGGACATTACACTGCGTACGACGCTGATCTGTGGTTTCCCGGGTGAAACACAGGAAATGCATGAGGAACTGATGCAGTTTATCAATGACATGGAATTTGACCGTCTTGGTGCTTTTACCTATTCACCGGAGGAGGGAACGCCTGCTGCAGAGTTTACCGATCAGGTGGATGAAAATCTGAAAAAAGACTGGCAGGCAGATGTCATGGAATTACAGGAAGAAATTATTTTTGATAAAAATGAGACCATGAAAGGCAGAGAGTTATACGTTTTCATTGAAGGGAAAGTGAGTGATGAAAATGCTTATGTTGGAAGAACTTACCGTGATGCACCGGATGTAGATGGTTATATTTTTATTAATACAGATGAAGAACTCATGACGGGCGATATCGCGAAAGTACGTGTGACAGGCGCCTATGAGTATGACCTGATTGGAGAATTGATCTAGCAGTATTTAAAATTTATTGTGCAGAAATGGAGAGTGTAAATTATGAATTTACCAAATAAACTGACGGTAATGCGTATGATATTGATTCCGTTTTTTGTTTTCTTTATGCTTGCTCCGTATTTTGAAGGTTATGGCAATTATATTGCAGTAGCTATTTTTATCATTGCAAGTCTTACCGACATGCTGGATGGAAAAATTGCAAGAAAGTACAATCTGGTTACTGATTTCGGAAAATTTATGGATCCTCTGGCAGACAAGCTGCTTGTATGCTCTGCAATGATCTGTCTGATTGAGAAAGGACAGCTTGCAGCCTGGATTGTCATCATTATCATTGCGAGAGAATTTATCATCAGTGGATTTCGTCTGGTCGCTGCAGATAATGGAATTGTAATTGCTGCAAGTTATTGGGGAAAATTTAAAACGGTTTTCCAGATGCTTATGGTGATTGTGCTGATCTTAGATATTCCAAATCCGTTCTTTGCAGTGCTTGGCACGGTTCTTACATACATTGCTTTGGCGCTGACAGTCGTATCACTGATCGATTATATTGCCAAAAATAAAAATGTTTTAAAAGAACAGAAATAGGAGAATAGCAGTTGGCTGAACATGTATATGATTCCAGTGATTCCTGTACCGGCAAAAGTGCAGTACAGGAACCGCTGGAATATTCCATTTATGGTTTGTTAAAAAAATATCAAATTACAATTACAACAGCGGAGTCCGCCACGGGTGGGATGATCGCGTCCACGCTGATCAATGTTCCGGGAATCTCAGAGTTTTTTACAGAGGGGTATGTGACATATTCAAATGAAGCAAAAGTTAAAATGATACATGTTGCACCGGAAACAATCGATACCTATGGCGTGGTAAGCAGTGAAACAGCGGCGGATATGGCTGCTTCTGCAGCAAAAACGGCTGCAACAATGGCGGCAGTATCCGTGACAGGTGTTGCCGGACCAGATGGGGGAACGAAAGAATGCCCGGTCGGGCTGGTGTTTATCGGGCCTGTTATCTGAATGGAAAGACAGTGACGGAGCGTCATATGTTTTCCGGCAGCCGCATGGATGTAAGAAAGAGCGCCACAGAAAGCGCACTTTCCCTGTTAAAAAAATGTATAGAAGAAACGTATGCAGTGTGAAAAATCCATATAGGAAAGATATTTTTACACTAGAAAGGCATGGTTATTAGTATGAGAATTATTGCAGGAACAGCGAGAAGCCTTCCTTTAAAAACGGTAGAAGGACTTGACACCAGACCTACCACAGACCGTATCAAAGAGACATTGTTTAATATCATACAGGATGAGATCCCTGGATGCTATTTTTTGGATCTGTTTGCAGGAAGCGGACAGATGGGACTTGAGGCAGTCAGCCGCGGTGCGCAGTATGCCGTTTTTGTCGAAAATAATAAAAAAGCTGCTGCATGCGTGGAGGACAATATCCGCTTTACCAAGTTTACAAAAGAAACAAAAATTATATAATTCGGATGTTTTTATCAGCTTTAAGAGCGATGGAAGGAAAATACCGGTTTGATATCATTTTATGGATCCTCCCTATAAACAGGAACTTGAATATGATGTACTTTCTTACCTGAAAGATTCTTCGCTTTTAAAAGAAAATGGAATCATCATCGTCGAAGCATCGTTGGATACAGCGTTTGACTATTTGCCGGATATGGGATTCACATTGAAACGATTAAAGACGTATAAGACAAATGAACATGCATTTATCATCAAAAATCAATAGAAAAAATACATGATCCATTTGTATGGGAGGAACCTATGAAAAAAGCAATTTATCCGGGAAGTTTTGATCCGTTGACGTTAGGACATTTAGATATTATAGAACGATCTGCTAGAATTGTGGACGAGCTTGTGGTCGGAGTACTCAATAACAGTGCAAAAATTCGTTGTTTTCTTTAGATGAACGTGTTAGTATGATTAAGGAGATGACAGATTCCATGCCAAATGTTACAGTGACAAGTTTTAATGGTCTTTTAGTCGATTATATGAGAGAAATCGATGCGACGATCATTGTAAGAGGACTGCGCGCTGTAACAGATTTTGAATATGAACTTCAGATTGCACAGACAAATCATGTGGAAAATCCGGAAGTGGAGACAATTTTTTTGACAACCAGTCTCCAGTATTCTTATTTAAGCTCTACAATCGTGAAAGAATTTGCATCTTATGGAGGAGATTTATCCAAGTTTGTGCCGGCACGTTTTATAGACCGGATATATGATAAGTATCAGATTAAAAAATAAGGAGTGGTTACTATGGCCAGCAGAATTGAAACAGATAATAGACGAGATTGAAGACTATATTGACGGCTGTAAGACGCAGGCTTTTGCACCGTCTAAGATCATTGTAAACCGCGAAACTATGGAAGAACTATTAAATGAACTCCGCAGCAAGACACCGGATGAGATCAAGCGTTATCAGAAGATTATCAGCAATAAAGAAGCAATCTTAGCGGATGCGCAGGCGAAAGCGGATGCAATCATTGCACAGGCACAGGTAAAAACAGATGAACTTGTCAGTGAGCATGAAATTATGCGCAGGCATATGCAGCAGGCAAATGAGTTGTTATGATCGCAACCAAACAGGCTCAGGAAATCTTAGACAATGCAACAAATGACGGCCAATAATATCCGTATGGGTGCCATGCATGATATACAGACGATATTTGAAAAATTAGAGGTACAATTCACATGCCATGGATTCTTCTAAGGCAAGGAGTGATGCATATATGAGTACTCTGCAGGGATTCCTTGATGTTGTTACAACGAACCGTGCCGAATTGAATCCTACGGCAGACATACAGGAAGAAACGCAGACGGATACACAAGAGTTACAACAGACCATGCCAGAACAGCAGTAATTAGGGTCATAAGCAGTTTAAAGATTCCATAATTTTTTGATGGAAAGACCGGTTCCTTTGATCATCGAGCTGGTCTGTGCCAGACCGGAACATCCGCCGAAGGCAGTAAAAGTCATGGCAAGTAAATAACGGCAGGCAGGTGTAAGGGGTGACTGGCTGGCAGCTTTGATCCCGTTTGTGATTTCTGTCAATCCGGTGAGCATCAGTTTTGTGGTTTCTGGCAGTGGAAGCAGCCGGAACATGGAAGATATCATGGAAAACAGCATAATATAACCTCCAAGTCTGGTTAGTGTTTCGAAACCGTTCATGATGCCGGCGTCTATGATTTTAAAATTTATTTGAGATCCAGATGCTGGCTTTTTGTATGTGGTGGAGTGGTTTGATACTGATTGCTTTTTCTCTGTAAAGAAAAAGAGCAGTCTACCGGCAATGAGAGGCGGCAAAAATATTACCAGATAGCTGAGTGGTATCAGGGAAGGCATATGAAGTTCCTGGCAGAGAATATAGCTGCTGATAAATACAGGACTGATGTTGTTTGTCACCATAAACAGTATTTCGGCTTCCTGATATTCTAACTGCCCGCATTTTAGCATTTCAGCACAGTTTTTGCTTCCCATCGGAAAGCCGAACAGAAAACCGGACAGCAGCACAAAAGAGCCATTTCTGCTGGCTGGTAAGATCAGACGTAGAAGCGGATAGAGAAGTTTTACAAGATATCCGGTAAAACCAGAGTAGATCAGGATATTGGATAAAATCGCAAATGGCAGCAGAGAGGGAAGCACCCGCTCATACCAGAGAACCAGCCCGTCGGTTGCTGCAGTTACTGCGTCCTGCGGGAAAAATAAAATATAAACGATAAAAATAAGGATACACAAGAATATTAATTTCTTTTTCATATTAGAATATATGAGAAACAGGAGGCATCTATGAAGAACAAATTAAATTTACCAGAGTTAGAATCCAAAAAAGTATTTGCATATTTTGAGGAGTTGGCAGCAATTCCGCATGGTTCAAGAAATACCAGACAGATCAGCGATTACCTGATTTCTTTTGCAAAAGAACATGGTTTAGAGTGCTATCAGGATGAGGCAAACAATGTTGTGATCATTCAGGAGGCATCTGACGGATATGAAAGTGCAGACCCGATCATCATGCAGGGACATATGGATATGGTCTGTGAGAAGGAAAAAGGCGTGGAGATCGATTTTGAGAAAGACGGTCTGGAGCTTTATGTAGACGGCGATTTCTTAAAAGCAAAAGGCACGACTTTAGGCGGTGATGATGGTGTTGCGGTTGCTTATATCCTCGCAATTATGGATTCACCGGAGATTGCGCATCCAAGACTTGAGGCTGTGATCACGGTTGATGAGGAGATCGGCATGCTCGGAGCAGAGGTCATAGATCTTTCCATGTTAAAAGGCCATAAGATGTTAAATATTGATTCCGATGTGGAAGGACATTTCCTGACAAGTTGTGCTGGCGGTATGACTGTGGATACTGTGATCCCTGTCACATGGCAGAAACAGCAGGGATATGGCGCAGGACTGACTGTGACTGGCTTAGAGGGGGGGCACTCCGGCAGTGAGATCGATAAGGAACATGCCAATGCTAATATCCTGATGGGACGTGTGTTAAAATATCTTTCCGACCGAATGGAACTGGCGGTTGTATCACTTGCAGGCGGCTTAAAAGATAATGCAATCCCGCGTGAGTGTGAGGCAGAGATCGTCATTCCGGAAGAGAAAAAAGCAGAACTTTCCGATTATATTACAGAACTGGAAAAGATTTTTAAAAAAGAGTATGCTGTCTCAGATCCGGCTGTCTGCATTGAAATAAAAGAGAATGGAACAGGGGAGTATGATGTATTATCTTATTCTTCCATGACAAAAGTGATCTTTTATCTGCGCAACGTGCCAAACGGCGTGCAGCATATGAGCATGGTAATGCCTGGACTGGTAGAGACTTCTTTAAATACCGGAATCATGAAACTGACAACAGATGGCCTGGAGCTGACCGCATCTGTGCGAAGCAGTGTCTCCACAAGAAAAGAAGAATTAAAAGATAAATTAGAGTATCTGGCCGAATTTTTAGGCGGTGAGATCTCTGTAAGCGGGATTATCCGGCATGGGAGTATCGCGCGGAGTCTGATATCCGTGAGGGAATCAGTGCCGTATACGAAGAATTATTCCACGAGGAGCCAGTGTTTGAGGCAATCCATGCAGGACTTGAGTGCGGTATCTTATCCGGCAAGATCGCAGATCTCGACTGCGTTTCCTTCGGACCGAATAACTTTGATATCCATACACCGAAGGAGCGTCTCAGCATTTCTTCTACCGAAAAAGTATGGAAACTGATTGTGGAATTTTTAAAGAGAAGTAAATAAAAACGTTTGTCATAAATTTAATATTGCAAAAATAAGGGAGTACGGACTGGTCTTATGAAAAAAGTCAGATTGTGGCTGCTTGTGTTTTTATGTATGATGGCAGTGTTTCAGGTACTTTTGACAGAAGAACTTTTAGAGAGTGCACACAGGAGAAACTGTTTTTCTTATGAAACGGCATTTCGCAATCTGCGGAACCATAATCTGACAAAAGATCAGGTCAATACCTTTTTTAACAATGCCGGATCCGATATGGAAGGGTTTTGTGAGCTTTTGACGATGTATTTTGCATCGGACTGCCAGATGACAGATCCTAAGCTGTTGAAGAAACAGGTCGCAGATGCAAAAAAATATCGTGGCAATGAATTTACAGAGATAAACG
>ENA-OPYX01000695-OPYX01000695.1-human-gut-metagenome-genome-assembly--contig:-NODE-695-length-19530-cov-2.988352_pt1 | contig 19530 bp, 20 predicted proteins | sample MGYA00242639_ERZ504486 | MGnify/ENA primary metagenome ERZ504486 (study PRJEB26092, sample SAMD00036296) | human gut metagenome | host: Homo sapiens | study: EMG produced TPA metagenomics assembly of... | reverse complement strand
GATAAGGATAGTCCGTTTTTACGGAATCGGATCATACAGTTCTGATTTTTATATTATGGCTTTGAACCGAATGGGGTAAAAAACTATGATTACAGCAGATATTTGGCTGGTCTTGACGGAGTTGCGGCAGGTTACGGCGAAGAACATAATGCCTCGTCTATGCAAAGAACAGTGCTTGCAACGATAGCGTCAGGCGGTGATCCGAGAAACGTCGGCGGACGTGACTTGGTTGCGGACGGCATTTATTACAGAGATAATGTTTCACCACTCGGAAAAGAGGGTGTAAACGGATATTCGTGGGGACTTATTGCTCTTGATTCAAAGAGTTTTGAAACTCCTGAATGGGCATTGTCAAACAGAAACGATATACTTGCCGGGATATTGTCACATCAAAATACGAACGGCAGTTTTGATGACAGCGTGTACAGTACCGCAGTTGCAGTTACGGCGCTTGCACCTTATTACGAAACAAGCGGTGCGTATACGATAACGCAAAATCAGACGGGTTATGTGATTGATTTAAGCCCTAAAGACGCGGTTGAGGACGCACTTAATTATTTGTCGGCAGAACAGGACAAAGACGGCGATTGGGGTGACCTTGAATCAACGGCAATGACTGTTATCGCACTTGATACGTTGGGGGTTAATGCTGACAGTGACGGCAGATTTGTTGCTAAAAACGGCAGTGCGGTAGACGGCTTAATGCAGTATCAGCAAAAAGACGGTGGATTTTCGACCGGTAAGGGAAAGAGTAACAGTGAGGCAACGTCTTTGGCAGTGTGTGCACTTACAAGCCATTTGAGAAAGTTGCAGAATAAAGCGACATTCTTTAATTTTGACGTGAATGATTCGGTTGTGTTTGAAACACCTGCACCGACAAAAGCACAATCTTCAGGCAATACGTCAAATAAGACATCATCAAGTACATCAAAATCAAATAAGACAACAAAGACAACAACGAAACCGAAAACAACAACAAAGCCTAAAACGACAACAAAACCAAAGACAACGACTAAGGTGACGGGAACAATGAAACCGACAAAAACGGCTTCGCCTATGGAATCATCATCACCAAAGCCGTCCCTGACACCAAGACCGACAAAAAAAGCCGGCACTTGTAGGACCGGTTGAGATGCCTGGACCAATGCCGTCATTTGAACCGAATGAAGCACTTCCGCAGGAAAAGGGACATCACGACAGAAAGAGCGGAGGAGCGGCAGTTGCGATTGTAAGCATAGTAGCGGTACTTTGCTTGGCGGCAATAGCGGTTGTATTGTATCTCGGTAAAACAAAGAAATTTGAGGGTAAAGGTATATTTAAGTATCTTGCACCGAAAAAGAAAAAGAAGAACGAAATATATAAGGCAAAACAGCATAGAAGGACAGAACAACACAGACGTTATGAAGAACGTGAAAAGTTTTAAAAAAACGACGTAAATTTGATAAACGAAGAAGATAAATAAAAGGTGACTGCAATTTTTGCAGTCACCTTTTATATTGCAGACAACCTTTTCAGCCTTCCATATGCTTGCCTAAAAAGCCGGCGGCGGATTCTGCTAATTTTTCTTCAACTTCAGACGCAGTTTCACCATCTTTTAAAATGAATAAAACAGAGCCGATTGTGTCACCCTCCGATACTATCGGAACAACAACGCCTGCATTGTATTTTTCAACACCCTCAGCGACTGAAACGGGTTTGCCGTCTTTGTAGCTTACAACGATTTTTTCATTCATTACATTTTCAAGCTCACTGCTCACAGGCTTTTCGATAAGCTCTTTCTTAGGTAATCCCGATACTGCAATGACATTGTCGCGGTCGGTTATACAAGCACCGTGTCCGCTTGCTTTGGCAAGTGTTTCAACATAATTTACGGCAAAGTCACCAAGCTCACCGATTGGGGAGTATTTTTTGAAAATAACCTCACCGTCTTTTTCTGTATAAATTTCAAGAGGATCGCCCTCTCTGATTCGCATAGTGCGTCGTATTTCCTTTGGAATAACAACTCTTCCGAGATCATCTATTCTTCTTACAATTCCTGTTGCTTTCATCGCTTTTCCTCCAAAATAAATTTATATTTGTGTTAAATATTATTTGCATTGTTTTTTTGATTTATCCATAATTGATAAAAAAAATCAAAAATTTTGGAGTTTTAAAAATTAATGTGTAATATTGCCACTGCTGTATGCCACTTGAGGGGAGCAGTCGCGAAACGGCAGAGGTGTGGCAAATGAGCAAAATAAAAGGGCGACCATTGGTCGCCCCTAAGAAAGTACATTAAATAATCATATCATCACGGATCGAGGTGGTGAATATCTCTTGGGAACAAGCTTGCCTCACGGATATTTGCAAGACCAAGCATTTTCATAACGACACGTTCAAGACCGATACCAAGTCCGCCGTGCGGTGGCATACCGTACTTAAATATATCGGTATATGCACCGAGGTCGCCCTCCTCCATATGATAACGTTTCATTTTTTCAAGAAGTTCGTTATAATCGTGTATTCTCTGACCGCCTGTTGTGATTTCAAGACCTCTGAAAAGCAAGTCAAAACTTTCGGCAAGTTTAGGGTCGTCTGCCGAATCCATTGCATAGAACGGACGTTTTAATCCCGGGAACTTTTCAACGAATATAAATTCACTGTCATAATTCTTTTTTGCGTATTCGCACAATTTAACTTCATCTGTAGGATCAAGGTCAAATTGATTATGTGACTTGCCGAGAATATCAAGTGCCTCAAAGAATGTTACTGAAGGGATTTCATTGATAACAGGCAATGTTGCACCTAAAAGCTCCAACTCGTCACTGTAATGTTTCGGCAAATACTCAACAACATATTTAAGCATAGCCGTTTCCATAGCCATAACATCATGCATATCGTTGATAAATCCCATTTCAAAATCAAGCCCGATATATTCGTTCAAATGACGTGTAGAGTTGTGTTTTTCGGCTCTGTAAACAGGGGCAATTTCAAACACTCTGTCAAAGAATGCTACGCAAGTCTGTTTGTAGAACTGCGGACTTTGTGCAAGATATGCGTCTTTATCAAAGTATTTCAATTTGAATATATTAGCACCGCCCTCAGCACCTGCCGCAACGATTTTGGGTGAATGTATTTCGGTAAAGTTATTGTTTAACATAAATTCACGAAATGCCGACACAACGCCCTCTGCAATTTTAAATACCGCTCTCTGTTCAGGATGACGAAGTGCGACACTTCTGTGTGCCATTGAAGTTTCGATTGAACAGCCAAGCTTTTTGCTTGAAACGTGAAGAGGGTATTCCTCTGCGGGTTTTGAAAGTATTTCAAACGAAGAAATAGTTATTTCATAGCCGTGATTAGCACGTTTTTCTTCTTTTACGTCACCTGTGATTTTGATATAAGCACCCTCACAAAGTGAGTCAAAATCGCCTGTACATTTATCCTTTGAATAAACGGATTGAAGAATATATCTTCCCGTACGAAGTATTACAAATGAGAAACCGCTCATTTTTCTAAGCTTATGCACGCAAGCACAAAAGCTTATTGAACCGCCGACAGCTTTTTGCAAATCGTCAAGAGTGATTTCGCTTATAAGCTGTGAACCATCTATTTTCTGCATATTAATTCCACCTTTATTTTAATTTTTCAGTCAATAAGTCCTTAGCAAGTTTAGGGTTTGCACCTTTACCCGCTGTGCGTACCACTTGTCCCATAAGGAAACCGAAAATCTTTTGATTACCGTTTTTGTAGCTTTCAACACTGTCTGCGTTTTCGGCTATAATTTTATCAATAATTTCTTCAAGACCCGATGTGTCATTGTCCATAATAAAGCCGTTTTCTTTGGCAATATCAATAGGCTTACCGCCGTTATTGAACATAATCTTCAAAATATCCTTGGCGGCATTTTTGGAAACAACGCCGTCTGTTGACATTTTAACGAGTTCTGCCAAATCGGCAGGGGAGAATGTTACATCTGAAATAGTCTTTTCGGAATCGTTAAGGTTTCTGTTAAGTTCAACAAGCATCAGATTAGAAATTTGTTTGTAGTCCGGATTTATTTTTACAGACTCATCGTAAAAATCCGAAAATTCCTTGCTTGATATAATAAGATTAGCGTCATCTGTCGGAAGTCCGTACTTTTCCGTATAACGTACAAAACGGTCTTGCGGCATTTCCGGCATTGACTTCTTATGTCCTCAATTTCTTCGTCCGATAGGAATACCGGAGGAATATCCGGCTCAGGGAAGTAACGATAATCGTGTGCGTCCTCTTTTGAACGTAATGCCTTTGTATCGCCGTGGTTGTCGTTGTAACGTCTTGTTTCCTGAATAACAGTACCGCCGTTATCAAGAATTTCCGCTTGACGGTTTATTTCATATTCAATCGCACGACCGATTGCTTTTAATGAGTTCAGATTTTTAAGTTCGGCACGGGTACCGAATTCGGTTGAGCCGACAGGCATAATTGAAATATTAACATCAACACGCATTGAGCCTTGCTCCATTTTTGCGTCACACACGCCTGCATACTTTAAACGCAAAGCAAGTTTTTCAACAAAGTCTTGAACTTCTTCGATTGAACGGAAGTCCGGCTCTGTTACAATTTCAATAAGCGGTACACCGCAACGGTTATAGTCAGCCATTGAAATGCCCTCATAATCGTCATGCACAAGCTTACCTGCGTCCTCCTCAATGTGAATGTGGTTAATTCTGATGTCCTTACCGCCTGTGACGGTTATATAACCGCCTGTACAGATCGGGTGGTCAAATTGTGTTATCTGATATGCTTTAGGCAAGTCGGGATAAAAATAATTCTTTCTGTCGAATGCACTGTAATTATTTACGGTACAGTCAAGTGCAAAACCTGCCTTTGCGGCAAGCCTTACCGCACCTTGATTTAAAAGGGGAAGTGTACCCGGAAGTCCCGAACATCTTGGACATACACGAGTGTTTTCGCTGCCGCCGAATTCATTTTGACAAGTACAGAATACTTTTGAATCTGTCAACAATTCCGCATGAATTTCAAGTCCTATTACGGGTTGGTATCTCATAGTACAATCTCCTTTCTTTCAAAGTCTTTTTCAAATCTGTCGCATACTGCGATTATTGTCTTTTCGTCAAATGCTTTTCCGATAAGGCTCATACCGATAGGCAAACCTTTTGAATCGTAACCGCAGGTTGTGGAAATTGCGGGAAGTCCGGCAATATTTACGGTTACTGTATAAATATCGGCAAGATACATTTTAACCGGATCGTTTTCCTGTTCACCGATTTTATAAGCCGTAGTCGGTGCGGTCGGTGTAAGCATAACGTCGCACTTTCTGAATATATCGGCATATTCGTTTCTTATTTGTGTTCTTATACGCGTTGCGTTTTTATAATATGCGTCATAGTAACCCGAACATAGTGCATAGTTGCCAAGCATAATTCTTCTTTTAACCTCTTGACCGAATCCCTCACGGCGTGAATTTTTAATAAGGTCGTTAAAGTCCTCGCCAAGTCCGCTTCTAAGACCGTATTTGATACCGTCAAAACGTGAAAGGTTGCTTGCCGCCTCGGCTGATGAAATTAGGTAGTAAGCCGAAACCGCATATTCAAGACTCGGAAGTGAAACGTCAACTATTTCACAGCCAAGCTTTTTGTAATATTCAACGGCGTTTAAAACAGCCGTTTTAACTTCATCATTTAGACCGTCACCGAAAAATTCTTTCGGTACACCGATTTTTAATTTGCTTACATCACTTCCGATAAGTGAATTATAGTTGCCCTCTGATTTTTACTTGATGTGGCATCATTTTCATCATAGCCGTAAATGCCCTCAAGCATATAGCCTGTGTCTTCGGCAGACTTTGCGATAACGCCGATTTGGTCAAGTGAAGATGCGAATGCGATAAGTCCCCATCTTGAAACAGTGCCGTATGTCGGTTTAAGACCTGTAACACCGCAGAATGAAGCAGGCTGACGAACAGAACCGCCTGTATCCGAACCAAGTGCGGCGGCACAAAGGTCGGCACTTACGCTTGCTGCGGCACCGCCGGAAGAACCTCCCGTAACACGAGTTAAGTCGTAAGGGTTTTTAACACCGCCGAAATATGATGTTTGAGATGAACCGCCCATTGCAAATTCGTCCATATTTGTTTTGCCGAGCATAACGATGTTGTCTTTCTTTAATTTTTCCATTACCGTTGCGTTATACGGAGGAATGAAGTCATCAAGCATATGTGATGCACAGGTTGTCTTGACACCGAGTGTACATATGTTATCTTTAACCGAAATAGGCAATCCCGTAAATGCACCGCTGTTGCCACTGTCGATAACTTCCTGTGCTTTCTTTGCGTCCGCAAGTGCGTTTTCTTTGCACACTGTTATATAACTGTTTATTTCTTTATCTGATTTTTCTATTCTGTCAAGATATTGCTCGGTAAGTTCAACCGAACTGATCTCCTTACTGTCAAGCATTTCTCTCAGTTTTTTTAAAGCCACATTAATCAAATCCTTTCTCTTGACTGTTAAACTACTTTAGGAACTACGAAACTGTTATTTTTAACATTCTTCGCATTCTTAACAATTTCTTTGGTAGGGTACGAATTTCGATGTTCGTCCGCCCTTAAATCTTTATAGTCAACCGCATCAAGTGCATAGGCAGGCTTTGATGTATCAAATTCACATACTTTATCCATGATAGCTATGATATTTGTCATATCAGCCGTCATTTGTTCAAGCTCTTCATCTGTAAATTCAAGCTTTGAAAGCTCTGCGAGGTGCCTTGTCAAATCTGAGTTAAACATATCAATTCTCCGTTCTTTAAATATTTTGTTTTTGTATAATGTTTTTATTATACAAAAAAAGACGTAATATAACAGAGTTTTCGCTCTGTTATACAACGTCTTTGCTGTAAGATTAATATTATAATACCATAATTTAAAAATGTTTGCAAGGGGTAAAATGAAAAAATATTAAGTTTTATATTATTTTCATTTATGCAATTTGCATTATGGCTCGTGCGGCATATATGTACTTGTATTAAGCGTATCGGTTGAGATAAGCTCACCGTTGACATATACATATCTTGTTGAATGAACAACGGTATTTTTGCCGGAAGTTGAAGAAGTGTTTGAAATTTTAACTTCTCTGTGAGGTTCCCAATCAGTACCGATAATGCTTACAGTGATTGTCGCACCGCTTGTGTAAGCCGAAACTTTAATCGGATAGTCGGTGTTGTTTTTAAAATTTGAAATCAACTCCGCCGTCCGAAACGGTTGCGTCCTGACCGAGCGGAATATAACCTACGGTCATCATATGGTTAAGACGTTCAACAATCGAAAGGTCGGCATACAATACCGCCGAATAAAGAGTACTGCTGACTTGACAAGTACCGCCGCCGATACCGTCAACGCTCTTGCCGTCAACGTATTCTTTTGCGGTAGAGAAACCGTTTTCGATTGTGCGGTGACCGACTGTGTCGTTGAATGAAAATACATCACCGGGTGCAATGACTTTGCCGTTTATAAGGCTTGCCGCTCTTGCAACGTTGGCACATCTGTTTGCGGTCGAACCGCCGTATGATGTTGAATAACTGCTCAATGTTGCCGAGAATAATTTTTCTCTTAATGTGTTTTCGTCAACGGTCGGATATGAAACGTAGAACGGCAGTGTAACAGGTTCACAGCCTTCGTATACATTTCCTATAACTGCTGCAGCCTCGTCTTTATTTATGTAACGTCCCGTATCGCCTGCAACTATGTTTACATCATTTCCGTTGACTTCGTATCTTGCGTCTGTCGGGTCTTTGTATACAAGTGCGTCAAGTGATTCAACAGTCATTTCGTCCGGTGGGGCAGAAGTGAATGTTACCGCGATGTTATTAAAAATTTCATTGCTAAGAGCGGTAATAACTTCTTGCTCGGCGGTTGACGGGTCAAAATTATAACCTGTCTTACCGGAATATATTGTAAGTGTACCGTCGTCGTTAAATTCAACGTAATGCTGTTTTCTTTCGCCAAGTGCAATGTTACCGAATTCGTTAAGCTTTGCGTCAAGCTGTTCGGTATCGACTTGTACGGCAGGGACGATTATGTGTGGCTTGAACATAAGTTCAATAGCGGCAAATGCATTTTTTAATGTGCTGTCCGATTTGCAGTAATCGAAAGCCTTTTTTGCGGTATCTTCCGCAATTGCTGTAAGTCCGATGTCTGAGCCGTTTATTTCGTATGTCTGACCGTTTGAAGTCAATGTGATTGCAGTATCCTGTAAAAGATATGTTGCGTTTATTGAATCAAGTGCCTCGTCATATGTAAGACCGCCAACGTCCAACTGCTCTATGTACACATTTTTCATAACCTTATCTTCTTCTATAGTAGAAAGGGAATATATGAAAAATGCAATGAAAGTACAAATCAGTACGATAACTGCGATTAAAGCGGGAACAGCCGCTTTTTTTAATCCTGCTTTGATTTTTTTTGTAAGTTCAGCTTTTCTCTGTTCTTTTTCAATATCTGTTTCTGTATCGTCGTCTGCATTGTCGTCTTGCTCAGACGGAGCTGTTTCGTCATTTTCTTCGGAAGAAATTGCAAAATCGTCTTCCTCATCGTCAAAACTGTAATTATCGGCTATTTCTTCTTCATTGATTGTATTGGAAACATCAGACTCGTTATTTTCCGTCAATTCGCTTTCGGAAACGTTTTCTTCACTGACAGGAGTAACATCTGTTTTTTCGGTATCATTTGTTTCTGTATTTTCAGAATTTTGCATTACTTCGTTTGCATCATTTTCGTTTGGAGTTTTCTCGTTCTCATTGTTATTTTCCTGCATTAAAATTATATCCTTTCTGAATAATGTTTAATTATTTATAAAAATCGCTTAAATTCATCTAAGTATTTTTGAATATTCAACCATAAAGGCTTTAAATTGCTTGTTTTTCATAAGTAAAGAAAATGCCTTTTTAATATTTTTAATGAAAACCGCGTCAAAATCTTCAAGATAAAAACCTTTAGCCATAGGACAGACGCCTTTTGCGCGTGGGTCAACGATAATATCCATATGACCGCTTTTGTCAAGATACGGTGTAAGCGGAAAAATCCGACAGGCTAATGGACGTTGATATCTGTCACAATAACCTTGACACATAGCTATAGGCGTGGTATATGTTTTTTCCGTTATAATCATATGTGAAGTCTGTCTTTTCAATTTCGTACCCAATCGGGATTTACAGATTAAAACTTCTTTTTCACCCGGAAAAAGGAAACATTCCGCTGTCGTCACCTTTACAGCAAGCCTTGTCACAAAGCTGACCACAGTCAACAGGAACAGGCGTTACGTCATCAAAAAGTTTATACAGTTGAAGATATATATATGCGGTATTCATAGTTAAAACCTCAAATCGTTAAAATTAATGTATTAATAAACTGTATATACATTGTATATACATTATAATTTTAGCATAAAAAATGTCGTAAAACAATAGGAAAATAGTTTTTTTTACGCAATGTATCATTTTCTCTGTAATCATTTGGTTGTTTTATCAATATTGAACAAATAATAAAGAAGTGTGTAACATTCATTTAATCTAAATGTTGCATTACGGCGTTTGACAAAACAACCTATATAGTAGTATAATTAATAAGATATAATAGTATTTTTATAGCTGAAAGTGAAAATACACGAAAGGACGGTTAGTTTATGCCGAAAAAGAAACAGGAATACGGAAATGACAGCATAACAAGTCTAAAGGGTGCGGACAGAGTAAGAAAGCGTCCTGCTGTAATATTCGGTTCAGACGGTCTTGAAGGCTGTGAACATTCTTTTTTTGAAATATTATCAAATTCAATAGATGAAGCTCGTGAGGGCTACGGAAGTTTAATAGAAGTTACGCGTTTTATGGATAAATCCATAGAAGTAAAGGACCACGGCCGCGGAATACCTCTTGACTATAACGAGGGCGAGGGCAGATTTAACTGGGAGCTTGTATATTGTGAATTGTACGCGGGTGGTAAGTATGACAACAATAAAGGCGGAATGTATGAGTACAGTTTGGGTCTTAACGGTCTTGGCGCGTGTGCAACACAGTACAGCAGTGAATATATGGATGTAACCGTTGTGCGTGACAAAACGCAGTATACATTGCATTTTGAAAAAGGCGAAAACGTCGGAGGACTTCAAAAGGCTGAAACAAGAAGCGTTCAGACGGGAACGGTACAAAAATGGAAACCTGACACAGAAGTTTTTACCGATATAAATATACCGATTGAATTTTTCCAAAACGTTTTAAACAAGCAGGCTATGGTTAATGCAGGCTTGAAATTCGTTCTTTACAACGAAACCGAAACAGGTATGGAAATGTTCGAGTATTATTACGAGAACGGTATTGTTGACTATGTTAAAGAAACTGTCGGCGATGACAGCTTTACAACTGTTGAAACGTGGGAAATGGAACGTGAGGGACGTGACAGGGCGGACAAAGAGGATTACAGAATGAAAATGCAAGTTGCATTCTGTTTCTCAAACAAAGTCAATATGCTTGAATATTATCACAATTCAAGTTACCTTGAACATGGCGGTTCACCTGATAAGGCTGTAAGAAACGCATTCGTATATGCAATTGACAGATATTTGAAGCAGAATGACAAATATAATAAAAATGATTCAAAAATAACATTTGCGGACGTTGCGGACTGTTTGGCGCTTGTTATAAACTCATTCTCAACTCAGACAAGTTACGAAAACCAAACGAAAAAAGCGATAAATAACAAATTTATTCAAGACGCAATGACGGAATTCTTACGTCAACAGCTTGAAGTTTACTTTATAGAAAACAAAACAGACGCCGAAAAAATCGCAAATCAAGTTCTTGTCAATAAAAAGAGCCGTGAAAATGCCGAAAAGGCAAGAATTGATATAAAAAAAGAAACTTACGGGTACAATGGATATAACGAACAGAGTTGAAAAGTTCGTTGATTGCAGAAGTAAGGACGTTTCACAGCGTGAAGTTTATATAGTGGAGGGCGACTCGGCTTTAGGTTCGTGTAAATTGGCGCGTGACCCGATGTTTCAGGCGATTATGCCGATCAGAGGTAAGATACTGAATTGTCTGAAAGCCGATTATCCGAGAATTTTTAAGAGCGATATTATAACCGACCTTGTAAAAGTGCTTGGCTGCGGTGTGGAGATTAAGTCTGCTCATAATAAAAATATTGAAAGTTTTAATCTTGACAATTTGCGTTGGGACAAGGTTATTATCTGTACAGATGCCGACGTTGACGGTTTCCAAATCAGAACGCTTGTTCTTACAATGATATACCGCCTTATGCCTACACTTATCGAAAAACGGCAAGGTGTATATTGCCGAATCACCGCTTTACGAAATAACGATTACAAAGACAAAGCGTAAGGGTGAAAAACATTTTGCGTATACAGACGGCGAAAAGGAAGAAATATTAAAGAAATTTACAGAGGACGGATTGTCGAAAGAACGTGACGAATACGACATTAAACGTTCAAAAGGTCTTGGTGAAAACGAGCCTGATATGATGAGTCTTACGACAATGCACCCGTCAACAAGACGTCTTATAAGAGTGACGCCGGAAAATGCGGAAAGCACATCGAGAATGTTTGACGTATTGCTTGGCGATAATATTACGGACAGAAAAGAGTACATTGCCGACAATGGCGGAAAATATATGGAAATGCTTGACTTATCATAAAGGATAGGAGAATTTTATGGCAAGGAAGAAAAAGAAAGTAGAAGAAAAAGAGATTATATATGCTCCGATAGACGAACAGCCCATTACCGAAACACTTGAGCAGAACTATATGCCCTATGCGATGAGCGTTATCGTATCGAGAGCAATTCCCGAAATAGACGGACTTAAGCCTGCTCACAGAAAACTTTTGTACACAATGTATACAATGGGACTTTTGGGAGGAAAACTTACAAAATCGGCTAACGTAGTCGGACAGACAATGAAATTAAACCCTCACGGTGACAGTGCCATATATGAAACAATGGTACGTTTGACACGCGGTAACGAGGCACTTTTGCACCCGCTTGTCGAGTCGCAGGGTAACTTCGGTAAGCAGTATTCGAGAGATATGGCATATGCGGCGTCAAGATATACGGAGGTAAGACTTGATCCGATATGTGCGGAACTGTTTAAGGATATTAATAAGAATACGGTTGAGTTTATAGACAGTTATGACGGTGAAATGAAAGAACCAACACTTTTGCCGGTTGCGTTTCCGAATATTCTTATAAATCCAAATCAAGGTATTGCCGTAGGTATGGCAAGTAATATTTGTTCATTCAATCTTAAAGAAGTTTGTGACGCAACTATCGCTTGTATGAAAAACGAAAATGCGGACGTGATTAAATATATGCCTGCACCTGACTTTTCAATGGGAGCGGACCTTATTTACTCTGAAAGCGAAATGCGTAAGATTTACGAAACAGGCCGCGGAAGTTTTAAACTTCGTGCAAAATATACTTACGACAAGGCAAATAACTGTATCGAAATCAACGAAATTCCTTATACAACAACAGTCGAAGCGATAATCGGCAAGATTATGGAGCTTGTAAAAGCGAACAAACTGAAAGAAATTTCAGACGCACGTGACGAAACAGGTCTTGACGGTTTTCAAATCGCACTTGATTTAAAACGAGGCGTTGATCCCGATATGCTTATGACAAAGCTTTATAAGCTGACACCGCTTGAGGACAGTTTTAGCTGTAACTTCAATATCTTGATTAATGCAAGACCTATGGTTCTGGGCGTTAAGCAGATTTTACAGCAGTGGATACTGTTCAGAATGAACTGTGTTAAAAACGGTATTAAATATGATATTGATAAAAAAAGCGAAAAACTTCACCTTTTAACAGGTCTTAAAAAGATTTTGCTTGATATTGACAAAGCGATTGCAATAATTCGTCATACGGAAAAAGATACCGATGTTGTTCCTAATCTTATGGAGGGTTTTGACATTGACGAAGTTCAAGCAGAGTATATTGCGGAAATCAAACTTCGCAGTTTGAACAAGGAATATATCATAAACAGAACCGCAGAGATTGAAAAACTTATGGAGGAACTTGAAGAACTGAACCGTATTTTGGGTGACGATAACGAGGTTAAGAATATTATCGCAGACCAGTTAAAGAAAATCGCAAAGAAATACGGTCAGGAAAGAAAGACGACTTTAATCAGCGGTGAGGAAATAACGGAGTATAACGAAACGGAAAATATAGACGATTATCCGCTTACAATTTTCGTAACAAGAGATAATTATATTAAGAAGATTTCAGCCGTATCACTTCGTTCAAGCACAACGGAGCATAAATTAAAGGAAACAGATGAAATTGTTCAGACAATGGAATCGACAAATAAATCCGAACTTATATTCTTCTCAAATAAGTGCGTTGCATATAAAATGAAAACATATGACCTTGCAGATGCAAAGGTAAGCACTATGGGCGAGTACCTGCCGGGAATACTTGGACTTGAAGAAGATGAAAAAATAGTGTATACTGTTGTAACAACGGATTATAAGGGCGAAATGCTGTTTACGTTTGAAAACGGTAAAATGGCGAAAGTTGCGCTTTCAAATTATGAAACTAAGACAAACCGTAAAAAACTTATCGGTGCATACGGAAATAAGTCGCCGATATGTGATATAAGACTTCTTGATGAAGATAAAGATGTTGTTCTGATGTCGGATAATAACAGAGTGTTATTGGTTAATACGGAAAAGATTCCGCTTAAAGCGACAAAGAGTACACAGGGTATACAGGTAATAACGTTGCGTAAAAAAGACGCAAAGGTTGTTAAGGTTGTAGACAAAGAACAATGCACAGTTGAGGACATTGAGCATTACAGACCGAAAAATATTCCGGCAGCCGGAGGAATTTTAAGGGGAGAGGACAATCAAATAAGTCTGATATAAATTTCAAGCTCTGATATAGCGGAGCGGAAGGGAAGTGGAGATATGTTAAAGGAAGAGGATAAAAAGAGATTACAAGAGAGATTTCAAGAAGAGGCATCAGATGTGTATCAGCCGTTTTCAAAGGAACTTTTTAAGCAGTACAGCGTTAAAAGAGGTTTGAGAAACGATGACGGTACAGGTGTAATGGCAGGGCTTACTTCTGTCGGTGCGGTTTTGGGTTACTATATTGATGACGGTGAAAAAATTCCTATGGAAGGTCATTTGAGATACCGTGGTTATGACCTTACAGATATAGTTAAAAACTGTGAAAAAAGAGAAGAGATTTGGTTTTTGAAGAAGTAGCATATCTGCTGTTATTCGGACATCTTCCGGATAAAAAGACTTTGGACGATTTTTCAAGACTTATCGGAAATCTTCGTGTATTGCCGGAAGGCTTTGCGGAAGATATGATTTTGAAAGCTCCTAGTAAGAATATAATGAATAAAATTGCCCGTTCCGTACTTGCGTCTTATTCGTATGACTCAAATCCGGATGATATTTCAACGGGTAATATCTTGCGTCAGTCAATAGAATTGATTGCAAGACTTCCTGTAATGGCGGCATACGGCTATCAGGCAAAGAGCCATTATCATGACGGAAAAAGTCTGTATCTTCACACACCGCAGCCAAGATTGTCAACAGCTGAGAATCTGCTTTATATGATAAGACCCGATAATAAATATACTCGTGAAGAAGCGGAAAATGCTTGATGTATTGCTTATGATACACGCTGAACACGGCGGCGGTAACAACTCGGCATTTACGACAAGAGTTGTTTCTTCATCGGATACTGATACATATTCTGCTATTGCGGCGGCTATCGGCTCACTTAAAGGTCCTAAGCACGGTGGTGCAAACGCAAAAGTTATGGGTATGATGGAAGAAATCAAGGCAAACGTTAAGCACTGGGAAGATGATGAGGAGGTTAAGGCCTTCCTTGCAAAAATTCTTCGTAAAGAGGCTTTTGACGGTTCGGGACTTATATACGGTATGGGACACGCTATTTATACATACAGTGATCCAAGATGTATTTTGCTTAAAGAAAAAGCAGGTCAGCTTGTTTCAAATCACCCTGAATTTGAAAAGGAATTTAAACTGTATTGCAGTGTTGAACGTCTTACACCGGGTGTATTTGCGGAAGTTAAAAACAATCATAAGGTTATGTGTGCGAACGTTGATATGTATTCTGGCTTTGTTTATAAAATGCTTGGCATACCTACCGAAAATGTATACACCGCTTTTCGCTATTTCAAGAATTGTCGGCTGGTGCGCACATAGACTTGAAGAAGTTATCGGCTGCGGCAGAATTATCAGACCGGCATATAAGTCGATGGTACACAGTAAGGAGTATACAAAAATAGATAACAGATAATAGATATTCGTAGTGGCGATCATAGGTCGCCAAGAACCACCCCTCAGTCGGCGTTGCCGACAGCTCCCCTCAAGGGGAGCCGAAAAGCCTCTCCTTGAGGAGAGGTGTCACGAAGTGACGGAGTGGGGGCAAAAAAATATATTCAAAGCAAGGAGAAGAACATGGATAAAGTAAACATACTTGGTGTTCACGTTGACATGGTGAACATTTCACAGGCTACTGACTGCATTATGCGTTTTTTGGACGAAGATAAGTTTCATGCGGTATACACGCCTAATTCGGAAATAATTATGCTTGCATACAAAGACGAAAAATTTTGTAAACTTCTTAATAATGCTGACTTGCTTACTGCCGACGGCATAGGCGTTGTGCACGCGTCAAAGATTTTGAAAAAGCCTATAAGCGAACGTGCGGCAGGATATGACATTGCAAGACAGGTTTTGCAAAAAATGAACTACACAAACCACAAGCTGTTCCTTTTCGGAGGTAAGCCGGGTGTTGCGGAAGAGGCAAAGAAAAAGCTTTTGGAAGAATACACCGACCTTAATATTGTCGGTACAAGAAACGGATATTTCAAGCCTGAAGAAGAGGCTGAAATTGTTGAGGAAATCAATAATTCCGGTGCGGATATTGTTTTTGTATGCTTAGGCGCACCTAAGCAGGAACAGTGGATTGAAAGAAACAGAGATGCACTTAAAGTACGCGTTGCGATGGGCATTGGCGGAAGTCTTGACGTATTTGCCGGAAAAGTTGAACGCGCACCTGAAATATTCTGTAAAACAGGTATGGAATGGTTTTACAGACTTTGCAAAGAGCCTTGGCGTATAGGAAGAATGATGGAATTGCCTAAATTTGCGGCAACGGTAATTGCAAAAGGAAAAAAATACAAACAAGACTGATTTTAGGAGAAATTATGGGGATACTTATAGCAATTGACGGCGTTGACGCAAGCGGAAAGCAAACACAGACGGAACTTTTAAAAAAACGTCTTGAAAATAACGAATTAAAAATAAAGTCTGTGTCGTTTCCGGCGTATGACAACCCATCGTCAACACTTGTAAAGATGTACCTAAACGGTGAATTCGGCGACAAGCCGTCAGATGTGAATGCGTATGCCACATCAACGTTTTTTGCGGCTGACAGATTTGCGACGTATAAAACCGATTGGGGAAAGGATTACGAAAACGGTACATTGATTTTGGCAGACAGATATGTGTCGTCAAATCTTATACATCAGGCAAGCAAAATCGAAAATCAAGAAGAAAAAGACAAGTTTTTAACGTGGCTTGACGACCTTGAATACAATGTTTACGGACTTCCGCGTCCGAACGTTACGATATTTCTTGATATGCCGCCAAAGTACGGTATAGAATTAATGAAAGACAGGGCGAACAAGTCAAACGGTGGGGATAAAAAGGATATACACGAGAGTGATATATCGTATCTTCAAAAAAGCTATGATAATGCAGTATACGTATCAAAACGTTTCGGCTGGAAACATATTTCATGTGTTGAAAACGGAAAAATAAGAAGTGTCGAAGATATAAATGATGATATTTATGCTGTAATAAAGGAGCGATTATCTTGAAAAAACTGATTGCACTTTTGATAAGCGGAGTAATTATGTTGCCGTGCGTAAATGCTTTTGCTAATGACGTTATAGAAGTATATATTGACGGCGAAAAATTGGAATGTGACGTTAATCCGAAGAATATTGACGAACGTGTACTTGTACCGATGAGAGCGATATTTGAGGCTTTCGGTGCAAATGTGTCGTGGGACAATAACGGCAGAACGGTTTGGGCTGAAAGAAACGGCGAATTTATATGCGTGCCTGTTGATAATCAAATTATGAGTACGGGAGTATATAATTCAGACGGTTCGGCAATTTGGGTTGACCAAATTCAGCTTGACGTACCTGCTAAAATAATTGATGACAGAACATATGTTCCCGTAAGAGCGGTTTCCGAAACTTTAGGCGCAACTGTCGGTTGGGACGGTGAAAACAACAGAGTTGTTATAGACAGCCGTATAAACGAAAGCGGTACGGTATACTATGCATCCGATTCTGACTATCAAAAGCTATATTCAGTAGACAAAAACAGTGCAAACAGACAGAAATTATCTGATAACAGCGTCTGTGAACTTGAGATGTATGACAATAATGTTTACTATTTGTCTAAAAATGACAGACACCTTTGCCGAGCAAATGACATATCGGGTGAAGAGGAACTTATCAATAAAACGGTCAATAAAATTGCCGTTGATGATGGGTGGATATATTATCAGGAATCGGACGGCGGAAAAAAGAGCGGCGTTCTTTATCGTATGAATATTGACAGCGGCGACGTTGAACGACTTACGGACAATTCGGTCAGATACCCTAAAAAGTACAAGGATTACATATATTTCAACTTGGATAATGACAATATAATGTACGGAATTACTCTTGACGGAACGTCACTTGTGAAATTAAGCATGGGTGACAATGATGTTAAGCTGTATCCGTTTAACTGTTTTTATTACGGAGATTATCTGTTTGTCGAAAACGGTGTTTGGTACGGTAATTTGATGAGAATTAGCCGTGACGGAAGTGAAGTTAAGACCTTAAATCAAATTAATTCGCTTATATGTAAAAAGCAAACGCCGACAGATAAAATTCTGTTTGTAAATCAAGATAACGGAAAAGATATTTATTGTATGAACATAGACGGAACAGATCAACATTTGGTCGTAAAGGGTGACGCGTCATGGATAAATATTGAACTTATTGCACAGTGGGGAGATACGATTTATTATAAAAACCCTTTCCGTGAGGAGGTTTACCGCGTAAATCTTGACGGCAGTGACAATAATTATGTTTGTTATGCAGACGATGTAAAGACTGCGGACGGCAGACTTATAACTTCATATAACGGACTTTATATAGGCAGTCTTGACGCAAGCGACTTGACGTGTATTTATGATAAAGCAGTAAAAAAATTCGATGTTGAAAATGATAAAATTTACTTTGTGGATAAAAAAAGCGGTAAGCTTTATACGTCCGATTTCTCCGGAAACGTAAATGTTGTAACAAACGAATCGGTCGGAGAATGGGTAAGTAATTAAGCACGTCGGCAGCGCCAAAAATCACATCTTGCGATGTGATTTTTGATTATTTTTAGAGAAAGGTATTGACAATACAGACTGGTTATGTTAAAATAATCCTCGCAATTTAATAATGCTTTGGTATATAATTGGAAACGACACATTGTGCTTAACGATGATAACGAACAACACGGATGTGTTGTTTTTTTGCGTAAATTTAAGAAAAGAGGGTAAAAATTTATGCCAAAGACAAAATTTCAAAACATTATTTTCACACTGATTATGGCTTTTATTATGGTGTACGCAATGATATGCTATAATACCAGCCTGAACAAGGGACAGATGAGCAATGAGGTGTTCTTGCTTGCATTTCATGAAATGGTTATAATGTGGCCTGCCGCATTCATACTTGAGTTTTTCGCAGTCGAAAAACTTGCGACAAAGCTTGCATTCAGATTTATAAGACCGGGAGTGGATAATCCGTTCTTTATCACGCTTGCAATTTCGTCAATGATTGTATGTATTATGTGTCCGACAATGAGTATGATTGCAACATTGTTGTTTAAAAATCCGGGCAAAGAAATTGTTGCGGTATGGTTACAAACAACAGCTATGAATTTTCCAATGGCATTGTGCTGGCAAATATTTTTTGCAGGACCGCTTGCAAGATTGATTTTCAGAACAATATTCAAAAAACAACTTCAGCAATAATAAAAAGCAGTGTTAATCACTGCTTTTTGATTTCTCTTTTAACATACGTCTGAATTTTTGCGGTGAAACATTGTACACTTGCTTGAAAATTCTTGATAAATGCGCACTTGACGAAAAGCCTGTACGAATAGCGATTTCGTTTAAGTTTAAATTTGTTTCGGCAAGCAGGGAATGGACATTTACAAGACGCACATTGTATAAATATTGCAGAAACGTTGCACCCGTTGCTTTGTGGAAAAGTCGTGAAAAATGATATTTGCTGATATGCACGACTTCGGTTATAATGTCAAGGTTTATGTCCTCTTTATAGTGGTTGTTTATGTAATCTATCGCCGTAACTATTTCGGGCGGAGTGTTTTGACTTGTGATAATTTCGGCACTTTTTTGAAAGGTCTTTAATTACAGAAACAA
>ENA-OPYX01000689-OPYX01000689.1-human-gut-metagenome-genome-assembly--contig:-NODE-689-length-19622-cov-4.128084_pt1 | contig 19622 bp, 19 predicted proteins | sample MGYA00242639_ERZ504486 | MGnify/ENA primary metagenome ERZ504486 (study PRJEB26092, sample SAMD00036296) | human gut metagenome | host: Homo sapiens | study: EMG produced TPA metagenomics assembly of... | reverse complement strand
ATTCATCCATGTTGTGCGGGGATAAGGTTTCTGTGTACATCTGGCGGGCGGCATCGGGCAGCTTGTGTGCCTCGTCCACCACCAGCGCCTGATAACTGCGCAGGAGCAGAGGTCTATCTTCAAGTCGGTGCGATGCGTCTGCCAGCAAATAATTGTGATTGCAAATTTGGATGTCGGGTTTCATGGAATCGCGCAAATACTGCTGGTAGCGGCAATCCAAGCGCATAAAGCAATCGCGCGGGCAGGACTGCGGCACACAAATGCGGCAGCGATCATACCGGGAAAGTTCCGGGATATGATCCATGTCCAGAATATTTTCTGCAATGCGCAGGCTGCTTTTCTCCCGCGTTCGTTTCGGATGCACCAGCGATGCTCTTTCGGCAAGGCGGGCATCGCAGACAAAACGCTCTTTGCCCTTGCGGACAACGGCTGTGATGGGTGCGGTGATGATACCCTCGTCCAGCAAAATAGCGGACAGGTCGGGCAGATACTCTGTAAGGATAGCGTCCTGCAAGGCAACGCTGGAAGTGGAGATAACGATGGGCAGTTTCATCCGTTCGGGGCGATGCATCTGCCAAAGGATACAGCCCACGAGGTAGGCCAGCGTTTTTCCGGTGCCTACGCCTGCTTCGCACAGGGAAATTTCCTTATTATATAAGGTATCTAAAACTTCATGGCAAAGCGCGATTTGTTCCTCGCGCACCGCCATGCCGTGCCGGGGTAAGATCTCCCGGAAAATCTGTTCGGCTATGCGGTGGGATTCCGCATAGCCTGTCGGATAGGTTTGCATAGGTTTTACACCCCTGTTTTCCATCCCGTTTAAAGCAAAATGATGGGCAGCAGGCGCTTGGGGTCCTGCTGCCCACGATTTGCCCTAAACGGCAAAAGTAGATAGTTAAGTAAGTGTGCCACATTTGCCGCCCGCACCCCTGACACAGGGAACACAACAGGCAGGGTGTTGGCACACCCGTTCACTGACTCCGCCGGAGTCTTACTGCTTACAACTCCGGCTCGGTCACCCCCTCTGACGCTGGAGGCCGCTGGCGTATCATTGTAGCCTTTCCCGCCGCAATTGTGGTCAGCCAGACCAGCCCGTCGGGCCTGCCGGAAAAGGAACGTACCTGTTATGCTGGGTATTCAGTTGTCAAGGTGCTGGGCAATCATAATTGACTACCAAGCAAAATCGGTCAAAATTGTCTCAAGGATTTTCTTTATTTCATCAGGGACATACAGCAACGCTCTATGTAATGCGAGTGCCTGAACAGGAGTCATGTACATTTTCTTGAACAAGTGGTATCCGTCTGGTAGGGAAAGGGCCTCCATTTCGGCCCCGGGCTATTTTTTATTGGATAGTCCTCGTTTAATGTTGCTATGTCCCTGCTGATAGTATCTGTTGAAACATGGAATTCTATTGAAAGATGCTCCATCGTATCTTTCCGGCGCTTATCTAACAAGCGAATTATTTTCTTTTGTCGCTCGTTAGATGTCATCTTTGAAATTCCTTCCGAATTTGCTTTGCACTTATAATATCGCAAATACCCCGCAACTTTTGCGGAGTTAAACTTTAAATCCGTTCGAATTTTATCTAGATCACTATAATTTATAAATATATGAATTTCTGCTTGTTGGTTCATGTGTTTGCCCGTCAGCATTTTCTGCTGGCATTCTGATGCCACCTCACGATGGATGCCCTTGCCTTCGGCTAGCGCTTCCTACTGCTAAGCGCGTAGCATCCTTTCGCCAGTTGTTGCCCAACCGAGCGCACAAAAAAGCCCGCCGCATTTTGAGATGCGACGGGCTTAGAGCTGCAGCGTGAGATTATTTTTTCTCCTGAGAATTTGTCAGAGGCTTTTCGGGCCGGTGTGGCTGATAATTCCAAAACATATTACACGGTTCATTGGCTTCTTTTCGAATTGATGCCTGAACTACTGCACGCAAGTTTTTGTGTAAAAGACTTTCTTTTGCTTTCAAGGTAAAGACCTTCCTTCCAGTTTGATTTGGTTTTATTTGATTCCAACTCCAATTTTAGCCAAAACCAGTAGAAGAGCATCCGCAGCTGCAGCTACAATCCAGACAGTGCTGTACAATGGTTTCAGCAACAAAAGGGGTGGAACAATCAAGCAATATAATACAAGTCTTTTGCGTACCGCTATTTTCATGTCCTGCAACTCCTCGTTGCTGCAATGAATCGCCGAGTTATTGCAAGGAGCAAGTGTTAAAATTAGCGTAACAGAGACAATAAACAGCGTAATTACAGCTGCTATCGTAGAAGATTGCAGTCGGTCAATCAGATATAAGCAGGCATATTCACAAAATAAAGAGGTGATAAAGCAGGAAAACACTGTTGGCATATGAAGGCCATTTGTCTTTTCTCGTAAAAATGCCAACCCAAAATTCAAAAGAATCACTTGCGGTAACGGCGCAACAAGTGTTCCAAAGCAAACGAGAATAAAGAAACCTCCAAAGTTCATGAATTTTCGTTGTAGCGAGTATGCCATCCAATCGCGTTGACTTTCTTCAATGAGTTCGCTTTGTATACACTTCTCCACGATTCTTTCGATGATTCCTTCCATATGCAGAACCTCTGTAAATCAGAACTATCTTTATTAAAACAGAGTTTTCATCTTTTTCATCATTTTTGTAGTGAAACAGTAGTTTTTTGTCATGAAATCAGAGTATTCGGCAGCTCTGTTGCAAATTCGAACCAGCCGTTTTCATAATCCATAGCGTAAAGCGTGTGGTACTTTTCCAATGTAGTATGTACATTTTGCAAACCATACCCATGAAAAGATGGATTTTCCTTGGTTGATGCCGGCAATTGATTTGCAATCATATTTACCGGCAAAGATTTATTACGGACAGCATAAAACAGTTCATCTTCTTCAAGAAGTGCCTGCACATAAATTTGCCGGTCCGTTTCCGGCAGTTTTTCGCACGCTTCAATCGCGTTATCCAGTGTGTTGCTGATTACAACCGTCAAATCCACCATGTCAATCTTTATGGGAGATAAATCGTTCACACTGAACTGTATATCAATTTTACGATTTTTTGCAACAAGTGCCTTTTGATTCAGAAGTGCATCCAGTGCTGCATGGTGGGTATTGACGAGCAGGATGCGTTCGTTTTGTTTCGATTGTAGGCTATGGATATAGGTTTGTATTGTGTTGATATCTCTGTTTTGTTGCATCAGCATTCCGTCTAACGTACTCAGATGAGCTAGAAAATCATGTGTCAGTTTACGTTGCTGAGCATATGCGGCACTCAATGCTTCGATGCTCTCTTGCTGTGCTTTTGATTTGGCTTGTAGGCTGATTGCTTCTTCACGGAAGTTGGCGTTTTGTTCCATCCAGCTGACTAAAAGTAACGCTGCTATCTGCATTACGGTAATAAATGTGGCACAGACACATAGCGGCTGAATTGATATTTGACCCTGCTGAAAGCAACTTCCGAAAAAGAAAATAAGCAAAACGCTCGCAAGGGAAAGCACTGCAGGAATGGTGTACCATTTGAAATTGGTTGCTTGACTTAATTTTCCATTTCGCGCCTTTGCCTGTAAAAAGCATACTGCTATTATTACACCGTGTACAAGCATACTTTGGCATAATGCATTCCCAAGAAAAACACCATTCAGCGTTTCAGATAACAAAAGAGCAAGAGTATGCCATAAATTATCTATACAACACATCGTTGCATAAATAATTATTGAAATATATAACCCAAAAAATCTATTACTGATGTACAAAATTCTATGCACAAAATAATATAGGACAAGCGCAATTAAGATTTTCGAATAAGCAGGCAATACATTTGAGGCAATGTTCAGAAACGTTGCCTCCAGAAAAGCAAGGCTCGTCACAATAGTCCAATGGCGAAAACGTTCCATCTTTCTTGCTGAAAATGCATCAAATAGCAAAATTGCCGAAAAGCACTCCATCCAAGTCCACAAGTAGGTCAAGAAATAATCGCTCAACGTGCATTCCCCCAGTTTTTGTTTTTCCAACTCAGATACTGGACTTTCATTTGTGAGTACCGCTTCTGACTTACCGATAACTCTTTTCCATCGAAGAGAACAACTCTGTCATAATTGAATTTTTTGATGTATGCCATATTGACCAGATAGCTTTTCTGGATTCTGAGGAATCCGTCTCCTTCCAATTCTGCCGCTAAATCTTCCATTTTTCCATAAAAGCGGTCTGGTGCCTGCATAGGCTTTACTGTGTACAAATATATAACTCTTTGATTACTTTCCAAGTAGAGAATATCTTTGTAGGGAATGTTAAACGACTCTGCGTTGGCAGAAAAACGCAGAACTTTATCATAACGCGGCAATTCCGCCAATGCATCCCGAAAATAATTGGGCAGCTTTTGTTCCAGTTCCTGCTTGAGAAGATATCGGAACGCCCGGACTTCATACCCTTCCATAGAAAACTCCGGATAATTTGTCACGAAAATAATTACCGTATCCAGATGTAATTCCCGCACACGGCGTGCAATGTCCATGCCGCTGCGTTCATCCATGTCGATGTCCAGGAACATAATGTGATACTGCGATAATTGCCGGTCCGTTATCTCGGCAGGCTTCAAACTTTGGGTTATACAAATGGATGCTCCGGGCGGTATCGGCTGGCCAGCAACCGTGTCTGATATTCTCTGCAAAAAATCCTTGTCATCATCGCAAAGTAAAATATTAATCTTCATGTTTGCATCCTTATCGTTGTTTCTCCGTAGCAGACGTCCTTCTTTGCCATTCAACATACGTTTAATTCTCCCGAAAGTCAAGTATTTTCTTAAAATAACACTTATAGTGTAATATTATATTGCTTTTACACCGTTTGGCAAGCCAAATCATTTAAAATTGAATTACCCTAAGAAGAAAATTCATTGATAAAGCAAGCTGGACAAAGATATGAAAGATACCGAACGTCACAACTATATTGGAGATCACATTCGTAAGCTGCGAGAAGAAAAAGGCTGGACACAACAAGTATTAGGCAAAAAGTTGGGCAAGAAGACTTCCACTATCAGTGCCTATGAAACGAATGCCAAACTTCCGTCTGTCGACTGCCTTATTGAAATGGCCGAATTGTTCGATGTATCGCTTGACACACTGGTTTATGGGGATCGGTCAAATTTGATTTCTATTCGCGCCTTGCGGCCAGAGCAAAAAGAACTGATTTCGGAGCTTACGCAAGTTTTTTCGGCAAGGCACACAACGGGCTGAAGCAAGGCTTGCTGCTCAGCAAGATGTTAGCCACTTATCGCAATAATTTAGAATTCCTATTTTGGACCTATAGATTTTTCTACTGCCCCGGCTTAGCGGCCGGGGCAGTTTGTTTTACTCGTGTTTTATGACAAGCGACTCGGATTTTGTGTCAATTTTGTGGAAATGAAGATTTTCTTGTGGTATCTTGAAGTCAAGATAAATAGGCGCTCCCGTTACCTAGATTGAAAAGTTCTATATGTATGTAAGCGTCGGTGCACAGGCGCTTGTAATTGTCCGAATATCAACCCTATTAAATCCATTAGATTGGAGGCTTATCAAATGTCAACGATGAAGAAACGCATCCCCATGTTCCTGCTCGCTCTTGCTATGATGGTAGCTATGGCACTCCCCACCTTTGCAGCCAGCTATCGTCCCAACGCACAATTTGGCTATCTGCTGAACATCAACGGTTCGACAGGGTCCGCTTACCAGGGGCGTGCATTGAACCTGATGAAAACCGACACGATGGGAAGAGATCAGAATTTCATCATCGGAACTCGCAAGGGCTACACCGGTTACTACATGATGGTTACCGCAAATGTCAATTATGCCGTAAATCGTTCTGATAATGGTGGCCGTGCAATTATTTGGCCTCTTTCTACGGGCTCTGCTGATTCGCGCCTGGCTGACAATAGCGAATCCGTAATTCGTTTGTACACTTCTCGGGAGCTTTTAACCGCCCGTGAGCCTGTTGGCGACTGGAGTACCGTCTATTTCGGTGGCAGCGGCATTTCTGTTTGGGTGCGCGTCCACTAACCTTCCGGCGCAATTTCAGATTCCCCTATGATAGACATTCAAAAGTAAGTTCATACGGGATTTGATTGCTATTAGACCAGCGCAAGTGAAACACTAATGACCTGTCAAAGACATCGTCTCAAAGCACAGTGTTGCACTTGCGTTGGTTTATTTGCATTTTTCAACTTTTGTAAAGAAAGGTTTTAAGGAAACATGAAATTTACTTATAAGTTGTTGTCTTTAGGTTTGGCCATCGCCTGCCTTAGTGGATGCAACGCGGCCAACACTGAAATCGCATCCTCGTCAGCCGCCACTGCCACAGTGGACCCCGCTACTGACTCTACAGAAGTTCCTGCTTCCAACAATGTTTTCACATCCGCAGGAGACGGTTTATATGTTACCACTGACTCCGGAATCTATGAACTGCAAACAGTGTTTCCGGACTCTGCAAACATATTTTATACTGATGCCAATACAAAGGAACGCATTTTTCTATGTGCGAACCCCAATTGTACACATGCAGATGAAAGCTGCCCCAGTTACATAGCTACACCTTCAGCGATGTTTCCGCCCATGCTTTTGCGTGTTGGCGATCAGCTTTTGGTCGTCTTTACTGAAACCACCGACTCCAGTAACCCGCATGGGATGCTGATGAATATGGATGGTTCCAATCGTCGAACCGTATTTGAACTCGCATCCAATCAATATATGCAAGGCGGCTTTTGTACCTCTGGAAATGATCTCTATTTTGATCTTTACGAGATTGATGATAGCGGGAACGTCACATATCAGCTGTGGTATGTGAGCTTCGAGAATGGAACTTCTGAAAAAGTGATGGACTTGGGATCCGATAGCGACCACTATTCTTTGTGCGATGGTGTAAACAATGAACTGTGCTTTAATCATCTTTCTTCCGACGGAATCAGTTATTGCATGTATGATCCGCAAAGCAAAACAATGTCCGATCCGTTTTTTGTTGACAGTAGCTCGAGCGGGAATTCGATGATTCAAGACGGATACCTCTTTGTCCTCGACGAGCAGGCGAACTCTGTCCAAAGAATCCGTTTATCTGATAAAGAGCAAGCAAGTGCTTCTTTTACAGTAAAAGAAGGCTTCGGCGCCCCAAGTATGCGGTATCTATTTGATGGGAATTTAATGATTACCGAAGCACAAACGCTGGCAGCAGATATACCGACCGATGGCTCGTATGATATGTGTTCTTATATTCTGGATTTTGACACACGTAATTGTACAGAATTTACATTGCAAACCCCATACAATAATCGTCCGGTATATGTGTTGACAACCATTGGTGACACTTGTTATGTTGCCACAGATTATAAAACGTATACTCCTACCTCTGTCTCTGAAGACGGTACAGTTTCAAACTTCGATTATGTTGCTAACATATACGCCTTCATTACAAAGCAGGATTATATAAATTCAAATCAAAACGGTTACTTAATGGTTAAAGACGCATTCGAATAATTCTACCTATTGTTAAAACTTCATGGGTAAATTGGGATTGTAATTATGAGCCGTACATTTACACTTGATTCAATTCACAAGACATATATTTCGCAAATTTCCCTGTTTACATTTAAGAAAAATGCACAGCCACAAGTGAAAAAAGCCTTGTCAGGGGTATCAATTACACTAACGCCGGGGCTTTACGGATTGCTTGGGCCAAATGGGGCGGGAAAGTCTACTTTGATTCACATTATCACAGGCACACTTGCTCCTGACTCTGGCGAGGTCCTCTGGTGCGGCAAGCCTGCAATGGGTATCGCCTTCCGCCGCATTCTTGGTTATATGCCGCAGCAGCAAGGACTGTATGATAGCTACACCGGCCGCCGGTTCCTTGCCTACATGGCTGCCCTGAAAGAAATTCCTCGAAAAGCTGTTGCAGCCGAGGTAGATCGCGTAGCAGCCGCCGTAAATTTGACCGCCGAGTTGGACAAGCGTCTTTCTGCTTATTCCGGCGGCATGAAGCAGCGCCTGCTGTTGGCATCCGCCCTGCTTGGGGATCCGAAGTTGTTGATTTTGGATGAGCCAACAGCGGGCCTTGACCCGAAAGAGCGTGTTCGCCTGCGTGAATTGCTGGCAGATATGGCAAAGGATCGAATCATCCTTGTGGCAACGCACGTTGTTTCGGACGTGGAAACGGTGGCAACCAAGGTCATTCTGCTGCGTGCGGGCAAAATTGTGGATGCCGCGCCCGTGCCGGAGCTGATTGAAAAATACGCGCCCGGCCAAGGGCTGGAAGATGTGTACCTGAACGTGTTTGGTGAGGGAGATGGTAAATGAGCCTGTTTTTTGCTGAACTCCGCAAAGTTTGGGGCGGCAGAGTGTTCCCGGCTCTGTTGGCTATACTGGCGGCCTCCAATCTCCTACTGCTGTGGATAGGTACTCGCCCCACAGCCAAGCAGCCTCCTGCATCAGCCTATCGCGCAGTAGGCGCCGAGCTTTCCGATAAAACCATGGAAGAAAAGGGAGCCTATCTTCACAATAAATACACTGAGATAGAAAGCCTTGTAAAAATCGGGCAGTATTATCGGGAACTGGCTTACGGCGGCTATGGGCTCACTCAGTATCGGCAGGACAATGCCGCCATGTTCGATGCCTATGAACAAGAGTACACGGATAAGACCTATACTCTGTTTACGGATAACTTGAACACAGAGTACCGCCTGTTCAGCCAGCTGCAAAGCGAGTATGACACCGTGGCTGCTTACAACGACTTCTTGGATGGTGTTCAAACCAAAGCCGCCCAACTGTCCGGCATCTCCATTTTTCAAAATGACCGTACCGGGTACGATTTAAAAAACATAGAACTGACCGCGCAGGTTTATGCCGGGCTGGCAGATACGCCTATAGAGTATTACCCGCAAAAGGGTTTGTACACGGCCATCAGCTATGCATTCACGGATCTTATCCTGTTGGCGGCTATGCTGCTGCTTGCGCTGATTCTTGTACGCCAAGAGCGCGACAGCGGTTTGTTGAGCCTGATTCGCAGCTTGCCCGGTGGACGGTTAAAGACGGCCATTGCAAAGCTGGCGGCATTTGCTGCCAGCTTATTGGTCGTTCTTACGGTGCTGTATGGGGTCAATCTCGCATACTGTTCGGCATCGTTCAGCCTTGGCCCCATGAGCCGCACGATTCAAAGTGTTCCGGCTTTGATGCGCTGCACAATGCAGATTACAGTTGGGCAATACCTTTTTCGGTTTTTACTTGCTAAGTGGGCCGGTGCGTTTGTGATGGGGCTGTGGGTCATGCTGGCTGCCCTTATCGCCAAACGCGCTGCCGCCGGGTGGGTTGGCGCCTTGGCCCTGCCTTTGGCAATGTATGGTATCCGTACCGCGATTCCTGCCACGAGCCATTTGAATGTCATAAAGTATGCCAATATGGTAAGCCTGCTGCAGACCAACGAGCTGCTGGGAAACTACCGGAATCTTTTCTGGTTTGGTAATCCTGTCAGCCTGCCGTTGGTCGAATGGTTGACGGCAGCCGTTTTTGGCGGCAGCTTGTTTGTGGCATTCTGTACGGTATTTGCCAAGGCACAGCTACTGCCGGCTGCCAAGCACAGCTTTGCACTTCCGTTTTCCCGTAAAACGCGTGCGACCTCTGTTACCCATGAAGAGGGCAGGAAGTTATTGCTGATGAATGGAGCCGCAGTATTCTTGGCAGCGTTTCTGGTGTTTGGAATCTATCAGGGCGTGACGGCGGAGAGCTACATAGAACGCGGACGAAATTTTACTATGCCTATTATTATGAAGCACATTTCCGGCCCGTGGAGCGAAGAAAGCCGCGACTGGATACGAAAATCAGCGTAACGAGTTTATTCCCATGCTGGAGACACAGAAGCGTGTCAACAGCGGCGAATTGAGCAGTGATGCGTTGCTGGCCTACAGTTCACTGCAGCAGAAATATTCTGTCTATCAGCGTGTAGTGCAGTCCAACATCAATTACTATCTGAAAGAGAATCCCGGTGCATGGCTTGTCTATGAAACCGGATATAAAAAGCTGTTCGGCTTTACCGGCACCGGCGATGTACAGGATACACTTCTGGCGGGGCTGCTGTGTGCGCTGTGCTTCAGCGGCCTGTTTGCCATGGAACGCAAAGGCGGCATGGATGAGATTCTGGCCTGCACACCATTGGGCCGCAAATACACTGTAAAGGCAAAGCTGCGGCAAAGTACCGCCGTGGCAGCGGTTATATCGTTCGGAACCGTTCTGCCTCATCTGTGGCAGGTGCTGCGTGACTATGGCCTTCCCTCTTTGCTGGGACCTGCGATGAGTATCTCCGACTTGCAGGCTGTACCCAAGTTTATAACCCTGTCGGATTTGCTGATTTTCTGGTTAATCTGTCGTTTCGCGGCCTGCCTCTGCATGAGCCGGATTACCTTATGGCTGGGACAGAAATTGGGGAATTTGCTGACTGCGCTCTTTATCAGCGCAGTTGCCTATTGCCTGCCCGCGCTGCTGAGCCTTTCCGGAATGAAAAATGGTATCGAGTGGCTGGGTTTCTATCCCCTATTTCATGCTGCGGCTCTTTGGCAAAACCAAGGCTATAACGCCAACGGAGAAAGCTACAACGCAATGTGGATTCCGATTTTTCTGGTATGCGCAGCATTCTTTCTCGCATGGGCAATCGGACAGGCTCTTATGGATGACTATGATATGATAGGGGTTCCGGATGAGGTACTATAAAAATCTTTCCATAGATGAATCTAACTGTACCGTTAAAAAAGAGGGCCAGTCGATTCACCTGACTGCCATGGAGTATCAGCTGTTTGTCACATTGCTCGACCATTCCGGGCGTGTCTGCTCCCGAAATCTTCTGCTGTCATCCGCTTGGCATATCACAACTCCGATTCAGACACGGACGGTCGATGTACATATCGCGAAATTACGGAAGAAGCTGGACTTGGGGCAAAATGATTTGAAAACCGTAACGAGGCAGGGGTATGCACTCTCGGGGTGAAAGGCCGCGAATGACAGATTGACAACGAAAAATCTCTCCAATCGTATTTATACATTCTAACTCGTGAGCGAACAATTGACTTCCTTCGAAAATGGGAGCGCCGCCGAGGTGCTCTGTCTGATTATGAAAATTACTCCGCCATCTTCGACAATTTTAAAGAGCCGGAGGAAATCGCATTAACAAATCTACAGTTAGACAAAGCGGTCAGCATTCTTTCTGATATGCCTTTAATTTACCGCCGAACATTGGTTCTGAGAGTAAAAGGGTACTCTATTCGTGAAATTGCGAAAATTACAAATTCAAGTGAATCAAACGTTAAAACCCGCATACACCGAGCACGCGCCATCTTACTCAAATCGTTCGACACTTAATAAAAAATATTTTTGAAGCTGGTTTACATTTACAGATGATTTTTCTCTTTCCCCTTTCAGGAGGGGAAGAAGAAAATGGAATCATCTCTTTATACTTGCATTCAGGATATTCAAAATGGTGACCGTGAGCAGGCACTCGCTCTTTTGGAGAAATTTTCTCCTCTGCTCAAGAAATATGCATTCTTCATGCAATCAGAGGATGCGTTGCCGGATTTTCAATGTTTCTTACTTGCGTTTTCCAAGAATTTACAACTCGACAAGTTGACCATGAGCACAGATGGTGCTATTATTAGCTATATCAACAAGGCAATATATCATCATTATATCGCACTTTCTAAAGCGAAGCGCCATCAGCTTCCCACTGTTTCGATTGAAAGCCAAACTGACTATGATCCTTTGCAGTTTGACACTACGTTCAGCGAATCCGATACATACAATAACCTCTTGCTGCTTGATCTTAAACGTGCGCTAAGTACCGAAGAGTATCATGTCATTTATGACCATTACTTCCGTCAATACAGTATTCAAGAAATTGCCGCCAGAGATAACAAGTCTCGGCAGGCCATAAACAAATGTAAAAAGACAGCAATCATAAAATTGAGACGCTATTTTGGCGTCACGTCATAGCTGTCAACAATTCTCTTTAAAGTTTCTTTCCGCTTTTTCATAAATAGTTTTGAAAGAGCACCTTGGTATCTTCTATTAATTTTTTTCAACTCATACGACTATATGGAGGCTTGCTATGAAAAAAAAGATTTATTTGTTAGCTGGTACATTATTTGTTCTTTCTCTTTGTTCATGCTCCATTCAAATTTTCACTGACGGCAAGCATCAGGAATCATCTTCTGCAACTACGAGCAGTTCTTCCAGTGAGGGTAATTCTTCTGAAACTCCATCAACTCCAGAAATTTCCAACCGTTCGGACATTTCTATCAGCGACTCTACAGCGGATTCTCCGAGTGCAACTCCTGATGTAATTTCATCGTCTACATCTTCGTCTGACTCAAACGAATCTCCTTCCGACACGCAGGTTTCCCCCGACACTTATACTCTTACACGCTATGATTCTATTTATGACGTTCCTTATGCAAAATTAGATTATAAAAGTTATGTTGAGGAAGATGGAGATAGTGGTCATTACACTTTAACAAAAGATGGAATTCCTTGGGTGGGTACCCCTGGCACAGATCAATTTGGAGATATTTGCTTTAGCGATGGGCGCAATCTTTATATCCAATGCTTCTTGTCGTATAACGATACCTTGTCTACCGATTTCCGATGGTTCTGTGTAAACTTTAATCACTTTGATGATGAAGATTCTTATTTTTTGCCTGACGAGACAATGAACAAGCTTTTTACCGGAGCCGATGGCGAGACACTCTACACCGATGATGGTTATCAATACAAATTAAGTACTATGCCTTGGTGTCAAGATGGCACTTGCAAGAGATAGAAAATGTGCATATAATATGCCCTACTATTCTTTTATACACTAAATATCGTTCAAAGCGCTGATTTAATGACGCTTCTCTAAATATTTCTACGCAAAAACTCCCCGCTTGTTAGGTTCCACCTACAAGCGGGGAGTTTTCTACCTATTTGTATTTAGGCTTTAGTTAGGAATACGGATACGATCTACGCCCAGCGTCACATGGCTAGTCTGCATAGCTTCAAGAATAGTGACCCGACGGCCCTCCGTAGAGCCAGAATTGCGATTGTACGGATCAAGGACCTTAATGCCTGCAGTTGCCCAAGTGCCGCCACTTTCACCAGTCAGTTCATATGCAACGAACCAGTGCTGACGACTACCGGAGCCAACTGCATGACAGGCAACCGGAATATGATTCTTGACATAAGAGCGAATCTTCTCAATCGTTTGTGCCTCATTCAGGCTTGCCAGAGAAATGGCATCGCTGCAAGAGAAGTTATCCGGACCAGTCCAGTAGTAGCCATTGGTCTCATCATAGTAGTTCGCAAAATCAGAAATGGTGTAACTCTTATTTTTCTTCCACGATGCCAAGTCCACACCACAGCAAACCGCACAGCCATAATTGATAATCCAAGAACTATTTCCGGAATAATTCTGGTTTGCATTTACGGGCATCGTAATGGTGGTACTGCCACCCGTACTGCCGCCACCGCTGGACTGGGACGCGCAAAGCTGCCAAATCTGATTGTCTGCATTGGATGCATTTTCCCACGTCAGAGCAGCACCGCTCGAATTGGATGCCGGAGTCAGGTACAGGTTGTGGTTGATCATCTTGATGCGGTACAGATTATTAGCTGCGTCAACGGTCAAAAGGTCAATCAAAGCATCGTTAAAGTTGCCAGAGACCGGATAGAAGTCACAAACACTCCCTGCTTTGGTTCCGTAAATGTTCAGACCATACGCATTGTTGAGGTCAGAAAGCAGCTGGCAACCACCGCTAACCTTGTGAACTTTAAGGCGCTGATCAGCAGAACCTGCTGCCGTATACAGTGTAGCTTTCTGGTGAGATGCGATGCTGCCATTGCCGTAGCGGTTCAGCCAAAAACTGCTGTTGCCTCGATACGGACGAAAATAGTAAGATTGCTCAAAAGTGTAAGCCATTATTTTTTCACTCCTTCATTGAATTTTGTCCTTGCACCTCGTCAGGTGCTTTTGTGAACGTTCACTAAGTAAAGAGATTACTGCACCAATTTTGTAAACCCTAAAATCAAAAAAATCAGAAACCATTTATCGTGTTCGCTTTATCTACCAGTTCCTGCAGCTTTCCGGAAAGATAAGGACCGGGGCATGCCGTCGCAGCGTACATACTGTGCCAAGTCAGATTTTTACCCTTAACCAATTTTCCAAGGCCATTACGGCGGGCGATATCCGCCACCAGTGCAACCAGCGTTTGGAACGTCGTATCTGAAACAGGCCACTCCGGTGCGCCACCACTATTAGATGTCTCAATTGTTACTGCGCGGCAGTTTGCCTCCCAGTTGCCGTTCGTCCACGCCACATCATCCTCGTGGACATACTGGCCAATGCTGGTTTCAGAAACACCGTAGTGGGAAGATCCTTTTCGTCCTTCACGCTGCCACAGTGCGCCCAGAGCGTCAATGGTCAAAATGCTTGCGCAATGGTGAATCGTGATTTCAGAAATAGTTCCACCCTGTGCTTTTCGATCTTTCGTGTAATTTCCTTCGTGAGCCGGAATAAATTTGGTCACCAGCTTCGAATCGGGAACATTAGAGACTTCTCCGCTATCACTGCCATCGCTGCCGGTGCCGGGTTCCAAAATGGTGAACATCTGTTCTTCTTCGCCCGTATAGGCACTCCATTTTAGGGCAGTGCCAACAGCCGTCAGGTAAATGCTGCGATCCCGCAGCATAAGATAATACGTATTGGGGCGATTTTCTACCTTAACGGTAGTAATAACCGTGTCAGTATCATCCGCGGTATTCAGGTGCCAAACGATGCAATTGGTGTTTCGCGTATTATAGTTCAACGCGTACCAGCCTTCGCCCCGCTGCAAAACAATTCGGACATTGCCATTGCCTCCGAAATTTTCCAACGCCCAACGCTGATCAGGGTTGTTCGTGCGGTTGAAAAGGTTAACCGTTTCACCGTTTTTTACAGTACCATCCTCGTGATTGCCCAGGACGTTCACGTATTTACCTGTAGCTACGTTCTGAATCTCGTAGTAATGGTTGAATTCGTATGCCATTTTTAATTCTCCTTTTTTCATCTTTTTGAGCGGCCACTCAAAAAGTAAAGAGAGCAAATGCGGTAAAATGTAAATCGCGTTTACATTTTGCGGTATTTACTCTCTTTGAATAGTAAATGAGCAAAAGGAGAATTTATTGAGGTATGCAAACAGATTCTGTTGAAAAAGCTGCCGGTGTTGGTGCTATTGGGTTATGGGCCGCAATGCACGGCTGGCTTGGTTGGCTTGTTGTCTTGTATGCTGCCTGTATGATGCTGGATTGTCTAACCGGCACAGCGCAAGCCATTAAAAAGTGGCGAATGGAGTTCCCATAAAGCCAGGCAAGGCTTGTGGCATAAAGGCGGGAGCATCATTATGGTTTTTGTCAGTGTCTTAACCGATATTTTGCTTGGTCTAACGCTGAATCACATTTCAGGACTTACGCTTCCTTTTAATTATGATATGCTACTTACACCCATCGTCCTGTTTTGGTACATTGTATCCGAATTGGGGAGTATTCTGGAAAACGCAGAAAAGATGGGAGCATCGATTCCTCCATTACTAAAAAACGCTATTGAGAAAATGCGTGACAGCGATAATGATAAACATCATACTTCTGTGTAAAATTCATATCATAAAGTTATTGCAGGCGTTGACTTTAAATGGGCGTAAACAAAAATAGCCGCCCGCCGGTCATTGAACCAGCGGGCGGCTATTTTGCTTATTGGTGGATTCCACTATTTCATCGATAGAAGTTTTGTAAAAGAATCGGAATCTCGTTGAAATCATTTGCCCATATAATCTTAACACCTAACCTGGCAAAGTGATTGGATGCCTTCATCAAATCCTTGTTTGTCAGCTTCTCTTTTGCCAGGATTGCGTAGTGTACCTTTGTCTTTCGGTAGGTTATTTCCAACAATCGCCTTATGTTAGGGTCTGCTAGGCTGCATCCAACGAACAAGCAGATATTTTCTCGAAAGAAAGACAACTGGCTGGCTATTTGCCAGCTATATCACTACTTAGGTAAAGAAGCTCATGGAATCTGCTCGTGTTTTATTTATCAATACTTCTAAATGCAGATGATTACCCGTTGCCCGCCCGGTATGGCCGACATAGCCGATAACCTGTCCGGTCTGCACCTGCTGCCCTGTTGTAACGCAGATACTTGAACAATGTGCATATAGTGTTTCCAGCCCGCCGCCATGGTCGATTTGGATGTAGTAGCCGTAACTGCCGCCCCAGCTGTCAAGGCCATTGGCAACAGTTACTGTTCCATCTGCGGCGGCAAGGATGGGGGTGCCCTCGGCGCAGGCAATGTCAGTGCCGGTGTGGGAACTGACCTCGCCGGTGATAGGGTCTACGCGGTGGCCGAACTGTGAGGTAATTGTACCCGCAACCGGCAGCGGCCATTGCAGGGTGCCTGTCGGAACGCGGGTGCCGTCCGGAGCCATGACTTCTCCCTCGCCCGGCGCGAAGCCTCCGAGTAGTTCTGCCCATAGCTCTTCGTACCGCGAGTCTTGCAGTAATTGCAGATAAGTATTCTGGCGGGTGGAAAAGTGATAGTCTGCTGCCATCTCGTCAGGCGTTTTGTGAGTCAGTTCGATTACGAGGACGGTTTCCGTTATCTCTGCGGTGGCCTGGTTGCCATCCTCATCGGTGGTATCTATTGTGATGGTCTCCGGGTGGGTGGAATAGTCCACCTCGTTCATCTCCCACATGATTTCTCGCAGTTTGTCTACCTGTTCCTCTTCAAGCGAAGCAACCGAGGAGCCGAAATCATCCCCTGATACATACGAAGAAAAGACCGCCAGGACATCCTGCCAACGGATGAAGTACACACCATCGTTGGCTACAATGTCCTGGCGGTCATGTTGTATGGTGTTAGAGATTTCTTCCAGCCGGTCACGGTATTCCCCCGTGAGAGTCTCCAAAGCTTCTTGCACGGAAATGGCGTTTTCGTTTGGAGCATTGGCGGCAAAAAAAGATGCCATAGGCCGAGCCGGACACAAACGCCACAAGGCTGATGACAATTATAATGCTGAGTGCCACGCTGATGCCTGTGACAATGGCCGTGACAAGGCTGCGCAGACTGGCGAGAAAATGCCGGATGGCCGAGCGCACCGCCGTAGCGGTCTTACGGGTGTTGGCGGCGGCTTTCTGCATGGCAAGCTGCACTTGGCGGGTGCGGGTCTGCACTTGGGCTTGAGTTGTTACGTTCCGCACAGTTTCATTTGCGGCGGTGCGCAGCTGGCGCTGGCCTTGGGTCACGCCGCGAATGTCGCGCGGAGCGGTTTTTGGCGGTGTCGACCTTTTCCTTTGCCCGCTGGTGGGGCAAATCCGCCCCACGGTGCGGGCGCGGCTCTGCGTCGGGCAGCGTGCCACGCCGTGCCTGTTTGGGGCCTACACCGCGCTCACCGGCGGTGTAGGCGCGGGAGGTTTCGACCTGCTCTGCGGTGTGCCTCTCCCGGTATTTTTCGATTTGCTTGCGGGCAAACTTGCGACTCTGCTGCACGGTGAAATCGGTATTTTGCTGGATAGCGGAATGGGATGTATCGGTCACCATCCCGCCGGTGTCGTTGGCCGTGGTATAGTCGCCATCTCCTTGCGCAGAGGTACTTTCCCGCAGTTTTGCTCGACTTTTTTCCTTGGTCTCTGTCCACGCCTTTTTCAGCGCCGCTTTCGGAATTTTTCCCGCAGAATCACTTTTCGGCGCACGCTCGGTTGGCTTTTCTTTTATCTCTTTCATGGCATCCTCCCTGTCATAAATTATTCAAATAGAATTTCAAAATCGTTCAAACGGCTTTTAAATTCTGCACACAAGTGGCCGTTATAATAAGTCTCGTAATCAAGAAACAAACGCGGGAAACATCCCGCACCTACACACTGTGCCTTAGACCATGCCAGAGCAATCGCTCGGTCAAGGCCAGACAACAAATTAGGCTAAAAAGTCATTACATATAAATTGCCGCTGCATCTTATATTTTTCGAGATGCAGCGGTTTTCTTTGCAATTATGAAAAAATGTCGCTATAATAGGAATATATCTTTGAAACACGAGGTTTTTCCCATGAATCTGTATATCAGCGCCGCCGAGTATGATTACCACACTCTGCTGAAAGTGGCCGAGATGGCCGGGCTTGCCGGAATCATCGGCTTTCACGAAGCCGGTGACGGCTATCTGGTAACTTTCCCGGATGGCGAAAACACCGAAGCCCTCGTCAACGATTATAAAGGTCGGCTGCGGGATTTGGAAAATAATATTTGGATGCACTGAAAGCCACATAATATTATCAATTTAGGAGTGCTATTATGCTTGATGATTCAACCAATAAATTCGCTATAATTCTAAGAAACGAAGATTTACAAAATTATGCGGGCGATGCCTTTTATAATTTGGTAAAAGCTGTTACGATTCACGATACGGGAGCAGCTGTCGATGGAATCAAAGATGTCAAAGATTTCGTTTTCTATATTCCCAACGCTCTATTTTGGGATAAAATGCAGCGATACCTGTTTGGTACTTTCAAATGCTATAAGGAACAGGTTAAAATGTCCAGCAAATTCACGAAAGACAATTCAGATTATCTCAAATTTGTGAAAAGGCAAATTCATCTGATTGACAAAATGGATGCCGATGAAAAAATTGATTATTATGCTAATCTTACCCGTTGCTTTTTGTTAAGCGATATGGACCTTGCACTATACTATAAGCTCGCCAACTTTATTTCTATATGTATTCCAGAAGAACTTTTCTACATTCAAAATTTCGATTATGATAAAAAAGCCGGTTTAAACACTATGATTTCTTCACTCTATCACTATGGTCTATTTGATCAAATTGAGTGTGAACAAGGCGGTGCCAATTATGTACTATCCGATTTTGCAAAAGCATTAAAGTCCTCATCATTAAACTTTGATGAAGGCTTTTACACCGAAAAGCGCATCCTAACATATAATGATATAAAGCCATTAAATATAGCAGAACCTCTATCATGGGAAAATCTTGATGGAGGCAGCTATTAAAGACTTCGTATTTTCACTTGAGCCTTAATTTCCATATCGATTCAATCTTTAAAATAGGGATTAACTGTCCGGCGGCCCTTTATTTTTATAATTCATGGGATTACTCCTTTCTTGCTTCATCCGGCTTGGTCGTCATCAAGCCATAGAGCTTCGTATTTTTCGGAAAACTGTTGGTGAAAGGCACGATATTGCCCGCACAGCGAATCAGCCCGCAGCCCGCGGGAACATTGGTGACGTAGCCAAGCTGGTTGTCGGAGATGTTCAGCAGCTTCGCCAGTTCCGCGCGGTCGGTGGCGCTCTGGTTCAGCATCACGAGAAACTCTGAGTTGGCCAGCATCAGGCGAGCGGTGTCGGAGCGCAGCAGTTCGTCCACATTCTGCGTCAGCCCGGTCACAAGTCCGTTGTACTTGCGGATGCGTTTCCACAGCTTGTAGAAGAAATTGGCGCTGTACTCATAGCGGAACAAAATGTAAAACTCATCGCAGAAAATCCACGTTCTGCGTCCCTTTTTCCAGTTCTGAATCACGCGGTTGTAAATCGCATCCAGCGTCACCAGCATCCCCAGCGGCATAA
>ENA-OPYX01000688-OPYX01000688.1-human-gut-metagenome-genome-assembly--contig:-NODE-688-length-19627-cov-2.528513_pt1 | contig 19627 bp, 23 predicted proteins | sample MGYA00242639_ERZ504486 | MGnify/ENA primary metagenome ERZ504486 (study PRJEB26092, sample SAMD00036296) | human gut metagenome | host: Homo sapiens | study: EMG produced TPA metagenomics assembly of... | reverse complement strand
GATCCTGATTCCGCTTGTTCTGATCCTTCTCGCACATTATCCAAGTATATGCCGCTTCCAGAAGGAGTAAAGGATGTTCTGGGATTCATAGGGAAAACCATTCCTTGCACATGACCATTGCGACATTGGCATCTATGTACTTCCTGGGAATCAAACGAGGATTTACCGGGGCGCAGTTAAAGAAAATCCTGGATCATTCACTCAGACCGGTAGGCATGATCCTTCTGGTAATTGCCAGCGGCGGAGTGATCCGATGGATGCTTCAGGATTCCGGCCTTGGAAACATTATTGGACCGGTGCTGGAGAAGAGTGGGCTTCCATTGATCCTGATCGCATTTCTCATTGCACTTCTGGTCAGAGCTTCTGTAGGAAGTTCAATTGTAGCGATGACAATGGCATCCGGAATTATGGCAACCATGCCGGCTGTAATGGGTACCAGCATGCTTTACAGAGCTGCTATGTGCTGTGCAATCTGTGGCGGCGCAACTGCACTGAGCCATGTGAATGATGCAGGCTTCTGGCTGGTAACCTCATTCCTTGAGATCGACGAAAAGACAACCCTGAAATCCTGGACGATCATGGAAACACTGATCGGTGTTACGGCACTTATTGTAAGCTTTATTGTTTCAATCTTTGCATAGGAGTCAGGACGCAATGATAAAGATACCGGTTTATTTAAGAGATATGTGTGATGCCAAGCATCTGGTGCAGGCAGCATCAGGATGTGAGAAAAATGTAGATCTGATCTGTGGAAGATATATTGTAGATGCGAAATCAATGCTGGGGGTGTTCAGTCTGCCCACATTGATGATGTAGAACTTGGAGTAGAAGAAGAGGACGAAGCGAAACTCAGGAAAACACTGGAAAGTTTAAGCTTATCAGAGAATAAAAAATGGAGGAAAAAATCATGCAGTTAAAAGTCAGGAAATGAGAAAACTTGCACCGGAGCTTGATCCGCTGCGTATTGGAACAGGATGGACAAAAGAAGATCTGGGAAAGGTTCAGGTTATGGTTGAAAGCACCTATGGTGACAGTCATCCGGGAAGCGGACATCTGAATATCCTTGTAGAAGAAGTCCGCAAAGGAATTGCAGAAGAAGGCGGTTTCGGAGCACGTTATAACTGTACCGATATCTGCGACGGTGAAAGCCAGGGAACAGATGGAATCAACTACAGTCTGGCCAGCCGTGAGATGATCGCCAATATGATCGAGATCCATGCAAATGCTACTCCTTTTGACGCAGGTGTATACCTTTCAAGCTGTGACAAAGGTGTTCCGGGAAATCTGATGGGACTTGCCAGAGTAAACATTCCTTCCGTATTTGTTCCAGGTGGAACCATGAATGCCGGACCGGAAATGCTGACACTGGAGCAGCTTGGCATGTACAGCGCAAAATTTGAGCGTGGCGAAATTGATGAAGAGAAGCTTGACTGGGCAAAATGCAATGCGTGCCCAAGCTGTGGCGCATGTTCCTTTATCGGAACTGCATCTACCATGCAGATTATGGCAGAGGCACTAGGACTTGCACTTCCAGGCACAGCCCTGATGCCTGCAACCAGCCCTGACCTTCTTGACTTTGCAAGAGAGGCAGGAAGACAGGCAGTGAGAATTGCTCAGATGGAAAACATGCGTCCTTCTGACATTGTAACTATGAGCAGCTTTGAGAATGCAATCCTTGTCCATGCTGCAATTTCAGGAAGCACCAACTGCCTGCTTCATATTCCGGCAATCGCTCATGAATTTGGCATTGAGATCACTGGTGATACATTTGACAAGCTGCACAGAAATGCAAGATATCTTCTGGATGTACGTCCGGCAGGTCGCTGGCCTGCAGAGTGCTTCTATTATGCAGGTGGTGTACCGGCAATCATGGAAGAGATCAAAGAGCATCTTCACCTGGATGTCATGACTGTTACAGGAAAGACATTAGGTGAAAACCTGGAAGAACTGAAGAACAACGGATTCTATGAAAAATGTGATAAATGGCTTCAGGAATTTAACAAACGTTACAACGTAAATGTTACGAAGGAAGACATCATCCGTCCATATGACAAAGCAATCGGAACAGATGGAAGTATTGCAGTTCTCCGTGGAAATCTTGCACCGGAAGGCGCAGTTATCAAACACACTGCATGCCCGAAGGAAATGTTTAAATCTGTTCTCCGCGCAAGACCATTTGACAGCGAGGAAGAATGTCTGGATGCAGTTCTGAAGCATAAGGTTCAGAAGGGTGATGCAGTTTTCATCCGTTACGAGGGTCCAAAGGGAAGCGGAATGCCGGAAATGTTCTATACCTCTGAGGCAATCAGCAGTGATAAGGAACTTGGAAAGAGCATTGCCCTGATCACAGACGGACGTTTCTCAGGAGCATCTACCGGCCCGGTTATCGGACACTGCAGTCCGGAGGCTGTTGATGGAGGACCGATCGCTCTTGTGGAAGAAGGAGACCTTATCGAAATCGATGTTATGGAAAGAAAACTGAACATCATCGGAATCGCAGGAGAACGCAAGTCTATGGAAGAAATCGATCAGATTCTTGCAGAAAGACGTAAAAATTGGAAACCACGTGAAATGAAATACAAAAAAGGTGTCCTGAGACTTTTCAGCCAGCATGCTGCAAGTCCAATGAAGGGAGCTTATCTGGAGTATTGATTATGAAGCATAAATTTATTACCATCGGCGAGATCATGCTTCGGCTGACTCCGCCGGATTATGAAAAAAATCAGAACAGCAACATCTTTTGAGGCGAGATATGGGGAAGTGAGGCCAACGTGGCCCTTTCCCTTGCAAATCTTGGCGTAGATGCATCATTCTTTACAGTAGTTCCGGGAAACAGCCTTGGAAAAAGCGCTGTACGTATGCTGCGAAGCAATGACGTAAATTGTGACAGCGTAGTTTATTCAACAGAAGAAGAGACACCGACACATCGCCTTGGAACCTATTATCTGGAGACAGGTTACGGAATCCGTCCAAGTAAAGTGGTGTATGACAGAAAGCACAGTGCCTTTTCCGAATATGATTTCAGCAAAACAGATGTGAAAAAACTTCTGGAAGGTTACACCTGGCTTCATCTGAGCGGCATTACACCTGCACTTGGAAAAAGCTGCGGTGAACTGATCCTGACCTGCCTGAAAACAGCAAAGGAAAACGGCATGACCGTCAGCTTTGACGGAAATTTCAGAAGTACATTGTGGAACTGGGAGGAAGCAAGAGATTTCTGTACCCTCTGCCTTCCATACGTAGATGTTCTCTTTGGAATTGAGCCTTACCATATCTGGAAAAATGAAGAAGATCATACAGCAGGTGATGTAAAGGATGGTGTTCCCTTCCAGCCGGACCGTGAACAGCAGGAAAAAGTCTTCAGGGCCTTTGCAGAGAGATATCCGAATATCAAATGCATTGCAAGACATGTGCGTTTTGCACACAGCTGCAGTGAGAACAGCCTTATGGCTTATCTCTGGTTAAACGGAAAGATTTATGAAAGCAAACGGCTTACCTTCCATATTCTTGACCGTGTTGGAGGTGGAGATGCATTTGTAAGCGGTATTATTTATGCACTGATGAATGAATATACACCGGAGGATATTGTGAACTTTGGTGTTGCAGCCAGTGCAGTGAAGCATACCATTCATGGTGACGGAAATATTACAGATGATGTTTCCCTGATCAGACATGTGATGGAAATGAATTTTGATATAAAAAGATAACGAAAGGAAATTCAAATGATGGATATAGCAGAAAAGTTTCAGAAGCTTGGTGTTGTTCCGGTAGTTGTGCTGGAAGATACAAAAGATGCAGTACCCCTTGCAAAGGCACTTGTTGAAGGTGGACTTCCATGTGCAGAAGTAACTTTCCGTACAGAGGCAGCAGAAGAATCTATCCGTCTGATGACAGAACAGTTTCCGGAGATGCTTGTAGGAGCAGGAACCGTTCTTACCAGAGAGCAGGTAGACACAGCTGTTTGCAGCCGGTGCGAAGTTCATTGTAAGCCCTGGATTTGATCCAGAGATCGTAGACTACTGTCTGGAAAAAGAAATTCCTGTTTTTCCAGGCTGCATCACACCGTCTGAGGTCGCACAGGCAGTAAAAAGAGGCCTAAAGTTGTAAAATTTTTCCCTGCAGAACCGGCAGGCGGAGATTGCCATGATCAAGGCTATGGCCGCACCTTATGTGGGAATTAAGTTTATGCCCACTGGCGGTATCAATGCAAAAAATCTGGAAGATTATCTTTCTTTCGACAAAATTATATGCTGCGGCGGAAGCTGGATGGTAAAAGGAGAACTTGTAAAAAATGGAGAATTTGACAAGATCAGAGAACTGACAGCAGAAGCACGAAAACTGGTTGATTCCATCCGAAAATAATCGGAGGTATTTACACATATTCATATTCACAAAAAACAGGATCCTGCATGAAAACAGGATCCTGTTTTTTACACACATACACTTCATACATTAAAAAAAACCCCCATAAAACCCAAACTCTCCCCCTCTATCCCAACCCCATCGTATGAGTTAAGATAATATCAACAAAGGAAAGCAAAAACAAATAAATGAGGAGGGAATGGAATGAATGAGGTCATTGTCTCCATGAACAATATCAGCAAAAGTTTCCCGGGTGTTAAGGCTCTGGATCATGTAAAATTTGAGCTGCGTTCTGGAGAAGTCATGGCGCTGCTGGGAGAAAATGGAGCCGGAAAATCGACCCTGATGAAAATCCTCAGCGGTGTATATACCAGAGACGAAGGAACGATGGAAATCTTCGGAAAATCCTATGACGACCTAACACCAAAGCAGGCCCAGGAAGCAGGAGTAGCCATTATCCATCAGGAATTGAACATGTGCAGGCACTTAACAGTAACGGAGAACATGTTCCTTGGAAGAGAAGTAAAAGGTGGTTTATCCTTAAATAATGCGAAGATGCGGAAAGAAGCCAAGAGGGTTCTGGACGATCTTCGAATTGACATCAGTCCGGATCAGATCGTAGGAGATCTGCCAGTATCCAAACAGCAGATGGTTGAAATTGCAAAAGCACTTTCCATCAATGCAAGGATTCTGATCATGGACGAGCCTACATCCTCTCTGACAGCAAAAGAAATCGATGATCTTTTCCGTATCATCCGTAAGCTGAGGGATGAAGGAAGAGGAATCGTTTACATTTCACACAGACTGGAAGAATTGGCCCATATCGTGGACAGAGTTACCATCATGCGAGATGGACAATACATAACAGACGGTAATTTCAAAGACATGGACATGGACTATATTATCAAAAATATGGTAGGCCGTGAGATCAAAGAGAAATTCCCGAGAGTGGAATGTGAGAAAGGTAAGAAGATTTTGAGGTGAAAAATCTCATGCCGGAAAAATGGTCCGCGATATTAATTTTTCTTTATATGAAGGTGAGATTGTAGGATTTGCGGGACTGATGGGAGCCGGAAGAACGGAGACTACAAGAGCCATCTTCGGTGTTGATCCGAAAGACAGCGGAGAGTTTTATGTGGATGGTAAAAAAATCGAAGTCAACTGTCCAATGGATGCCATTCGAAACGGTGTTGTGCTTGCTCCTGAGGATCGTAAAAAAGACGGTCTCTGTACGAAACTGAGCATCCGTCAGAACCTGGCACTGCCAAATCTTGACCTTGTATGCAATAAGATGGGTGTGATAAACTCAGGAAAAGAAGATGCTCTTTGCGAAAAAGCAGTGAAGGATCTCCAGATTAAAACACCGAATGTGGAAATTGATTCCGGCAATCTTTCTGGTGGAAACCAGCAGAAAGTAGTTGTTGGAAAATGGCTCGCAAGAGATTCAAGGGTTGTTATCTTTGATGAGCCCACAAGAGGAATTGATGTTGGCGCAAAGGTAGAAATTTACAATCTGATGAATGAGCTGAAAAAAACAGGGAATTGCAGTTATGTTTGTATCCTCTGAAATGCCGGAGGTCATGGGAATTGCAGACCGTATCATCGTAATGTGTGACGGACGTATCACCGGTGAGGTTTCAGCAAGGGAAGCCACCCAGGACGAGATCCTTACAATGGCAACATCCTTTGAAAACAAGAGTATTAAGGAAACTGAGGGAGGAAGTAAAAATGAATAGTAAACAGCAACGCCCTTTAAAGAAATTATTGGGAATCAGGGGAATGGGGGCAGCACTTACCGCATTCGTGGGGCTGATCATTATTTATATCGCATTTGGTATCATTAACCCGGCGGTTTTTTCAGGACAGAATATGTTGAACCTGCTGCGTTCCATGTCCAAGTACCTGTTGATCGGTATTGCACAAAGTTACGTACTGATCACTGGAAACATTGACCTGTCAATCGGATCCATGGTCGGAATGAGCGCCATGATCGCAGCTACCTTAATGACAACAGGAATGGCACCATTCCTTGCAATTGTGATCGCACTTATTGCCTGTCTGGTAGTTGGTGTGGTAAATGGATATCTGGTTGGAAAATTTAAACTCCCTCCATTTATTGCAACTCTGGGAACCATGTTCGTAGCACGAGGAATTGCCTACATGGTAAACGGAAACAGAAATACAGATGCCATTGCAACAGGTGTTGGAAAAGAAACGGCTGATGCATTCCAAAATTGTTTTTATTACGGTAAAACGCTTGGCATTTATAACACATTCTGGATCGCACTTGTTATTTTTGTTATATTTTTCTTTATCTTATCCAAGACACGTACAGGCCGTCATATTTACGCAATCGGTTCTAACGTGGACGCGGCAAAGCTTTCTGGTGTAAACGTAGTTTCCACCACAGTAAAGACTTATCTGGTAAGCTCCGTATGCTCCTGTGTAGTTGGTCTTATCCTTTGCGCACAGGCTGGTATGGGAAATATGGAAGCTGGAAACATGTACGAGATGTATGGCGTAGCAGCCGGCGTAATCGGTGGCGTTTCCCCACTTGGAGGAACTGGAATCCTTCTTGGAACCTTCGCAGGTGCAGCTGTCTGGCAGACTCTGGAAAATGGTCTGAACATGATCGGTGCACAAGTTGGTATCCAGCGAGTTGTAATCGGCGTGATCGTAGTTGCAGCCGTATTGCTGGATGTAGTTGTAAGAAACGGACAGTTTGGCAAACACAGAAAAAAATAACCGCAAGAAAACAGTATTTTTCACAGGAAAATGAAATCGACAACTGAATATGGGAGATGTAAAATAATTTCATGAAACTAAACCGCAAATGGAGAAGGCGGGTAGTTATAAAAAATAATTTTTAGGAGGATTTTTACAATGAAAAGAAAACTTTTAGCTATGGTATGTGCAGTATCTATGATCGCTTCCCTTGGAGCAGCTACTGTTTATGCATCAGATGATGTTAAGGCTACAGGCGATGAGAAAATTGCGCTGATCACAATGGACTCTATCGACCAGCACTGGATCACCCTGAACGAAGGCGCTCAGGAAGAAGCAAAAGAGCTTGGTGTAACAGTTGACTTCATGTCCCCGAATACAAAAGATGACGCTCAGCAGATCGAGTGTGTAAACAATGCAGTAGCAGGCGGTTATGATGCAATCATGGTTGCTGCAAACGGACCAGACGCTATTTCTTCCGCACTTCAGGAAGCAAAAGATCAGGGAATTAAGATCGTATATGTTGATTCCCCTGCAAATGTAGAGGCAGAAGCTACTTTCTCCACAGACAATGAGGCAGCTGGAACAACAGCAGGAGAAGAGATGAAGAAGGCGCTTGAGGATGCTGGTATTACATCTGGTAAAATCGGTATCATTAATGTAAACGCAGCTACTGATTCCTGCGTAAACCGTGAGGAAGGCTTCCGCGCAGCATTTGACGGCACAGACTTCGAGATCATGGAAACCCAGTACGGCGAAGGTGATGCTGCAAAATCCCAGAGTATCGCAGAGAACTACATTACACAGGGTGTTGTTGGTATCTTCGGATGTAATGAAGGCTCCACAACTGGTGCCGGAAATGCCATCAAAGCAGCTGGAAACGCTGACATCATCGGTGTTGGTTTTGATAAATCTGACGCGATTCTGAACCTGATCGACGACGGATATCTTCTTTGCACAATGGCTCAGAACCCAGATGTTATGGGATCTGAAGGCGTAAAAGCAGCTGTAAAAGCAATCAACGGCGAGGAACTCGGCGGAGAAGTTACAGATACAGGTGTATCTGTGATCACAAAGGATTCTGATAAATAATCTGAAATAAAAGGAATATTGTTCATGGAACGTCATGGATATGATGACGGCTGGGGCAGTAATTATAAGGAGCAAGAAACCGTCGGTTTTTCCGGCGGTTTTCTTGCTTAAAATGCTGAAATGGATTATTATTAGAAGTAAGAAAAAGTGGAGAGAGTTTCTAAAAAAATGGGGAAATTTCTTCACAGTAATCATGTAATGGGGACGGAGAACATGGAGATTTTAAAGGTAGTAATTGCAGATGATGAGGTGCGGATCTGCCAGCTGATCCAGGCACTGATCGACTGGGATTCTATGGGAATGAAGGTGGTGGGAATCGCCCACAACGGAGAGGAAGCCTGCGAAATGGTACGGCAGACACAGCCGGATATTCTGATCACAGATATCCGCATGCCAGGCTGCAGTGGCCTGGAGCTGGTAAAAAGGGTGAAGGAGCTGGATTCCGCTCTGGAAGTAATCATAATCAGCGGTTACGCCCATTTCGAGTATGCACAGCAGGCTATCAGTTACGGTGTGGGACATTATCTTCTGAAGCCGGTAAACAAGGGGGAACTGACTGCTACCCTGCAGAAATTGCAGAAAAAGATCGGGGAGCGCAAGGAGTCGGAACTGAATCATCAGGAGCTTGTAAATAAGGCGAAAAGGGATGATGACCATTTACGGGCAAATCTGATCGACCGGCTGCTGGATCAGCCGGATATGCCGGTTTCACAGGACACATTGACGAGCATTTATCATCTGAAAGCAAGACAGGGAGTGTACCAGGCGTTTTGTGTAAAAGTGGATTATGGAAGAAAGATCATTTCTGGCGGCAGAATGGATGGAACAACAGGTCTGGCTGGCGCACGAGAGATCAGCTCCACTTCCAGTGAAATCCTTATGGAAAAAGTACGTGAGGTCCTGGAACGAAATCTGAAAAAAGACAGCCGCGAATTAGTTCTTCTGATTCGTGATGACTATTGCTACGGTATTCTTAACTACCCGGAAAGTGAGAAGGAATCCATCCGCCGGAGCATGAAGAGCAGCCTTACCCAGATGGAAATCCAGAAAAATATGTTTCAGCATGTAAGCTTTTCCATGGCAGTTGGAGCTGCATACAAAGAGGCAGAGCATTTGGCTGACTCTATGCAGGAAGCCCGAAAACTGATCCAGGAAAGGCTGGTAAAAGGGGACGGACGGGTTCTTGACTGTCTGGGAAAAGCTTCAGAAATCCAGGAGAGCGAGTTGCTGAAAAAGTATCTTCGTGAGATTACTCATGCCGTAGAAATTTCCAGCATTCAGAATGCAGCAGAAGCAGTAGAGGATTTGCAGGATACGGTAAATAAGGCGAAAGAAATTCGTGGCAGCGAGATTTTTGAACTGGTGTATGCAGCAGCTGATATTTTTGCGGCAAGTATTCGGATTCCAGAGCGTACTGCTACTGTGGAGGAATTCCGTAAACAGTGTGATAAATGTGGAAAAATAGAGGAAATTTTTTCCTGTCTTGGGGATTTCCAGAAAAAATATATCCAGGAGCAGGCTGAACGCTATGAAACTGATACTATCCGCCCGGTTCGCAAGGCAAAGGAATATATCCAGAACCATTTCAGTGATCCGCTGACCTTAGAGGAAGTCAGCGAGATGGTGGGACTTAGCACTGCTTATTTCAGTGCCTTATTCAAGAAGACAGAAGGAGAAGGTTTTGCAAAATATCTGATCAACGTGAGAATGGAACAGGCCAAGCTACTCCTTCGGGAATCCAATCTTCCAGTAACAGAAATCTGCAGGAGGGTAGGATATAACGATCCGAAACATTTCACACATACCTTTGAGAAAGCGGCAGGGGTGAAACCCTCTACATATAGAAAATTGTATGGATAAATCAAAAATGAAATTTAAAGAAAAACTGAAATACATATCCAACCGGGCTCTTGTCCTGGGAACGGTAGTCTTCGGGAGTTTTATTATTCTGGCGGTAATTCAGCTGTTATTGGCATATAAAGGCGAAACACCCTGGTGGATGGCCATAATTATAACAATATTTGCAATTTTGTTTCCGATTGTATTCTGGCTGTGGATTCACCGCCCTTACATGCGCTGTGAAAAAATGACGGATCGTTTTCTGGATGGTTATATTTTTTCCGAAAAAGAAGATATGGAACTCTTGAACCTGACTCCAAGCATCCAGAAGCAGATGAAAATGGTAGACCGCATTGTGCGTTCTCCCCAGTATATGGATCTGAACAAAAGACAGGCTCAGTACCTGGCTTTGCAGAATCAGATCAATCCCCACTTTCTTTACAATACACTGGAAAGCATCCGTGGAGAAGCTATTATTGCAGGTCTGGACAGCGTTGCAGATATGACAGAAGCCCTGGCAAGATTTTTCCGTTACACCATTACCAAGGTGGAGAATCTGGTTTCTGTGGAGGAAGAACTGGATAACTGTGAGACTTATTTTGGAATTCAGAAATATCGTTTCGGGGACCGGCTGCAGCTTCATATTGATTATGATATTGCAGAGTATGAAAAGATCATGAACTGCAGAATCCCCAAACTGACGTTGCAGCCGATTCTGGAAAACAGCATTATCCATGGCGTGGAGCTGAAGGTTGGCGGTGGAAATCTTTATATCCGTTTTCAGTGTACAAAGGATCGCCTGCTCATCCGTATTTCAGACGATGGGGTGGGAATGGACGAGATGACTTTAGCAAAGCTGAACCAGAAGCTGGGCAAGTCAACCAAGGCCATTCACGACAATGAAGAAAAACAGGGCGGGAATTGCTCTGGTGAATGTGAATAACAGAATCCATTTGATCTTTGGGGGATGAATATGGCATGCATGTTTATTCTGTACCAGGAGAAGGAACAGATGTGGAGATCACCATCCCTATACTTACTGACGACAGACAGGTGAAAAACAGGAGCGTGTTGGTATGAGAAACGAAGTTCTCAGAATGGAGCGTGTGACGTATAAAGAGGATGAGGTTGTGAAGCTGGAGGACTTCAATCTTCAGATTTTTCAGGGAGAGATTATGGGATTTATGCCTGTTAACAGTCATGGAAAAACAGCTCTTCTGAAGCTTCTGGAACGGAATCTTCCCCTCTATGACGGTTATATTTATTATGGAGGGGAAAAGGTAAACACCTGGAAAGAGAATTACAAGGCAGCAAACAGGATCAGCATTATCCAGGAGAAAAGTTCTCTGGCAGGAAATCTGAACATTGCAGATAATATTTTTGTCCTGCGTCCGGGCTTTCGCCAGTGGGTGATCCGCACAAAGATCCTGAACCGGCAGATGGAACCTTTTTTAGAAGATATCGGAATGGACATTCCCCTTAATAAAGATGTGGAGAAGCTTTCTACTTTTGAACGGATCATTGTAGAATTGCTCCGGGCTGTGATTATGGGATATCATCTGATCGTGCTGGATGAAGTTGGAGCTCTTGTCAGTGATGATGAGTTGAAAAAGCTTCATGGAATTATCCGTCATTATGTGGAAAAAGGGTTTTCTTTTCTTTATATCTGTTCTCATCTGGAGGAGATTTCCAGTATCTGTGACAGATGTGCGCTGTTTACCAATGGAAGAATCCAGAAGATTCTGGAAAGAGAGGAGCTGTTCAATGATCCGTCCGTAACTTACATGACGGAATATAACGACATGATCCGTTATCATACGGAAAAAAGGGAAGGGAAGCAGGCTGCACCGGTTGTTTTTCAGTGGAAGGGCTACGGAGAGGATGCTGCCTGCAATTTTTCCTTTGATGTGCATAAAGGAGAATGCCTGGCCGTACAGATTATGGATGCCAGGGGAATGGAGGAGCTGCGGAAGATTCTGACCGGAGATATTTTACCGGAAAGTGGAGAAATCCTGTTGAATGGGAAGCAGACAGAGATTCCGGGAAATGGCAGGATTGCAGTAATCCAGGAACGTACTACAAAAACCATGATTTTTCCCGAACTGGATTATATGAATAATCTCTGTATTTGTCTGGCAGAGAAAGTTCCTTCAATCTGGCACAACAAACGTCTTCAGAAAAGTATTCGGAATGAATACAGTCCCATATTAGGGACAGATGTTTTTGAAATGCCGGTGGAGGAACTGAGTGAAAAGCAGAAGTATCAGCTGGTGTATACAAGAGTACTTTTGCAGAAACCGGAGATTCTGTTTTGTATTCAGCCTTTCTGCGGCGCTGATCTTGCTCACAGGATGTTTATCTGGAGTATGTTGGAAAAGTTCCTGGATAAGGGGATTTCGGTGGTGATCTTATCTTTGAATTTATCGGATTCCCTGGCTATGGCAGATCGCCTGTTGATTCTTGGGGAAAATGGGAAAAAGAAGGAAATTGTAAGAGAAAATTTCCATAAGATTACCTCGTCGGTGCCCTGGCTGCATAGGTATCCGTCAGAGAGAAAATAAAATGTATAAAACATAATACTAATAATTCGGATTGTATTTTCAAACACGCTCCAGAGCCTAAATAAGAAGCCCATGGCAACAGAAATAAAATTGCCATGGGTTTCTTTATAACTAAAATTCAATTTCAGTCAATCTTCAGAATCAGTTCCAGCACCCGTCTTGCACAGTGCTCTAATTCCGGGCGGCCAAGCTGTCCCATTTCCATGGCCTTTTTCACACGTTCTGGGAAACCAGTTCCCATTTTTACGTCATTTCCGGCCTTGATTTCTTTGTAATGCTCTGCTCTTGTCCACCAGTCAGTGGTGACCATTCCCTTGAAGCCCCACTCGCCGCGGAGAACATCTTCCAGAAGCTCGCGATTCTCAGAAGCGCGGTGACCATTGATTGCATTGTAGGAGGACATGATCGTCCATGGCTGTGCTTCTTTTACAATGATCTCGAAACCTTTCAGATAGATCTCGCGAAGTGCACGCTCGGAAACACGGGAATCGCTGTGCTTTCTGTTGGTCTCTTTGTTATTTGCTGCGAAATGCTTCACAGAAGCTGCAATGTGCTGGGACTGGATACCTTTTACCATAGCTGCGCCCATCTTTCCGGCAATCAGCGGATCCTCGGAATAGTACTCGAAGTTTCTTCCGCAAAGAGGATTTCTGTGGATATTTACTGCTGGGGTAAGCCATACAGCAAGATTGTTCTCCTTCACTTCTTCGGCACCAGCCTGTCCAACCTGCTGAACAAGAGCCGGGTTCCAGGTGCATGCAAGAAGTGTCGCGCAAAGGCCGATGGCTGTTGTGTTCATGCTGCATTCCCCGCTGATACGAAGTCCGGCTGGACCGTCTGCTGTCATAATGGATGGAACGCCGTAATCCGGAAGATTTCCAAAACCGAAGGTATTGGAAACACCTACGTTTGGCTGTCCTCCAAGAAGATGAATCAGATCGTCATCGCTTAACTGTGCCATAAAATCATCCAGGGAAAGCCTGCCTTCTGCTACATCAATAAACTGCTTTCTGCCAAAGTTGTCGAAAAGTGTGCCACGTGCACAGCAGCGGACTGCAGGGGTAATACCTTCCTCAGTGCCCGGCTCCATTTTCTCAAATACGCATTCGTTCATGTCATTGCATGCAGACTGTGGAAGCTCCTCAAAACTGCCGTCAGAGAGCATACGCTCTTTCAGGCTGGTTGGAACAAGATGAGCTGTCAGCTGCTTTGTGATTACATTTTCAGCCAGTTCCATTGTCAGGATGCTCTCCTTAGTGTCGCGCACAGAAGTTCCAATATAGAACTTATAAGTACCTTTTTCCAGAATATATGCGGATTTCTTGATTTTTCCAAGGTCATCGTAGGAAGCCATGTCAGCCTTTGCAAAGGAAAGGCGGATCTGCTGTGTCTCGCCTGGCTGAAGAAGACGGGTTTTTGCAAAAGCGGCAAGCTGGCGGGCTGGTTTCTTCAGAAGTCCCTGTGGAGCTTCGAAATAAATCTGGACAACTTCTTTTCCAGCCAGGTTACCGGTGTTGGTCACCTGAACTTCAGCAAAAATCTGATTCTCTGTTTCCCACATAGCGATGGTGTCCAGGCCAAAGGTGGTGTAGGAAAGTCCATATCCAAATGGATAGATTACTTTTTTTGTGCCCCTGGAAGAGTTTCAAAATAGCGGTAGCCTACATAAATATCTTCCGTATAGTTTACATAATCAAAAGACTCATGGAAGTTGGCAGTGGATGGATAATCATTTACGTCTGCGGCAAAAGTGTCAGCCAGCTTACCGGAAGGATTTCCTTTGCCGGTGAGAAGCTCCGCCATGGCAAGTCCGCCTTCCATGCCTCCCTGCCATCCAAGAAGAGCGGAGGAAATCCGGTCGTCATTTTTTACCCAGGAAAGATCCATGATTCCGCCGATGTTGAGAACTACCACGATATCATCGAAGCGCTCTTTTACCATGGAAAGCATTTCTTTCTCACGGGCAGTGAGATAGAAGTCGCCATCCGGGAAAATTTCGCCGGAAATTTTCGGCATGGTGGTTTCTGTATCCCATGGATTAAATTCGTTGTTGCATTCAATGCTGGAACGGTCCCAGCCCTCGCCGGAGAAACGGCTGATCACAACAACTGCAACGTCAGCAAATGCTTTTGCGCCGTCAGCAAGCTCCTGGGAAAGCTCTGGCTCTACCGTCATTCCTGGTGCGGCACCTTTTTCATACTGATGTCGGATATCGGTGCGGTAAAAATCGGATAACGGTTCGTAGATCTGAACGGCGTTTTCCTGCATTTTCAGCCCATCGTAAAGGTTGTGTACATAAGAAACCATAACATCACCGCTTCCGCCGCCGCCTTTTACATAGTCGAAGCTGCCCTTGCCAAAAAGGGCGATGCGTGTGCCCTCAGTAAGAGGAAGCAGGTTTTTCTCATTTTTTAGAAGAACCATACCTTCTTTGGCGGCTTCTTTGGAAAGAAGGATATGTTCTTTGCTTGCGGTAACACGGCCGCTTTCCCTAAGGGGAAGGTTTGGCTGGAATTTAACTCTGGTCCATTTGTTCATTGTGGGATGTCCTCCTGTAGATAAATTTATAATTAGAAATTTTTTTTGTGTAGTTGCCTTGATATTGCTATTGTACTGGAAAAAGCGGTGGTGTACTAGATGGTTTATTGCTTCTTTTATAGGTCTTTCTTGATATTATAGATGAAATATTATATATTATCATAAAGAATAAATGGTATATTTTGATTTTGAACCTGTAGCATAAATGTTGTATTTTGATTTTAAACCTGCAGCATAAGTGTTGCGTATTATGGAAGTCGGGAAATTTGAGTGAAAAAAGAAGGTGAGGCATACTATGAGAGCGGAATATGAAAACGTGCTGGATGATCATTTGGGGAAAATCCACTTTACATATGTAAATACCTGGGATGAACTGTTACCGGCGCACTGGCATGAGCATTTGGAAATTATTTATGTGCTTGGCGGCGAGATTACAGCATCTATTAATGATGTGAGTTATGAGTTGAAAAAAGGGGATATTTTTCTGGTAAATTCCAATGATATCCATTATACCCACACGCATGAGGATGCCAGGTATTATCTTTTACAGATCCCGCCGGTTCATCTGGAAAGAATTTCTGCAAAGTGGGAGGGACTGAAATTTCAGGAGTTTATAAGGTCGAAATCAGCTGACGCATGTGTTCAGGGAGAACAACTGGAGAATGTGCAGGGAAAGGGACTTGTTGAGATGAGAGAGAATCGAAAGTCTACAAATCGGGCTGATGATCTGTATGATCAGTTGAGAGACGTATTTCGGAAAATTGCAGGCTTTTATGAAGAAAAAAAAGAAGGCTATCATCTTCTGGTGCTTTCTGCTGTTTACCGTTTACTTTATTTTCTTTATACAGAAGGAATCAGGAGTGAGGAAGATACAGAAAACGCTCACGGCACTTTGCGAGACTTGGAGAGGATGAAGCTGTGCATGGAATTTGTCCGGGAACATTATGGGGAAAGAATTTCCCTTGCCGATGCTGCTGGGCTTTTGGCCATTACACCAGAGCATTTCTGTCGCCTTTTTCGCAAATATACAGGACAGACCTTCCTGGCTTATGTAAATCAGATCCGCATGGAGCATTTCCACACAGATCTTCTGGAGACAGATAAAAATATAACATTTCTTCTGGATAAAAACGGGATTACCAATTACAAAGGTTTTTTGCGAAAATTTAAGGAAGCTTATGGGGAATCGCCGAGGAAGTAAGGAGAAAACAGCTGGGAAAAAAGCAAGAATGATTTTTTAGGAAGGCGCTGAAAATAATAAGCAGGACAGATTAAATGTCTGTCCTGCATTGGTTTATAACTGCGCTTTATTTTTTACCAGCATTTCATGAATGATATTCTGTGTATAAGCACCCAGGTGTTTTTTGTCTTCTTTTTCCAGCTGGTCTATGTAGATGGGGGTGCCATACTCCAGGATAACGTGGGTTTTCTTAACTCTTGGAAAATGGTTTTCCCAGATATCAGCGGAGCCGCTGATCGCCATCGGGATGATCGGACAGTTTGCCTTTGCGGCAATTTTGAAGCTTCCCTCATGGAATGGAAGCATGTCCAGTTCATCTTCATTTTTGTTTCGTGTACCCTCTGGGAAAATGCAGATGGAAATGCCGGATTTCACTTTCTCAATAGCAGTGAGAATGGTTTTCAGTCCCTGCTTAAGGTCATTACGGTCAAGAAACAGGCAGTGAAGACGTTTCATCCAGGTAGAAAGCAGAGGAACCTTTTCCATCTCTTTTTTTGCGATATAGCCGGTACGGATGGGGCAGCGTGGATAAGTGATCGGTACATCAAAAAAGCTTCTGTGATTTCCGATATAAAGAACCGGCACATCAGTTGGTACATTTTCCTCTCCGATAACAGTCAGCTTCACACCGGATATCCACAGGATAAAACGAAATACTGCCTGAACGATCCGAAGAGAGCTGATTTCCTTTGCCATAGGATTGAATTTGCCGATGATCCATTCTACAAAGAGAATGGGAATGGATAAAATCAGGAATCCAACCACTACGATCACGCATAAAATAAAACGAATCATATGATTTTCCTTTCTTTGATCTGTGCCTCATGCGTAGGAAGCATGTTTTGGCATATTGTTTATGTCTATTATATGTAATTTGAAAAATTCTTGCAATAAATCTTTTTTATTCCTCATACAATAAAATAAATGGAGATTGCTGTTTGCTGTGTTTAAAGGCTGAGCATCAGATGAACAGCAACGAGACATCTGAGGTGGCAGAATGAAAAAAACAAAAGCAGTTCTTCTGGGAGTAATTTTGTGGTCACTGCTTTTGGTCAGTGGATGCAATTTTATCCGCATTGAGGAGGAGCCGCGGAAACCTTTGGAATATTCCATTGTGAAAAATGAAGATTTGCCGGCGGAACTGGCTGCTTTGATACAGGAGAAAAAGGCGAATGAATTTCAGCTGACCTACCAAAGTGAAAAGGAGCTGTTTCTTATAAAAGGATACGGGCAGCAGATGAGTGGTGGCTACAGCATTTCCGTGGAAGAACTGGGCGTCACCTCCCAGGCAGTATTTTTTCGGACGCAGCTGATCGGTCCATCCGATGAGAAGATGGTACTTAGTCCTCCGTCTTATCCTTATATTGTAGTGAAAACGGAGTATCGAAAGGAGTCAGTCATATTTGAGTGAAAACTAGATTGTGTTTGAAAAAGGCTTTCTGCAAGATGGGCGCAGCATTTTTCAAACATGCTCTAATACAATGTAAGTTTGCTTTCCGTGCATCGCAAAGCGGTTACCGTGAAGGTGCTGAACCGTTACATTTATTGAGATTTGACATAGTAGATTGCCAAAAAGGAGTGGAAAATCGTGGAATTAAGAAAAGAAAGTGTGCAGATGCTTCAGATAAAAAGCCGTGCAGCCAGCCAGGTAACTTTTGATACAGATTATAATGTACCAGATGCAAAGCCGGATGTGGGACGACTGATCCAGAGCAAGGGTGACATTTCCATGGATGAAGTGCGTCTCAGCGAGGGCAAGGCATTTATCAGCGGAAACTTGAATGTGGATATTCTCTATGTGGGGGAAGAAAACCAGAAGGTGAGCAGTCTGGGGGCAAAACTGTCTTTTGATGAGACATTGAACCTGGAAGGGATTGCAAGTGGGGATAAAATGTGCCTGAAGTGGGAGATTGAGGATCTCAGCGTGCACATGATTCATTCCCGAAAACTAAACATAAAAGCAATTGTCACCTTTTATGCAGTGGTAGATGAAATGGCAGGAATTCAGCTTCCGGTAGAAATCAGTGAGGAGGGAATTTCCGTAAAAAGGAAGAAAGTCCGTTTAATGAGTCTTATGGTACATAAAAAGGACACTATGCGGATTAAGGATGAAGTGACTTTGGTGTCCAATAAACCGAACATTGAACAGCTCTTGTGGTATACCATCGATGTCCGTGGAATGGATCTGCGTCCAGAGGATAATGTGGTGAGAGCAAGAGGAGACTATCAGTTTTTGTCCTTTATTCGGGAGAAGATGAGGAAAATCCGCTTCAGTGGGCAGAGTATGTGCTGCCGTTTAATACGGAAGTGGAGTGTACTGGTTGTATGGGAGAGATGATTCCAAATATTGGTTTTTCCGTTATGCATCAGAGCATTGAAGTAAAACCGGATTCAGATGGGGAAGAACGGGTAATGAGTGTAGACACGGTGCTGGAACTGGACATGAAGCTTTACCGCGAAGAAGAGCATGACCTGATTCTGGATGTGTACTCACCTTTGAAAGAATGCATTCCTCAGGGAAAAGAGATGTGTCTGGAAAGCCTCCTGGTACGGAATGACTCCAAATGCCGCGTATCTGACCGTATTGAACTGAAGGAAAGCCAGGGGAAAATCCTGCAGATCTGTCACAGCCAGGGACGTGTAAAGGTTGAGAAAACGAAAATTGTAGAAAAGTGGAATCCAGGCCGATGGAATTGTATTTATGAAAATCCTGTATATTACAGGAAATGATGAAATGCCATTCTATTCCGTTGATGGGATGATCCCTTTTTCCCATATAATTGAGGCAAACGGGATCAATGAGGACAGTATCTTTTTTCTACAGGCAGATCTGGAACAGCTGTCAACGTCTATGATCGACAGCAATGAGATTGAGGTGAAGGCTGTGATCAGTCTCAATGTGCTGGTGCTTCAGTGTGAAAAACCGGATGATCATAAGCAAAGTGGAGGAGCGTCCCCTTGATATGGAGAAAATCCAGGCAATGCCGGGAATCACGGTGTATGTGATGAAAAATGGGGATTCTATGTGGGATATTGCGAAAAGATTTTGATACTACAGTGGAGGAAATCTGTGAGCTGAATGAACTGGAAGAGGACAGAGTTGTGCCTGGAATGCCGCTGCTGTTGGTGAAGAAGGTGGAAGGGGTAAGGTTGCTTTCTGTTTGCTGCATATATTGGAGAAAACCTTTTCAAACATGCTCTGGTCACGGTGTGGACAGTAACGATATATATAGAATGAGAAATTTCCTCGCATAAATGTATTGAAAAAAAT
>ENA-OPYX01000686-OPYX01000686.1-human-gut-metagenome-genome-assembly--contig:-NODE-686-length-19649-cov-2.257043_pt1 | contig 19649 bp, 23 predicted proteins | sample MGYA00242639_ERZ504486 | MGnify/ENA primary metagenome ERZ504486 (study PRJEB26092, sample SAMD00036296) | human gut metagenome | host: Homo sapiens | study: EMG produced TPA metagenomics assembly of... | reverse complement strand
ACCGACTAAGAAAGCAACTGCAGCTTCAGAGCCAACCTGAGACAAGTACTCCTGCCCCTGAGCCGACCTGAAAGGAGGCACTCCTGCCCCGGAACCAACTGAGGCGAGCACGCCTACCCCGGAGCCGACTGAGACAAGTACTCCTACTCCGGAACCAACAGAGACAAGTACTCCCACCCGGAGCCAAGTGTGACTATTGCGCCTACAGAAGAGGCAACAGTAACAGTTGCTCCTTCAGAAAGTGCGAACAGGAAGCATCCAGCGAAAATGTGGAGAGCACAGATAAGGGAATGAATTCTGTTATCTGGATTCTGGTTGTAGTTATTATCATTGGCATCGCAGTGGTAATCTGGCTCCTTAAGAAAAAAGGAAAAATAGTGAATCATAATAAACATGAATAATAAAAGCTCCGCCGGGAATCCGACGGAGCTTTTTAGCTGAAATAAAAAATTATTTGTTGATAACAACACCTTTCTGAAGCATAACGTTTGCGTAAACAGCTTTCTCACCTGTAGCGATAATACAATATGCTTTCTTTGCCTCTTCATAAAATGCGAAACGCTCGATATTTCCAACTGCCTCGGCGCCACGTTCATCATGTTTGGAAACAATCTCTTTGTATGTATCCCAGATTGGAGTTTTTACCGGATCGCCAGGCATAACTTCCATCAGGGTAACTGGTTTCTCTACATAAGAATCAAGAGGGATAACAGTAAGGATAGCGTCCAGAAGTTCTGGAACTCCATGTCCGTCGCAGCGAACAACAATTGCATCTTTACCCATTGATTCTACTGGGAAGTTGCCGTCCGCGATAACGATGCGGTCGCTGTGTCCCATCTCGCATAAAACTTTTAAAAGCTGTGGTGAAAGTATTTCTGGAATTCCTTTTAACATAATATATTCTCCCTTCGTTCTTTCTCAGAAATCTGGCACAGTAATCTATAAAAACTGATACCGGTTCCGAAAGTATTCTACTCTATAAGTTACCTTTCTTTGCTGGATTTTTCAAGGTAAAATTTTACGCAAAAAGATGAAATATTTACTGTTGACAGAAATTTGGAAAAGAGTTAATATGAACTAAAACAGAAACGTTTCGGTTTCTTGAAAACAGAAGATTCACGGCCTGTATCAGCAGGCAGAAGGAGGAGAATATGCCACTTGTTACATCTAAGGAAATGTTGTTGAAAGCTCAGCAGGGCGGTTACGCAGTGGGTGCATTTAATGCAGAGAATATGGAGATGGTGAAAGCTATCATTCAGGCAGCTGAGGAGTTGAAAGCACCTGTTATGATCCAGACTACTCCATCTACTATTAAATATGGCACTCTTGAGACCTATCAGGCAATCGTTGCAGCAGAAGCTGCAAAGGCTTCCGTTCCGGTTTGCCTGCACCTTGACCACGGCAGTAGCTTTGATCTCGCCATGAAGGCTCTGAAGGCTGGATATACTTCCGTGATGATTGACGGTTCTAAGCTGGATTATGAAGGAAACATTGAGGTGAGCAAGAAGGTGGCTGACGTAGCAGCTTCTATGGGAATCCCATGCGAGGCAGAACTTGGTAAGGTAGGTGGTAAGGAAGACGACCTGGTTGCAGTTGCAGATACCAATACCGATCCACAGGAAGCCAGAGAATTTGTAGAGCGCACCGGCGTTACTTCTCTTGCGGTAGCAATCGGCACAGCACATGGCTTCTATGTGGGAACTCCTGTTCTTGATAAGGAGCGTTTAAGTGAAATTCGTGAAGTTGTAGATATTCCTCTGGTTCTTCATGGCGCTTCCGGCCTTAGCGATGAGGATGTTATGGATTGCGTAAAGAGAGGAATCTGTAAGGTTAATTTTGCCACCGAGCTTCGTGCAGCATACTCCAAGGCTGTCAGAGAGACACTTGAGGATGAGAAGGTATTTGATCCTAAGGCATATGGCAAGGCTGGAATTGCAGCTGTGAAAGAGCTTGTAATGGCCCGTATGAAAGTTTGCGGCTGTGACGGAAAGGCTGAGTAAGAGGCTGATTTATGGCAGCGACGATGAAAGATATTGCCAGACGGACAGGACTTGGTCTGGCAACGATTTCCTCTTATTTCAATGGGGGGAATGTAAGAGAGAAGAACCGTATCAAGATCGAAGAAGCCATCGAAGAATTACATTACGAAGTAAATGAAGTTGCCCGCGGTCTGAAGACCAATGCGACCAAGACAGTGGGGGTTGTGATTCCAGAGCTGAACAATGTTTTCTGCGCAGAAATCATCAGTGGAATGGAGGATATCCTCCGAAGCCATGGATATGCAGCGATTGTCTGTGACTGCAGAACAGATAAGAAGCTTGAAAAAGAAGCAGTGGATTTCCTTACCCGGAAACGTGTGGATGGAATTATCAATATGCCGGTAGATATGACTGGAGCCCATCTGAATGAATTTCAGAAAACAGGTAAACCCATTGTGCTTATCGACCGTATGATCCAGGGAATATCCTGCGACTGTGTGCTGGTGGATAATGTAAATGCAGCTGAGAAGGCTGTTGGCATGCTGGTAGAAGAACAGCATCAGAAGATTGGTCTGATCGGTGGACCGGATGAGGTATTCACTGCCAGACAGCGTATGTTAGGATATATGAAAGCACTTAAGGCTCATGGAATTGCGGTTGATGAAAAGCTGATCTGTCATGGTGATTACACGATCCAGGGAGGGGTTCAGGCAGTAGAAGAGCTGGTGAAAGAGAATCCGGATATGACAGCTGTTTTTGTGACGAACTATGAGATGACTATGGGGGCAGTGATCGGGCTTAACGAGATGGGGGTATCCATGCCAGAGGAGATTTCCCTGGTGGGATTTGACAATCTGCCTTTTGCCCGTGCATGCAGACCTGCACTTACCATTGTTTCACAGCCCACAGAGAAAATTGCAAGGGAAACAGCACAGATCATGCTGGAACGGCTTGAAGGAAGAGATGAGCTTCCTGACCATATTGTACGGAAACTTCAGACTGATATTTTTATGGGGAAATCCATAAGGAGACAAGGATGAGCAAAGACTATTTATTAGGAATTGATATTGGAACCAGCGCGTGCAAGGTTGCCATATTTAACAAGAACGGAAAGGTGATGGCTTCCGCCAATGGGGATTACCCTGTTTATTATCCTCATGAGGGATGGGCGCAGCAGAAGCCGGATGAATGGTGGCATGCGGTTTGCGGCGCTATTTGCGAATGCCTGGAGACAGGTAATATTTCAGGAGAGCAGATTGCCGGAGTGGGAATTGATGGGCAGAGCTGGTCGGCTATTGCCATTGACCATGAGGGAAATGTTCTGACAGATACACCTATCTGGATGGATACAAGAGCCCAGGAAATCTGCGACAGACTCAATAATGAAATCGGCAGTGAGAATATTTTCAATGTTGCAGGTAATTCTCTTCAGCCTTCTTATACCACAGCGAAGATTCTCTGGTATAAGGAGAATATGCCTGAAGTATATAATAAGATTTACAAGATCCTTCAATCAAACAGCTTTATTGCTTACAGACTGACTGGTGCCATCACACAGGATCTTTCACAGGGATATGGCCTGCATTGCTTTGATATGCGTACTGGTACCTGGGATGAAGTGATGTGTGAGAAACTGGGAATTCCTGTGGATTTTCTTCCGGAGATTGTTGCGTGCGATAAGGTAGTGGGAACTGTGACGGAAGAGGCGGCAGCCCAGAGTGGACTGACTGTCGGAACTCCTGTAGTGGCCGGCGGTCTGGATGCAGCCTGTGGGACACTTGGTGCAGGTGTGATCCATCCGGGGGAGACCCAGGAGCAGGGTGGACAGGCTGGTGGCATGAGCATCTGCACAGATACATACAAAGCAGATCCAAGTCTGATCTTAGGATATCACGTAGTGCCAGGCAAGTGGCTTCTTCAGGGAGGAACTACCGGAGGCGGCGGTGTCATGCGCTGGTTTGAGAGAGAATTTGCAGCTTATGAGAGGAGCCGCAAGGCGGATACCGGGAAATCCTCTCTGGAACAACTGAATGAAATTGCCGAGGCAGTACCAGCCGGAAGTGAAGGCGTTGTGTTCCTTCCATATATGTCCGGGGAGAGATCCCCTGTCTGGAATCCATACGCCAAAGGCGTTTTCTATGGACTTGATTTTGCTAAGACCAAGGGACACATGGTAAGAGCCTGTATGGAGGGCGTAGCATTTTCCCTGCGCCATAATCTGGAGGTGGCTGAAGCAGCAGGTGCTAAAGCAGAAGTTCTTCGTGCTATGGGAGGTTCAGCCAATTCCCTTCTCTGGACTCAGATTAAGGCTGATGTGACAGGCAAGGCAGTGGTGGTCCCTGCTTCCGATACAGCAACCACATTAGGTGCTGCAATCCTGGCTGGCGTAGGAGTTGGATTTTATAAAGATTACGAGGAAGCGGTTTCCATGACAGTGAAAGAGACAAGACGCCATGAGCCCAATCCTGAGAATAAAGAAGTTTATAATAAGACATACCGTACATATAGGGATTTATATGAATCTCTGAAAGCTATGATGGTACGGAAGTAAGGAGGTATTTCAAGATGAAAGCAGCAGTTGTAGTTGCAAACGAGGATGTACAGTACCAGGAAATCGAAGAACCGCAGGCAAAACCAGGCTGGGTAAAGATTAAAGTAAAAGCTTCCGGCATTTGTGGCTCTGATGTTCCGCGAGTATTGAATCATGGTGTTCATTTTTATCCTATCGTTCTTGGACATGAGTTTTCTGGTGATGTAGTAGAAGTTGGAGAAGGGGTCACCAAGGTGAAAGTTGGCGACCGCGTTTCCGGGGCTCCGCTTCTTCCGTGCATGAAGTGTGATGATTGTCAGAATGGAAACTTCTCCTTATGTAAGCATTACAGTTTTATCGGTTCCAGGCAGCAGGGAAGTAATGCGGATTATGTAGTAATTCCAGAGCAGAATGCGATTCCTTTTGATCCGTCTATTTCCTATGAACAGGGTGCAATGTTCGAGCCATCCACAGTTGCTCTTCATGGACTCCTTCAGAATGATTATCAGGGCGGTCGCTGCGTAGCAATTTTAGGATGTGGAACAATTGGCATATTCACAATGCAGTGGGCAAAGATCTTTGGTTCCAAGAAGGTTGTCGTATTTTGATATTAGTGAGGAACGCCTGGATCTTTGCCATGAGAATGGGCGCAGATGCAGTTATCAATACAACCAAAGAGAATTATATGGAAGAGGCTATGGCAATTACCGGTGGTAAGGGCTATGAATATGTGTTTGAAACAGCCGGACAGGTTCCCACTATGCATATGGCATTTGAACTTGCTGCGAATAAGGCACACGTATGCTTCATTGGAACACCTCATGCAGATCTTACATTTACACCAAAGCAGTGGGAGAATATGAATCGTAAAGAATTTAAACTTACAGGCTCCTGGATGTCCTATAGTTCCCCGTTCCCAGGCAAAGAGTGGGATCTTACAGCTCATTATTTTGCAACCGGTCAGCTGAAATTTGATCCGGGATTTATTTATCGCAAAATGCCAATGAGTCAGGCTCAGGAAGCATTCCAGCTCTATAAGACACCTGGTCTTGTAAAGGGGAAGATTCTTCTGATGAATGAGGATTGAGCATATGATACTGACAGTAACATTAAATGCAGCCATTGATAAGCGGTATGTGGTAAATAACTTTAAGACTGGAGAAGTGAATCGTGTAAAGGAATGTACTTATGTTCCTGGTGGAAAAGGTCTGAATGTATCCAAGCCGGCTTCAATTTACGGAGCAGAGGTGACTGCCACAGGTTTTGTAGGTGGTTATGCAGGAGCTTATATTGAGAATGCATTGAAACCGTTTGGTATTAAAAGTGCTTTTTATCATGTAGCTGCAGAAAGCAGATCCTGTATTAATATCTGGGATGAAGTTAATAAAGTTCAGACAGAATTTCTGGAACCTGGGTTTACCCTTACAGAAGAGGATTTTGCCGGATTTGAGGAAAAATTCTGTAATCTTGTAAAAGAAGCGAAAGTAGTTGCAATGTCAGGAAGTGTTCCGAAAGGACTTGATGGAACTGCTTATCAGCGACTTATAAAGATTGTAAAAGAGGCAGGAATTCCGGTTATTCTGGATACCAGTGGCAAACTTCTTGAAATGGGAATTGAAGCAGCACCTACTATGATCAAGCCCAATATTGATGAAATCCGTATGCTCACAGGCAAGAAATGTGATAATATTCAGGATATTATAGATGCGGCGAAAGAGATTCATGCAAAAGGTGTGGAAATCGTAGCTGTTTCCCTGGGAGCTGACGGTTCTCTTGCAGTAGGTAATGGAGGAATTTTCCGTGCACTGGTTCCGAGAATAAATGCAGTGAACACAGTTGGGTGTGGAGATTCTATGATCGCAGGATTCGCACTGGGTTTATCCAGGAGACTTTCACTTCCTGAGACAATGAAACTGGCAAGTGCTATTTCAGCGGCAGCAGCCATGCGCGAGGAGACTGGAATTTTTTGTGATGGAAGATATGGAAAAACTGCTTCCACAGATTGAGGTTACTAAATTATAAGAAAATGTAGTAAAAGATATTAAGCGAAAGTAAATTGCGTTGTAATTGAAAGCCATAGTGCAAAAGAAATGTTAAGGAGGATAAGAAAATGACAATGATTGATCCGGCAATTGTTCCGCAGAGAACACTTTATACTGGCGCTAAGATGCCAGCTGTTGGAATGGGTACTTTTGGAAGTGACCATGCAGATGCAGACGCAGTTTCTGCTTCTGTTGCAGGTGCACTTCGCGTAGGTTACCGTTCTTTTGATTGTGCTGCATGTTACGGAAATGAAGATATGATCGGAAAGATTTTCGCAGATGCATTTGCAGAAGGTATTGTAAAAAGAGAAGAACTTTTTATTGCCTCCAAAGTATGGAACGATATGCATGGTGACGGAGATGTACTGATTGCCTGTGCGAAGACCTTAAAGGATCTGAAGCTTGACTATCTGGATATGTATTATGTTCACTGGCCATTCCCGAACTATCATGCACCACATTGTGATGTGGATTCCAGAAATCCTGATTCCAAACCGTTTACAGTAGAGCGCTTTATGAAAACCTGGCGCCAGATGGAGCGCCTGGTAGATATGGGTCTGACGAAACATATCGGTATGTCTAATATGACAATCCCGAAACTGGAGGCAGTACTTCCACTTTGCAGAATTAAACCAGCTGCGATCGAGATGGAGCTTCATCCATGCTTCCAGCAGCCGGAGCTGTTTGATTATTGCAGAGCGCATGGTATTGAAGTGGTAGGATTCTGCCCAATTGGTTCTCCTGAACGTCCGGAACGTGATAAAATGCCAGAAGATATTGCGGATATTGAACTGCCAGAGCTGAAAGCAATTGCAGCGGCACATGGTGTACATCCAGCAGTTATCTGCATTAAATGGGCTGTACAGAGAGGTGCTTCCCCAATTCCATTCTCTTTGAAAGAGAAGAATTACACCATGAACCTGAAATGCGTCACGGAAGATCCTCTGACAGAAGAAGAGATGGAAACCATCCGTTCCCTTGATAAGAATAACCGTCTGATCAAAGGCCATGTATTCCTGTGGGAAGGTGCAAAAGATTGGCATGACCTGTGGGATGAAGAGGGATTTATTGTTAAGTAAGGGAACTGCCCTTAGACCCGTCAATCATTTTGACAATTGAAAAATCTTTGCGAGGGGAGGGCGCTCGCAGTTGCGAAGGCCGCTCTCCCCTTACTCTGCCTTCACGATCTGTTGCCGGTACGCGATCGGTGGAACTCCGACCAGCTTCTTAAATACCGTGATAAAATAATTATAATCACTGAAACCACACTTATAGGCAATCTCAGCAAGTGACAGATCCGTCTGCTCCGCCAGAAGCTGTCTTGCCCGGTCAATCCGCAGTTTCCGGATATATTCCGCGATGCCCATTCCATAATTCTGCCGGGCGATTTCATAAATCTTCGTTTTTCCAATGTGAAAATGCTGTGCAATCGACACCGCGTCGATTCTTTCAGTGTAGTGTGACTGAATATATTCATCAATCTGTACTGGAAGTTCCTGCTGATGCATCGAAACCATACGGTCCATACAAAGATAAGATGCGACCGCTTTCATAATATGCGAAGCGGAATCAATATATTCTTCCGAAAGATTTGGAAGCTTCCGGCAGCATTTCTCAAGCTCATCAAAAGAAATTCCATAATCTGCACATCTCTCACGGATCACTTTCCAACCCTCGTCATAACTTGTATACGAAAAAACATGTCCGAACAGAAGATAACCGATCACAATGTTTCCCATACGGATCGGGATGATACTCTCTGTAAGCCCGGCATGACAGTGATAAGTATAAGAAGAAGTACGACGCGAAGCAATATCACAGGCATGGCGGTCACACAGATGACATTTCATGGCACAGCCGGGTGTCTGGCGGATCAGCTTACAGAAATCTGCGATCTCATCCGGATAAGAAGTCAGTTCACGAAAAGAATCGTCAAAGACAGTGATGCGGATTTTTGTGAGCTGATAAAAGTCTTTAACAAAGAATGCAATTTGGCAATATCAAAGCATGGATATCATTTGGGAAGCTCCTTGCGTAAACTGTTTCGTGTCCAGTACAGTTACATCCTTTCTATATATAGCTGAAATGTATTACCCTAAAGTCTGGACAATACAGGAATCATATCACAAATGCGAACAAAATCAAAGTAAGTAGAACAAAATGTCTATATAAAATTAAAAAGTAAAAGTCCACTAAAACTAAACACATAAAAAGTGAAAAAAAAGCACTCAGAAGAAACAAGGAGGATATAGATATGAGTAAAAAAATTGCATTTGCATTGGCATTTTGTAACAGAGGATTTATGCCAGGCGAACTGATCTACGGAGCAAGAGAGGATATGATCAAAGGCTGTAACGGACGCAGGATATGATTACATCGCAATGGATGCAGACCTGACAAGATACGGCGGAATTGAGACAAGAGATGAAGGTCTTCTTTATGCAAAATGGCTCAAAGAACACGAAGGTCAGTATGATGGTGTTATCTTCTCCATGCCAATCTTTGCAGATGAGAATGGTGCGATCACAGCACTTCAGGATGCAGGCGTTCCGATCCTGATGCAGGCATATCCGGATGAAATCGGCAAGATGGATTTTGCACACAGACGTGATGCATTTTGTGGTAAATTCTCTGTAACAGATGTATTTACTCAGTATCAGGTTCCTTTTACAGTATTAAAACCGCACGTTGTACATCCACTCTCTGAGAAATTCCAGGAGAATTTAAGAGATTTTGCTGCTATCTGCCGAGTTGTTAACGGTATGAAACGCTTCACGATCGGATGTATCGGAGCAAGAACTACAGCATTCAAGACTACACGTTTTGATGAGATCGGATTACAGAAAAACGGAATCACAGTAGAAGCATTTGACCTTTCTGAGGTATTCTATAAAGTAAACGCAAAAGAAGATAACGATCCGGCCGTACTGGCTAAAAAAGAACGCCTTGAGAACTATACAGATTTCTCAAATGTTCCGGAAGACAAGAAGATTATGCTTTCCAAGATCTCCGTTGTTATTGATGAATATGTTGAAGAGTACCATCTGGATGCACTTGCAATCCGTTGCTGGAATGAAATGGAAACAATCCTTCGCGTATGTCCATGCGTACTCCTTTCTGAACTGAATGACCGTGGAATCGCAACATCCTGCGAGATCGATCTGACATCTGCAATCTCCATGCGTGCAATGCAGCTGGCAAGCGAACAGCCGACAGCAGTACTTGACTGGAACAACAACTACGGCGATGCAGAAGATAAACTGATTCTTTTCCACTGTGGATCCTGTGCACAGAGTCTGATGACAAAGAAAGGAACCGTTACATCCCACAAGATGTTTGACAAAGGTGATCCGGGAAGTGGCTGGGGAACCAACGAAGGAAGAATTCGTCCATTCAAGACAACAATTTCTAACTGCCTGACAGTAGATGGTAAGATCAAAATCTATGCATCTGAAGCAGAATTTACCGATGATCCGATCGAGGATGCATACTTTGGATGCGCCGGTGTATGCCAGATTCCGAATATGGAAGATAAGATGATCCGTCTGGCAAGAGGTGGATTTAAACATCATACATGTGTAGGTGTCGGACATATGAAAGACATCTTAAAAGAAGCATTTACTACATATCTGGGATATGAATGGGTAGATATTGACTAGGAGCGAATGATATGAAAATTGCAGGATTGGATATAGGAACGACCGGTTGTAAATGTACGGTGTTTGATGAACAGGGCAGGTATCTGAATAAAGCATACAAAGATTATCCGGTCCGCAGAAGTGTCAGCGGACATGAAGTAGATGTATCTACGATCATGGATGGGGTTTATGCAGTAGTCGCAGAAATGGCAAAAGAATATCCGGACATTGCCGGAATCGGTGTGACCAGTTTCGGAGAAACTTTTGTTATGACAGATGAAAATGGTAAACCACTTCATACAGCCATGCTTTATACAGACCCACGTGGAGAAGAAGAATGCAAAGCTTTGACAGAAAAGTTCGGTGCACGTGAACTTGCCGGAATCACCGGTCTGCGAGCACATCAGATGTACAGTATCCCTAAAATGATGTGGATTAAGAAAAAACAGACCTGAGATTTACGATGCAGCTGCATATATATTCCTGATGGAAGATTATGTAGTATATCATCTTACTGGAAAACGCCAGATTGATTATTCTCTGGCTACCAGGACTATGGCATTTGATATTAAGAAACTTGACTGGAGTAAGGAAATTTTTTGAAAGTAGCCGGCATTGATGTGAATAAAAATGTCAAAGACGGTACCGACAGGTACAGATGCCGGAGCAATTACGGCAGAGGCTGCAGAGAAAAACCGGTCTTGCACCGTCCACACATATTGTATCGATCAGTCATGATCAGGTATCTGCGGCAATCGGAGCCGGTGCATTTGATTCTTCTGTTGCAGTGGATGGCGCAGGGACTGTTGAATGCGTAACACCAATTTATGATTCCATTCCGGATATAGATGCAAATGTACGATGGATATTTTTCCATTGTACCATATGTGATCCCCGGAAAATATGTTGCTTATGCTTTTTCCTATACCGGCGGGGCACTGATCCAGTGGTGTGTGGATAATCTTGCAAAGTGAAAAAAGAGCAGCAGCAGACAGAGACCTTTCAGTGAATGAATATCTCGAAAAGAAATATGCAACAGAGCGCGGTGAAGAAAATCCAAGCAATCTGTTGATTCTTCCTCATTTTGCTGGAGCGGCAACACCTTATATGGACACAGGATCCAAAGGAGCAATTCTTGGACTTACCACAGACACGACTGTAGCAGATATTTATCGAGGCTGCATGGAAGGTGTTGTTTATGAAATGCTGGTGAACACCAGCGCATTGAAGAAATCTGGATGTAAATTCAAAAAGCTCAATGCAACCGGTGGCGGTGCAAGGTCAGGAGAATGGATGCAGATGAAAGCAGATATGCTGAATGTACCGATTACAGCACTCAAAACAGTTGATGCAGGTACAGTTGGCAGTGCTATGCTGACAGGTATTGCCACAGGAGTATTCAAAGACTTGAATGATGCGGCTGAACATATGGTAGAAGAAACCGTGGAATACCTTCCAAGAAAGGAAATGCATGAAAAATACATGCATATCTTTGAAAGATATGCGAAAGTATATCAGGCAGTGAGACCGCTCGTGTAAACGGGCGGCTTCTGCCATAAGAGCATAACTATCTGAAAGGAGATTACAATGAATCCGTATATTGGACATGAAACACAGTTAAGCGGTGTTGAAGAACATCGTCTGGTCGGAGGCAAAGGCGACGGCATGCGCCTTTATGAGGCAACGAACGGAAAAGGCCTTGAGCTGACACTTTCCCCGGACAGAAATGGTGATATTACAAGACTTCGTTATAAAGGCATTAACATGAGTTATTTTTCCCCATGTGGTTATGTAGCTCCTGCATATTATGATAAAACAGGTTCAAACTGGCTGCAGTCATTTACAGCAGGTTTTTTAACTACCTGTGGTCTTCAGGCTGTTGGAACACCATGTACAGATGATGGAGAAGAACTTCCACTTCATGGTTCCATTGCAAATCAGCCATGTGCACACAGTTACTGGGACGAGAATGAAAAAGAAATCCGCATTCATTCAGTGACAAAAGACGAAGTGATCTTTGGAAGAAAGCTTGTTCTCAAAAGAACAGTAACGATTTCCAAAGAAGAAAATACATTTTCTATTGATGATCATATTGAAAATACAGGAAGCAAGACAGAGCCAATGGAGATCCTGTATCATATGAACATGGGCTATCCGATTCTGGATGAAGACAGCGAAGTAACGATTCCATCGGTGGAAGTCAGGGCACGTGATGATCATGCTCAGGAGGACATTGCCAACTGGATGCATATGGAAAAACCTCAGGGTGATTATCAGGAAAGATGCTATTATCACAAATTCGAAGGTGCTGATGGCAAAGCGGCATCTATCAGCCAAAATTAAATGTTGGACTGGAAATCAGTTTTGACGCTTCTAAACTGGATGGATTTGTGGAATGGAAGATGATGGGGGTTCGTGATTATGTGCTTGGTCTGGAATGTGGCAACTGTTATCCGGACGGAAGAGATGTCATGAGAAAAACCGGAATGCTGAAATTCCTGAAGCCAGGAGAAGCAGTTGACTATCATGTGGATATTAAACTGTATCAGAAATAAAAACAAAAGGCAGGAAATCTGAAGTGAAATATCAGAAAATAAAAAATGTTGAAAAACCATTATCGAAGATCATTTTTGGCTGCGCAATACCGGTGATGATTCAGGGAGAAGATGCAGATGAACTGCTGGATGAGGTTTATGCGCAGGGAATTACGACTTTTGATACAGCTGAAAATTATGGATTGAGTGAGGCCTCTCTGGGACATTGGCTCAAAAACCGTGGAAACCGGGAAAAAGTCGTGATTATTTCCAAAGGATGCCATCCATATGATGGAAGAGACCGTGTGACTCCGGAAAATCTGAAACATGATATTGAACAGTCTTTTGAACGATTGGGCACAGATTATATAGATATTTATCTGATGCACAGAGATGACCCGAAGGTTGAGCCAGGGCCGATGGTTGAAATCCTGAATGAATATCATAAAGCAGGCAGAATCGGTGCGTTTGGCGGTTCCAACTGGACGCATCAGAGAATTGCAGAAGCAAATCAATATGCCGGGGAGCACGGACTAATTCCTTTTACAGTTTCAAGCCCGAACTTCGGACTCTGTGATCAGATCGGAGATCCTTGGGGCGGCGGCCCGGGATGTGTGACGATTTCCGGTCCGTCGAATGCGGAAGCGCGGGCATGGTATCGTGATAATCAGATTCCGGTTCTTGCATATTCCAGTCTGGGAAGAGGGATGTTTGCCGGAATCGTCAAAAGCGATGACATAGAAGGGGCGAAGAAAATCCTGGATCCGAATGCAGTGAAAGGATACTGTTATCCTGAGAATTTTGAACGCCTTGCAAGAGCAGAACAGTTGGCAAAAGAAAAGGACTGCACAGTACCGCAGATTGCACTTGCATGGATCCTGAATCAGGATTTTGAGGTCTTTCCGCTTGTCAGTGCCAAAAAGGCGAGCAGGATCGCAAGCAATGCGAAGGCTTTGGATATTGTACTTGCAAAAGAAGAAGTAGAATGGCTTGATTTGAGAAGAGATAGGAGATAATTATGGCAAAAATCGCAAGACCGGAAATTGAAATCGAAGAACTGACCGGCGAAGGCTCCGGTAATATTAAAGAAAAATGCCTTGCTGTACGGCAAAGAGCTGGGAGAACACTGCAGAATGTATACAGAAGTTGTTATGCCCAGAAGGCAGTGATCTTGCTTTTCATGTACATGAAGGAGAATCAGAAACCTATTATATTTTGACCGGAACCGGAATTTATAATGACAATGGTACGAAGTATCCGGTAAAAGCAGGAGATGTCAGTCTTTTGTGATGATGGAGAAGGACATGGACTTCTGAATAATGGAAAAGAAGATCTCAAATTTATCGCACTTATTTTGAAAAAATAAGATGATAGGAACTCTTCACAATATTTTTATATTGTGTTATAATCTTAACATATTGTTGTAGTCCGAAGTGGACAGAAAGGAAGTTACAAAATGCTCGTAACGTTATCTGAGATCCTGCAACTTGCAGAGGCTAAGAAATGTGCTGTAGGATCTTTTAACACACCAAACCTTGAGAGTATTATGGCTGTTATTGGTGCAGCTGAAGAATTAAATGTACCGGTAATCATAATGCATGCGGAAGTACATGAGCCAATGATGCCAATCAGTGTGATTGGACCAATCATGATCGAAAGAGCCAAAGCTGCCAAAGTTCCGGTATGTGTTCACTTGGATCATGGCGAAACACTTGCATATCTTGACCAGGCATTAAATATTGGATTTACATCTGTTATGTTTGATGGCTCGGCTCTTCCATATGAAGAGAATGTAGCTAACACTAAGATCGCAGTCAAACTTGCGCATGCAAAAGGTGCATCCGTAGAAGCAGAGATTGGTACGCTTGGCAAACGAGAACTTGGATTGGGACATGACGACGGAATACCGACAGGCGATGAGCCGAAGAAAATCTATACAGATCCGAAACTGGCAGAAGCATTTGTTAATGAAACAGGTATTGATGCACTGGCTTGTTCATTTGGAACAGCACATGGTCTGTATCTGACCAAGCCGAAGCTTGATATGTCTGTACTTGAGAATGTTAAAGCGAGAGTAAATATTCCACTTGTTATGCATGGTGGATCTGGTGTCAGTGAAGAAGACTACAGGAAAGTTATCGCCCGTGGCGTAAGAAAGATCAACTACTATACATATATGGCAAAAGCCGGCGGAACTGGTGTAGAGAGCAAACTTCCATTTAAAGAAATGCCAATTGTTCACCAGGGCAGGAAATATAAGATGCATTATTTACTTCAGGAAGAGGGAAAGGAAATTCCGGTTTACTATCATGACATCGTAGACTGGGGAATGAAAGCCATGAAGAAAAATGCTTATGAGGCTATGAAGATATTCTCAAATAAATAAGCATATGATCTAAGATGCTCCTTATTATGGTAGACAGTGGGAGAAAACTCTGTAACTATCATATGAGGGGTATCTTTCTGTCTGTAAACTGAATTACCAGAAGGAAAAAACGGAAAACGTTATTTTATCAGCAGGGGGAAAACAAACTGTATGTATCGCATTTTACTAGTAGATGATGAAATCCTTGTTCGAGATGCAATCAAAGAAAACATTGACTGGAAGGGCATGGACTGTGAACTGGTCGGAGATTGTGAAAACGGCAAAGAGGCAGCAGAATTTGTAAAAGAACATCCGGTGGATATTGTGTTGACAGATATATTGATGCCATACATGGACGGAATGGAACTGAGCAATTTTCTGCATGATAATTATCCGGAAATTGTAATTGTGATTTTTAGCGGATTCGGAGAATTTGAATATGCAAAAAAGGCAATTCAGTATGGAGTAAGTGAATATCTGTTGAAACCGGTGACAGCGATGGAACTTACCGGGGTAATTGAAAAAATGAAGAAAAAAGTGGAACAGCAACGTCTTGAAAAAAGTAAAATGGATGCACTGGCCCAAAACTCGGAAGAGTATCGTAAAAATAAGCAGATAATCCGGTCAAAAAATATAGAAGCACTTGTAAACTGCACGACAGATGTGAATGCAAGTATTGAACGTCTTGCAGAAATGGGGATTGACATCTCCGCAGCAAGCTACCGCGTGGCAATCTTTGATATTGACCTCTATTCCGGCATGTACCAGCTGGATACAGAAAAACGTCAGGAAAGCGCACTGATGGCATTTGTTCTTTTCAACATCAGCGATGAGATCGTCACCAGAGAAGAAGCCGGTATTGCCTATCAGGAAGGCAATAACCGAGTCGGAATCCTTTTTCAGGAAAAATGGAGCCGTAATTTTACATCCAGAACAAAAGAAATCTGTCATGAGATTCAGGAAAAAAACAAAAGAGGTTATGGGATTTGACGTATCCATGGGTATCGGTAAATGGGTAAAAAAACCAGAAGAACTGATCCAGTCACACGATATGGCTGCACAGACCCTTCAGTATCGTTATCTCCTTGGTGGAAACCTTCTTATTGATATGGAAGAACAGCACCCCGTTCAGGAAATCGCAATCGAAGATGATCTGGCAGAACTCAAAGAAGCCATGAAGACCGGACAGAAGGAGCAGGTTTACCAGATCCTCATAAAGATTGAAGATTCCATTCGTCAGGCACTTATGGAAAAAAGCCGTGCCTGCATGTATCTGCAGCAGGTCATCCGTACAATGGACAATGCATGCGAAGATGTATCTGCTGATATGGACAGGATCAGAGAAGACAGAGATGAACTGCTCCGCCAGATAACAGATCAGAAATTTTTTGAAGATGCCTGCAAAGTTGTACAGAAACATACGGACAGGATTTTTGAGATCCTTTCTGAACTGAATACATCCAGCAGCAAGAGGCAGGCCCGACTTGCGATTGACTACATACAGAAAAATTATATGGATCCGGATCTGAGTCTGAACAGTATCTGTTCTTATCTGAATATCAGTACCAGCTATTTCAGTACGATTTTTAAAGACGAGACAGGCGAGACATTTACCGAAGTCCTGATTCGGACCAGAATGGAAAAAGCAAAAGAACTGCTGGAAAATACAACCTTAAAGAACTATGAGATCGCAGAAAAAGTCGGATTTTCTGATCCACATTATTTCGGAATCTCATTTAAGAAAATGACCGGATGCACACCTACGGAATATGCAAGGGAGAAGCGTAGATGAAAAATAAAAATCTGTCGGCGAGATTTATTGGAAAATTCAGCAGTATCCAGAGCGTTATCTTTGCAACTGTTGCAGTCCTGGTCCTGAGTGCGGTTGTGATCGTTACCGGTGTTTCTATGAAATTTACCAATACATCTATTTTTGAAAATTCATCGGAATATACGCATACGATCATCCAGCAAATGAATCAGAATATTGATTCTTATATTGATTATATGGAGAATATTGCGTATCTGATCTCGAGTAACGAGGATGTGCAGGATTACCTTTTTGATGAAAAAAATTCGATAACGAAGGAAGATACCGTATTTTAAATCAGTTCCAGACAATTCTGGACAGCCGGAGTGATATTCGAAATGTTGGTATCATCAGTAAGAATGGACGGATGCTGATTAATGATGGAAGTAAATCGGTAAATCAGGATCTGGATCTCAATACGCAGGAATGGTATGCTACTGCACTCGAAAAGCCTAATGGTCCGATCCTGACTTCTTCCCATGTACAGCACATCATTAGTGGAGAACGCCCATGGGTGATCACACTGAGCCGTGGAATCCGTGACCGGAGCGGCAGCGGTGAAAAACGAAGGTGTCTTTTTTTATCGATCTGAACTACAGCGCGATCAGTGAACTCTGCGATCAGAGTACGGTTGGAACAAAAGGCTATGCATTTATTCTGGATGCAAAGGGCAATATTGTTTATCATCCACAGCAGCAGCAGCTCTACAATGAACTGCAGACCGAAAATATCAGTCTGATCATGGATACGGATGAAGATACCGTACTGACCGGTACCGGAAACGACGGAAAACTGTATTCCATCTCACGTTCAGAAAAGACCGGGTGGACGGTTGTTGACTGTACGAATGTGAAGGAACTTTTGAGTAAAAGTCGGCAGGCACAGAGTGTCTATGTACTGACGGCAATCATACTGGTCATTGTGGCACTTCTTTTTTCAAGATTTATGGCAAGGAGTATTACTCTTCCGATACAGAAACTCCGTGATTCCATGAAAAAAGTACAGGAAGGTGATTTCAGCGTTTCTGATGTTGTGGTAGATTCAAAAAATGAAATCGGCAGTCTGACAAAGTCCTTTGATGTGATGACACACCGGATACATGAACTGATGGAGCAGAATGTCCACGAACAGGAAGAAAAACGTAAGAGCGAGTTGAAAGCATTACAGTCCCAGATCAATCCACATTTCCTTTATAATACGCTGGATTCGATCATCTGGATGGCAGAAGGAAAGAAAAATGAAGAAGTTGTTCTTATGACGGCATCTCTTGCAAGACTTCTCCGTCAGAGTATCAGCAATGAGGATGAAGTTGTTCCGATCGCGAATGAAGTAGAGTATGCGCGCGGCTATCTGACGATACAGAAAATGCGTTACAAGGACAAACTGGAATTCCAGATTGAGGTAGATTCTTCTATATTATATATCCCTCTGATAAAGCTTGTACTTCAGCCAATCATAGAGAATGCAATCTACCATGGACTTAAATATAAAGAAAGTAAGGGCCTTCTTATTGTAAAAGGATTTATGAAGGATGGAAATGCAGTCCTTCAGGTGATTGACGATGGAGTTGGAATGGATGAAGAAACTCTTGCTCATATTTATGATAAACATAAAGTGAATTATCATTCCAACGGAGTAGGTGTCTATAATGTACAGAAACGTTTAAAACTCTATTATGGAGAAGATTACGGAATTACGTATACCAGTGAATTGGGTAAAGGAACAACTGCAACGATCACAATTCCAGGCAGACAGGAGGGACAGATATGAAAAAGAAAAAATGGCTGAGTATCTTCCTGGTAGTCTGTCTGATCAGCGGAATCGGAGGTGGCATCTGGTATCGCCAGAAAAGAAATTGATGAGCGCAAGGCTTTCGCTTGTGTATATTCCAAAGGTCGTAGACAAGACAAATGATTTCTGGAAAGCACTGATCCTGGGAACCAGAATGGCAGCACAGGAGTACAATGCAACAATCGAGATCAAGGCGCCGACAGAAGAAAATGATGTGGAACGACAGAATGAACTACTGAAAGAGGCGATTGAAGAGGGACCGGATGCGATTCTGATCTCTCCATCCAGTTTACAGAATCCAACAAATATTGGATGAAGCAAAGGAAAAGGAATTAGGATACAGTTTTATTGATTCCTATACGGAAGAACCGGTGCATGGATCTGACGGTTGCAACGGACAATCTGGAAGCAGGAGAGAAACTCGGTAAAATTTGCGGCATCACTTCTCGGACCGGATGATCAGATTGCGATCGTGGCCCATGTGAAGGGTGTATCCACCGCAGTGGAGAGAGAAGAGGGATTTTCGCAAAGGACTCGGAGATCTGGCAGATAATATTGTTGAGGTCGTATATTGTGATTCGCAGTATGAGAAATCACGTAACTGACAAATGAACTTATGCAAAAAATATCCGAATCTTAAGATGATCGCAGGAATGAACGAATATTCATCAGTAGGTGCTGCAAGGGCAGTTAAGGCAGCTGGAGCGAAAAGACCGGATTCAGGTAGTTGGTGTCGACAGTTCACAGGAAGCTGTTCAGCTGATGGAAAATGGTGTATTTAAAGCGCTTGTTGTTCAGAAAGCTTTCAAGATGGGGTATATGGGTGTGAAGGAAACTGTACGTATGCTCAGAGGGAAAGATTATGAGAAAGATGTGAATTCCGGTTGTGAACTGGTTACACCTGACAATATGTACAATAGTGAGATCGAAAAACTGCTTTTTCCGTTTAATACGCTGAAG